>Ga0247757_10000358_pt1 | contig 38601 bp, 41 predicted proteins | sample UWRJL126311R4_FD_180929 | JGI IMG/M metagenome (GOLD analysis project Ga0247757, IMG submission 180929) | Plant litter microbial communities from Arlington Agricultural Research Station in Wisconsin, United States - UWRJ-L126-311R-4 | ecosystem: Environmental > Terrestrial > Plant litter >... | reverse complement strand
GTGTTTCCTGGGGGGGGGGGGGGGGGGGGGGGGGGGGGTGGGGGGGGGGGAGGGGGGGGGGCCCGTCAGGGGGGGCTTCGCCCGGGGGGTAGACGGGCTCGGTGGGCTTGTCCCATTGGGATTTCTTGGTGTAGACGTTCACGTAAAAGTACTCGCTGTATTGCTCTACAGCGGACACGTTAGGGTTGCTTTTGATGCGCGGATGCGGTGGGAGGGCTTACCGTTCCAGACGGCCTTCCAACCTTCTGGTACTTTTGGCGGCGGAGGCCCCTGCATGGAGGTGTTAGCAAATGCAGTGTCGTATGAGTATATACACAACATACCGTAGGAGGCGCAAAGTCGGCCATGGCAGTGTGGTGAGGATGAGAGTAGTTGTGATGGCTAAAGAAAGTGCCTTGGTGGCCTTGTGGTATACGTAGGACAATGACGAATAGCTTGTATGTGGCTCGTCACTTGATGAACGAGGAACAATGGAGCTAGGAAAATAGTGGGTTGGCGGGGATGAGGAGACGTCATCGCCTGCCCATGTGGCGGTGCTCGGAAATATGCCAGCCCACGCTTCCGAGCTTCCCGAGAACGCAGCTTCACTTCAGCAGCACGGAAATCATCCGTTCAGCTACACGCAGCCATATTACCATGGATTACTACAGAGTATGTGCAGAAAGAAAGTCTTAGATACCCTCCCGATTTCCTGGTACAAAGGGAATGCCATGCAACAAAGGAGACCATCCTAACATGATTGTATTACCACGGTAAACGTGTGCCCGTGAAAGTTGCTCACTGGAAAGACCAACAGTCAAGGGTATGCAGATCAGGAGACGATTCGCGTAAAGAACGTGGGCCATGTGGAAAAGACATATTCATACAACCCAAAAGCGGTGCAACCCCAGGCCTCGTGTTTTCTTGACACTTAATGCGTCGTCGTCAAGTAGTCTGCAGCCTGCAACATAATAAGCAAATTATGAGATCGCTCAAAGTGGTTTTAGAATTACCTTGTTGATATCATAGTCAAACTTCTCTAGAGCGGATAAGGCATCTGATCTTGCATAACCCATTCCAGTCAGCTTTTTTAGAATCGGATCATCGTGGTCTGTACCGGTACTGATTGCCCGACCCAACTGTGGCATTGTAGGCGACTTCGAGGATGACGCTGCCGCTTCTTCGCGATCGAGGGTGTCGAATACGGACTTGCTGAAGTCACCGGACAACTGCTGTGAAGACTTTTCTTGAGAAGACTCCATGTTCGAGAAGATAGCATCCCAGTCTTGAGAGGAAGCTGCTGGCTGAGGACCCGCCGGTTGTCCAAAGCTCCTGGAAAGGTGCTCGAAATCACTAAAGCTATCTTCGCCACTGTGCGTCTTCCCAGTAGGGGTTTGCTGAGATGCCATGGTGGGGGCCTTCGAAGCTGCTGGCGAATCAAAAACGGGGTTGAACTCATCGAATCCCTCACGATGTTGAGATGAGAATAGATCTTCGTCAGTCTTGTCATCCGCTTCCTTGGCGTCCGTCAAATCGTCAAACCCAGCGTCAAAGTCATCGTTAAAGGTCGACTTGGGCTGGGCTGTCACATCGCTAGGTTGGGAGGAGGCTGAGTGATACGCATCTGATGGAACGGTAGACGACGGCGTGTCTGTAGGAGGTGGCGATGTCGTAGATGCTTTAGCTGCAGGTGGGCCACCGAAGAGAGCTGCGCCTTGTCCTCCCGATCCAGAACTAAAAGGCTTCTCGGGAGATTGGGACAGAGATGTAGTGGTAGGGTCAGTCCTAGCTGGGAGGAGGCCTCCAAATTCGGGTGGGAACTGATTTGAGCCGCTCCTATGCTGGCCTACTGTGGAATCATAACTTGGGGGCGACTTTTGTGCGCTGGGTGATGGCAATCCACTGAGGCTTGAATCAAGACGGGTAGTTGGCGGTGGCGGTGGCGCATACAGATCGTCGTGCGAAGTTTCGGGAGCCTCCAAGGATGGGTTAGGTTGAGGTCCTTGTTTTTGTCCCAGGCTCGAACGATGCTGTTGTGGAGAAGCGGAAGTGAAGTTATCGGCGAAACCTTGCTCACTCGCACTATCACTGTCGTCGCGACTCAAGTCTTCGATTGGCGGGAACTCCTTATTGAATTTGCTAGCAGCATTCAACCCTCCATTCGTTCCTGTAGCCTCGGTGCTCTGCCTTCCAGAACTAAAACCAGCGAATGCTGCATCGAAATCGACCTTCTGTCCTGGACGGGGTTGATCATTAGCTACACCGAAAGGGTCAGTGCGGCTGTTGGTCTTACTCTGCTCGCTTAGACTGCTGCCACCAGTGAGCATTTGTTGCAGCGGAGAATTGGTGTCTCTTGGGAAAGCACCAGGCAGCTCTTTATTGGGCAAAGGGCCACCAAAGCCGGCAAATGCATCTTTCCGATCCTCGGCCTTCGTAGTAGACTTGGTATCACTTGTGATACTAGCCACAGGCGAGGCTGTAGCGTGGCGATCGAAGAGAGATGGGTTGAAGTTGTCCGTTTCAGTCCTTTGGGTATCAGTGCGTTCAACGATTGGCTTCTCTTGAACAGGCGTAGCAGCTGGTGAAGCCTTTGGTACAGTAGGTGTCTCGTTACCTGGTCCATTAGGACCACCATACCTACTAGCAGGGGTTGAAACTTTGACTGACGAGCTGAAGGACTCGGAACGGGGGATTGCTTCTCTGAGAGGAAGGAAAGCTGAGGCAAACTGGCGTGATTCTGGCGGAGCAGGTGGCTCATTAGCACGTGGAGACTCCTGATAGGAGGACAAAGGTGGCGATGTAGATGGAGTCGGTACGTCTGGTCCTTCGGACGAACGCACGGAGTGACCAGAAGGAGCTGAGAATGTCGGGACAGGATTTTGGCTATCTGATCGGAAGGACGTAGGTGGGGCAGATGTCTGGGGTGAGGCAAACGATCCAAATACACTGTCGAAATCCTTATGCGGTCCATCACGGGCAAAGCCGGATGGCGACATGGTATTCTCAGACGATGGTTGTGGCGATTTACGGAAGAATGGATTCGTGTTGTGGCTTGCTGTAGATGTCGCAGGGCTTACCACGCCTGGGGTCTGGCCTCCAGGACTACGCACCTCCTCTCCGGTCTTGCTGAAGTCGTTGATTTCATTCTTCATTTTGTCTCGTTCGCCTTCATTTGTGGCAAGTTGCTTCTTGTTGATTGCCACCATACCCTTCTGCTGTCTCGCGTCGCTGCGCATCTTATCCAGCTGCGGTCGCAAGGTGCTTATCTCAGTATTGACTTGTCTGATCCGCTCTTTCAAGCTAATGTTCTCGCGCTGATCTGTTTCAAGAGCAGCCCTTACTTGGTGATGCTGATTTTGGAGATCTTGCAATGTCCCTTCTACCATAGCAAGTTCCTGCTGAATCTTCCGTGTGTCGTTCCTGGATGTAGCCAAGCGATCCTCCAACGCTTTTACATCCTTAACTTCTTTCTCGTAGGCAGATTTAAACTGCGAGAGTCGAAGCTCCAGCTCACGCTTCTGATTACTCACATTGTTGAGATCACTTTCTGTGGCGGTTTTCTTACTCTGCACCTCTGACATCTGATTCCGCAAGGTGGTCATTTGGTTCGACATGTTGGCAAGCTCTGTCGACTCTTGGGTCAATTTTTTGTTGATTTCCGGATCACTTTCGCCCAAGAGATCGTCAATGGCTGATGGCGGACCTCGTGGTGGGGCTGATGCAGCCGATGCTCCTGTGGACTGGGAGGTAAGTGTCTGACCGAAGGAGGAGGTTGGCAAAAACGGTTTAAAGGTCGAGGCGGGATTGCGCGGCGAAGGCTGGAACGGCTGAGGCGACGTTGGTGACGCCGTCTTGCTTGCAAATGGATCACTGTCAAAAGGCTTGGGAAACGGAGCTGATCCACCAGTTGACTGTTGCAATTGGAGAGGTGCTGGTGGAGCTGGTGCTGAAAAGGCGTCAAGTCCAAATAAGTCATCCGCAGCAGACTTGGGTTGGGGAGCTGGCGGCGGAGGTTCTGGAGCAGAAAGAGGTGCAGGTCTCGTCTGATTACGCATGCTCGGTGGAATAAGATTGGGAGGCAACGTAGAAGGTAATGGCGTGCGGTCATGTTTTCGTTGCTGTCGGATGAGGTACATAGCTACCGCAAATTCGTCTCTTGAGAGTTGACCTTCCGAGTTAATATCGGCGAGATCCCAAATACCTGCCAAGATATCCTCGGCAAGGCCCGAGTCACTGAAGAATTGTACTGCCTGTTCTCCAGTAATGAAGCCACGGCCAGTGGTGTCAACTTTGTTGAAGAGATTATCATAAGATGCTTTTTCCTGGGGGCTGATTGCCCATTCGCTTCCTGTTGTTTGGACTGATTGTGGCGGTGTGCTATACGCGGGCCGCAAGGGACTCTGTGTTGGCTGGGGTCCTTGGCCACTGAATTGCCGTGGAATAGGTGCCGCAACATCAGGTCGACCCAGTGGTGGGACGGGTCCTCGCCTTGCTGCAGCCTCGTATAAACCCGCAGGGAGACCAGTTGGCACTTGCTTCATTGCTCCAGTTCGGAACGAGGCCAGAAGATGCATTGCAATGATGAACTCAGTCACGCCTAATGCGCCGCGTTGCTCAGTATCTGCCAGATTCCATATGCGGCCCAGCGTCTCGTTGGGTAACCTGGCTTTTTCAAAGATCTGTTTTGCATTCTCGCCTACATCGTTGGGTCAGCGCTCCTGCGTAAGATCCATGTGTACATGGCTTACCGGAAAGAAGGCCATTAACTGCGCCAGATTTCTCGAACAGGCCAGCATACTCGGCGGCTTTGGTGGGCAGCAGCGGAGGCACGCGGATAGGGCCTCCGCTCATCTGTGGAGTGAGACCTCCAGCAGGCGGCTGCGAGAAAACTGGCGCAGGTGCGGATGCAGCGGGAATGGTCAGCCCTTCAAACTTGGGTAACGATGGGGCAGCTGTAGCGGTCAGCCAGGGCTCTGTGCATTTCGAGTATCCATCGTACGCTTAAAAGCCAACTCTGGAGATGGGTCACGGCCAGCCTGGTAGTGGCCGATCAGGCGCAGCACCTGGCAGAAGCCTGCCGACGTCAACAGGCCGCGGTTCTCCGTGTCTGCAATCTGCCATATTTCACCCAGCACGGCTGGTTGTAGCTTCGTTCGCTCGAAGAACTTGACGGCAACCTCGCCTGTGATGACGCCGAGCTTCTCGGTGTCGGCCTGTTGGAATAGGTATTGAAATGCGCGCTTCTCCTCAGGCGTGAGGTTCAGCACGCTGTGGTCTGCATCCCAGAGTTAGCTTGCGGCGCGCGCTTGCTGGCAGCTTTCCAGGCTATGACGGCGTACCTGCACCTGACACAATGTCCGTCATGGCTGAGCCGAATGTAGCAGCAATGCAGCGTGGTGACGATGGGAGAGCATGCAATGATGGGGTGAGGCTGGAGCTCTGGCGGTACTAACGGGGCGGGGAAGCTGGACGTGCTGCACAGGCTGCCGGGCTGCAGAGAAAAGTCGGGGGGCTGGCGACGGCGGCAACGGCTGTGGGAGCTCAGCGAGTGACAGTCGCAGCGCTCACGGCACGCGCAGAAGCGGGAGTTAGTGATGCTGGGGAAAGGGAGAGGAGGAGATAGCGTCGACTTTTGGGCAGCGTGGACTGGGATGGTGCTTCTGCAGTTGCTGGTCGGCCGCAGCTCATCCCAGCGCTAGCCGCACTCGTAAGCTCTACTGCATGCTCTGGCATCCATTCAGATGTTCCCACATCATCCTCAGGAGCACATGACGCGTCGCCTGTGGATAGTTCTACCCGCATCCGCATCGGGAGAATGGAGTTGCATTGCTTTCTAACCTACAACGACCGTTGGCGGCAACGGCCCGATGGTGATACACATGTTGTACGGCAGCGCCCAGGCAGCTCCCAAGCCTGCATGCCCCGCCGAGCTCTGAGACCTACATATATATACAGTATGCGTGCATGTATTTGTACAAGACAGCGGGGTCCGACTGTGCCAAGCGTGGGGTCCTATGGCAGCAGCGGAGCTGGTCCTCCATAAGTCCTCAAACATAGTCCTATCATAAACATGTGAACACCCGAGTGGCGGAATTTGAACATTAGAGATGCTCAGCCCTTCTACTACTTTCCATGCCGGCATCCCGGCTTCATCTTCATGCGCTCGAAAAATGCCAGGCTTGGAGCTCCCTCCTCACGCCGTCCCCAGGCACGTCCGAGGAGCCAGTCGGTGACGGATATCACCTTTGCCGTCTTCTCCCACTGGTTGTTCTCTTCTACATGCTCGATGATGTGTTTCGAGATCCGTCCCTGCTCGTCAAATTCGAAGAGAAACAGACCGGAGAATTTCTCGTCAGGTTTCCGCGAGCGACCCACGATGTTAGTGATTTTCTCAACAGCTTCGCTGACCGGACCTTGTTCTTGCTCGGACTTGCCGCATGTTTCCCACTTGACAATTAATTTCTCGTTCTGCCCGTGAACAGGTGTGTTGCTATGTCCATTCTTGATCATGCGCTCTGATACTATCTTGAGCTTGACATTACCAACCACAGGCACACGGCCCCATGCCATTGGCGCCGTCCATAGAGCAGCTGTGTATGCAATCTTTCCGCTCACAGTAGGAAGATGCGGATGCGTCGAAGGGAACAGGTGAAGACTGATTTGTGGCGAGAGGATGTCTTGAGGTAAAGGCGATATCAATAACGTAGGAAGTCGGTCATGGAGGGTTCGTATAGCTGTGCATGTCAACACAGATCTCTGTCCACGCATCGCGAGGAAGCATACTATTTCCAAGTTTGAGCGTACGCTCATCCGGTGGCCGCTCACCGTCGCCCTTTGAATCGAGAGGCGCAGAGGCCGTGAACCATGATCGTGAGATAGAAGCTTGACAGGGCCGGACGTCGGTTATGGATCGTTGGTATTGCTTTAGCCCAAGCAGCCTGGGTGCAGCCAGGCAGGTCGATGAGGGTGATAAACGAAGATAGGCGCGAGTAGATGAAGAGAATAACCGCCGCATTCGACCGGTGGTCATCGGTAAAGCAATGCGACCATAGAGGAAAAGGTAGGAGTGTGAGAGTCGGCAGTTAGTGCACAATCGATAGGCGAACGCATGACGTTCGCGACCACAGGCTTGGCCAATCGAGCTCCGCTATAGAGGTCACCAAGATGTACCCCGCGGTTAAAGAAGTGCTGGTCATGGCGGCAGATGACGATCTTTATATCCGCTACATAGGATTGCCTTGAACTACCTCTCCGTTTTTCCATCGATAGGCTTTCCTTGGGAAAAGAACGTCGTCGATTTATTTGCCAACCACCATCCAGACGTATTGACTTCAACTTCAGCAGGAACAAATCTCTCATAACCTGTTTGCCAAGGATATTGTGATTCAACCTTTTTTCCGTTGGTAGTTTAGCTCTGGCTTTGGGTCCAGACATATCGCTACAACGGAATGCCGCGCATTGTTTTCACAGGTGGCTCAGGCAAAGCTGGCCGACACGCCATCCCGGGTGAGTGGCTTCTCAAGAAACAAACTAGCTCTGGGCAAACACTAATCACACAGCTACAATCAGAACTGATCAAGCGTGGCTATGAGGTGCTGAATGTTGATATGGTCGACTTCCCAGACAAAGAGGCCAATGTATCCACTCTCAGGGCCGACCTGACTGACAGCGGCCAGTGCTTCAATGCACTAACAAATCATTTCAACTTCTCTGATTATCAAGGTCCTCAGAATCCAGGGCCGCCAGACGCAGTCGTCCATTTCGCGGCCTATGCGCGTAACTTATTGGTCCCGGACAACGAATGTTACAGGGGAAATGTTGCCTCGACCTACAATGTGATCGAAGCAGCCTGTATGTGCTCCATTTTGACGTACCACGCACATGAATTGTATGGGACTGACGTATTTAGGCAAGCTTGGTGTCAAGAAAATCATCATCGCCAGCAGCGAGACAACATATGGTGTTTGCTTTGGTCAAGGCGAGCTTGATTATACATCATTCCCTTTAGATGAAGATGCGGTGAGTACTATACTACGTATAAAATACGTAGCATATATGCTGACAGGTGCTCGGCAGGACGTCAACCCAATGGACACTTACGCCATATCCAAGCTTTGCGGAGAGCGCGTTGCCCGAGGATTTGCTCGAAGATTTGATGCCGACATCTACGCGCTGCGAATCGGCAATGTAGTTGAGCCTCACGAATACGCTCGTGATTTTCCAAAGTATATCAGCGATCCCAAGGTTCGCAAGCGCAATGCCTGGTCGTATATAGATGCTCGTGATCTCGGGCAGATTTGTGATTTGTGTATCAAAAAGGATGGTCTCGGGTTTCAGGTCTTCAATGCAACAAACGACACTATCACTGCAACGTTTCCGACACGGCAGTTCTTGGAGCAATATTGCCCAAACACTCCTATCACACGTCAATTGGATGAGTGGGAAGCCCCACTAAGCAACAAAAAGATTCGAGAAGTACTTGGGTTTAAGGAAAACCACAACTGGCGAAAGTATTATTCGCCAGAGTAGTCGAATAAATGGTCGTCATGGATGTGGAGTTTAGATAGGAGATATACTGGAATCGGAGCTATGCAGTCAAAATCACTAGTGCCTTGGCGCAATATGCCCCAGGCTGCCGATGTTCGCAACTTTTTTGGTACCCTCCGCTCTTCCAGTCTGCTTATGCTCATTGATATCCCCTCGTTCCTACATTGCCAATCATTCCGTCAGTGCTATTACACTTAATTTCAGTTGTTTTTGAAGCAACCCACACACTACCAATATGACTCCCTCTGCATCAGAAACGGTTGCGAAAGTCGCGAACGCGGCCGCCGGCACGCATTCCGCAGCAAAAGATTTTAAGAAGGAATCCGCAGCTGCGCGTTTCCTAGGCGCAGGTACAACCAAGAACGGGTTCAAGTTGAATTTACCTCTGAAACTGGGCAGGAACGGCTGGCATTGCGGAGCTGATGGTCTTCCATCCTGTTGACACCACCGCGAAGCGATTGATGAGCAACTACGGCAAGGTAGCGCTCCGCCTTTTGACGCATATCTAGCTTTTCATCACTAACTAGCTACCTGCCTAGATCTCGTCGACGTCACAGCTCAACCAAGTTATCTTCAAGGACAAGGCACAAGCGTCTGTATCCGGCCGCTTCTTTTCCTTGTTCCCCGGCCTGGGGTACGCCGCTGCGTACAAGGTAGGGCATCAAACCCACGAGTCAACGTACATGCATGTAACTTGTGCAGGTTCTCCAGCGTGTCTACAAATACGGCGGACAACCCTTCGTTCGGGACTACCTCGCAAAGAACCATGGTGATAGCTTCGACCGCACATTCGGAAAGGGCAATGGCAAGGCAATAATGCACGCTACAGCTGGTAGTCTCATTGGTATTGGTGAAATCGTCATCCTGCCTTTGGACGTCCTTAAGATTAAGCGCCAAACTAACCCTGAAGCCTTCAAGGGGCGTGGGTTGATTCAGATTGTCAAAGATGAAGGGTTTGGCTTATACCGTGGTTGGGGCTGGACTGCAGCGCGTAACGCACCCGGCTCGTTCGCGGTAAGAATCACAAAAGCTCTCTGAGGACTTGCGCTGATGGTTGAAAAGCTGTTCGGTGGCTCTGCAGCGGCCAAGGAGTACTTCTATAAGCTCACCGACTACAATGCCGCCACCTGGGGACAAAACTTCGTCGCCTCGATCGCAGGTGCTAGCGCATCCCTTATTGTCTCTGCGCCTCTCGACGTGATCAAAACTAGGATCCAGAACAGGAACTTCGATAACCCTGAGAGCGGGTTTAGGATTATCTCTAACATGATGCGCCATGAGGGTTTCACCTCGTTCTTTAAGGGCCTGACACCCAAGCTTTTGATGACTGGTCCCAAGCTCGTCTTCTCCTTCTGGCTTGCCCAGACGCTGATACCCGCCTTCAACAAGGTCATGTAGAGGGTGTTTTCAACTGCACTTTTTTGGGCTGTAACATAGTAGGGCTGGGGGGGCAACGGGATAACAAAAGCTAGGTTTTAGGCGACGGCGGCGTTCCCATGCCGGCATTATATGCGGCTTTGTTCACGTACTCTTAGATCTAATAAATACGCTCTGCTCAACGCACGTGTGCACATGCACACCACGGACCAACATCTTGCGTATCACGTGAATGCTGACCTCGAGGGCTATGCTTGCATGTACCCATCATGAACTTGGTACATGCGGTCAGCTGGTCTACATGTAGCGACTCGCGGGGCTCACGCGCTGTTGACCGAAGCAACACGGCTAGGCGGCTGCTATACCTTCTAGTAGATTATGTAGGTGAAAGTGAATGACCTGTTACGCTCTGAGGCGCATGTGGCTGCAGGCCTCCTTGGCGGCCGGCTGATTGACGCACAGGCCTGCCAGAACAAGTGCCTACCTTCAACACCCCATCATCTTCCACCCTGCTTGCCCTCCACCTAACCTCGACACCAGTTACCACGGCCCTGCCTGCTTTTATCTGTGTAAACGAGATACTCATAGTTCATACACAGGTCTCCCGCCTACTCTTGTCCCCATCCGACCGCAACCATGAACCCTGAGTTGTGCGTTACCTCTGTCCAGCTTCCAGCGCCCACAGGCTTCTAGCCCTGGAAGCTGCTTCTTTGCAGCATGTAACTGACCGCACTTACAGAGACCCCCTCCCCAGGCGCTCCTACAGCACTGTCTATAAGGTTGCCACTTCCAGATAGGCCCGCTGACGCCTTACTCATAGATACGATTACCTTTTCAAGCTCCTCCTCATCGGCGACTCCGGTGTCGGAAAGTCCTGCTTGCTCCTTCGTTTTGCCGACGACACATACACGGAGAGCTACATCTCCACCATTGGTGTCGACTTCGTACGTCACCGCTGCTAGCTGCGCCGTGTCAGCCTACAGTGAACTAACTTGGGCACAGAAAATCCGCACTATCGAGCTCGATGGCAAAACTGTTAAGTTGCAGATTGTATGGCATTCTACTGTTTCTCATTGCGAGCGTTTGGCTAACAGGTACCAGTGGGATACCGCCGGCCAGGAGCGATTCCGCACCATCACATCTTCTTACTATCGAGGTGCTCACGGAATTTGCGTAGTCTACGATGTTACGGACATGGACTCGTTCAATAACGTTAAGCAGTGGTTGCAGGAGATTGACCGATATGCTACTGAGGGCGTGAACAAGCTACTCGTGGGCAACAAGTCCGATATGGCAGACAAGAAGGTCGTTGAGTACACAGTCGCCAAGGTGCGTTATACAACACGTGTACGAAAGAACCTACTAACCACCCCGTACAGGAGTTCGCAGACAGCCTCGGTATTCCCTTCCTCGAGACCTCGGCAAAGAGCGCCACAAATGTCGAACAAGCTTTCTTGACCATGGCCCGTCAGATCAAGGAGCGCATGGGCACAACGACAGTCAACAACAAGCCCACAGTGCCCATTGGACAAGGCCAAGGAGTGCAGAGCGGATCCGGCGGTGGCTGCTGCTAAAGGATCGCGGCGCGGCGTGAGTACACAGATTCCGGCGTGGGTGTTGGCATGGTAGAATTTGGCTTGGTCCCTAATGCTCATGGTCACGGTCTGCTCCTCAACGGCGATCCGTTGTTCACGTCCATCGTTTCTCGGTGTTCCTTGCATGCCTTAGACGGAATGGTTTGCCAAATCACGTCATATCATCCCGGTTGTTTGGATTACTTTGGATCTCGGTAGCGGTGTCGATCTGCATTCACGGATTGGTTTGGTAGCCGATGCAGCTGCGGGGTGTGCGGAGGCTGAACAGTAGAAGAGACTGCTATCATGGCCATATTCGGGGGCCCTTCTTTTCCTCTTTGGGTTTTCCTAGTCTGAGCAATCACACTTGTCCTAATCAGTTGTCATTTGAAATTAAATGCGACGAATCTGTAGTGAATTGTTCATGATGAAGTGACATTGTAGCAAGTTTTGGTATGAAAGAACCCAAATCAGGGGGTGCCTTTCCAAGCTTCTAAAGGACCATAGTCGTAGTATAAGGTATCTCTATGCTGAGCGAAAGTGCTGGCGTAGTCTTCAGACGACAGAGTTTCGATCACTGGTACTGCCGACAGTAGAGACAGTAGAGCAATGACCTCCTAACCGTCTCGAAGGCCAACTGCAAACGGTTAGTGTGAATAGGTTATGATGAGAAACCAATCGTACCTCTTCAGCATACAACATTTTGACAGTTAGCATTTAAAGCCTTGTATATATAGAAGTATATGAATATTTCTAAAGCAAATATATGGTATGCTCCTAGAAGAGCTGGCGTCTATCTGCCGTGTAAATGTAGTGCTTCCCTAGGTTAGCTTGCAGTAGGCCACAAATGGCATGGCCAGTTTCTTTTACTAAATTACCAGACGCAAACAATGGCATCCTAATAATCAGCACTTTCTGATAGATATGGACCATAAATAGACATGCCAAAAGTACATGTTGTCAGCCTACGTGGAGAACGCCCTTTCGGAATAAAGGCGGCCTTCCACATCAGGTAAGCCCCCAAAAGTGCGTAATTGAACGTTGATCTTTGCAGGCAAACAGGCAAACAGGCAACAGTGCTCTTTCTCCTGCAGAACAGTCTGCCGTCTCTCTAGGTATTTCCAATCGACACATCCATTCGGTTTGTCGAGCTGTTGTTAGGCATCACGTCTCGGAGACTTTCACGCGTGGCTGCCTTGCTTACGCGTAGCGCCTCCGACAAGGTGACGACAACTGAAGTTCCTCGGGACAAAACACAATTCGCCAAGCCAATATGACCGCCAGGAACGATGTCTGGAGAGCGCTGCGATGGCTCGGGGGAGAGTTAGGTCTTCAGACAATGAAACATGCTGGCAGGGACGTTTACATTCTGATCATTGCTCGCTATCTACGGCTATTTGCGTATGGGGCCGTTGCACTCATTATCGCACTTTACTTTGAAGAGCTGGGCTTCTCGGACGCACGCATAGGACTCTTCATGACCCTGACCTTGCTCGGCGATGTCTTTATCAGCCTTCTGCTCACCCTCGTGGCGGACTCTTTGGGACGGAGAAAAACGCTGTTCCTCGGTTCGGTCGCCATGGCCATCTCGGGCGCCGTCTTCGCTCGCACGAGCAATTACGCCGCTTTGCTCATGGCGGCCATCGTAGGCGTCATTTCCCCTACTGGAAATGAGATTGGACCTTTCAAAGCAGTGGAAGAGTCAACACTGGCCCATCTTGTGCCCGAAGCACAGCGTTCGGACGTCTTTACGTGGTACGTTGTGCTTGCTGTGCTAGGTACGTCGAGTGGCTTGATAGCGGGTGGTCAAGCGGTAGACCATTTGCAGAAGCTGGATGGATGGACAGAATTGGATGCATTCCGCGCGATCTTTTGGGTTTACACGGGGCTTGGGTGCGTCAAGGCCATCATGACTTTGTTCCTTAGTTCCCGGTGTGAACACCACGAAGAAGAAGAAGAAGAAGAAGAAGAAGAAACACGAGACGAAGACAGTCCCTCAGAGACAGAGCCGCTGCTCGCTGGAGAAGAAATTAATGCTCTTCCGACGCCGCCGCCGGTCCCTACGACGGAGACAAGACGCTGGAATCCTTTCAGCAAGATTTCGAAGCCAACGCGCTGGGTCCTGCTCAAACTATGTAGCCTCTTCTTCTTGGACTCGCTCGCCAGCGGGATTGTACCCTTTTCACTGATTAACTTCTACATTGAGCGAAAGTTTCATCTGGAGAAGGGTAAGCTGGGAGGAATTATGTCGGCCACATGGTAAGCTCTTGTACCGCGCCACAGGTTACGCTACCAAGACATGCTGATGCAAGGACAGGTGTGTCTCTACAGTCGGCAACATATTTGCTGCGTCAGTAGCCAAACATCTTGGGCTCATTGAGGCTATGGTAGTCACGCATCTGCCGAGCTCCATTTTCCTCGCATTGCTGCCTTGGCCGTCTGGGTTGCCGCTTACGCTTTGTTTGCTGGTGGCTCGGTCCGTTCTGAACAGCATGGATCAGGCACCACGCTCCGCATTCCTGTCGGCTGTCGTGCTACCGCAAGAGCGCACGGCGGTCATGGGGATCGTCAACATCCTCAAGATACTGTCGCAGAGCAGCGGGCCCTGGATCACGGGACTGCTTGCGGACCGCGGCAGCTTCTGGGTGGCGTTTGTTATTGCCGGTTCGCTAAAAGGGGTGTACGACCTGCTGCTCCTTGCCTTTTTTGCGCGCCGGGTCCATCCGCCGCCAGCCTGAGTTGCGCAGCGCAGCCAAAGGAGGCGGGCTGGCGGGCAAATCGTGGGGTCGCTCGGGGTCGCTCGGGGCTTCTAGCGTTTGATCGGCCATTCTGCGTGGGGCCAGGCTGGACCCTGCATAATGCCCAACCAGGGGCTCGGGACGTGTCCGGTGGCCTTGCGATGAGCTGGTCGCCCTGACAGTCATCTTTTCACCGCTCTGCTCCCTCTCTCTGTAGTCGCGACCATGGCTGCCGAACGCGGGACGACCGGCCCTCGGGTCCTGTATCTGGATGCCCACGACCCCTTCTCGAACACCCTCATCGCTCAGATCGAGCAGTGCACGCATGCTCGTGTGGTCAAGTGCCCCATCGGTAGCGACCCTGCATCGTGGGGCTGCCCCAGTCCCGCACCCACTTTCGGAGACTTCGCGCAGGGCTTCGACGCCATCGTAGCAGGCCCGGGCCCTGGCTGGGCTAATCGCGACGACGATGCAGGCTGGTTGAAAGAGCTGTGGAGATTTCACAAGTCACATTCGGTGCCTGTCCTCGCCATAGGGCTGGGCTTCCACTCGCTATGTCTGGAATTCGGCGCCCACCTGGAGCCGCTTCCGGAACCAAGACACGGACACGTGGCGGAGGTCTTGCATTGTGGCTCTTCGATTTTTCGGGAGGTTCAAGAACTGAATGCTGCTCAGTATAATGCCCTGCAGGTCATGTTATACCACCGCATTCAGACTGCAAAGGCTGTACGCTATCCCAAAGAATTATGGGAGCCTACCGAGGCATGTCCCGAACTCCAGCCTCTGGCTTGGAACTTTGACGGCAAACGCAACGGTGCGGTTCTCATGGCAACGAAGCATATTTCGAAACCGCTTTGGGGCCTCCAATTCCATCCCGAGTCGTACGGTACGAATACTGAAGGGACGAGGATAATTGAGAATTGGTGGCAGGATGCGCAAGAGTGGAAGGAAAGTCAAAAACACTCGGCGTCGCTCGAATTGGATACCGGCTCGACCAGCCCAAGATACAACGAACCTCTACCATGTTTTATGGCCGAGGCTCTGGTGGCTCGTCTCCTCAGCGATCACCAGATAAAGTTTGATGAATCGCCCACCGTTGACGTTCAGTGCGTGACTACAGGCAGCGGTAGACTGGCTGTTGCGGACGTCGTCGAAATGTTTGAAGGCTCTCGCGGCGAAACAATCGTTCTGGAGTCTGGCTTGCAGCGGGACCTGCTTCCATTGGCAACAGGAACCGGTCGGCATAGCGTCATTGGTCTTGTAATTCCTGAGGAGACGAAGCGCATACACTACTATGCCAGCAAACAAACCATGCAGCTCAGAGACGGGAAGAATAGGGTTCTCGAGGAATGGTCAACGCGAGAGCCCTGGCAATGGATCCGGGATATCATGACCCAGCTTCAAAAATGTCTTGGTGAGAAGCCTAAGCAGCCTACTTGGGCACCTTTTTGGGGTGGCTTCATGGGTTATGCATCATGCGAGGCCGGCTCGGAGATCTTGGGCGCGGTGTCAAAGGAAAAGGCAGCCTATTCAGACATCTGCTTTGCATACATCACGCGAAGCATTGTGATCGATCATCAGCTGAAGAAGGTGTATGTCCAAAGCATACATAGCCCAGACGATAGTTACTGGCTCAATGAGACTCTAGAACACGTCTACGATGCTGTAGGTCGGAAGAGCCTAGAGTCAACACCCAATCCCACGCCGTTACCGAAGCTTAATCCGTTCGACCAGGATGCAACACTGAGAGACTACCTCGCCTGCTGCACTCAGCCCACCGTAGATCGTGACGAGTACCTCGCTGCTGTTAAGGCATGCCAATCGCACGCCGCATTCGGGCACGCTTACCACGTGAACCTCGCAACCACCAGCGACATCCTCGCCCGCCGCCCGCGTATCTGCATGCTTTCGCACACAGAAGCGAACGAGCTATCATGGAAACTCTACAAAGGGCTCGCATCACAGAACCCCGCCCCCTTCAGTGCCTACATGCGCCTCCACAATGTCCACCTCCTATCCGCCTCCCCCTCGCGCTGTATCAGCTGGGACCGCCAACAAATCGCCCAATGCCGTCCCGCCCACTGTACATTCCAGAAACATCCAGACCTCTCAGTAGCACCACCTAGCGACTATCTCGTTGTCGTCGACCTCGCTCGCGATCTTCTCCATGCCGTCTACGGCCCTGGAAACGTGCACGTCCGCAACCCCGTCGAACTCGAGGACCACGCATCTTTCTATCAGCTTACCTCCGTCCTAGAAGGCATACCTGCCAGCCTCTCTCTGCGCAATGTATCCGAGCCCCCTGATACATGGCATGATGCATCTCCCGCGCACGAAGATAAGCCTTCTTTCTCTCCCACAACATACCAAGGCTTCGACGCCCTCCTGCATGCTCTCCCTTCCATCACCGCGTCTGAACACCTGAACGTCTCCCTCCTCCCTTCTCCGCCCCGCAATGGCATCTCCTCCGGGGTTATTGGCTACCTCGACATCGCCGGCGGCGGCGACTTCGCGCTCCTCTCCCGCTCCGCGGTCAAATTTGACCCCGCATCTTCCCACACCTCCTCACCTGAAGATTTCTGGAGCGTGGCTGCAACCACGCGCGTCACGGTAACTACCTCCCCCGAAACAGCGCTCGACGAAGTTCTCCAGGAGGTAGAGAGCGTGGGCCGCGCGTTCCGCACGAAGAAAGCGGAAGAAGCGCAGCAGGAGGCAGGGAAGGAGTTGAGGGGTATGTGGAGGCGGTTGATGGAGGAGGTCGAGGTTGAGGAGGTGGGCGATGATGACGAGGATGGTGGCGAGGTGGGGGGAGGGACAGGCGAAGGGGGAGGCGGTGCGGTGGCGGCAAGCGAGCTGCAGAGTTGGAGGAATTTCGAGGCGTTTATGGCGGAGTTGACGAGGTTGAACAGGGCGGATGGGGATCTGTAGATGGGGGGGTTTAGAAGGAGGTAAGGAGAAGGGATGGGGGTCCGGTTTGAAGATTTTGAGATTTGAGATACCACAGCACTACACAGATTTTTTGTGCGCGAGCACTTCTTGCGAAATATACATACCCCGATAGAGGAATAGATGTTTTTCTTTCGTTTTAACGGCTTGAGTTCTCATTGTTACATCTTCAAGTCACGGACGTGAACATTGACATGGTGCAAGCATTTCATTTTGATGAGAATGATTTCTTAGGATGTTAGGGTATCTATCTATCCCTCTACGCAAGCAGCGCGAAGAGCAGATACGTCTTCTTCGCATAGTCCGCAGTATTCTTTCTCAGCCGCACCATGCTGCTTTCATCCAGCTCAGCGTGCGCTACGCTTGCTACCCCCTTAACGATCCACTCGATGGCATCGCCGCTCTCCGCCGCAGCATCGCCTATAAAGTGCCGGATGTACAGCATGTCGAATACAGCCTGCTTCAACTTGCGGTCGCGTTCTTCTATAAAAGCTGCTGATGCTGCGGTCGCTTCTGCTTCTGCCTCTACTCCTTCCTTCTCCCCTTCAGCACCATCCTCTCCGGTCTCTCCCTCTGCCTTCTCCTTCCTAGCAGGAACTGCCTTCTTCTCGATCGCATACAAGTTCTCCCTGAAAGTCCCCACAACGCTTCCACACGCACTAGCTTTAACCTGCTGCACAGCGAGCGGGGCCCAGAGATCATTCCCATGGGCCGCCATCGCCTTGTTTAGGCTCTGGAGGTATCTAATTGCGCTAGGAGATGGCTGGGAGGGCAACGCCGGGCTGCCTTCCCACAGAATGTGGCTTTTCGACTTTATTTGCAGAGACTTAGCCAACATCTCAGCGTACGCGTCCGCACATGGCTGAACGACCCGCGCCGCGAGGGCAACGTGCAAGGGCCGGAGCAGATCCGGCGTGAAGGGCGTTGCGAGGGGCGTGGCCTTGTCCTGCAGCCGGAGCTTCGAGATACGTTCGCCTAGTTCGCGAGACACTCGGAGGACGAAGCAACCTTTTTCAACGGGAAAGTCATCGTCTTGCGTCAGCTTGGACACGATCTGAGCGAAGCTTTTCCCGAGATTCTGTAGCGTGTGCACAAGAGCGTTCTGCGTAACTTCTTCCAGCAGGCGGGGGTCGTCGTCGCTAAGGAGAGTCTGTTTGGAATCGCCCAGGTCGTCATCGTCTGAGTCATCAATCTCGTCGGCGAAGGTGTCATCCCATCGGGCCTCTTTCATAGACTTTACGATGCTTTTTACTTCAAGGACCGAGTCCATCCATGCGTCGAACGCAGAGACGATGGTTACTACAGAGTTGTCTCGGCCTTGGTGTATGTTAATGAGCGTAGACTTGAATGCCTGGGCTCCGTTCGATATGTCTGCAGATTTAGGATATGTGCCCCAGAGTGTGAGGTTGGATGTCTGTGCCAGAGACGCTGACTCCAGCATGCTCGATAGCTGCGATACGACGTTCCTGAGGCTCTGGGCACGGGACTGGACAATGCTTTCTAAGTGGTTGTTCAAGATTTCGCGCAGGTCGTCCAGCACGTTTGCAGATTTCACGCCGGCCATACGAGAACCAGAGAGGATCCATGTTTCGATAAGTTCTTGTCTTAAGGAGGCTACCTCTTTCAGTCGGGTTTCCGTTTCTAGTGCGGCTTTTATGCCCCTAAGGAAGGTAGCGATGGCTTGCCGAGCCCACTGTTGAAGTATTCTCTCTGCATCTTGTCGTTGAAGTTCGTCATGCCGTGGCCAGGGCGTGTAATTCCGCGCTTCGTCTCCGATCCATCGATCGTGAATATCTAAATTGAGTTCATATAGCGCGCGGACGTCAGAATCTTGGACCAGAGGGTGTGATTTCAGTTTTGCCAGTGATTCGGCGAGACGTCGAGGGAATATGGCCTGCGTATCCTGACATGTCTGTATACACATGTTGAGAGCTGTAGTCCCATGCTTGGCCAGCTCATCCCCACCGCGCTGGAGCAGGCTAGCAATCTTCTCCAAGCGAATTTTGTGGAAGTGCTGCAGGACGTCTGATGGGGTAGAGCTCGTTGCCAAGGCATAGGCGCACATGCTCTCAACCAATTCTGCATTCTCTCCATTCGTACTGCCCATACGCTTGTCTATTCGCCGTAATAGCTTCCGACGCGCTGAAAGTATCCGTTCCCATAGTTGATCTACAAATGGCGGCTTGCTTTGAGACTGTGACAGCGCCTTATGCAGCAATCGAGAAATGACCAACACTTTGGCAGGCAGCAGATACATGCCCTCGCTTTTCATAAGGCGGGACATGACGATAGGGCTGCTCCGCAGGACAGCCAACTGTGAAGCAAAGGTGTAGCGCTCCAGACCTGTGTCGTGGTTAGCCCCAGCCCTCCTTAACGCCTGTCAATGGCAAAAGACGCACTACGACTACGGTTGTCTGTATCTATTCGAACTGCACTGCTTGCTATGCGCTCCATATTCCGCGAACTACAGCTCTGGCCAACCCTTGCGAGTTTGGACTCGACCGTCTCCATGCGCACTTCCATGTCGATTATCGTCTCGGCGGTATCGAGGAGGCTCCGGTAGCTCGCGCTGGGCAAACACGTCAACGATCATGCTCATCTTTGCAAGGCGTTCTTCGCGCCGTTCGATGCACACCTTACCCCACAAGCGAGCGCAGCTTCTCGCGATTCTCGTCGGCGCTGGCGCGCAGCTGCTGCTCCAGCTTGCGCACCACGGGAATGGGGTGCTGGAACGCATCTTCCCAGGTCTTGAATGTTCGGGGGTCCGGTGCCACGGCCGCCATGGCAATCACAGGGTTAAGGACACGCCGATGGGACTGCGGTGTAGCTCCACGCTACAGCGAGAACGCGTAGAGCTTAGTCACGTCTAAGTCAGATGTCGGGTATATGGCTACAGCCAATCAAATCGTCCCTACATGGTAAACGGGCCAACATTGAACGTACTACATTGACATGCATGTCATACGGAGAGCGTACGCGGCACACCCGAAATTTACTAAACCCATGTTGCAAATGTCCCTTGATCGATGATCTTCGAATTATGACTGGTGAATATATGCCTGTGTCAGGCTGCATCGAGCAACCGGCAATAAATGCAATGCACCCTGATACTCCGTAGCTCGACAAACAATAAATCAACCTAAGACTCCTGTTCTAATTACAGATACAACAGTAGTGTAGATACCTAGTTATAATAAGGTATAGAAGTATAAATCATTATAGATACTGTTGTGTAATAGCCTGTCCGCCTAACTAGCGACGTGGGTAGCTTTCCTTCAGCGTTCTGGCAGCTTTCCGGCGGCATGCTGACGGCATGCCGGCGGCAAGCTGGCAGTCTTCTAGAATATTCCTCAGGCCTTCTGGTAGGCAGTCTTCCGATGGGAGAACGGACCGAGGGATTCTCCGAGAAGTGTATACATATTCGACCTTCGACCCTTCGTCGAAGGTCATCATCTAGGGAATTAATAGAGAATCGAAAATTGTCTTTCTTTTAGAATTAGAATCTACGGTTACTTATTGAATACTTGTTTTCCTTTCTTTCTTAGAATATCTTCCGATTGCGGATCGCGGACACACAACCTACGAAAACCAATCCCACCAAATCCACCCGCCCGGTCAAGTGTCGATACTTCTCCTACCTCCTTTTCTTATTCTTTTCTTCCTCGACCAGCCATCACTCAACAATACATTCTATACCCTAGGAGATATCCTACCTTATTAATATAGCTATACCTATTAATAAAAGTATATAAGAGATCTAGAAGATTTTTTAGGTAAATCATATATATACTAATAGTTTATAATATATTATAGTTATATCCTATAGCGATAGTCAAGGCGGGGACAATTAGTAGTCTAATAAGTAGAATATAATCTAGATATATAAGTAAATTATATAAAATTATAGAATAATGTTGTATAATAGTCCGTCCGCCTGACTAGCGACGTAGGGAAAGCTGGGGGAATACTGCCAGTAAGCTGGCAGCAAGCTGGCAGCTTTCCCTAGGCATTCTGGCGGCTTGCTGGCGGCCTGCTCTAGGCGTTCCGATGGCGAGCTGGAAACACTCTCTTAGAATGCTAGCGAAGAACTAGCGGCAGGCGGGTGGCTAGAAAACTGGCGGCATTCCGGCGGTAAGCTGGCGGCTTTCTAGAGTATTCCTTAGGTTTTCTAGTAAAAGGCTGTTCGATGGGGGAACGGACCGAGGGATTTTCAGGACTAGATAGCAGTTCCTTCATCCACGTTGTTATACATACCTTCTCTAATGGTACCCATCTTAGGAGAGATGATTTCGATCTAAAGGATGGCTTGGAACGATTCGTAGTACATCCTCATCCAGAAACCAGCCTGCATGAGACTGTTTTTGTCCGTGGTTCGCTGTCCCTAGCATGGATAGATGCTCTGGAAACTAGGTACAAGATTGACCCTGAGCTCTTCAGACGCCACCTCTGATATCTTCCTGATCGCGACTATGCTGATCTACCATCTTTACCATCTACCGATACCGATATTATGACGCTCACGCTATCTTCGCTTTATACCCGTTCGCATCCCCTGCAACTTAGATAAATTAAGAAGCACCGAGAGCAGGACCTAGACGTTGTAAGAAAGAGCCAGAATTTTATTGCCGGCTACATAGCTTCCAGGCACACTATTATCCGCAGATTCTTAACACTCAGTGGTCGACTTTTCTCGGTCCAATATGAGATCTCCATATTTCGAAGAGTCAGAAAGAATGGGGGACAAACAGGTAGATTCAAATCGTCTTGTCCGAGTGAGTTAACTAACAAATGATAGCGGTCATTCTTCTAGGCGATGCGCTGGAGATGAACCAGGCGAACGGCCCGCCGTGTTTTAGCTCCACAGTTTCAAGTGCACCACTTAAAGGCATCTCACAAATCCCGGCCATTATCCCTAGACCTTAGACCGTGAATATTAACGTTATCCACCCAAAGGCACCGAGCCATTTCGATCGCGCACCTGCTAACTCCATCGGTCACGTTGCATCTCTTCTACCGTTTTATCTAGGGATGTCTATACATGCACCAAACAGTAAGCCAGGCGTCTTTCACCTTATATGCGAGGTATTTAAACTAGTGATAGCAACTAAGTGTCAGTTTTTTAATCAATTGCACTGCCTTGTTCAGGATCAGAATTTAGAACCTCATGATGGAGACGGGGTGAATTTGACGATCAATACTCTCAGTTACATTAAGAAATTGTTGGAGGAGCATAAAAAGAGATAAAAGTAGAATGTTGCAACCTTGAAAGTGCGCTGCGTGCGTGACATTGAGACGGATACTTCAAGTACCCATACAGCACCATCGCAATCGCCTGAAGAGCTCACGTCAATTTTAAATAACTTCAGAGAGCTTTTAACGCGAGCGGAGAGCCTCCTGATTCTCAATGGGGCTATGCTACGGGAATCACAAAAAGCTATCCAAAGAGCAGATGACCAAAGACGATTAACAGTGCTTGCGTATCTTTTTTTACCCCTGTCACTAGTATCTTCGTTTTTGGTATGAATGTACGAGAGCTAGGGTCAGGATCCCAAAACATCTGGCTGCCTTTCGTCGTGCTCGCTCCCGTGGGATGTATATCATGGATGCTGTTTTATCCCTACAAAATCCGTCAACTGCTAGAAGTTGGGAAACGACGCTTCGATCACAGGCCCTCACTTCACCACACCCAAGGTGCGACTATCCCATTTAGCAGTTATGGAGAGAGGGAGATTGGCTCAATAGAGGGTACGACCTCATTATAGAGCCTTTGCGCTTTCTCTAGTGTTTTGTTGGCTTCTTCTTCATCACCGCGACGTTTGAGCGCCTAACTCAGACCAAAGTAATGTCGGGTAATTTCTGGTTTGTAGTGCGATTGACTTAAATATACTTTCTCTGCTTTTGGAAGAAGAACCTTGATTGTTCGTTACCGTTTGAACTTATTTGTAAGATTGTTATCGGGACTCACTCAGCGGCTTCATATTGATCCAAAGATGCGTAATATTCAGCAATTTCCCCACACACGTTTCCAGTTCGATGGTACAAAGAACCTACTGTAGCTTCATAGTTAGTAAAAGCCTTCTCGTAAGCCGCGATACTTGCTGCCGGGCGGTTGGTGCATGCATATATAAGCCCACAGCATTGCTATGCATAGCCAAGTCTATAGAAAGTTAGCCGCACAATCACTACAGTTTTTATACAGTAGTCCTTACTTGAACTCTGTGTGCCTCGCCTCGAAGTATACCATATAATCAAATATAATAGTCCCTGTTCACCTTCCTTCGGCCGACCCGCCCCAACTAGTGCTAGCGCACGATGAATTTGAGGGAATACCGGGAAGAATGAGTTATTAATAACTTCTGGCTGTTTTTAATATTAATTTAATCGACTTATCACAGTTTTTTACGCCATCTTCGTATTGTTTCATGAGAGTCTGAGCTATACCGAGCTCGCTGTAGGCGATTACTGTGTTGGAAGTTGGAGCAATACCCTTGGCTTGGTCCGAACGAAGGCGATAGTCTAGCTGTTCTTGGGCATGAATAAGGAATTCAGGCCATTTGTTTGTGTCGCATGTTACCCCTCCTAGATTGAACGATAAATCCGCTCGAAGGTCCAGGGGGTCTTCTTGCGAACTTTTACACAATTTTATACCAAGATCAAATAGTGGAATTCCTGTATCAAAATCGCTGCGCTCTTCGCGATACCTGTATAATACAAATTAGCTTTGTTGTACTCAGGTCGGAGCTGCTTGGGCCTGCTTACCATCTACCGCTCGAGAGTAACGTGATGAACTTGCGCCGTACCGCTAGATCAAGGCCATTGAAGTCATATGTTCTCGCAATTTCCGCCATTCGTATGATATGAAGCAGCAAGGCCTCTTGAGCTGACTAAAATCCATCTTGGTGATCCCTGCTGTTTTCTGTGAAAGGCCAAGCCTCAAACAACGCAGTGGAAATCAAAGCAAAAACTTTTTCTTTTGTTTGGGTATTCATTTCGGCGTAAGAAATATCTTGGACCAGACGGTGCATCCGGATGACTACCGGAGTGGCACCCATATTGACCCGAATTAGAGAACTCTTTAACAGCTCACTACAAGCGTCTATGTAAGACAAAGGATCGTCGAGACAATCTTCGGGGAACAATCGTCCTTGACGGTCGGCCAGGAGTTCAGTTAATATGGAGTCCTGCACACCATCAGGATCTAAAATTGAACCGGTATCCTATAAATAGTTAACAAATGGCCTTTTATACCACAACAGATAAAACCCTGAGGGCTGTTGGCACAGGTCAAAAATAAAAATAAAAATAAAAATAAAAATAAAAATAAAAACCGATACAATACGAAAAAAGAAAGTACCAGCTGTAGAATAACCCTGCAGGGACGATAAGATACAGCACCCAGTGGGATAGAAAAGTTTAATACAAGTCAATCTGAACTCTCTGCTTAGGACTAGTGTAAAAGGGCTACAGGGATATTGGTCTGGATTGTCCATGGCGTAGCAAGGCGCATAATTCTTTTTATATTTTCCTCTATCAGTGACAATAAATACATCTGATTTTCCTGTAAAGGCTATTTTTCTTTCTCCGAAAACTGATGGATTGAGAATAGACGTAATCACTTTGACCTTACTGTTTTAGAGTACCGATCAAACAAGATACATATGGACCACGTGCCCAAAAATGATAGCTAGTTGGCCAGCGACTCGAGATAACGTTTGAAATTGAAAGGCGACTATATAATAGCCAACTCTCTCAGTCATCATCGTTACTATCCTCCGCCCTCTGCTGCTCTGCAAGACGCTTAGCCTCCTCCCATTGAGCCGCAAACTCGCGCAAAACGCCCTCGCCGCCGCTACTTGCATCTACTACATCTTTGGGAAGTTTGTGCGCGCTGTATTGGGGTGTGGCGAAGCTGTAGGCCTCGGGATCATCCCTACGGATAAGACGGAACTCAGGTCTCCATACATGTTCGACCTCTTCGTCGTCCAATTCTATGTCAGGATCCGGTATGCTTGGTTCCCGCAGCGTTAGAAGCTCCAGCCAGCTGAAGAGAATTGGATCGGTTCGCTGCGCCCACGGATTGAAGTCTACGATCCAGACACGGTCGTGAGGTGGTGGAATGTACACGTCGAAGGTGAAATTGGGATCTGGAAATGTGTCGCGTATCCGAATATTGAAGAACTCTTGAATAGTCTGGCGCAGTTTGTCCTGCATCTTGAAGAGAAAGTCGAAATGGTTAGGATCACGTTGACACATAGCGATCAGTTTCCTGTTGCGTACAAAGCAACGAAATTCTACGGACGGATTCAGGTTGATCCATTTTCGAAGCACTAAGTGGTAGGGAATGTTCAAGTTCTCTCCTGTAGTATCACTTTCTATTGTATCATCAAACGCGTGCTGGAGGTCGTGCGTTATGAAGTTACTGGACTTGAGCAGCAGGTAGATGTCGTTTGGCGCCTTGCATTCCATGCTATTTGTGGCAGAAATCCACGTCGCATCCCTGGGCGCTGACCAATTCAGCTTCGGGGCCACACTGCCGCCAAGTTCTTCGATGGCTGTCTCGATGGCCTCATGCGTATCCCGCCATTCCGCCGATGGGTCGTATGTGTCATTTTCCTCAGCATCGTTATCTGCCCCAGAAAAAATGCCGCTGTCTGCATCCGACCACTCGGCTGTTTCGTTGTCGTCGGGCGGCAGTATGATGCCGTCTGCGCGCAGATACGACATGAAGGCGTCGGGGAGGGGCACCAGGCGCGCTTTGGGCGTCACTGCTCGGTATCTGCATGTGTTAGCCTGCATACGCACCAACTGGTTAGTCCACTTACTTTGGGTGCCAGCTATGGTATGAGCAGTTTAGGATATGCTTTTTCGTAACAGGCGGGAAGGGCAACTCTTTGATGGATCCCTCCGGCTCCACGGGAGCTACAGGGGGTGGGGTGATCATGGCATTAGTCATGGCTATGGTGTTATGTATCGCGAGTGAGTGGATAAGGTGAGATGCAAGCCTAGAAAGATGAAGTCCATTTTATGTCCCACTGATGATGAGTCTTTCGCGCGTGGTTGGGCGGCGGGCAGCCAAACTTTTGCGGGGATGCCTCTTATCGATAAGCTTGGCCGCGCGAACATCGGCATCGTCACTGCACAGGCATTTGAACCACTCCCGCTCCACTACTCCGGCCAGCATCCATCACTGTCGTCATGTCCTCCAATGTTGGCCTGTCCACGCCGCGTGGGAGTGGTACCTCAGGCTATGTCCAGAAAAACAGATCACTTCTCAAACCACGCGACAAGGCCGCACCTTATGCCAAAGACTGGGAACAAACGAAGCACCGCCAGCGTCAGCCAGATGCTGGCATTTTAGAACACGAGCGCAAGCGTGCTGTCGAAGGTAAACAATCTAGGCGCAGGGTGTTTCCGCGAGCGACGGCTGACCAGATACTAGTCAAAGTGTTGGAGTTACGCGATAAATTGGAAGACGAAGGGTGCGTCGCCACTTATCCTTTCTGAACCAGGCCATAGCTAATATGGCGTAGAGTTGATGACGACGAAATCGACGATCGTTGTGATGCGCTGCGTAGAAAGCTCGAGGAGGAACGTAAGGCCGGAAAGGACATGGGTCCAGATGCACGAAGCTTGAAGTCCCACCAAGTGCATGACCTTGCCAAGACCAAGATCGAGGAAAGCGAGCGGCTGCGCAAAGCCCTGGGCATATCCGAGGACTACGAGGAGGGCAGCCACTGGCGAAAACAGGAGGAACGTCTAAGGGAGTCACTTGCCCAACGAGGGCGCGAAGACGAAGAGCAGCTGCAAAGGGCCAAGGAGACTCGGCGCGATCAGGATGACTCGGAGTGAAGGAGTGACGCCCACAACATGGCGTTGGACGGCGTTCATCGATACCCTTGGCATCCTTCCTGACCGTTCCAGTCGGCTGGAATAAGTAGAAAAGCAAAACATATCCTGCGTCCAGCCTTCACTCGGCACCATGGCATGGGGGATACTGAAAGGATTTTTAGCTAATGGGAATGTGTAGGCAGTTGCCTTAGAACCCACAGTCAGAACAGCATAGCCAATATACCCAAACTAAGCAAAAACCGATCCAATGAACCCATTTTTTTGCTGCGAAGTTGTGCATACAATACTGAAGTGGGGTGCCGTGTGGATCAACTCAGCCTTATAAGCAATCTCTCCATAACATGCTACCCGGACGATTGTGGGGAGCTTTTCTCAGGACTGAACCCAGATCTGAGGCCAAATGCGCGCCGAACGGCTGCGAACATGCCTACGAGCTTAAATCAACGACATGGACGGTAGTTAAGTAAACGAAGCCAAATGATAAGCATCCCTTTCTAAACGATTTCTTTGGCATCACCTGGAGCTTCCTACCGAGCTGTTTGCGAGACCGCACACCCACTTCGATCCCATGCACCCCCCAGGCGTGGCATACCTATTACCAAATTTAAAAGGACCTGCCGCCTCGACCACTCGGACATTGCCGCTCGGCACCCACAGCACTAGGGTCTGGAGGGGATGACTGCCTTCACTAAGCACGTGGGGTGCACTGGGGCTCTTCAGGCAAGACCGCGGTTGTCAGCTGCAAAGAGCATGTGGCGTGGTTCGAAGCCCTGTACATGTGCACCGCCATGGATACTACATAGTGGGCCTGACCTTCATGCAGCGGTTGAAGGCAGGTGTTTGTGGCGAGGGTGGCACAGTCTCGATCACAAGCTTGCCGACCTTATCGTCATGATCTGCCTTGCAAGCACAGCAAGCTCTTGCCTAGAGAGCACCGAAGATTGGCTTGGACGGACCCCCGATCCTGCTGAAAAAAGGCGTCTTGAACGACGGTTGGTGTGGACAAGTAAGTTGGCCAAGTGTCTTATGTAAGGGGTCCAGGGGCGCTGATCCGAGAACCAGGCCACGATGCGAGCACCCTTCGCAGAGTCTGTCGAGTCTGGCGAGTCTGGTTGCTGCAGCGGGCATTGGCAGACTTCTGGCCATTTCTAGGTGCAGGGACGGTGCACCAACCAGCAACATGCGGACGACGCTCGCGCGGCCTCCGTGGGCAGCTCGCGCGCTGCTCGGGACGGCTGTGAAGGTCGACGGCCTTGGGTCCAAATTGGGAAGAAACGTGGTCGAGATAGACGCTGCCATTGGCGAATCTGGGGCTCCCGCGCCTAGCTGCCAAGCGCCTCCGCCCAGATTGCCCAGTCTCGAACACGACTTGGCGGCGTGGAGCGGCCTCTTCACAGACCAGCACTCTCTATGCATTAAGAATACGCCTTGGGTAGGCGTGAAAAGTTATTGCCCGCCACAGCGGGCCTGGTCTGCCTGCACAATGCACATGTTTACGGCTGGGGCTCTCATTGGCCGCCAGCCAAAGCCGCTGGGAACTGCCCTATCCTGCAGCGTGGGCAGCGCCAGAGTATAAACACCTAGCCAGAGCCCATGCTGTGTTCCCTTTTTCTTTACAGCCTGCACAATCATTTAATTGCGCGCCTGTGCCGCCACTCCCTTCCTTTCATCGACACCTGTCGCTCGTCACTTCCAGGCCGACCAGTCGAGCACCAGCTGTCAAGATGGCGAGGCTTTCGCAGTACAACTACATCTTCGCCATTGGCACTTTCTTTGCCATGCTCGATGCCTTCAACAACGGTGCCAACGATGTCGCCAACGCCTGGGCCACAAGTGTGTCTTCCCGTTCCATCTCATATCGCCAGGCCATGGTCTTCGGTACTATCTTCGAAATGCTTGGAGCTATTACTGTCGGTGCCCGTACTGCTGAGACCATCAAGAACGGTATCATTCCCACCACGGCTTTCAAGGGAGACGCTGGTGTCCAGATGCTTGCTTTCACTTGTGCGCTCGCTGGTGCTTCCACCTGGGTCATGTGGTGCACCAAGCACTCCGCTCACGTTTCTTCGACTTACTCTTTGATCTCGTCCGTCGCTGGTGTCGGTGTTGCTACTGTGGGAGCTGCTAAGGTCCAGTGGGGCTGGAATAATGGAAAAGGTCTTGGTGCTATCTTTGCTGGTTTGGGTATGGCACCTGCCATCTCTGCCGGTTTCGCCGCCACCATCTTCATGCTCATCAAGGTCGTTGTGCACATGCGCAGAGACCCTGTGAAGTGGTCCGTCTACACCGCCCCGTTCTTCTTCCTCGTTGCTGGCACCATCTGCACACTTTCCGTCGTCTACAAGGGATCGCCTAAGCTCGGTCTTAACAAGAAACCCGCTTGGTACGTCGCAGCCGTCACCATGGGTACCGGCGGTGGCGTCTGCCTCCTTTCCGTCATCTTCTTCGTTCCCTACGTTTACGCCAGGGTTATCCTGAGGGATCCGTCTATCAAGTGGTGGATGGCCATCCAAGGTCCTCTTCTGTTCAAGCGCCAGCCAGCCCCTGAGGGTGAGCGTGCCATCGTCCCCGACTACGCTGTGGTTCAGCACGATGATCTTCCTGAGGTCAGCAACCGCTCTCCTTCCCTTAGCGGATCCGAGGATCTTAAGAAGGGTGGCCAGGACACTATCATGCCCGCCGAGGCCGAGACCGAGAAGGCTATTGTCCAGTCCGAGACCAAGCAGCTCACCTACAAGGAATTGGTTGCCGAGGGTCAAGAGAGGTTCCACGCGAAGCTCAGACAAAAGCGGGGACCCATTGGCTGGGCTATGCGTACTTTGCACGAGAACCCTATGGGTCCTGGTGAGATCTATGAGCGCAAGAACATGATGACCTTCCTCAAGCGTCTTCCTGCTATGATCACTGCTGGTCTCCTCTATGGTCTTCACTACGACATCCACGCCGCTCAGACTGGTATTCATGGTACTCCTGAGGGTGCTCGCATGGAGCGTGTGTACGCCGCCGCCGAGAAGTATCCCAACGAGGTAGAACACACCTACTCTTTCGTTCAGGTTCTCACCGCTTGCACTGCTTCATTCGCTCACGGTGCCAATGATATCGGTAACTCTGTCGGTCCCTGGGCTGTCATCTACGGTGCCTGGAACACTGGCAACGCTGCCCAGTCTAAGGCTCCTGTCCCAGTCTGGCAACTCGCCGTTCTCTCTGCCACCATCTCTCTTGGTCTCATCACCTATGGCTACAACATCATGAAGGTTATGGGTAACAAGATCACCTACCACTCTCCATCTCGAGGTAAGCTTAATTGCCCTTGATTATTCTGACCATCTACTGACTTGACGTAGGATCTTCTATGGAGATGGGTGCTGCTATCACCGTGCTTCTCTTCTCGCAGTACTCGCTTCCCGTGTCCACCTCCATGTGCATTACTGGTGCCACTGTTGGTGTCGGTCTCTGCAACGGCACCTTCAAGGCTGTCAACTTCCAGCGAGTCGCCCTTCTTGTGTTCTCCTGGATCATGACCATCCCGGTTGCCGGTACCATCGGTGGCGTGCTCATGGGCATTGTCCTCAACGCCCCTCACTTCAAGAAATAGATGTGTTCCGCAGCAAGGAAATGAGTGCATGAGAAAAATGTTGAGATACCCGGTTGCTGAATATGGCGGAGTAAAGTGCATCTTACGGTTTTCGTGGTTCATAGACATGGCCTTTCCCTTTCACTTTCAACTGTATCTATGAAGATTGCAGCAGGCATTCAATCATTGAATAATCAGTATATAATACACTCAATCGCTTCAAAACTATGAGATCTTCATTTGCTCGCATACAGTAGTACATGGTGCGTAAGGAACCATTTCACGTGAAGTTGGACAGCACCGGGGCGCATTTCTAGTCAGCCAAGCCAGACGTCCCTATCCAGTTAAAACCCCGTATCGCTTCGGATCACTGAGATCAGGCCAATATCCGACACCGTTTTGCAGATTGATGCACCAGAGTTACATACACTAACTAGTAAGATAATACATTTACGAACACGCGGTACAGTTCGCTTCCCCATGACCTACACGAGCTGTGGTGCGAGTTGGATATATATCAACGAACACACCGCGCCACACCCACTTTTTTATTTCTATATCTTATATTTGCATACACACACGTACACTTACGGGCAGGGGCACGCGATACTCACGCCTTCGCGTTAGAATGCGACACTATAGTACCACGTCGGCGGCACCTGTCGACGTATAGCGCATGTATGTACCCACCCGGGGGACTCGTCCACTCCACAGGTCCGTTTGTCTTACCTACATACGTCTACGCCTGCATCTGCAGCCACGCCCGAAATCTACTTCCTCGACCTACTTTCCATTCATGCTTCCCTCCACCTAGGCGGGTAGGCAGCAGTAGCAGGCTGGATAATAAAACACAGCCCTGTTTTCCCATACCACTTCGCCCACCTTCCCCTCTCAGCAAACGGCCTAAAACATTCCGGTGTGACTCCTGGTTCTGTAGTGTCCTGTCATGGCGTGCTGGGGCCGTCGTACGTGCACGCTCTCCGACCCAAGCGCGCCAAGGCAAAGCTTGGGTTCCGCCGCGCTTGGCATCGGTTTGGCCAACGGGAGTCTGTGCTTGCCGCACGTGGGCGTTGTCATTGGGTGGCGGGCGTTCCGAGCTTTTTTCGGTGGATGGGGGCTTGGGCTGTGGTGTGGAGAGGTGGTTGGTCAGGGCGTGTTCTGGAAGGATGTGGATTTGCGGAGGGTGATTGGTGGGACAGGGTTGGGTTTTCGTCGAGGGTGGTGTTGAGGGTCTTGTCTCAGAAAGTGGCATCGGCTTGTGATTTGGATGCGGTGTTTAGTGGTAGGTGGATATTATCTTTACCGTGAGGTGATGAGAGTCCCGTTCGTGCTGGTAAATGCAAGGAAAAGGGTACTACACACAGCATGAGTTCGCGTAACCTTGCATTTGATATATGCACTATAGATTGAACCCTTATATGTACAAGATTCCTGCGCGGTCATCCTGTTCAGGAAAGACATATCCCGTTTTGTCATATTCTGCTTTCATATCTAGCCAATCGGCCCGCAACAGCTTCTGATTGCATGTTCCTCTGACCCTGCGGCGTTGTCTTTAAATAGCAAATACCAGAACCCTATTGGAGATTTCTACCTTTATAAGTAAATAGCGAACCTTGGTATATTGCGCCGTCCTCTTCGTTCGCAATAACCCTCCTTTCGCTAAACTCGGGACGGTCTACGCGAACAAAATTACAAGACAGATAATTTCTTGTTCAGGCTAGGTATATCATGTCGCGAACGAACTATGTCAAGACCAGGGGTACATACTAAGACCACGCTCATTACACCAGTTCTTCGGAGTATAAGTAAAGGTTTAGTCATTGCAATGAAGATTCAGTAGCAAAATTCTATAGAATTTCACACAGTACTCAGCGTATGCCTTCTTCCTCGGCGATTTCATCATGAGTCATCCCACCACGCAGCCCTTTGGAATATGTGTCCCACTTGCCTGCAATCTCTAATGCCACCTTTACATGGTCATAATTCATAACATCATTTTTCCACTCTGCATATTGCCTAGCTGTCGTAATCGTATTTCGGATCTGACGTCCGTTCATCTCAATATTCTGAAGCTCCTCGAGATGATCGCGAAGGTCATCAATATCGACTTTGTCGTCTTGGAAGGACTCAAGTCGGTCAATAAAATTCTTCCAGATCTGTAAACGTTGGTAGGGTCGAAGTGGCGGGTAGCGAATCGCAATTTGGATGCGAGATTGGAACGCTTCGTCAAAAGTACCCACGCGATTGCTGGTCAGAATGAGAATTCCTTCGTGGTATTCGATGACGCGGAGAAAGACCGAGACCAATGCATTTCTTTGAAGATCCTCCAAGCTCCTTCGCTCGAGAAAGACTTCTGCTTCATCGAGAAAAACTACGCAGTCCCAAATCTTTCCAAGGTGTAGCACTGACTCGAGATACTCTTCAACTTCTTCTGCTTTTGTTCCAACATCACCACAAGTCACCTGTGAGGGTACAATTAGATGGCTCTGAAACCAAACAGAGGATCTGAGAAACATACCCGAAACAGAGGTTTCTTCGCAATCTCAGCTACACCTTCTGCCGTTAAAGTCTTACCTGTGCCTGGTCCTCCATGGAGCAGCAAGATGAGGCCATTGCCTTTCCCAGCAATAACGTCAGTTGATTTCGTGGGCAATATCTGCTTGCTGACTAGAGCGGTAATAAGTTCCTTTGTCTTTCTGTCTAGAACAAGCGTATCGAAAACTTTCCTGTTCCAGATGACCGAATGCACTTGGTCCATGTTGAGGTCAAGCCACTTCTTGGTCCGCAAATTAAAGCCCTTGGTCTGTAGCGGGACAAGATACAAAAAGTCTTTATTCGGTGGTTCTTCTTGATCCATTGCTTCTTGGCTCATAATCTCGTCTAGGAGATCATATGTGTTCTCAGGATGGAGCTTACGGAAGGTGTGAAAGTCTACCATAAACCGGTCATCCGACTACCTCCTATTGTTAGCCCGCATTTTAGTTTGAGATGCTGAAATGCATCTATTCATTGATAAAGCTCACCTCGTGAATCTCTTTTCCTTGTTCCTGATATGCGACAAGGCAGCGTTTACGGCATTTCCAGAACATCCTGCCCCGGTATTCAAGTAGATGAATAACTGACTTGGGGGCTAGTCTTAGGGGATATATGTTTAAGTCATGAAACTTCCACTCAGCATCATCTATAGAAATCTCGGTTGACTTTTGGCGCAAATAGAGGATGACAAGGCTCCTTTGCCGCTTGAAATCCCCGTCAAACTTCCATTCCCAGGTATCTATCAAGAGTATCGTAGCAGAGTCCGAGGTACCGGTTTCCTGCACCAGCTGGGGAAGGGCCTGTGTCTCAGATTTTTGGTCAGGCTTTGGAACTGTCATCATTTCGTCGTCGGAGCTGACTTCTGACTCAGTAGTTTCGCCTGCTGTGCTTGATTCTCTAGCCTTCTTAGATGTCCCGGGCCATGATGTTGCGATATGACCACGATACTGACCATTGACCTGTGAAACCAGAATATCTCCAGGCTGGAACATGTATTTAACAAAGTTCAAGGAAACCTTCTGTTGTGCAAATGAAGCGTCAGCAGCTGCATACTCATGCCCGTAATTATGCAATACATATCGTGCGATGGCACCTGGGTACTTTTGAACACTACCAGAAAGCCCCGCCAGGATATCCTTCCAGGAAGACCTATTGTGATACATGAACAAATATGGTGCTTTCAACTCTTTAGTTCGTTTGAACTCTGAGAGAAGAGATTCATATCGCCAATTGTTCTGTAATAGGCCCACTATAGCTCTAACGAGGCTCTTTTTAACAGGACAAATACTTTCCTCAGTATGTATCGGTTCGTTTGTTGTACTTTCATTTTTAGGTACTTGATATTGATTGAAGTCCCGGTAGACAATAAACAGAGCATGTTTGTTTCTCTCAAGAAACATATCGAAATTCCGCACTGGTACACGCGACGTAATGGCCGTGCGTCCTTGTGTCCATACCGGGTGGTCAAGATATTTTTCTTGATCTATCCGGTAAAGAATGACATATGGTCTAGCGGGCGATAACAATTCTTTTTCTTCGAGCTTGTGCAGTTTATCCTGCAATTTTTTGATCTGTTGTTTTAAGGCTTCAATTCCCTTTTGGTGTGTGTCTTCTGTATCGATATGATTGCTAGTGGATGTGGATGACCCTTCTTTTACTTTTTCAGGATTGGTTCCTGCAATCATGTGGGCCCTTTTGGATTTTTGAGGTCCAGAATGGTTACTCTTCACTCTTCTCCGTCCATAAGCAGTAATCTTGTGCCTCAGCTGAGGAGTTTTATTCGCCTCATCATCTGTGACATCCGATTCGAGAATATCATTAAGTTTGGTAGGATAGTATCTGTCTTCGGTAATACGTTCGATATAAGATTCATCGTCTGCAGTAGATTTGTCAGGAGCCTTCTGTTTTGGAGTGCAGCTAGATTTCGAATTTCCAAGTTACTTCCGGTACTTCGATCATCTGATATAGTTGTATGTCTATGATCCTTCTTTGGCTGTAGAAATAGTTTTCTAGAGGCGTACGAGGGAGCTCTGTGGTGGACGGGTGACCGGGGAGAAACCCTGATGATGTTATGGGGTTCCATGCCCGTAAAGTTGCTGCTAAAATGGAATTCCACAAATCCTATTATCGGATACAATGCTTGATTAGCATTCATGAGTGCGTGTTAAGCCTCGATGGGTAAAAGAGCCACATGTATTAGCTATCATAGAATGGAAGACATAGTGTCAATAGCTCACGTGCTAGATTTATGGGGATATAGACAAAGCATCCTAGACTTACTGCGGGCCGATTAATAGCATGTAATGATAACTAAATATAATAAATGAGTTGGAACTTCAATCAAGCTGGCGCTGGGCTGAGCACTGTTGCCTGGTGCGGGGCTGATAGCAGTTCTGGCTTTTTATAAATTCGGCAGCGATTAGTCAGTAGGGAAAGAGCCGCATAGTTACAGGCAATTCATTTAGATAAACTCACGACGTTCCCGTCCTATATGCAACTCCTTATGCAAAAAATTTAGAGGATCATGGCATTGCTATCATCCAGAGCCACAGCAAGCCCGAGCGATTCTTTGTTGATACCATCATGGTACTCAGCCTCGTAAGCACACCCCCGGTTTGTACGCACACGCTGACACACCCAACGAACACACGCATCTACTTTGAAGCAAAACACCTTTGAAAAAAGCTTGGAAACTTTTAAACAGAAATTGGCGTCGAACTCTAGGAAACATGCCAGGCTTGACGATCTGAAAGCAACAAGGCTGCAAGATGTCATTGATGAAGTGTCTAAAGCTCAAAATCATTATAAATCTAAGAATGAGCTCTCAAAAGCCCACAAATATATTGTTTCATTCTCCAAGCGAGTCGTATACTACGGCAAGGTAGTGGATGTAATGGTGCAACATCACCCCGAATACGTATCACTGGTGTGGGGAACATTGAAAATCGTTTTTGGGGTATACAAAATCTTTGAAATAACGAGAAGCATACTAATTTTAGTTCAGTCCATTGTTGAGCACGAGCGGTTAGGCACGACAATTTTGACTGCCATGAACGATATTGGCGACGCGCTATCCCGAATTGACCTCGCAGAAGCCTTGTATCCTACCGAGAAGATGAAGAACACTATCGTGACATTGAATTGTCATATCATCGAATTCTTATTACGCGCTCTAGACTGGTATGAGACCAGCACAATTTCCCGCACTATCCAAGCCGTCACCAGACCTGCAGCTTTATGATATGATGATATCGTTGAAGAGATTAGAAAGACAGTTAATAAAGTGACGGACCTCTCAGTAGCTGGCAGCCAGGCAGAGCAGAGAGACATGCATGACAGATTACGCGAAGTACAAAATACGCAGGATGATTTAAAAATGGATGTACAGAGCCGATTAAATGAGATGAATTATCAACTCTCTGCAATAATTAGGCAAGATTACCAAGAGCGAAAGTTTCAAGCAATTCATCACGAGCTACAAAACTTGGCGTCTCTTGTGCAGCAGCTATATCAGAATCAGGGAGCAAGTGAGCAGACCCTGTTGCAAGAACTTGTCGCCATGAAGCAGGACATCAAAGCTACGCAGATCAACATCCATAACAAACTTTCTGATATTCAACTTACACAAGCTTTATCCTTGGTCTCTAGCATGTGTACCATCGACTCCAAATCGGCGTATGAGCGCGCACTTCTTCTGCGAAAAGTTCGAAGGGTATCGGCCGCAAAATGCGTCCCGTTCTGGGATTCACAGCAGCTTCGTTCGTGGGATCAGTCTGCGTCAAGCTCTTCTTTAGTGCTCAGAGCATCTCTTCGCGACCGACTCAATGTTCGTGATTTCTGCACCAACGTCATAGAACAGCTTCTCAACACTCAAGTTACAGTGCTCTGGATTCTACATCAAAAGAACGTTGATCATAATATCTTTGAAATTCTGAAAAGTCTAATTTCCCAAGCTTTGAGCAAGAATAGTCCTTCACTTACTAATACTCTTCTGTCTTCATATATCCAGGCATTCAGAGCAGCACTTTCATTGGAAGAATATGTAATACTTCTTGCAAATACCCTTGCATGCTCCACACTTACATATATCATCATCGACACCTGCGCTATATCCTCTGAATCCGTAGAGGAATGTCATTGGATATTTACCACACTTCCACAACTGTTGAGCGAACAAAGCGCAAAGGCAGTGCTCAAGGTCTTGTTCGTGACCCACGGGCCGACCAAATTATCTTTCATAAACAATAATGAAGGAAAAGTGCAAAACCGGATGGTGCTCAGAGTAGGTCAGACTTCCAAGCGCAAGGGAAAGAGAATACCACAGGCGCCGCTAAAGAGCAAATCTAAGTAACGGTATGCTGTTCATTTCATAAACGCTACATTGAGCAAATCCCCGTGGCTGTTCAATGTCCAGAAGCGGCGTATCATGACGTTATAACAAAAGAATTTCTTAGACTTAACTAAAGCTTGAAATTAGTAGATTCGTACCAAATAAGGAAATAAACAATTTTGCAGTATTTTTTCCTTTCAGAGCAGCTGGAATGTCATCAAATGTTTTTGGGGCCATGTTTATCTCGAGGATGACCCGCATCGTGTGGCCTAAATCCCTAATTACTAGGTCACCACTGTTTTGTAAGTAGAAAGCCCAGTTCTCAAGTTGGTAACGAAATATGGATTGAATTTTAGGAATAATTTCGTGTGGGCTTTGAGCAGTGGTAAACAAGACGCCGACTAATGGCAAATACTCTTCCATTTGCAAGTTGGGAACAATGTCGTTCAAAGCAATATCCCATAGAGTATTTCTACATACGGAGTCTTCAGGCTTAGTGACATGTGTTAGAAAGAAAAGTAGAGTGTCAATACGGTCGGGTAATGGTACGCTTCTCAGATACATAAGGCCCTGCCAAATCCGGAACGCAGCGATAACTATAGCCATCCTTCCACTATTTTTAGGCGTCTGGTGACCATAACATATACGCAGATATCGAACTAGTCCTTGACAAGCGACAAAACTAAGAATATTTTCAGATTGAGAAAGCTCCTTCATACCATTACTTTTGGTCAATCTGGTCTTCGACACTTCTCTTGCTGACCAATGCATGTGATTATTTTCGTCTCTTTTTAGTGTTCATTCATTGCCCATTTTAGAGCCGATGTATTCAATGAATGTTTGGTCAGAAAGATGTATAGCCCTTCGGCAAAAACATACTGCAAGAGTAGCAAGCTCATACAGATCCTTGGAAAAGTCGCCTCCAATCTTAATCAATGAGAGGCATACAGATATGAGGCGCTGATTGGGATCGAAATCCGCAGTACCAGCCATTGCACACACTTCACTCCATACGTCGACCGAGAGCATAAACTCGACAATAGTTCTATGAAGGTAACCGACGTTCCGGGAATATCATTAAGCGAAGCTAACACAGATAGACCATGTAATTTTAAGGTTTGACTGGCGGTGGCCTTTTTTTTTTTTTTTTTT
>Ga0247757_10000357_pt1 | contig 38638 bp, 40 predicted proteins | sample UWRJL126311R4_FD_180929 | JGI IMG/M metagenome (GOLD analysis project Ga0247757, IMG submission 180929) | Plant litter microbial communities from Arlington Agricultural Research Station in Wisconsin, United States - UWRJ-L126-311R-4 | ecosystem: Environmental > Terrestrial > Plant litter >... | reverse complement strand
CCGGATTTCTGGCTCGGCGAGGGGACGTCGGAGCTGGTGACAGAGATCTGCCGCCGCCTCGACGGCATACCACTGGCCGTGGAACTCGCGGCCGCACGTGTCCGGACACTCACCCCTATGCAGATCCGAGACGGCCTCCATGATCGGTTCCGGCTGCTGACGGGTGGCGCGCGCTCGGCGGTACGGCGTCAGCAGACGTTGCGAGCGTCCGTCGAATGGTCGCATGCACTGTTGACCGATCTGGAACGCACCCTGCTCCAGCGGCTTTCGGTGTTCATGAACGGGTTCGACCTCGATGCGGCAGAGGCAGTGGGTGCGGGCGGCGGCGTCGACTCTGGCATCGAGCGCGTGCACGTGCTGGATCTGCTGTCGCTTCTGGTGGACAAGTCGCTGGTGGTAGCGGAAGACAACGACGGTGCGATGCGCTATCGGCTTCTCGAGACGGTGCGCCAGTACGCACTCGAGAAGCTCGGCGAGTCCGGTGAAGCGGACAGCGTTCGGACGCGGCATCGAGACCATTATTCTTCCGTGGCAAAGCATCTCGAGTCGACCGACGCCCCCGGACGCCTGCAGCTGATCGCGTGGGCGGAGCGTGAGATCGACAACCTGCGGGCGGCCTTCATGTGGAGCCGCGAGAACCACGACTTCGTCGCGAGCCTGGAACTGGTGACCTCCCTGCATGACCTGTGGTTCCGCCGCGGGCGACAGAACGAGGGGGTGGTTGCGCTGATCGCCTTGCTCGAGGACCCGCTCTGTCGGGGCGCGGTGCCCCCCGAGGTGTGGGTGCGCGGCGTCGTGGATCACGCCATCTTGGCTGCCGCGGTGGCCGTGCCAGTCGACGAGGCGCGTGCGTGGGAGGCGTTGGCTTGTGCGCGTGAACTCGGCAATGCCGCCCTGGTGTCACGCTCTCTGCTGGCCTGCGGGATGGTGTCGTTCTACGACCTCGCGCGGGCGCACGCGTGCCTCAACGAAGCGACCGAGCTGGCCGAGGTTTCTGGTCACCGAGAACAGATCGGCCCGATCCGCATCATGGAGGCCATCACCAAAGTCTTCGCGGGCGATCCCGTCGCAGCCGAAGAAGCCGCGGTGGCGGGCGCGGTGGCGTCGGAGGACGTGGGCGACCATTTCTTCGCGGCGCACGGCCGCGTCTGGCTGGGGGTGGCGCTCTGGCATCAGGGCAGGCTGGCCGAGGCGCAGTCCGCGTTCGGGGAGTTCGATTCCGGTGTCGCCTGCGAGGACCCGGTCACAAAGCTCTTCTGGCTCGTCGGGCGGGCGGGGCTTGCAAGCCACGCCGGTGACCCCGACACCGCCGCCGCGATCGCGGCGGAGGCGATAGCGGCGTCGCAGGACGCCGGGGGCCTCTTCGGTGACACGGTCTACACCGTGGACGCGCAGGTCGCACTGCTAAGCGGTGACAATGAAAGAGCTTTGGAGTCCTGCGAAACCGCGTGGGCCAATACGAACCCACTGCGGGAGGCCTACGTTCGATCTGCCAATCCGATGCCGCTGGCTCTGCTCGCCACCGGCGACGTCGCCGCCGCCCGTCGGTGGGTGGATGAGGCCGTCGCCTGCGTTCCCGGCTACTTCCAGGCGCCGGCACTGCTGGGACGTGCGCTGATCGCTCTAGCGGAGGGCCGGCCGGCGAGTGCCCTCGACGACCTCTGTGCTGCGCTGACTGTCGTGGCGTCGTTCCGGGCCTACCTGCGCTTGCCCGACATACTGGAGTGTCTGGCCCGCGTACTCGCCTTCAACGGGGAGTCGACGGTGGCTGTTCGACTGCTGGGTGGCGCGAACGGGGTGCGTGAGCGGTCGGGAGAAGTCCGCTGGCCGCACTTTCGCCCCAACTTCGAGGGTGCCGAGCAGACGTGTCGAGATACTTTGTCTGACAATGAGTTCGACGCATTGTGGGCCGAAGGGATGGCCCTGACGTCCGACGAGATCATCGCCTATGCGTTGCGCGGTCGCGGGCGTCGCCGTCGTGCGTCGTCCGGGTGGTCGGCATTGACCCGTACCGAAGCCGACGTGGTCCGTCTGGTCGCAGAAGGATTGACCAACAAGGACATCGGCAAGCGGCTGTTCGTGTCACCGCGCACGGTGCAGACCCATCTCACGCACGTCTACGCGAAACTGGGTGTGTCCTCGCGGGTGCAACTCGTACAGCAGTACCGGCCGGTCACACCGGGCGCGCGCTGACCTGGTACTGCTGGATCAGCCAGCGGCCCTCGTCGCAGGTGAGAGCGATGCCGAGCATCAACGAGAGCACCGCGCCGTCCGGCCGGGTGAAGTCCGCTGTTCCGTAGCCGAGCACCACCTGCTCGGCGGGCCGGCGGACCTCCTCGATGCGATAGTCGACCGTCAGTCCCGGTGGCTGTCCGTCGTAGTAGGCGAAGACCCCGGCCCGGCCGACGGTGTACGGACGCAACCCCTGGAACACGGCGTCGTCGGTGAACAGCGCCGCCACCCGTTGCGCGTCGTGCGCGCCGATCCCTGCTTTCCACTGATCGAGGACGGTACGCAAAATCTCGGTGGCATCAGTGCCCGGCATTTTGACCTCCGTCGACGTGCAGGATCTCCCCGGTGACGAATCCCGCGTTCTCCAGATACAACACGGCATCGACGACGTCGTCGAGCGTGCCCAGCCGGCCCACCGGCTGCAGGGCGGCCAGGGCGTCGTGGGTGGACGGGTCGTGCATCGGGGTGTCGATGGTGCCCAGCGCGACGGCGTTGAAGCGGATGCCGCGCTCGGCGTATTCGATGGCCAGGGACTTGGTGGCCGCGTTCAGCCCGCCTTTGGTGAGGGAGGCGAGGACCGAGGGCACCTTCTTGTCGGCCTGGTCGACGAGGCTGGTCGATATCGTCACGACGTGCCCGGTGGTCATCGCGGCGACGGCTGCCCGGGTGAGCTCGAAGAATCCGCGCACGTTCACCCCGGTGACGGCGTCGTAATCGTCGTCGGTGTACTCGGTGAACGGCTTGGCGACGAAGATGCCGGCGTTGTTGACGACGGTGTCGACCCGGCCGAAGCGGGCGAGCGCTGCGTCGACGAGCTCGGCTCCGAAGCCCGGTTGGGCGATGTCACCGGGCACGGTGAGGACCATCGGATCGTCACCGGGGGCGATCGTGCGCGAATTGGCGACAACGGCGTACCCGAGACGGCGATAGCCGGCGACGAGCGCCGCTCCGATGCCCTGGGATGCGCCGGTGATGACTACTACTGAAGGTGTGGTGTTCATGCCCGGCTCAACGCGAGCCGACGAGGAGAGCATGTCCGTTCGGCAGGACCGGTTTCCTCGCTGGTGGAAGGCGCGGCCTATTACGCTCCGAGAGGTGGAACTGCGTCAGCTGCGGTACTTCGTCACCGTCGCCGAGGAACTGAACTTCGCCCGTGCGGCGGAGCGACTGCGCATCGCGGGACCGTCGCTGTCGCAACAGATCAAGGCGCTGGAACGCGATCTGAAAGTGCAGTTGTTCGACCGTGATCGCCGATCGGTCGCGCTGACGCCCGCGGGCAGCGCGCTGGTCGCCGACGCGCGTGCGCTGATCAGTCAGGCGGACGCGTTACGCAGGCGGGCAACGGGTTTGGCGGTCTCCGACACCGTGCGGATCGGCTGGGTCAACTGGTGTCCGATCGACTGGGCGGAGCGTGCCGCAGGCGTGGCACAACTGCGGGTCGACACCTGGGTGATGCCGTCACACGCGCAAGCCCAGCGGGTGGCCGACGGCGCGCTGGACCTGGCGATCTGCTGGGTTCAGGTCGGTGACCTCGCCGAGCTGTCACTGGAGGCACGGTTGATCGGCGTGGATCGCCTCCACGCGCTGAGCCCCGGCGCTGATCCCGCGCCCGTCACCGCCAGAGACGTCGTCGTGCTGGTCGATGAGGACGAGGCCATCTGGTCCTCCTGGAATCGTTACGCCGAGCAGTTCTGCGCCGATGTCGGGGCGCGGGTGGTCCGCATCGACGACGGCGGGGTCGCCGGCCCGGCGCTGATCGAACACGTGCGTCGGCTCGGCGTGCCGGTGCTGGTCAATCCGAAGGGGCAGAAGGATGCACTGCCTGCGGGCCTGGTGCGCCGCCCCGTGGTGGATCCGGCGCCGCTGTGGACCTGGTCACTGGTGTGGCGAGCGGCAGACGACCGGCCTGTGATAGGAGCGGTGATCGATCAATTCACCGCCAGTGCAACTGATTTCGATGTCACCGAGCCGGGAACGTGGTTGCCTGCCGACGATCCATACCGCGGACGTGGCCAGCGCGGCCAGTGACACGACGAGTGCGGAAACGGTGAGGGCCGGACGGAAACCGTTCGCCATCAGAGGGGTCACCACCAGGGGCCCGGCGATCTGGCCCACTGAATAGCCGATGGTCAGCACCGCCACCGCGCCGCGCCCGCCGAGCGATCGACCCTCCGAAGTCGCCAGGGTGCTCACGCCGATGAAGGTGCCCCCGAACAACAGCGCCCCGGTCAGCGCGGCCGCCTCGCTGCCCTGGCAGGCAAGCGCGATCCCGGCGGCCTGAACGGCCAGCGCCGCCGTGAGCATCGGCGGCGACCCGAACCGCGTCCCGAGGCGGGCCCACAGCACCGCCGAGGGAATCACCGCCAGCCCGACCACCAGCCACACACTGCCGCCCAGCGCCCCGGGGGACCGCTGCGTCACCGCGGCCACCAGGAAGGTGCCGGCGATGATGTACCCGACCCCCTCGAGCGTGTAGCCGACGAACAGCCCGGTGAATCGCAGGGAGCCATGGTGTTGCCGCTGAACGTCTTCTGGTGGTCCGGTCACCCGCTGCGGCCGTACCGACCACCCCAGCGCCGCCAACGCCGCCGTCAGCCCGGCGGCCGCCCACCAGGCCGTCCGCCAATCATGCCCAGGCAGCGCGAGGACAAGCCCCGCCGACGCGGCGATCCCCACGCCGACGCCACCGAAGCCCCAGCCGGCGCGCTCGGGGACCCGTTCGAGCAGCGCGTTCACCGCGATCACGAACACCACGGCGCTGGCGAATCCCGCGACCGTGCGCAGCGCCAACCATCCGAACACGTTGACCGTCAACGGCATCGCCGCCAGGCTGACCACGATGGCCAGCAGGGCCGCTCGGCACGCCGACCCGGAGCGGGCCAGCCGAGGCGCCACCGTCGTTGCCACCGCACCGAGAAGGTATCCGACGTAGTTGGCCGTCGCCAGATGCCCGGCAGCCGATCCGGACAGGCCCGCCTGCGCCGTCATCAACGGCAGGATCGGGGTGTACACGAACCGCCCGACGCCCATCGCAGCCGCCAGCGCAGCGGCAGTGGGCAGCACAGCGGTCCGTAGATGGTGTCGCATCACCCCAGTGTGAAGACTTCGCCCGGTCCCGGCCAGGACCGGATTGCTCTCAGCTGGAAGGCTTTTCCTCGTACGTCTAGAAGTCGGTGCCGTTCTCGGGTTCGAGCACCTGGAAGTCGGTGTCGGTCAGCTCCGAGAGCCGACCGTAGTAGATCGGCCGCGCGAAGGGTTCGATGATCGCCTGGTGGATCGGCACCGCGTGCGTCGGGTTGACCGCCCGCAGGAACTCCACGGCCTCCGACACTTTCATCCACGGCGCGGCCGCGGGAGTGGCGAGCACCTCGACCGGCTCACCCGGGACGAACAGCGCGTCACCGGGATGCATCAACTTCGCGGGGTGTTCACCGTCGCCGACGAGGTAGGAGATGTTGTCCACCACCGGCATCTCGGGGTGGATGACGGCGTGCAGGCCGCCGACGCCGCGCACTGTGAGGTGCCCGACCGACAGCGAGTCGCCGGCGCGCACGGGCTGCCAGGGCGCGCCCAACTGTGCCGCGGTCTGAGGGTCGGCGTACAGCGCAGCCTGCGGATTGGCCTCCAGGAGAGCGGGCAACCGCTCGGTGTCGGCATGATCGGCGTGTTGATGGGTGATCAGGATGGCCGACAGACCCGTGATGCCTTCGAAGCCGTGGGAGAAGTTGCCGGGGTCGAACAGCACCGTCGTGGCGCCGCCGGGCTGGGAACCGTCGGGAAAGCTCGCCAACAGGCAGGAATGGCCGAAATGTGTGAGCTGCATGACTATATTGTGGCGCTCAGGGGGAGTTGGGGGTGCAGCAGGTGCGATTGGTCGCGACTCTGGTGCTGGTGTTCTCGGGTCTACTGGTCGCGCCGCCCGGCGCGCACGCGGTGCCGGGCGTCTGCCCGCCGATCTGCGATGCGATTCCCGACGCGGCCTGGCCGGAGTCGGGCTCGATCCCGCTGGCCTCGGTCTACCGCTGGCCGAGTCTGGCCGGAGTCGCGGTGACCGCCCCGGCCCCGAGGTTCGAATTCGAGTCGTGGTGCGTCACCCCTGCCCCGGCCGCCGACCCGCGCCGCTACGCGGTCGCTGCCCGCGCCACCGTCCCTGACCAAGACGGCCAGTGGAACCTGCAGGTGCAGGTCATCCACTGGCGCGGTGACACCCTGACCGGTGGCCAAGCCGCCCTTCAGGTCCTGGAGGAAGCCAGGATCGCGTTGGCGACCTGCCACCTGACCGGCGCGAATGCGTCACCGTCGATCACCACCAGCACCGTCGACCAGATCGGCGCGGTGATCAGCGACGCGGGCAGCCGGGTGATGCACACCTATCTGCTGGCCGACGCGGCCAGCAGCACCGTGGTCGAGATCGCGCTGTGGACGACGCTGCCCACCCAGGTCGACTGGCGAGCGGTGCCCGACAAGCGCGTCTTCGAGGCGATGGCCGCCCCGCTGTGTGCCGCGTACGCCGGTTCGTGCCGGTAGCACGGGGCCGCCGTCACCGCAGGTAGAGTGTGCGCGTGGCAAAAGTGGTGGTGAACGTGATGCCGAAGACCGAGATCCTCGACCCGCAGGGGCAGGCGATCGTCGGTGCGCTGGGCCGGCTGGGCTTCGACGGGATCTCAGATGTGCGGCAGGGCAAGCGTTTCGAGCTGGAGATCGATGGCGCCGTCAGCGACGAGAAGCTCGCCGAGATAGCCGAGTCGCTGCTGGCTAACACGGTGATCGAAGACTGGACCGTCACCCGGGAGGGCGACGCATGACCAGAGTGGGCGTCATCACCTTTCCCGGCACCCTCGACGACATCGACGCCGCGCGCGCCGTCCGGCTGGCCGGCGGCGAGCCCGTCAACCTGTGGCACGCAGACGCCGACCTCAAGGGCGTCGACGCCGTCATCGTGCCCGGCGGTTTCTCCTACGGTGACTACCTGCGCTGCGGGGCGATCGCCCGGTTCGCGCCCGTGATGGGCGAGGTGGTTGCCGCGGCGGGCAGGGGCATGCCGGTGCTGGGCATCTGCAACGGCTTCCAGGTGCTCTGCGAGGCGGGGTTGCTGCCAGGGGCGCTGACCCGCAATGCGGGTCTGCACTTCGTCTGCCGGGACGTCTGGCTCGAGGTCGCGTCGAACACGTCGGCCTGGACCACCCGCTACGAGCAGGGTGCCGACCTGCTGGTGCCGCTGAAATCCGGTGAAGGCCGCTTCGTCGCCAGTGACGAGGTGCTCGACGAACTCGAAGGCGAAGGACGCGTCGTCTTCCGCTACCGCGACAACATCAACGGCTCGATGCGCGACATCGCAGGCATCAGCTCGGCCAACGGACGGGTCGTCGGTCTGATGCCGCACCCCGAACACGCGACCGAGGCGCTGACGGGGCCATCGGATGACGGGCTGGGACTGTTCTACTCGGCGCTCGACGCCATTCTGGTGTCCTGACCGCCGTTCAGTATGGACTAGCGTCGAACCGTGCTGGTTGATCCAGAGGTGTTGCGGGCGTTCGCGGGTCAGGTCGACGATGCATCGGGAGTGATTCGCGCGGCTGACGCGGGTCATGCGGCTACCACGGCCGCTGACGCGATTCCCGGGTCGACGACGCAGTGGGCGATGCGGCTCGTAGGTGAGCACATCACGTCGGCGTCGACCGCAATAGCGAACGACGTTGCCAAAATGGGCGCGGCGGTGCGTGGAGCAGGCGACACCTTTCGCGTCGAGGACGAGGTCCTGGCCGGCTCGTTCGACAAGCTTTTCTGAATCGTGCTTCCCTCACGTTCGCGACTACAGGGTTGGCGCCCCGACGCCGTTTCGACCGCGGCAGAGAGTCTGCGATCGGCCGGAGCGTCGGTGTACGACGCAGTACGCGATCTCGATGACAACGTCGACCGCATGCCGCAAGCAGGTGCGTGGCAGGGGAGATCGCACGCGGCGGCGAACGCGATGTTCGGCCGTGGGACTGATAAGGCATCCTCTTTCAAGGACTACACCGAGGTGGTGTCAGATGCACTGTCATCAGGCGCTGCTGAGATCTCTAAGGCGCGGACTGCATTGCTGGAACACGCCGACGCCATCGACCGGGGTGGGCTTTCGGTCAACGATCTTTGGGTGGTGTTGATCAGACCGGCTCGTGTATCGGCGGAAAAGGCGGCGTCGCTGCAAGCTGAGGCGGCCCGCGAACAAACTGAAATGAACCGACTTCTGTCGGCATTAGGTGCGGCGGACAACGCGACTGCCGGGAAGGTTCGAAGGGCAGCAGCTGACCACGGATACGCAAGTCCGGACGCCAACGATCCGCGGACCCTGGACCCGAATTCGGGACTGGCGGCGCCCGCTGACGACGTCCCGAATCCGATGACCCTCTTGGGGTTGAGCCAGCAACAGGAGTACCGCCAGAACGACATGGCTCAAACTGTCCGCGACAGCCGAGAAGAAGAAACGAAGGACGGTCAGTACCACACGACGTTGACGATGATGGACGGCAGCCGGCATGAGATCCAGGAGTGGGGCACGTACAACCCATGCGTGGAAGATGTCTACTACGACAGGAACGGTAAAGAGATTTCGAGCTCTTTTTCGCAGGACAAGACGAATTTCGACGGCAGCCAATACACGTCGATCAAGTTTCCGGACGGCACAGAAGTGACCATGACGCGCACCGCCGACGGCAAGGTCAGCGGCGGAGTCACCACGGGTGACGGTCGGCACGGCGTGTTGCCGGACGAATTCTTCAGCCATCCGGTTGTCACGACGACCGGGGGAGTGCTGACGGGACTCGAGAAACAAGCCGAGCGGGGCATTCCCATGCTCTCGGCGCAATCCGTCGAGAATCTCGCCAAGGCTGGCAAGTATGGGGGACCCGCGTTGGGTGTTGCAACCGCGCTCTACGACACCGTCACGGCGCAGACATTCCAGGACGCGTGCGTCGCGGTGATCTCGGGGTCGTCCGGCGTCGCGGGGGGCTACGCAATGGGTGGATTGGGGGCGATGGGCGCCACCGGGCTAGGGCAGCCCGAGTTCGCTCCGCTGGCCGCCGGCATCGGTGACGCAATAGGTGGATGGACTTTCGGTTATCTCGGCGGGATCATTGGAAATGTGGTGTGTCGCTGATGAAGTCGTCAGTAATTTTGCCGGCGGTGGTGTTCGGAGCCTTCGCGATTTTCACCACGGCCGTCGCGATATTTCAACTCATCGATGCTGAGATCCCGAGTGCTGTGGTGGCACTCGGCGGCACCGCCTTCTGTCTGGGATTTGTCATACCAGCCTTCACGATAGGTCCAGGTCGAGTGGCGCCGAGGATCGAATCGGCGGTTGAGGGAACGACGTTCCGGCCGGATCGCGGCGTCGAGATCCCGATGCAGGCCGCCATGGCCGGCGCTCTTGTCTCCTCCACCTTGATTTTGATTCTGCTCCCGGCTGGACGGCTCGCAATTCCCGTTCCGCCGAACATGCGGTACGCCTTGCCCTTTGCCGCGGCCATTGCAGTGGTGTGCATTGCTCCGATGCTGTGGCGAAACATCAAACGTGGGAGCGCGAGCTATCTTCGTTTGACCGAACGAGGATTCGAGTTCGTCCAAGGCTGGCACCCGCGGGGTGCTGAGTGGGCATCGGTACAGGACGTTGCCGCTGACGCGCCGAACCAGAAGGCCGCGACACCGGGCGCGATTGTGTTCATCCTGGGTGACGGCACGGCGCTGTCGTTCACGGCCACCGCCTACACGCCCGGCGGCGACGCGCTGCGAGAACTGGTGCGCTACTACTGGAGCCACCCCGAGAGTCGCGACGAACTCAGCGACGATCGGTCTCGTACGCGATTGATGGCGACACTGCGCTGACGCGAGCGTGCGTGAAATGCCAGATTGCTGCGGTGTGTCGCGTGCAGACACGCGCGCTCGCGGAAAAAAAGGGGTTACGGGGTCAGGGCGACCGAGGCTTCCGCGGTGTAGCAGAGGAAGGTCAGGGTCTCCTGCAGGTAGAGCGACACGGTGTCCGCGTCGTGCGACAGGTAGCCGATCGCCACGTCGGTGCCGAGCTGGAGGTCGAAATCGCCTCCGCGCGTGGACAACACGAACGCACCGTCGATCGCGGGCGCCCAGATGATGTCCCCGTCTACGAGGCGGTTGATGTGCTCGAGGATCGGATACCCGTGCGCGGTGGTCTCGGCGACCTTGGTGTACACGTCAGCCGACAGCAGCACCGAGTAGGGCCCGTCCACCCCGGCCAACCGCAGCGCCGACAGCGCCTGGGCGATCACGTCGGGGATCTGCTGCGGGTCCGCGGGCAGCGCGAGGGCGGGGTTGGAACTGCACTTGCGGATGCCGCCGATGTGCGCAGCCTCGTAGCCTTCGAAGATCGCGCGGTCCTCGGCGAAGGCCAGCGTGCGGGCCGCGTCCTTGACCGCATCCCAGTCGGAATCGTGCGAACCACGTTCGACGTCGTCGATGTCGATCCTGTTGACGGTGAACGGAACCCGCAACCGCACCAATGACCGGGCCTCCCGCACGTGGGCGACGACCCCGTCGGCAGGCGCCGAGACGTCCAGCAGGTGGCCGGTGCTCACCGCGGCGGTCACCGGACCACCCGGCTCGCTGACGTCGACCACCCGGCGACCGGCGATGTGGCGCTTGAAGGTTCGCGTCGCCTCTTCCTCGATCTCGCCCCACGCCGCATCGGTGATCGGTGCGAGTTCCCGGTACAGGTTGTTCATTGGGGCTGTCCCTTCAAGCTGCCGATGGCCAACGAGCCCGTGCGCCGCGGTGGGGCGGCAACGGGAAGCGGTGGTGGGTCGTCGAGGAAATCCTGCACGGGTGTGAAGAACATCGAACCCGTGATGGCCGTGGAGAATTCGAGGATGTGGTCGGTGTTGCCCGGCGGGTCGCCGATGAACATGTTGCTCAGCATCCGTTCGGTGACCGCCGCCACGCGCGAGTAACCGATGAAGTACGTACCGAACTCACCGCGGCCGATCTCGCCGAACGGCATGTTGTGCCGCACGATCTTGAGCTCGGTGCCGTCCTCGTCCTCGATCACGTTGAGCGCCAGATGCGAATTCGCCGGCTTCACCGCGTCGTCGAGTTCGATGTCCTCGAGCTTCGTGCGGCCGATGACGCCTTCCTGCTCCTCGGTCGACAACGCATTCCAGGCCGTCATGTCGTGCAGGTACTTCTGCACGTGCACGTAACAGCCGCCCGCGAAATCGGGGTCCTCGTCGCCGATCCGGGTCGAGCTGTCGGCCAGCGGGCCGTCGGGATTCTCCGTGCCGTCGACGAACCCGAGTAGGTCGCGGTTGTCGTAGAACCGGAAACCGTGGGTCTCGTCGACGATGGTGATCGCACCCATCGCGGCGACCAGCTTGGTCGCCAGTTCGAAGCAGACGTCCATCGACTCGGCGCGGATGTGGAACAGCAGATCGCCCGGGGTGGACGGCGCGCGGTGCCTGCCGCCGTCGAGCGCGATGAACCGGTGCAACTCGGCGGGCCGCGGTCCGCTGAACAAGCGGTCCCAGGCGTCCGAGCCGATCGACGTCACCACCGAGAGGTGCTTGCGCGGATCTCGGAAGCCGACGGCGCGGACCAACCCGGCGATGTCGCCGAGGCCGTCGTGGACCGCCTGCTCGCCCCCCTCGTCGATGGTCGCGACGAGGAACATCGCCGCCGGCGTCAGCGGTGCGAGGACCTGCTGCGGCAGGGGATCGGGCACGCTACGACCCTAGATCATGATCAATGCCGGTGATCGGCGAAGATGAAGACATGTCCGCCAGTGCCCAGGGTCTGTGCGAGTTCGTCGATTCCTCACCCTCCCCGTTCCACGCCTGCCGCACGGTCGCGCAACGCCTCCTGGCGGCCGGCTTCACCGAGATCTCCGAAGGCGACGCGTGGCCGCAGGCGGGCGACCTGTTCACGGTGCGCGCCGGCTCCCTGATCGCCTGGCGCTCGACGGGGGAGGGGAGCCGGCCCTTTCGTGTCGTCGGCGCGCACACCGACAGCCCGAACCTACGGGTCAAGCAACACCCGGACCGTGTCGTGGCGGGTTGGCGGGTCGTCGCGCTGGCGCCCTACGGCGGAGCCTGGCTGAACTCGTGGCTCGACCGCGATCTGGGGATCAGCGGCCGGCTCTCGATCCGCGCGGGGAGCACCGTCGAACACCAGCTGGTGCGGATCGACGAGCCCATCCTGCGGGTGCCCCAACTGGCCATCCACCTGTCTGATGACCGCAAGGGCGTCGAACTCAGCCCGCAACGCCACGTCAACGCCGTCTGGGGGCTCGGCGACACCCCGCGCTCCTTCCTCGATCACGTGGCCGAACGTGCCGGAGTGTCCGCCGACGCGGTGCTCGGATTCGACCTGATGACCCACGACACCACCCCGTCGCGCCTCGTCGGCGTCGACGACGAACTGGTCAGCGCCCCGCGGCTGGACAACCAGGCGACCTGCTACGCCGGCCTCGAAGCGTTCCTGGCTGCCGAACCGGGCACACACGTGCCGGTGCTGGTGCTGTTCGACCACGAGGAGGTCGGCTCACAGTCCGACCACGGTGCGCAGTCCGATCTGTTGCGCACGGTTCTCGAACGCATCACGTTGGCCGCCGGCGGGGGACGCGAGGACTTCCTGCGGCGGTGCGCGACGTCCATGGTCGCCTCGGGGGACATGGCGCACGCCACCCATCCGAACTATCCCGAGCGGCACGAGCCCGGGCACCTGATCGAGGTCAACGCCGGACCCGTCCTCAAGGTGCAGCCCAACCTGCGGTACGCCACCGACGGCCGGACCGCCGCGGCGTTCGCGCTCGCGTGCGAACAGGCCGGCGTGCCGTTGCAGCGATACGAACACCGTGCCGACCTGCCGTGCGGCTCGACAATCGGGCCGATGACCGCCGCGAACACCGGCATCCCCACCGTCGACGTGGGTGCTGCGCAGCTGGCGATGCACTCCGCGCGCGAACTGATGGGGGCCGACGACGTGGCCGGCTATTCGGCCGCGCTCGCGGCCTTTTTGTCACCGGCCTGACCTAGGGTCGGGTCATGTCACTCGATGTCGCGATGGTCACCATCGACTGTTCGGATCCTGACGCGCTGGCCCGGTGGTGGGCCGAGGCGGTCGGCGGCGAGGTAAACGCCGTGGCGCCAGGCGAATTCGTCATGGTCGCCCGGGAACCCGGTCCGACATTGGGTTTCCAGAGGGTGCCCGACCCGACGCCGGGCAAGAACAAGGTGCACCTGGATCTCCACACCGAGGACAAGGCCGCCGAGGTGGCGCGACTCGTCGGTCTCGGCGCGCGCGAAACCGGGCGGCACAGCTTCGGACCGGACTTCGACTGGGTCGTGCTCGCCGATCCGGAAGGCAACGCATTCTGCGTCGCCGGCGGATAGCCACTGGCAGGATCTGCTCGTGCTGCTGTCGCTGATCGCCTTCTCGGCGGTGTTCGCTGCGTGGGCCCTGGGAGCCAAGCGGCTGGAGCGGGTGCGGCTGACCGCGCCGATCGTGCTGGTGTTGGCCGGGGTGGCGGCCGGGTTCAGCACCTCCGACGCGCTCGCCATCTCGCTCAACGCCGACGTGGCTCAACACGGCGCCGAATTCATCCTCGCGGTGCTGCTGTTCGTCGACGCCACCGACGTCAGGGGCGGATTGTTCGGCCGGGAGCCCAGGGCGGCGCTGAGGATCCTGTTCATCGCGATGCCGCTGAGTCTGGGCCTGTCGGTGCTCATGGGTGCCTGGTTGATGCCAGGACTGTCGTTCGCGGTGCTGCTGGTCATCGCCTGCGTGGTGGTGCCCACCGATTTCGCGCCCGCCGCGATGATCCTGCGCGACGCGCGCGTGCCCGACCGGGTGCGCAACGTCCTCAATGTCGAAGCGGGTTACAACGACGGCATCGTTTCGCCGATCTTCATCTTCGGGCTGGCCTTCGCCGCCGAAGGCGTCCACACCGAGACACCGCTGCGGGCGCTGGGTTCGGCGGTACCCCAGGCGCTGCTGGCGATCCTGGTCGGCGGTGCCGTGGGTGCGCTGCTGGCCACCACCATCAACGTCGCCACCCGGCGCGCGTGGATGACGGGGCAGAGCGCGCGGATGATCTTGGTCACTGCGCCGATGCTGGCCTACGGCCTGAGCATCGCGGTCGACGGCAACGGATTCGTCGCCGCGTTCGTCTGCGGGATCGTCTTCCACTACCTGCGGCACTCCCCGTCCTGGCACGACGAACTGGAGTTCGTCGACGACATCGGGTTTCTGCTGTCGGCGATCATGTGGTTCGTGGTCGGCGCCGTCGCCGTGCTCGCCGTGGAACGCGGAGTGTCCTGGCAGATCGTCGTTTTCTGCATCCTGGCGCTGACGGTGGTCCGCGTGATGCCGGTCGCTCTGGCGATGCTCCGATCGCCGTTCTCCTGGCGCGAACGCATGCTGGTGGCCTGGCTCGGACCACGCGGGACGTCGACGATCGTGTTCGGTCTGCTGGCCTACAACGTCCTCGACGGGGCCGACGAACACGCTGCTCTGGCGGTCATGGTGGTCGTGGTCCTGGGCAGCGTGGTGCTGCACGGCTTCGCCGCACCTGCTGCCGTGGCGCGATCGCCGCAGGCCACGAACTAGACTGTCGGGGTGACGTCCGGGCTCACCCACGAGGTCGATACGGTCGACCACGCAGCATCCACCCCAGATCAACCGCAGCCGTTCCGCGAACTCGGTCTCAAGGACGACGAGTACGTGCGGATCCGCGAGATCCTCGGGCGTCGGCCCACCGACGCCGAGCTCGCGATGTACTCGGTGATGTGGAGTGAGCACTGCTCCTACAAATCGTCGAAGGTGCATCTGCGGTACTTCGGCGAGACCACCACCGAGAAGATGCGCGCCGCGATGCTCGCCGGCATCGGCGAGAACGCCGGCGTGGTCGACATCGGCGACGGCTGGGCGGCCACCTTCAAGGTCGAATCGCACAACCACCCGTCCTACATCGAGCCCTACCAGGGCGCAGCCACCGGTGTGGGCGGGATCGTCCGCGACATCATGGCGATGGGCGCGCGACCGGTCGCGGTGATGGACCAGCTGCGCTTCGGCGCCGCCGATGCTCCCGACACCCGACGTGTGCTCGACGGCGTGGTGCGCGGGGTCGGCGGTTACGGCAACTCGCTCGGACTGCCCAACATCGGCGGGGAGACGGTGTTCGACGCCAGCTACGCCGGCAACCCACTGGTGAACGCGCTGTGCGTCGGTGTCCTGCGGACCGAGGACCTCAAGCTCGCCTTCGCCTCGGGCGCGGGCAACAAGATCATCCTGTTCGGCGCGCGGACCGGGCTCGACGGCATCGGCGGGGTGTCGGTGCTGGCGTCGGAGACCTTCGGAGGCGACGAGTCCGGCTCGCCCGGCCGTAAGAAGCTGCCCAGTGTGCAGGTGGGTGACCCGTTCACCGAGAAGGTGCTCATCGAGTGCTGCCTCGAGCTGTACGCCAGTGACCTGGTGGTGGGCATCCAGGACCTCGGAGGAGCCGGGTTGTCCTGTGCCACATCAGAATTGGCGTCTGCCGGTGACGGAGGGATGCGGGTCGAGCTGGACCGGGTGCCGCTGCGGGCGACCAACATGAGCCCCGCCGAGATCCTGTCCAGCGAGTCGCAGGAACGCATGTGCGCGGTGGTGACGCCGGAGAACGTGGACGCGTTCCTCGCGGTGTGCCGCAAATGGGACGTCCTGGCGACCGTCATCGGTGAGGTGACCGACGGTGACCGGCTCGAGATCACCTGGCACGGCGAGACCGTCGTCGACGTGCCGCCGCGCACCGTCGCGCACGAAGGCCCCGTCTACGAGCGGCCGGTGCAGCGCCCCGACACGCAGGACACACTCAACGCCGACACGTCCGCGTCGCTGCCCCGCCCGCGCACCGGCGACGAACTGCGCACCACGCTGCTCGCGCTCGTCGGCAGCCCGCATCTGTGCAGTCGCGCCTTCATCACCGAGCAGTACGACCGGTACGTACGCGGCAACACCGTGCTGGCAGAGAACGCCGACGGTGGTGTACTGCGTGTCGATGAAGAGAGCGGTCGCGGCATCGCGATCTCGACCGACGCGTCCGGGCGCTACACCGCACTCGATCCCTACACCGGTGCACAGCTGGCGCTGGCCGAGGCCTACCGCAACGTCGCGGTCACAGGGGCCACCCCGATCGCGGTGACGAACTGCCTGAACTTCGGCTCACCCGAAGACCCCGGGGTCATGTGGCAGTTCTCCCAGGCGGTCCGCGGCTTGGCCGACGGCGCTGCGGCACTGGGCATTCCGGTCACCGGCGGCAACGTCAGCTTCTACAACCAGACCGGTACCACCGCGATCCTGCCCACCCCGGTGGTCGGGGTGCTCGGCGTGATCGACGACGTGAAACGGCGCATCCCCACCGGTTTCGGCACCGAACCGGGCGAGACGCTGATCCTGCTCGGCGACACCCGCGACGAATTCGACGGGTCCATCTGGGCGCAGGTCACCGCCGATCACCTCGGCGGGTTGCCGCCGGCGGTCGACCTCGACCGTGAGCGTCTACTGGCCGAGGTGCTGACCGCCGCGTCGCGCGACGGGCTGGTCTCTGCCGCCCACGATCTCTCCGAGGGCGGCCTGATCCAGGCCGCCGTCGAGGGCGCCCTCACCGGCGAAACCGGTTGCCGCCTCGTCCTTCCCGACGACAGCGACCCGTTCGTCGCGCTGTTCTCGGAGTCGTCGGGCCGGGTGCTGGTCGCAGTGCCGCGCACCGAGGAGAGCCGGTTCACCGCGATGTGCGAGGCGCGCGGATTGCCGGCCACCCGGATCGGCGTCGTCGACGAGGGCCCGGCAGGCGGCGGACCCACCCTCGAGGTCCAGGGCCAGTTCACGATCACATTGGAGGAGTTGCGGCGCACGTCGGAAGGCGTGCTGCCCGGGCTGTTCGGGTGACCGCCTGGGCGTGGCGTCTGCTACGCCTGGACTTCGCGGGCATCGCCGTCGGTGCTGTCTTCTTCTGCCTGTCGCTGACCCCATCGCTGCTGCCGCGTGACTGGTTGTTCCAGGGCCTCATCGGCGGCATCAATGCCGCCATCGGGTACGGCATCGGCGTCTTTCTCGGCGCGATGGCGCGCCGCTTCGTGCTGACGAAGCGCCCGTGGTGGCCGTTGTCGCTGGCGGTGTCCTCACTGCTGAAGACGCTGACTGTCGTGCTCGCGCTCGCCGCGTGCGTGCTGATGGTGATCCCTGCGGCCGGCTGGCAGCGGCAGGTGTCGGCCCTGATGGGTATGCAGGGGCCGAGCACGGCGAGTTACCTGCGCACCCTGGTACTGGCTGCCGTCGTCGGTGGCGTGTGCGTCGCGGTCACGCGGGTGCTCATCGATCTGATCAAGACGATGGCGCGCTTCTTCATCCGGCGCTGGCGGCTGTCCGACGAACTGGCGCTGCTCATCGGCACCGCGATCGTCGTCGTCCTGGTCATCACGCTGGTCAACGGTGTACTGGTCCGCGGCTTCCTGGCCGGCGCCAACCGGGTGTTCCAGCCGCAGAACGCGACCACGATGGCCGGCGTCGTCCCTCCCCGTGAACCCGAAAGATCAGGCAGCAGTGCGTCGTTCGCACCATGGGACACCCTGGGCTATCAGGGCCGCAGCTTCGTGGCGACCGGGCCGGACGCCGCCGAACTCACCCGTATCAACGGCGTCCCCGCCGAGGAGCCCGTCCGCGTCTACGTCGGGCTGCAGACCGCCGACACCGACCAGGCGCGCATCGCCGTACTCCTGAGCGAACTCGAACGCACCGGCGCCTTCGAGCGCAAGGTGCTGGTCCTCGCGCCGACCACCGGAACGGGATGGATCAATCCGATCGCGGCGCGGTCGCTCGAACTGATGTACAACGGCGACACCGCGATCGTCGGATCGCAGTACTCCTATCTGCCGAGCTGGATTTCGTTCCTCGGCGACCGGCAGAAATCGATGGAGTTCGGCCGCCTGATGATCGACGCCGTGCACGACCGATGGGTGAAGCTGCCCGCCGACCGCCGGCCCCGCCTGCTGCTCTACGGCGAGAGTCTGGGCTCGATGGCGGGGCAGGGGGCCTTCGACTGGCTGCCCGACATCTCCCGAATGGGCTTCTCGTCGGTGCTGTGGGTGGGTCCGCCCAACGCCAGTCCGCTGTGGCACGCGATCACCGTGCGCCGCGATCCGGGCACCCCGGAGGTCCACCCCCGATACGACAACGGCCGCACGGTGCGCTTCTCCGAAGGTGACGACTCGGCCGCGATCGCCCGCGACGCCGCACCACCGTGGGACGGCACCAGAGTGCTGTTCCTGCAGCACCCTTCGGACCCGATCGTGTGGTGGTCGCAGGATCTGCTGTTCACCCGACCCGACTGGCTGTCGGAGCCGCCGGGGCGCGACCGCACCGCGTCGATGCGGTGGTATCCGATCGTGACGTTCTGGCAGGTTGCCGCCGACATGACGAACGCGTCCTCGGTACCGGGCGGGCACGGCCACAACTACGGCGACTACATCCTCGACGGTTGGGCGGCCGTGGCGGCGCCGCCGGGGTGGACACCCTCCGACACCGAACGCATCAGGACGGCCCTGCGACAGACATCGGGCGAAGACGGAAACCAGTAGTGCGCGAACGGGTTCGGGTGGTCTCCCCGGTGGCTTGTGTGGCCGCGGTCCTGCTCGGCTGGAGTGCGGTGGCCGCGCGGGTGCCCTCGCGGTGGCATCCGCTGCCGCACGTGCTGATCGGGGCGGCCCTGGCGGCAGCGACCCGGGCGCCGCTGGGCCTGCGGCCGCCGGCACTGGCGGCCGGATCACGCCGGGGAGCGGTGGCCGCGGGGTTGGTGGGCGCAGCGGTGGCCGGCTCCACCGTGATCGCCCCGGTGCGCGCGGGGATGGCGGCACGCACGCTGCCCGACGCCGTCGCGCCCTGGCTGCTCCTGCGGATCCCCTTCGGCACCGTGTGGTCCGAGGAGGCCGGGTACCGCGCGGCACTCGGGACTCTCGCAGCCCGGGCATTCGGCACGTCACGCGGCCGGTGGGTCAGCGCCGCGGTGTTCGGGCTCTCGCACATCCCCGATGCCAGGGCCGCGGGCGAGTCGGTGCCCGGCACGGTGCTCGTCACCGCTGCCGCCGGGTGGGTGTTCGGATGGCTCTACGACAGCACAGGCAGCCTGGCCGCGCCGATGCTGGCGCACCTCGCGGCCAATGAAGCGGGAGCCGTTGCCGCCCTTGCGGTTCGGACTCGGGTCAGGGGTTGATGGTGGGCTCGCCGATCTGCCTGCCCCACACGTACTCCTCGAACATCGGTTGGCCGAGCTCGAGATGGTTGTACGGTGCGAGGCTGAAACCGGTGTCCATCACCAGGTACGGGTTGGGCCACAGGTCGCGGGTGATCTTCTGCCAGCAGCCGGGCCGCCCCTCGGGCCCGCCGTGCGCGTTCACCCGCGGCAGGTTGTCGGGGTACACGAAGGGATTCCCGGCGCCGGTGACCGTGCCCGCCGAGCGCAGCGAGTACCCGTTGTCGCCGCCCAACACGCGGGTGATCTCCGGCCCGACCTCGGCGTAATTGCGGATCGTGCAGAAGATCATGCCCCGATAGTCGTCGAGCAGCTTCGACGTCGGCACCAGGTCGACGGCGCCGCGGGCCAGGTAGGGGCCGCCCCGTTCCAGGATGTCGGCCGCCGGGTCGGCGAATCCCAGCGCCGCCATCAACGCGGCGTCGATGTTGCCGGACCGTTGCGACAGGGTGCGGGCGGTCGTCACCGCGGCGTCGAGCCCGTCCCACAGGTCCGGGGCGGCGGCGGTGTAGATGTCGGCCAGCGCCGCTGCACTGCGCAGATCCGAACGCAGTTGCGGCAGTGCGGGATTGATCTCGTCGAAAATCCGGTTACTGTCCTGCAGAGCCGCCCCGAACCGGGCGCCCAACCCGTTCAGGGCCGCCGCCGTCGCGCTGAGTGTCTGGTTCAGTTTCACCGGATCGACCTGTTCGGCGATGGCGGTGATCGTCTCGAACAGCGTGTTGAATTCCGTCGTCACCGTGTCCACGTCCAGTGTCGCATTCGCCGAAAGGCGTTGTGCAGAAGGATGTTCCGGGGAGTGCAACGACACGTACTTGTTGCCGAACACGGTGGTCGCGCGGATCTCGGCCACCGCGTTGGCGGGGATGACGGTCAGCGCGTCGGGGTCGACCTCCACGGTCAGCCGGGCACCCGGGGAGCTCGCGTCGATGCCAGTCACCCGGCCGATCTCCACGCCGTTGAAGGTCACCTTCGCCCCGCGCTCGACCACCAGGCCCGCCCGCGCGGAGCGCAACGTCAGAGGCTCCGCGGCGCGGAACTCGCCGCGGAACTGCAGGAAGATCAACGCGCCGACGACAGCGAGCAGCACCAGCAACAGCGCGCCCACCAGCCGGTAGGGCGGTGCGTCCCGGGCTACAGACACTTTGAGAACCTAGATCATGACCGTTCGCCGTACTGCCGATCCGGCCAAGACCCGAGCCGCAGTGGCGGTACTGGCCGACTGGCTCCGCGACGACACCGCCGCACCGCCGCAACGCGCTGAACTCGCGGAGGCGGTGCGGGCGACGGCGCGCACGCTGGCGGCGGTGGCGCCGGGCGCGGCCGTGGAGGTCCGGGTGCCGCCGTTCGTCGCGGTGCAGTGCATCGCCGGCCCGCGGCACACCCGGGGGAACCCGCCCAACGTCGTCGAAACCGACCCCCGCACCTGGCTGCTGCTGGCCACGGGGCTCCTGACCGTCCCCGACGCCGCGGCCGCGGGGACCGTGACGCTGTCCGGTTCACGGGCCGGCGAGATCGCCGCATCCCTGCCGCTGGTCGCGCTTCCGCAGTGAGTGGGGGAATGGCCGCGATGCGGGCGCCGTTGTGCCAACCGGCCACACCGCAGCGGGATTCAGCTTTTCCCAAGCTTGCCCCGTAAACTGGCCATCGTCACCCACCGCCCCCAGGGAGCCCCCGATAGTGACCGTCGAGCAGCCAGCACAGGATGAAAACGAACCTCGTGAAGAGTGCGGAGTCTTCGGAGTCTGGGCACCGGGCGAGGAAGTGGCCAAACTCACCTACTACGGGCTGTATGCGCTGCAGCACAGAGGCCAGGAAGCCGCGGGCATCGCGGTAGCCGACGGATCGCAGGTCCTGGTCTTCAAGGATCTCGGGCTGGTCAGCCAGGTCTTCGACGAGCAGACGCTGGCCGCCATGCAGGGCCACGTCGCGATCGGACACTGTCGCTACTCGACCACCGGGTCGACCACCTGGGAGAACGCCCAACCCGTGTTCCGCAACACCGCCGCGGGAACCGGTGTCGCGCTGGGCCACAACGGAAACCTGGTCAACACCGCCGAACTGGCCGCCCGCGCCCGCGACGAGGGCCTGATGAGCAGCCGTGGGGTGACCGCGGCCACCACCGATTCCGACATCCTGGGTGCGCTGCTCGCGCACGGTGCGGCCGATTCGTCGCTGGAGCAGGCCGCGCTGGAACTGCTGCCGACGGTGCGCGGCGCCTTCTGCCTGACCTTCATGGACGAGAACACGCTCTACGCGGCGCGCGACGCGTACGGGGTGCGCCCGCTGTCGCTGGGCCGGCTCGACCGGGGCTGGGTCGTCGCCTCGGAGACCGCGGCCCTCGACATCGTCGGCGCATCGTTCGTCCGGGACATCGAACCGGGTGAACTGCTCGCCATCGACGCCGACGGCGTGCGCTCGACCCGCTTCGCCAACCCCACGCCCAAGGGCTGTGTCTTCGAGTACGTGTACCTGGCCCGGCCCGACAGCACGATCGTCGGCCGCTCGGTGCACGCCACCCGCGTCGACATCGGCCGCCGGCTCGCCAGGGAGAAGCCCGTCGACGCCGACCTCGTCATCGGGGTGCCCGAATCCGGCACCCCCGCCGCGGTCGGCTACGCGCAGGAATCCGGGATTCCCTACGGCCAGGGCCTGATGAAGAACGCCTACGTGGGCCGCACGTTCATCCAGCCCTCGCAGACGATCCGCCAGCTCGGCATCAGGCTCAAGCTCAACCCGCTCAAGGAAGTGATCCGCGGCAAGCGTCTGATCGTCGTCGACGACTCCATCGTTCGCGGCAACACCCAGCGCGCGCTGATCCGCATGCTGCGCGAGGCGGGTGCGGTCGAGGTGCACGTGCGCATCGCGTCACCGCCGGTGCGATGGCCGTGCTTCTACGGCATCGACTTCGCCACCCCTGCCGAACTCATCGCCAACGCGGCCAACGTCGACGGTGCGGGTGACGAGATGCTCGACGCCGTCCGCCACGCGATCGGCGCCGACACCCTCGCCTACATCTCGCAGCAGGGGATGATCGCGGCGACCGAGCAGCCCGCAACCCGGCTGTGCTCGGCGTGCTTCGACGGCAACTACCCGATCGAATTGCCGGGAGAAACGGCACTGGGCAAGAACGTCATCGAGCACATGCTGGCCACCGCGGCGCGCACCGGCATCCCGCTCACCCCGGACAACGACAACGCGTCGGCGCTCAGGCGCCCTTGACGCCTGCGGCGTCGTGGAGGCCTTGACGCCTCCTGGCGTCGTGGCGCTCTTGACGCCTCCGGCGTCTCTACTGCGGCGCCACCTTGCTGAACCGCAGCAGATGGCGTCGTCCACCGTGATGACCGGCGTCCTCCTTCAGCGCGGCGACCACCGCATCGCGGTAGGTGGACAGGCCGCTCGGCGGCTGCGGGATCACCGCGTCGATGTCGTGCTCCTGAGCGATCGCATCGCATTCCAGGGACTCCACCAGCGGCCGCGCCAGACCTGCCGGGATCGGCGTCACCAGACCCACCCACAGGCTCGCGATCGTGGGTGTCAGGAACGGCAACACCACCATCACTCGACGGCGTAGCCCCGCGACATCGGCGTAGATCTGCATCGCCTCGCCGTACTCCATCACGTCGGGCCCGCCGACATCCCAGGTCCGGGACTCCGGCAGATCGGCCGTGGCCGCCTCCGCCAGGTAGTACAGGATGTCGTCGATGGAGATCGGCTGGATCTTGTTGTGCACCCACTTCGGGGTCGTCATCACCGGTAACCGATCGGTGAGGTGGCGCACCATCTCGAACGACGCCGACCCCGATCCGATCACGATGCCGGCCTGCAGCACCATCGTCTCGATGGACGACTCCAGCAGGATCTCGCCGACCTCGACGCGAGAGGACAGGTGCCGGGAGAGTTCGATGCCGCCGGGGTGCAGGCCGCCGAGGTACACCAGGCGGCGTACCCCGGCGGCCTGCGCCGCGTTGACGACGTTGCGGGCCGACCGGGCCTCTTCGGCCACGAAGTCCTTCGACGTGCCCATCGAGTGCACCAGGTAGTAGACGACGTCCATCCCGGCGAACGCCGCGGTCAGCGAGTCGGGTTTGGTCAGATCTCCCGGCACGACCTCGACCCGGTTGCGCCACGGCGCATCGTCGAGTTTCGCGGGCTTACGGGCCATCGCCCGCACCGCGTGGCCGCGGCCGAGCAGCTCGGGTACCAACTGGCCACCGATGTAACCGGTCGCGCCCGTTACCAGGCTCTTGATCTGCTCATCCGACACCAGCACTCCGATCGTCGCGGCACTCGAAAGATGTTCGGTGCCGATGACGTGCTGGATTGCCCGCAATCGGGCGGGTTAACCCGGCAGGCGGCAGCCCGGGTCAGGCATGTCCGTGGCCAGGGGCTGCGGAGGGGTGACCGCCGGGTTGGCGTACATCACCCACATGACCACCGGATCGGGTCCTTCGTTGCGGCCGAGGTGCACGTAGCCCGCGCCGCTGCGTTCCGTGATCGCCGACCCCGCCGGGTAGACACCGTCGACCTTGCAGTCGCTGGAGTAGTGGGTCAGGGTGCCCTTCTGCACGGCGCCGAAGATGCCGCCCTCGTGGAAGTGCCATCCGGTCGAGCCGCCCGGGGCGATGGTCAGCAGCTTGGCCACGTAGGTGGTGCCGTCGACGGTGTTATCCGACAGGGTGACGGCGTTGACCCCGGTACCGGGGGTGGCGCCCGCCTCACCTGCGGTGATCGGGAGCACCGCGGCAGCGGCCAGAACCACCAGGGAACGACGTACGACAGAACGACGAAGTGTTTTCACAGTCACCAAGAACGTCACGGAACCGATATTCGTTCATGTCGGGCTGGTGCGTCCACAGGATCGTCGCAGGACTGTCACAGGACCCGTCACGCTGGCATGGCGTACCGGCTGTCGCCGCCGAACGGTAGCCTTATGGCCGATGACCGATCGCGCCGAACAGCACGGCATTTCCTACGCGTCGGCAGGGGTCGACATCGAAGCTGGCGACCGCGCTGTCGAGCTGTTCAAGCCGTTCGCGGAAAAGGCCAGCCGCCCCGAGGTGCGCGGCGGCCTCGGCGGGTTCGCTGGCCTGTTCGCCCTGCGGGGCGGTTACCGGGAACCGCTGCTGGCGTCCTCCACCGACGGCGTGGGCACCAAGCTCGCCGTCGCGCAGGCGATGGACAAGCACGACACCGTCGGCGTCGACCTCGTCGCCATGGTCGTCGACGACCTGGTGGTGTGCGGCGCCGAGCCGCTCTTCCTGCAGGACTACATCGCCGTGGGCCGGACCGTGCCCGAGCGCGTCGCCGAACTGGTGTCCGGCATCGCCGACGGATGTGTGCAGGCCGGCTGCGCGCTCCTCGGTGGTGAGACGGCCGAGCATCCTGGCCTGATGGCGCCCGACCACTACGACATCTCCGCGACGGGCATCGGCGTCGTCGAGGCCGACGACGTGCTGGGCCCCGACCGGGTCCGCCCCGGAGACGTGGTCATCGCGATGGCCTCCACCGGCCTGCACTCCAACGGCTACTCGCTGGCCCGCCACGTGCTGCTCGAGATCGACCACATGAACCTCGCCGGCCACGTCGAGGAGTTCGGTCGCACGCTCGGCGAAGAGCTGCTGGAGCCCACCCGCATCTACGCCAAGGACTGCCTCGCGCTGGCCGCCGAGACCCAGGTCCGGACGTTCTGCCACGTCACCGGCGGCGGTCTTGCGGGCAACCTGGAGCGCGTCATTCCCCACGGCCTGGTCGCCCACCTCGACCGCGGCACCTGGACGCCGGCACCGGTGTTCGGGATGATCGCCCAGCGCGGCCGCATCGAGCGTGCCGAGATGGAGAAGACCTTCAACATGGGGGTCGGCATGGTGGCCGTCGTCGCGCCGGAGGACACCGACCGCGCACTGGCCGTGCTGACCGCCCGCCACCTCGCCTGCTGGACCCTCGGAACCATCGAGAAGGGCAGCAAGGATTCGTCGCGAGCAGTGCTCGTTGGACAGCACCCCCGGTTCTGACCGGGAGTGCTCGACCGACCGACGGCGCTAAGTCCGCCAGTCGTCCTCATCCGCCCACCGGTCGTCCGACGGCCCGTCTCCGTTGAGACGGTCATCGTCGGACCCACCGGCTAGCTCGCGCTGGAGCCGCTCGAAATCGGTCTGAGGTGAGCTGTACTTGAGCTCACGAGCAACCTTGGTCTGCTTTGCCTTTGCCCGGCCGCGGCCCATGGGGGAACCCCCTCGCGCAATAACGGAGCGGCCTAATCACTAGGCGGCTCCGATCTGAGTCTGTCTCTTGTCCTGCCGACACTTTACCGTGCCGAGAGCCGCGGCGCTGGCAGGCCCCGATTCGCCCCTGGCCCAGTGTCCCGATTCAGCGGGTTCAGTGAGCCGCGCCACGTAACCGGTCGACCGCCACGCGGCCCGCACCGGCCGCATCCGGTGCCGGCATCGACTCCGGATCGATCGCGGCCGTCACCGCAACGGCGCCCCCGGTGGTCAGCGGTGTGTCGACGGGCAGGTTCCGCTTGAGCAGCGCCAGGGCGATCGGACCTTCGTCCACGTGGTCCACGACGGTGCCCACCCGGCCGACCGTGCGTCCGCCGGCCAGCACCGGATCCCCGGTCGCCGGCCGTTCCGCGGAGCCGTCGAGGTGCAGTAGCACCAGCATCCGGGGCGGCTTGCCGAGGTTGTGGACGCGCGCCACGGTCTCCTGCCCCCGGTAGCAGCCCTTCTCCAGGTGCACGGCCGAGGGAATCCACCCCACCTCGTGGGGGATGGTGCGCTCGTCGGTGTCCACACCCACACGCGGCCGCAGCGCGGCCACCCGGTGTGCCTCGTAGGCCCACACTCCGGCGCGGCGCACCCCGGCAGCCACCAGGCGGTCCTGCCACTGCTGAACCTGGTCGCGGGGGACGACGAGGTCGACCTCGTCGACCGACCCGGGCAGCGCGCGCAGGAAACCACCGCCGGACAGCACGACAGCCGTGCCCGGCGCCGGCAGGGCAGACACGCCAAGCGCCTCGAGCACAGCCGCACCGGTCAGAGCGGGCCCGAGCAGGGACAACACCGCCAGATCGGCGGGTTCGACGACCACGTCGGCCCAGAACACCATCTTGCGCAGGAACGTCAGCAGTGGCTCCCCGCGCCACGGCTCGGTGTCGAGGACTGTGACGCCGTCGAGCTGGGTCTGTACCCAGTGATCTTCGACGCGGCCCTGCCCGTCGAGGTTCAGATTCTCGGTGACCGCGCCGTCGGGCAGGTCGCTGACGTGCTGACTGGAGATGGTGTGCAACCAGCTCTTGCGCTCGGGTCCGGTCAGCGTCAACACCGCGCGATGGGAGCGGTCCACGACGACGGCGTGCTGGGAGGCCGACCGCTGCTCGCCGAGCGGATCGCCGTGATGCCACACCGCGCCGGCGTCGGGGCCGCCGTCCGGCGCAGGTACCGGCGACGAATGGGACCCAGTGCTCGAAGCGGTGACAGCCATGGCCCAACTCTACGAGCCCGCGTTCAGCCGGCGCCGCTACGCTGGTGCCCCATGACAGCCGGACGCAACGCGGTGATCACCCTCGACGGTGTGGTGCACGACGCGGACGAGCCGCTGCTGCACGCCGACGACTTGGCGGCGGTGCGCGGCGACGGGATCTTCGAAACGCTGCTGGTGCGGGGCGGCCGCGCCTGCCAGCTCGACGCGCACCTGGCCCGCCTGACGAATTCAGCACGCCTGATGGACCTGCCCGAGCCGGATCTGGCGCAGTGGCAGGCGCTGGTGCGCCGGGCCACCGACCACTGGGCTTCGGGCAGCAGCGAGGACGCCGCGCTGCGGCTGGTGTACAGCAGGGGCCGGGAGACCAACCCGACCGGCACGGCTTACGCGACGATCGGTCCGCTGTCCGCGCGCACCACCAACGCCCGGCGTGACGGGATCGCCGCGGTGATGCTGGACCGTGGGCTGGCGTCGAGTGCCGACGACGCGATGCCGTGGCTGCTGGCCGGCGCCAAGACCCTCTCGTACGCGGTCAACATGGCCGCGCTGAGGCATGCCGAGCGTCGGGGCGCGGCTGACGTGATCTTCGTCAGCACTGACGGTTACATCCTCGAGGGGCCGCGCTCGACCGTCGTGATCGCAGGCACCACCGAGGACGGGCGGCCCTGCCTGCTGACCCCGCCGCCGTGGTACCCGATCCTGCGGGGCACCACCCAGCAGGCGCTGTTCGAGGTCGCGCGCAACAAAGGCTACGACTGCGACTACCAAGCGCTGCGTCCCGCCGATCTGCATGCCGCGCAGGGTGTTTGGTTGGTGTCGAGCGTCACGCTGGCCGCTCGCGTGCACACCCTCGACGGTGTCGCACTGCAGGCGGCCCCGATGGCCGATGACGTCGCCGCGCTGGTCGACGCCGCGGTCGGCAGCGATCGCTGACAGATTAATTGCCTTGTCGCCCAGCCGTTGCGGGAGTACCTTCGCCTGTACACAGGGAAGGAGGTGGTCCGAGAGATTGAGTGACATATGGACATGTGAGGTGGCTGCGAGCTAGCAGCGCCGGGGAGCGCTTGACGCACACTGCGCGCGCTGGCGAATTCCCCGCAGCCACCCGGCCCCCGAGCCCCTTGGTTGAGTCCGACCAGGAACAACGGCTCGGGGGCCGTTCCATGTCCGGGGCTGTTCGGGTCTAGGGCTGTTCGGGTGCGTCGGGTCCCGGCGCCAGCGACGAGCAGGAATGCATCGCCGCCTCCCACGCCGCAGGATCCACGCCCGCCGGCGGGGCGGACACCGGACCGGGCGAGGCCGGCATACCGTGCTGGCCCAGGCAGTAGGCCAACGAACCGTGCCCGACGCTGGGGGACACCGACGGCGCCGGGGGAGCGTCCGGCTGGGGCGAAGAGCACCCGGCGGCCACGCTCGCCGTGGCGAGCGCCACGGCCATGGCGAAGGCCCGCACTATCCGACGAACCGCGATAGCCGCGCCGACAGGTGCGGCACCAGGCCACCGTCGGCGTCGACCCTCTCCTCGACGTAGGCCAGATCCCCGCCCTCGACGATGCCGTAGAGGCGTTTCGCGCCACCGACGAGCATGCCCGACTTGCTGCGGGCCAGCGCGTCGGTGACGAGCTCCCACGACGACTGGTTGAGCGGTCTGCCGTAGAACAGCTCGACGTAGCCGGCGGAATGGGCGAGCAGTAGTTCGATGGCCTGGGACTCCCCGGGATCGTTCGGGTCGTCGACGAAACGCCAGAACCCCGACTCGCGCAGCGTCGGACCGTCGAAACCGCCGTCGTCGGCCAGCTTCCAGGACCGGGCTTCCCAGTTCAGGTAGTCGGCACCGTCGTGGGACACCACGATCTGCTGGCCGAACCGGTAGTCGCCGTGCGCGCCACGGCCCTCGCCTTCACCGCGCCAGACGCCGACCAGCGGCAGCAGGGCCAGCAGGCGGTCGTCGAGATTGGCGCCTTCCCGCAGGTTCGCGGTGTCAGCGGGCAGCGGAAGGTCGCTGAAAGCCGGAATGTTGCGCGCGGCGGTTTCGCGAGCCCGCTCGGCTGCTGCAGCGACCGCGTCGTCGCCTGAGGTCACGACTCGTCGGTGATCAGCCGGTACAGCGCGTACAACGCGAACCACGTGATGACCACGACGGCCGCGACGAGCAGGAGTTCGTAGAACAGCACCACGCTGCCAGTCTAACCGCCGCTCTTCACGGCGCGGAGGTCAGCTGACCTTGGCCTCGTACTCGGGGCAGAAGGCGCCGGTCGCGGCTCCGATGAAGTATCCGGCCTGGTAGTCCGACCAGTCGGTGACGCTGGTCAGGTCGGAGACCTCCTGCTCGAAGGAGGCGCCGTTGTCCCAGTCCTGGCAGACCGCGCGACCGGTGTCGATCACCTGCTGGGTCTTGTCCGAGGGCCAGGTGATGCCCCCGTTGCCGACCACGGAGAGGAAGTCACCCTCGGGGTCGGCGAGAGCCGCCGGCGCGCTGATCAAGCCGAGTGCGGCAAACGCTGCCGTGGCAGCGAAGGCGGTGGTGATCTTCATGGTCGGGTCCTCGGGGGTAATGGCGGCTCGCCGCTCATCGGATGTGGTGACCGCCCGCGCCTGATAGCGCGAGCGGTCACCATATCGTGACCTACGACAGCTAATCCTGCAGCAATTTCACAGCAAGATCAGAAAAGACACCGATCAGACCAGCGTGCTCACGCGACCTTGACGTCGACCTCGTGAATACCGGCGCCCGACGGGGCCACCGAGGCGTCCCCGTTGCCCGCAGGCGACAGGGCGCGCAGCGTCCAGGTGCCGGGCGCGGCAAAGAACCGGAAGTCACCGGTGGCCGATGCGACGACCTCCGCGGTGAATTCGTCGGAGCTGTCCAGCAGTCGCACGAAGGCCCCGCCCACCGCCTGGCCGGAGCCGTCGACGACGCGACCGGTGATCACCGTCTCCTTCTCCAGGTCGACGCTCGCGGGCAACGTCAGTCCTTGCTTCGGTGCACTGCACATATCAACTTCCCAACTCGATCGGGGCGCCCACCAGGGAGCCGTATTCCGTCCAACTGCCGTCGTAGTTCTTGACGTTCTTGTGTCCCAGCAGCTCCTGCAGCACGAACCAGGTGTGCGACGAGCGCTCCCCGATGCGGCAGTAGGCGATGGTCTCCTTCTCGCCGTCGAGGCCGGCCTCGGCGTAGAGCTTGGCGAGGTCCTCGTCGGACTTGAAGGTGCCGTCCTCGTTCGCAGCCTTGCTCCACGGCACGTTGATGGCCGACGGGATGTGTCCGGCACGCTGGCTCTGCTCCTGCGGCAGGTGCGCCGGGGCAAGGATCTTGCCGGAGAACTCGTCGGGGGAGCGGACATCGACCAGGTTCTTGGTGCCGATCGCGGCGATGACCTCGTCACGGAACGCACGGATGCTGGTGTCCGGCGCCTGGGCCGTGTAGCTGGTCTCGGGCCGCTTCACCGCGTCGGTGGACAGCGGCCGTGCGTCGAGCTCCCACTTCTTGCGGCCGCCGTCGAGCAGCTTGACGTTCTCGTGGCCGTAGAGCTTGAAGTACCAGTAGGCGTACGCGGCGAACCAGTTGTTGTTGCCGCCGTAGAGGATCACGGTGTCGTCGTTGGCGATGCCGCGCTCGGAGAGCAGCTTGGAGAACTGCTGTGCGTCGACGAAGTCGCGCTTGACCTGATCCTGCAGATCGGTCTTCCAGTCCAGTTTGATCGCACCGGGGATGTGCCCGGTGTCGTACGCGCTGGTGTCTTCGTCGACCTCGACGAAGACGGTGTTCGGCGCGTCGAGATTGCTCTCGGCCCAGTCGACGGCGACCAGGACGTCGGAGCGTGCCATGGCGGGGTTCCTTTCGGTTACGAGTGAACGGCGGTCAGGCGGACGAACAGCGGATAGAGCCGGCACCCCAGGCAGATGCTGAAGGCGGCGTTGAGGAAGGCTGCGGCCAGCGCCGCGCCGGTGGCCACCAGGGCGAGCAGCGGGAGGCCGGCGGCGAAACCGGCGACTCCGACGACCGCGAACACGAGTCCGACCAGCTGGGCGAATCTCAGCGGGGCGGCGGGTTCACGCTCGGTGACCGGACCCAACCGGGTGGCGACGAGCGCGGCGAACACCAGCCCGTACGGATGCCGGCGCGGGCCACGGGCCGCGCCGACGGCGAAGACCACCGCCTGGACGGCGAGGATGGCGGCCGCGAGCGCGGTGCTCGCGGTCGCCGCGAGCAGGACCGCGACGAGAACGGCGGTGGTGACCCAGGCGACGAACCGGGGCCCCCGGACGTCTACCTGGTCGTCCACCTGCCCGGCGGGACTGCCGGATGTGACGTCTGACATGGATGTGCTCCTGTTGTTCGAATGGCTGGCGCGGCACGCCGACACGGCCGCTGGTCGAGCGCGGCGCAAAAAGGATGCGCGGCTACTCAGCAGCTACAACAACAGCAACAACCCGCGACGCGGCACAGATCGACTGCGCGGCGCTTGGTGAGCACGAGCTCGCCTCGGGTTGACACGGCTGACAGCTTACCCAATGACAGGGTGATCAAGCCAACAGCGGCTGCAGGGCGGACCGCAGGTCAGCGGCTGTCGGCACGCCGGCCGCCCGGTATTGCTGCCTGCCCTCGGCGTCGAAGATGAACGTCGTCGGCAGCGACAGCACGGAAAGGCGGCGCGCCGCTTCGGGATTGACGTCCAGGTCGATCTCCACGTGGGCCACCGCGGGCAGTTCGGCGCAGACCTGGTCGACGATCCGGCGCAGCGCCGCGCAGGGGCCGCACCACACGGCGCCGAAGTGCACGATCGTCGGCCCGGTGCGGGAGAGCCCGAGCTCGTCGGCGTCGACCACGGGGCCGTCCACCGTCGCCGTCATCAGACCCGCCCGCAGGGTGAGCAGCTTGCCGACCACGAACGCCACACCGAACGCGGCGATCAGCACGGCGATGACGGCGACCCACGAAGCACTCATGACAATCGGAACTCATCCAGGTCGACGGTTACTCCCTCGGCGATGCCCTCGATGATCACGTCGGAGCCGCGCGCGCCCTCACTGGTCGGGGCGATGGCGAACGGCAACTTCTGGCCGGGCAGTTCGGCGGAGAAAGCGGCCAGCACGGCGGCCAACTTGTCGGCGGGCACGTCCTGGTCCGCGGTTCCCGGCCCCGTCAGGACGCCGGTGGCGGTCATCTTCAGCGTGGTCTGCGCCGGCCCGGTGACGGAGAGGTCGACGGCGATGCTGACGCGTGCATCGACGCCGGCCTGGCGGGGAGTGCCCGTGAAAACCACGCCTCTGTTGCTGGAAATGCCGGACTCGGTGGTGCCGCCGGTCGAGTCGTTGGTCTCCCGGGTGGGTGCCTCGACCAGCAGATCGGGGATCCCCATGAAGCGGCCGACATGCGTGGAGTCGATGATGATCCGGCTCTCCACCTTGCCGACGGGCAACGCCGCGTTCGGCGGGATGAGCCAGGATTCACCGGCGTCAACGGAATGCAGCGTCGCTTCCAGCGAAGCCTTGCCGACGACGACGTGATCGACGCCACTGGCCTTGATCTCGATCTCCCGGTAGTGCCTGTCCATGGCCTGGGTGACGAAGGGGAAGCCCAGGATGCCCACAGACGGGTCCCAGGACAGGTCGGCGGACGTGCGAATGCTCCTGGCCAGGCGATATTCCGCGTAGATCGCCACGCCGAAATCGGCGCCGACCGCTCCGACGACCACCACGGCCGTCGTCGCGACGGCACCTATGACGAGCTTGCGCACCCGCACATTGTTGCCCACGGGGCCCGGAAGCCCCGTTCGGCGCGGCCTTCGGGCAGGTGGCGCGCTATCGTAGGAGACCATCGGTCGGGTAACGGCTGGATGTCAAGCGTGAATCTGGGAAGTCACCGCACGACAACGACGTATCGGCGAGGTCCCGGCGATGATCTCCACGACCGCTGGAGGGACAGTTGGATCTACTACTACTGACTGTTGACCCGCACCCGGAATCGGTCCTTCCTTCGCTGGCTCTGCTCGCGCACACCGTGCGGACCGCGCCGACGGAGGTGTCGTCACTGCTCGAGGCCGGGTCCGCCGACGTCGCGATCGTGGATGCACGCACCGACCTGGCCGCCGCCCGCGGCCTGTGCCGGCTGCTTGGCACCACAGGGACGTCGGTGCCCGTCGTGGCCGTCGTCAACGAGGGTGGACTCGTCGCCGTGAACGTCGAGTGGGGGCTGGACGAGATCCTGTTGCCCGGTACCGGGCCCGCCGAGATCGACGCGCGGCTGCGACTGCTGGTCGGGCGCCGGGGCGGGATGGCCAACCAGGAGAACGTGGGCAAGATCAGCCTGGGTGAACTGGTGATCGACGAGGGCACCTACACGGCCAGGTTGCGCGGGCGCCCGCTGGATCTCACCTACAAGGAATTCGAGCTGCTCAAATACCTCGCCCAGCACGCTGGGCGGGTGTTCACCCGCGCGCAGCTGCTGCAGGAGGTGTGGGGGTACGACTTCTTCGGTGGCACGCGCACGGTCGACGTCCACGTACGGCGCCTGCGCGCCAAACTCGGCACCGAATACGAGTCGCTGATCGGCACCGTGCGCAACGTCGGTTACAAGGCGGTTCGCCCGGCGCGCGGGCGCCAGTCCGCGGCCGAATCCGACCTGCCCGACGACCTGGCCGGCGACGATCCGTACGACGAGGACGTGTCCGACGTCCGGGACGTCCCCGACGTGGTGTCGCTGAACGCCGACGTGCTGCGCAGTCAGTGACGGACCTGGTGTGGCGGCAACGCCTGTCGGGCACCGAGCAGGACCGGGTCCGTGCACTGGTCGCCGCGGCCACGTCGGCCGACGGGATCGCCCCGGTGGGGGATCAGGTGCTGCGCGAACTGCCCCACGATCGCACCCGCCACCTGATCGCCACTGTCGACGGTGAGATCCGCGGTTACCTCGACCTCGCCCCCGCGGGTGCCGAGGCGCCCGCGATGGCCGAGTGCGTGGTGGATCCGAGCGCGCGGCGACGCGGAATCGGTGCGGCACTGATCACCACGGGCCTTGAAGCGGGCGGAGCGCAGGCCCGGATCTGGGCGCACGGGAAGCTCGACGCCGCCCGCGCCACGGCCGACGCCCTCGACCTCGTCGTGGTGCGGGAGTTACTGCAGATGGGTCGCCCGCTCGCGGAGCTGCCGCCGGTGCCCGCGCCGCCCGGCATCCGCATCACCACCTACTCCGGCCCCGCTGACGACGCCGAACTGCTCCGGGTGAACAACGCCGCGTTCGCGTGGCACCCCGAGCAGGGCGGCTGGACCGAGGCCGAGATCGCCGAGCGCCGCGCCGAGCCCTGGTTCGATCCCTCTGGCCTTTTCCTCGCCTTCGACGAACACAGCAAATTGGTCGGGTTCCATTGGACGAAGCGACATTCGGCGACGCTGGGTGAGGTGTACGTCGTCGGGGTCGACCCGGACGCCCAGGGGCGCGGGTTGGGGGCGGCGCTCACGCTGACCGGCCTGCACCACCTCGCCGGGCGGCTGTCGTCGGCCGACGGCCACCCGCCCGCGGTGATGCTCTATGTCGAATCCGACAACACCGCGGCGGTGAAGACCTATCGACGGTTGGGTTTCGAGGTCGCCAACACCGACGCCGCGTACGCCCGCCGCACCCACGATCACCTGTGAGATCGCTGAACCTGTTCACCGTGCGTTAACTCGCCGTCCGCAGTTCGTCCACCACGGCCGCATACCTTCCCGGGTGAGTTCGGAGCCGCTCAGGCACGCCGACATGCAGATGACGAAAGTGGGATCAGTGAAGCTCAAGAGCCTCGGCACGACGTTCGGCACGACGGTCTCGGTCGCGGCGATCGCCGCGCTGACCCTCGCCGGGTGCGGTAGCGACAACAACACCGCGTCCAGCGGTGGCAGCAGCTCCGCGGCCTCGGGCAGCAGCAGCTCCGCGGCGCCCGCGGACTGCGGTGGCAAAAACGCGCTGACCGCCGAGGGCTCGACCGCCCAGCAGAACGCCATCGCTCTGTTCAACCAGGTCTGGGGGCAGAAGTGCCCGGGCAAGAACCTGTCCTACAACCCGACCGGGTCGGGCGCGGGCCGCGAGCAGTTCATCGCCAAGAACGTCGACTTCGCCGGCTCGGACTCCGCGCTGTCGGGCGACCAGGTCGCCGACGCCGCGAAGCGCTGCGGCGGCAACCCCGCATGGAACCTGCCGCTGGTGTTCGGCCCCATCGCGATGGTCTACAACGTGGAGGGCGTCGACAAGCTCGTCCTCAACGGTGACACGCTGGCGAAGATCTTCCAAGGCCAGATCACCAAGTGGAACGACCCGGCGATCGCCGCGCTCAACAGCGGTGCCACGCTGCCCGACACCGCGATCACCCCGATCTACCGCTCGGATTCGTCGGGCACCACCGACAACTTCCAGAAGTACCTCAAGGCCGCAGCCCCCGAGTCCTGGAAGAAGGATGCCGGCAGCGAGTTCCAGGGCGGTGCCGGTGAAGGTGCGTCCAAGTCGGCCGGTGTCACCCAGGCCGTGCAGGCCACGCCCGGCTCCATCGGCTATGTCGAGAAGGGCTTCGCCGTGCAGGCCGGCCTGACGTTCGCCCGGATCGACACCGGCGCAGGCCCGGTCGAGCTCACCAACGAGACCGCGGGCAAGGCGATCGACGCCGCGAAGTTCGCCGCCGACGGCAACGACCTGGCGCTGGACCTGGCCTCGCTGTACGGCACCAAGGAGCCCGGCGCCTACCCGCTGGTGCTGGCCACCTACGAGATCGTCTGCTCGGCCGGTTACGACGCCGACACCTCGGCCGCGGTGAAGTCGTTCCTGACGGTGTCCGCCAACGACGCGCAGGGTGGTCTCGCGGACGCGGGCTACGTGCCGCTGCCCGAAAAGTTCAAGGAGCGCCTGCTGACCTCCGTCCAGGCCATCAAGTAACCGCGGTCGTGCGCTGGCGCGGCGGCGAGTCCGAGGCGAGGATGGGTGCCTGACACCATGTTCAACGGTAGCGAGAAGGGTTCTGACGGGACTTCTGTGACTATTCCCAACCCCGCTGACTCGGGCTCGGGTGAGACGCTGGCTGCGCCGCACCCCGAGCCGTCTCCGCTGTCGACGGACCCGTCGAGAACCGGCAAGGTGCGCATCGGTGACCGCATCTTCGGCGGGTTGGCGCAGGGGTCGGGCGTCCTCATCGTCGCGATCATCGCCGCGATCGGGATCTTCCTGCTGTGGCGCGCCATCCCCGCGCTGGCGCGCAACGAGCAGAACTTCTTCCTCTACAGCGGGAACTGGGTCACCACGAACACGTCGGCGATGCAGTTCGGCATCCTCGACCTGCTGCAGGTGACGGGGTTCGTGTCGGTGTTCGCCCTGGTGTTGGCGATGCCCATCGCGCTGGGCATCGCCATCTACCTGACCAACTATGCACCCAAGCGGGTGGTCGGCCCGCTGGCCTACATGGTGGACCTGTTGGCGGCGGTGCCCTCGATCATCTACGGCGTCTGGGGCCTCTACGTGCTGGCACCGGTGATCCGGCCGATGGCGTTGTGGCTCAACGACAACGTCGGTGGGTGGCTGTTCCTGTTCTCCACCGGCAACGCGTCGGTGGCAGGCGGCGGCACGATCTTCACCGCGGGCATCGTGCTGGCGGTGATGATCCTGCCGATCATCACCGCCGTCACCCGGGAGGTGTTCGTCCAGACGCCGCGCGGCCAGATCGAGGCCGCGCTGGCGCTGGGTGCCACCCGCTGGGAGGTGGTGCGCACGACGGTGCTGCCGTTCGGGATGTCGGGCTACATCAGCGGTGCGATGCTCGGCCTGGGGCGCGCCCTTGGTGAGACGATCGCGTTGCTGATCATCCTGCGCGGCACGCAGAAGGCGTTCGGCTGGTCGCTGTTCGACGCCGGCTACACGTTCGCCAGCAAGATCGCCGCTGCCGCATCGGAATTCAACGACCAGTACAAGGCGGGCGCGTACATCGCGGCCGGTCTGGTGCTGTTCATCCTGACCTTCGTGGTGAACTCGCTGGCCCGGGCCGCGGTTTCCGGAAAGGACCGGTCTGCATCATGAGTTCGGTGACGATGGACCGGCCCGTCAAGGCGCCGACGTTCCAGGGTCTGAGCCTGCGCCGCAAGGTGACCGACAGGCTGGCCACCGTGCTGGTGACCGCCTCGGTGGTGGTCGCCCTGGTGCCGCTGCTGTGGGTGCTCTACACCGTGGTGGCCAAGGGCTTCGGGGCGATCACCTCGAGCACCTGGTGGCTGAACTCACAGGCCGGCATGACCGCGTTCGCGGCGGGTGGCGGGGCCTACCACGCCATCGTGGGCAGTCTGCTTCAGGCCGCGGTGTGCGCGGTGATCTCGATCCCGATCGGCGTGTTCGTCGGCATCTACCTGGTCGAGTACGGCGGCGGGACCCGGCTGGGCAAGGTCACCACGTTCATGGTCGACATCCTCACCGGGGTGCCCTCGATCGTCGCCGCCCTGTTCATCTACGCGCTGTGGGTCGCCACCCTGGGCTTCCAGCGGTCCGGCTTCGCGGTGTCACTCGCCTTGGTGCTGTTGATGATTCCCGTCATCGTGCGGTCGACCGAGGAGATGCTGCGGATCGTGCCGATGGACCTGAGGGAGGCCAGCTACGCACTCGGCGTGCCGAAGTGGAAGACGATCTCGGCGATCGTCATCCCGACCGCGTTGTCGGGCATCGTCACCGGCATCCTGCTGTCGCTGGCCCGGGTGATGGGTGAGACCGCGCCGCTGCTGATCCTGGTCGGCTATTCGCAGGCCATCAACTTCGACATGTTCGGCGGCTTCATGGGTTCGCTGCCCGGCATGATGTACGACCAGACGTCCGCCGGGGCCGGGGCGAATCCGATACCCACCGAGCGCATGTGGGGTGCGGCGCTGACGCTGATCATCGTCATCGCGATCCTCAACGTGGGGGCCCGGTTCATCGCCAAGTTCTTTGCGCCCAAGAAGGTTTAGGAGAATCTCGTGGCCAAGCGACTCGATCTCAAAGACGTCAACATCTACTACGGCGGGTTCCACGCGGTGGCCGACGTGTCGATGTCGGTGCCGCCGCGCAGCGTCACCGCGTTCATCGGCCCGTCGGGCTGCGGGAAGTCGACGGTGCTGCGCACGCTGAACCGGATGCACGAGGTGATCCCCGGCGCCCGCGTCGAGGGTTCGGTGCTGCTCGACGGCGAGGACATCTACGGCGCCGGGGTGGACCCGGTCGGGGTGCGCAAGACCATCGGCATGGTGTTCCAGCGGCCGAACCCGTTCCCCACCATGTCGATTCGCGACAACGTGGTGGCGGGGTTGAAGCTGCAGGGCGTCCGCAACCGCAAGACCCTCGACGAGGTCGCCGAGCGGTCTCTCAAGGGCGCGAACCTGTGGACCGAGGTCAAGGACCGGCTCGACAAGCCCGGCGGCGGGCTCTCGGGCGGCCAGCAGCAGCGCCTGTGCATCGCGCGGGCCATCGCGGTGCAGCCCGACGTGCTGCTGATGGACGAGCCGTGCTCTGCGCTCGACCCGATCTCGACGCTGGCCATCGAGGATCTGATCGCCGAGCTCAAGCAGGACTTCACGATCGTGATCGTCACGCACAACATGCAGCAGGCCGCGCGGGTGAGCGACCAGACCGCGTTCTTCAACCTGGAG
>Ga0247757_10000356_pt1 | contig 38666 bp, 42 predicted proteins | sample UWRJL126311R4_FD_180929 | JGI IMG/M metagenome (GOLD analysis project Ga0247757, IMG submission 180929) | Plant litter microbial communities from Arlington Agricultural Research Station in Wisconsin, United States - UWRJ-L126-311R-4 | ecosystem: Environmental > Terrestrial > Plant litter >... | reverse complement strand
AGGATTGGCAGCGTACAAAGTCTCTTGGGCCCTTGGCCGAGGAGAGTTTCTCTTGATACTTCGTCTTCATCGAGTGGTTGAGATTGGCTGTCATCGGAGCTTGAGGCTTCTTGTTCGTTCTTGTGTTTCTCTTGCCTTTTCTTGAGCACTGTATAGTTTCTGCGCTTCTGTTGTAGGCTTGTTAATCAAATCCCCTGTGTATCTCTTTACGTCTGGTCTGCTGGTCAGCCTCTTTCTTTGTTTCTTTACAGTCTTGTTTTGAGTTTGATCTTGCTATTCTTTTAAGATGAAATTCGTATGTGGATTGGCTATCGTCGTTCTGGCGTTGCCTAATGGTGCTATTGCGGATTCACTACCACGGAGATGGATGGTAAGATAAGCTCCCTGTTGTAGGCAGATCTATCTTGTCTTCTTACTTGATTTTCTAGTCTTACAGGGTTCACATACTGATATTCTGTAGGGATCCTTATCCGCCCGTGCTAACCACGCCTCCCGCCAGATCTCGGTCGGCGGACTCACACTCGGCGGCGGCAACAAGGCCAATGCTACCACCAGCGAGGCTGGCAACCAGGAGCAGCGTGGAGGTAATGGAGGTGGACTCACAATTGGTGGTTTGACGCTAGGAGGACCAGGCGGGGGTATATCAGGCGCTGGCCTCAATCTCCCCGGAAATGTAAATGGACAAGGTCAGCGTGGTGGCGCTGAAGGTGGTTCTGGTGCTGCGGGCAAGAATGGAACCGAGGCATCAGGAGGCGAGGGGCAAAAGGCAGAAAATGGTGCCGTTAGACCAGCTGAAGAAGGTGCTTCAGGAAGAAATGGAACGGTAGCAGCGGAAGCGGGAGCAAAGAATTCTACAGAGACTGGCGCAGCAGCAGAAGAGGCACCAAAACCAGAGCCAGTGAAGACAGGAACTGAGAATCAGCCCGGCCGTGCCGAGGGAGAAGCCGCCGCTGCCGAAGCTAAGAAAGAAGCAGCCAAAGCAAAGGGCGAAGCCGCCGCGGTAGAGGGCGGTAAATCGAATGGAGTGAAAGCAACTGAGGAGTCGGAGCGGTTCTCTGAAGAAGCCGGCATTACGCTCAACTCGGATGGAAGTGCTGCAAACCTGGGAGGGAACCTGGGGATTACACAGGGCAGTGATGGGAGCAAGAGCGTTGGCGGAGAGAATGGTATTAATATTTCAGCAAATGGGGAGGCTACTGTTGCGGGGAATGAGCGCGAGTAATAAGAGACGCAGTACTATATTTCGCGAGGAGGATGAAATACCCAAAATATTAAATTATGGGAGCGGACCGCCAAGATAGCAATGCCTATGATCGATTCTCATAAGGAGAAATGTTGTACAGGTTGCGGTTGATGTGATCTGATTGAACGGGCTGAAGCCGGTTCCACGCTAGTCTCTTCGGGGGCTAGTGGATGTTTTGCATCTCAACACTCCAAGCAATGGAAGCTCCGAAGCCGGCGCAATCGCCGAGTCTCCAGACAGACAATTGGCATCAGCATCACGCATCTGGCATCACAAAATTAATATGTCATGACCAAGCGGTCTCATGCGCAACAGTCGGATTCCAGCCACGGCGACGGGGATGGGGATGGCTCGGCCGTCAAAAAGCCGCGTACCTTCATGGCCACGCTAGTATGACCATCGCCCAGAGCCAGTTGTATCTTACAGCTGCATGGTCCCGAAATTGGGCTAACTCAAGCCAGGCCTGCGATATCTGTAGGGCGAGGAAGACGAGGTGCGATGAAGATCGCCCGCGTTGCGGGTACTGTAGAAACATGAACTTGGATTGTACATATCAAGAACCACGACCTACTAAGTACGTATCTATCTTCATCCAGCAGGGCAATAATATACTACCTCTGGCGCTTATGGAGCATCTCATTTCTTACCTGTTTAATGCTTAACATGAAGCAGAAAAGACCAATCCATGACGGTTGCTATCAACGCCATTAGGCGACTGGAAGCAAAAGTAGAAGATCTCACAGCCGCCATCAATTCCACAAAGGCTATTCCACTCCAACCTCCTGTATACGACCAAATGTCACCCACCGCAACTCACTCCCAAGTGGGCCCGAGTCCCACTCCGCATGCCCTGACATACTCTTACTCGCATCATGATCGGGGCTCTTTTGATATTGGCTCATCTCCTCATACCCATACCGTTGGAACTCCCGGCAAGAGCCCCTATCCTACTGCAGAGCCTTATGGCGCAGTCAAACTGTCCTTTAGCCAACATGGAGTAACATTGTGGCCCGCTATGCAAGATATGTTACCTTCAGACTTCCTTGCCGCTCGGAGGGCATTACCTAGGGACTACATCGTCCATATCGAAAGCCAAAGGCCACCACTACCCATGCATATCGATTTTCCATCAGGATATAGCGTCGACTCTTGGTTGACAGGACTTCCGCTTTCAGTCATCAAAGGCCTGGCTGACGCTTATTTTGCAGTCTTCCATCGCAACACACCAGTACTGGACAAGTTCCACTTCTTCTCGGGTACACTTGGTACAGCCGTAGAGAATGATTTTGGCTACGACATCGAAACCTGTTTGGTGTTGATGGTGCTTTCTCTCGGCTGTTTAGCTGTTAAAGCTCATGAAGAGGGAGACTTTGTGTTGTCATCCCGAGGTCCTGTAGGAGGCGTTGGCTTCGTGCGGCCAGATTGGTACGAACTTGTCACGGATGATCCACCTGGGTTAAAGTTCTTCAATGAGGCACGCAAACGCTTCGGCTTCGTCATGGGCCGGAACGACCTACCTACAGGGCAATTCTACATGTTGTCAACGCTGTATTACGCACAACTTCTCCGGCCCATTGACTCGTGGAGCATGGTTAACCGTGCTGCTTTGTGCTGCATCAGCATGTTGTCACAGGCAGAGTCGATCGACTATGATACATGGGAGGGTGATATGCTGTCGAAGCTCTTTTGGAACACGTTGATGTACGAAACCATCATCACGCAGGAGCTCAGCCTCCCACCAAGCGGCCTGCTGGAACACGAGGCGGACGTGCCCATACCAAAATTTACGCCCTGTCCCCGACCAAAGACGTCGATATCCGACCTACTCGTCGACCAAGACGATTCCTTTTTCAATTTCCATTTCTTGGCCCAGGCTGCGCACCGAATCATTCTCACGCGCATCAGGCATAATCTCTATTCCTTTGCGGAGAAAGAGGGCCACCCCAGCCCGACACTGACGGCAGAGATGCACCACCAGATCGAGCAATGGCGGTCCAACCTGCCGCCGTCTCTGCAATTCTCCGACGGCGAAGAAGCAGGCGAGGGCACCAGCCCTGCTCATGTAGTTGCGAAGGCAATGCTGCGCAGTCGCTACCGGGTCGCGAAATTTCACATTGGGAGGCCTTTTCTCTACAAAGCTCTCCATGCGCCGGGATACATGACGGAAAGCGAATATGGAGAGGTACGGAAGGGTTTACAGGCGGCTATGTACTGGCCGACGACCATGGGGCCGTGTGCGCAGATGAAGTCGGCTCTGCCGATCAAATTCGGGTGGTGCTCGCAGTGTTTTGGGCAAATCCTCTTCTTTACGGCGGTTGCACGGTCAGAGAACGCGAGGCTAAGAGACACGCTGCCTGCAGGATGGCAGGGGTGGGTGGGTGTCATGATGGATCTGATTGATACGTGTGCGAAGGAGAGCCCTGGGATTGCGCAGGACAAATCGCTGCTGCGGCTGCTGTGACGACAAAAGGCGTGCTGCACAGCCGCAGGCTTACTGGCCCCGAGCCGGCCATGCAGTTGGTCTTGTATCGGGGCAGGCCAGGGGCCAGGGGTCGGGGAGTTTATGTCAGCGAGCCTGCACCGGACGGGCACCAGGCACAAGCTTCGCTGAGCCTCCCTGGCCTCCCTGCACCCGCTGCCGGCCCCCAGACCTTGAAACAAGGCTGCAGGTCTCCCTGGTCTAGCATGTCGGCCATGTCTGTCAAGTAACAAGCAAGCAACGCCACCCCCAACGGCGCGGCCATCGCTTCCGCTGACTCTGCCTTTCCTCCTGTGCTGCTTCTGCCTCCGCATTGCGGTGCCCCCATCGCAGCCACGGCCACCTGCTCCTCGGCCGGACACGTTGCGCGACGACCTCTACACGCCCCATCCTCGCCGCCGCCCTCCTCACATCCGCACACCACCGCCCGAGTCTCCCGTCGATGCCATGTCTGCCAACGCCAACTATGCATACACCAGTCTAGCCAACATGGCCGCCGGCTCGCACCCACGATGGCGACGTATCCTGCTCCTCGCCCTAGTGCCCATGGCATGTGCCTTTATTTATTATGCATACGCCACGACCTCAATGCCCTCATACCGAGGCGCTCAGTATGTCGCGCTCTCCGGCGCTCCCAGTGCCCGCTAACACCTTGTCAAAAAAGATACCCATACACCCACAACGTCTCCCTCCCCGACGGTGACACGTCCATGGCCACGGTCATCAAGGCCCTCTACCAGCCCATCCTGCATCCCGTCGACGCCGCCAATTTCACCGATGATGACGGCCAAGTATACCGCCTGCACGGCGAGCCGCGGTTCAGGAAGAACCTTGGGAAGAAAGTCTTGGTCATCGACATTGACAGCCGCCCGCTGACCAAGCCCGGCCAGCTCATGGACGACGAGCTCGTGTGGAAAGGCGGCGAGGGTATTCGAGCTCTCTCGGCTGGCATGCTGAGCCACTACGTCTACGCCATGGTGCATGGCTATGACTACAAGTTCATCCGCGCTCCCGACTACGACGACCGCTGGGGCACCTGGGTCAAGGTCCCCGTCATGAAGGAAGCGCTCAAGACGCATGACTACATACTTTTCATGGACTCGGATGTCATGTTTCACTACCCGCACCTGCCGCTCGAGTGGCTGCTCAACTACTGGAACATGACCCAGGAGACGCTCATCATGATGTCGTTGGATCCCGACGAACCGCAAAACTATGACTCCAGAGGCAATCGCTACCTCAACACAGGCTTCGTCATCGCCCAAAAGAGTCCGCGCACCCAAGAGATGTTCAAAGCGTGGGGCGAGTGCCCAGACGAGAGCCGCTACAAGGGTTGTGCAAAGTGGAAGCACGAGATGTTCCACGAGCAGGCCGCCTTCGGCAACTACATTCGCTATGACTTTGACCGCCCCGAGGACATCAAAGTGCTTCCATGTGTCGAAGCAAACGGTGCCCCCGAAGCTGAAAACCGCGGTGGTTGCAAGGGTATATTTGTGCGGCATTACTGGGTTAACAAGGGCTTGGTGCCCAAGGCACTCAGTGACCAGGTGATGCAGTACTTCCTGCCGAGACTACACCAACTGTATCACAAGACCGCCGCAGAGCACATTGTGGACGCCAAGGGGTACCGTCTGGAGGGAGCCGAGCTAATAGAGCTTACCCCCGAGGAAAAGGAGGCCTTAAAAAAAAATGGCGAGGGCAAGAATCAGAAGGACGAGGGATGGTGAGGCGCTCAAAAAAAGAACCATGATACCCGGATCCTAATTTCTTTCTAACTCTCCTCTTTTTGATTGGTTTTTATCGATCTGCTAGTCGGCTGCATTGTCTCGGCGTCATTTGCCTTTTCCTGGAATTGTTTTCACTGTGGCTGGTTTAGTTTTTTAATTGTGCGACTCGTGGATCCTTGGCGTCTCTTAAGTTCCTCGTTCAAGTCTTGTCTTTTGTGTTTGGGGTCAAGCGTTGAAACACCTTTGGCGGGCATACACTAGTGGGACGCATACCGGACGAGATGGATTAGGCGTCATCCCTGTTGGCGCTATCTGGTGTCGTTTTCTTTGGGCATACTAGGACATCAGAATGGGTCAAACGGACAAAGGCAGCGACGGCTTTGGGGATTGTTCTCGGCAGTCTGGAGTTCATTCTAAGAAACACCTGATTTGGGGGTTCGCCCAACACCTTAGAGAAAGTAATTTCATGTATTTCTGACAGTGATTGTGCTTCCAAATTTATATGGATGGCAATACCATGACATTATTTATTACGTCCTACAAAGCCTTAGTATTCGCCTCGGATCTTTAGCTCCTTTGCTTTTCTAATTTTATTACCTACGTTCGCGAAAATGACTAGGGTCTTGAGTTGAACTCACATATCAACATATCAAGAATATACCACGCATAGACAGCCCCCAGCATGATTACCACGACGAAGCCAGCCAAAAGGGCCTCCGCTAGGAACAAAATTTATTACCAATAGAAACATGAAGCAAATAAAAGATGTGTGTGAGAAAGTGGGGCAGAATCACCATCCATAAGTACTTGCTCAGACTATTTTAATCTCGTGAGGGAGTGTTCGATACAGATACAGTCCTACCCGTATAAAGGAATACACATCTTACGTAAATAAGCGAGTGATCAACAGTCTGTCAGCTCTTGCCCTTTAGGCAAATGTAAACAGTGGGACTGGAAGCGAAGTACGGCTTGTCAGGCAACAGATCGCCGTCCGGATACGAGTACGAATACCGGACCGGCCACGTAAATTCGCCAGGGGCACCCAATCCAGGAATATAAGCTCGAAGTATACGTTGACCGTCATTCCTTGACCGTTTCCACCATCGCCAAACTCAGCTTTGGTTTCCTTCCAGTACGTATATCGAGGTTCCACTCGGAATGATACTTACATACAGACCCAAGTCTACAACGCAATGCATACTACAGCCTTCATCTCCATCTTTACGAGCTTGCTTGTCGCTTCGTCAGCTACACCTGTTACAGGCAATGTTAACATATTACCTGACAAGCGCGCTTGTACCAAGTCGGTGAAGTGGCAGGGCGAAGCATGCTACAAACATGTTACATCTGAACAGCAGCAACTATGCCCTCAGACTTGTTCCTCTCAGGCCAATGGTCATGAATGCTGTTCTGGAAGCGTGACATCTCGTGTGGTCAGCAGCTGTGGGATTGGAATCAATCTGTTTGCTACCTGCGAATGTACTTGCAAGGCCTAGATATAGTCTCCGTTGAGATTGCAGGGGGGGTGATTTTCGTGATTTTCGGTGTATTTTGGAGGGTGTACCGCTGACTGGTGCGCCACTGAGTGGTGGAATACGTTAAACATCCCACAACTCCTTAGCATCTGAGCCGTCTGTATGTGGTAAGGATAGGAAAAGGTCTGAAGATGGCGGAGTCTTTGAATAGAGTAGATCGTCGACCCTAAAAGCCAGAGTTATAGGTGCTAGGTTAGTAAGATGAGAGTGCGGTATAGTCTTTGAATAACAGCGTAAAATTTGGATTGCGGAACCATGCTGGTGCATCTAGAGTCACGAGTCTGAATATAGCTTCCTCTAGCTCGCTCAGAACAAGATCAGCGGGGGGTGATTTTCGGTATATTTTGAGGGTGCGCCGCTGACTATGTACCACTGACTGGTGTGTACCACTGAGTGGTGGAATACATTAGACACCCTACAACTCCTTAGCATCTAAGCGGTCTATATATAGTAAGGATAGGAAAAAGTCTGAACATGGCGGAGTGTGGAAGCGAGCAGTGGAAGCAGAGTGAAAGGGTTGCCTCTATAGAAGGAGAGCTGAGTAGAAGCTATATATAGAGGAACCGGAGCTCCTAGAGATCCGGTTCCGTTCTAAGGAGAGGAAGACTAGGAGCGGAAGACTGAGGTTCCGGTGCCAGAATCAAGTTTCTCGAAGGGCTGAGCCGGAAGCGCGCAAGGAAGAGTTGCGCGCGATGTGCCTGGGCGCGATACGGAGTCTTTGAATGGAGTAGATCGTCGACCCCGGGAGCTGGAGTTATAGGCGCTAGGCCAGCAAGATAAGAGTATGCGGTACGGTCTTTGAATAGTAGCCCAAAATTCGGATTGCGGAACTATGCCAGTGTATCCTAAGGTTATAAGTCTGAATACAGCTTCCTCTAGCTCGCTTAGAATAAGATCAGCGGGGAGTGATTTTCGTGATTTTCAGTATATTTAGGGGTGCGCCGCTGACTGGTGTATACCAGCAAGTGATGTATGCCAGTAAGTGGTGTATACCAGTAAGTGGTGTATGCCAGTAAGTGGTGTATACCAGTGAGTGGTGTGTGCTACTGAGTAGTAGAATACGTTATATTATTTAGATAACCAAGCTTGATTGTCCAGATCAGCCGGATAAGCTTTATGTTGGGTCAGGTAGAGACTATAGTATCTAACAGAGAACTAGAAATTATCACCCTAATAGTAGACAACTGCCTAAGTATATCCAGCTGGCTTTTAAAAGAGGATATATAGTTTCTCATATTAGGCTACTCCTTTCGACTCCTCTACATCCCATAGGACTAGTTCCTACAATTCGTGGGCGTATCCTCGCTTTTAAGGCATACTTCAGCTTTATTTTACATTCTAGTTAGGGCGGAGTATGCAGGTCCGCCTGTCCTAAACATGACTTCGAGATCCTTAGCTATTGCATCCGGTCGCTCCCAAGCAGCGAAGTGTCCCCCCACTTGGTACTCACTTTCATACACAACTGGTCCCAATGTTTTGTTCCAGTGGCGTGGTAGAAGGACAATATCCTTTGTAAAACGGGCCACTCCAAGCGGAACATCAGCCGCGTAAGCTTGAGCTGCTGCGAAAGCTCCTTTGGGGGTTCTTCTCTCATTTTCGTAGAATGGCCGGCTGGAGGCAGCTGGTCCAGGCGTAGAGAACCAATATATACTCACCCAGGTGCAAATTTCATCGTCCGTCCATACATAAGAAGGGTCAGCCCAGTCGTGGAGTTTTTCGTAGATCCATGCTAGAAGCCCTACGGGGCTGTCTACCAGACTGTAGCCAATTGTTTGTGGTCTTGTTGATGCGAGGCGGTAGTAACCATTGCCGGTCAAGGAGAATTCGGCGGTGCGGGAGAGACCATCCAGCTCAGCAGCACTAAGAGGTGGAGGGTCGATCAAATTTGAAGGTTCGGCCGGGGCGGCATTATTGATATGATGTGCTTTGCAGTGCGTTCGACCGTACCTTAAGGCGATGAAGCGAGCTATGAGGTAACCAAGATCGCCCCCTTGCACCACTGCCTCGTGTCAGCAACGGTTTTGTACTCTATATAAAGATCTACCGGCCTACCATACTCATGGTAACCTAGAGATAACATAAGCTTGTGGTACGCTTCCGCGTGCTGGTCCATCCCGAATCCGCCCTTTCTACTCGCAGATGAAAAGCCAAAATCGATCAGGCTTGGTGAAACTACATGGAATGCAGGTTTTGTGACGCCATCACCACGCAGGTGTGGTAGGAGCTTCATCACTTCAAAGAAACCGCTGGGCCAGCCATGGACAAACAGAAGGGGAATTGCATTCGGAATAGTACTCTTTTGATGGACAAAATGCACATCATAGTTGCCGAAGTGCTCTATGTCGATTTGTGCGATGAATTGTGGAAGCTTGTTCAGCTCAGCCTCTGCTTTCCGCCAACTGAACTGATTAGCCCAGTAGTTCGTCAACCGCTTCATATCGTCCAGCGGTACGCCTCGAGCCCAAGAGTCCTCGGAGCTATTGACATCGTCAGGAAAGTCTGTTAGAAGAAGCTTCTGGATTAATCGGTCGATTTTAGGTTGGGGAACTGCAATCTGGAAAGGTACAACTGGCATCTTGATTGCGATAAGTGAGAAGTTGAACCTGAGGTCTTTCAAGCCTCTTATATATTTTGAATCCACATACAGCCTCTGGAAGAGGGCGTTGGGCCTTACAGACAAGTTACGCAGTGGCCAATAAGCATTGAGGATACATCGGGAAGCTGTACCCGCGGCATGGATCACTCGCATCAGTTGAGCAAGGGTCAACTGCATCCCGGTATAAGAAACATTGCTCGCTCGCTAATACATAGCAATGCGTGGCGGAGATAGGCTGATTCTGGAGCATCTGCTTTAACTAAATCGTGGAGGATTGCGAATGCGCTGCGTATGTGAGACTGAAGCCTGTCGTAATTTTCAAGTAGAAACTCTAAGGCGACAAAAATGAAGCTGGCAACGATAACAATTACTTTGCTTTGGCGCGAATGATCTAGACGACTGAGTTCTCGAATCGAAGAGTTGTACTGTTGCAAGGCATATGATAATATTGGTGCCCGATCCTGCTGAGGTGCAAAGTACCGGTGTCTGCTTAGCGTACTCACGGCGAGAGCTGCATGACGAAAGGAGGGTTGAGAATTGACCAAACGCAGGATGAAGTGGTCCCATCCAGGCACTTCGAAGAACAAGGCGAATTCGGGCCCGCAGACGACCTGAAAGAAGTCCAGGTGCATACTTTCCGCCTGATCTACGTTGGAAGAGGTTGAAGGCGAAGGGGCAATATCAAGGAAGTCACACTTGCGACCGGTACTAGCGCACTGCGTACATGCTGGCTTTACTTCGTTACATTTCTTGCGTCTGATTCTTCGACACGGTGAGTTGACTGGCTATGTTCAACGGGGTATTTGCGCATACTTGCACGTCAGACAGCCTGTCTTGACCTTTTTCATCCCTCTAGCGCCATAACGTGCTTTCTTCCCGGAGGGCTGGTTTAATCCCTTAACGTTCGACATGCTCGCGTCGCGACTGAAGGAGTTTGTTGGAAAGAGTTCGGGGAGAGACAACGGCACAAAGAGCGAGCCGGCGGGTGGATGAGAACAGTGATTGGTTGGCGCGTATCTTGAAAACGCGCTTGCTCCTCATCCGCGCAATACTCATCACAAACTGCTCATTCAACCACAATGGTAAGCCGACCTGGGCGTTCTAAGGCCTGTTCCAACTGCCGGAGGCGGCGGATTAAATGCGGTGAGTTTGCGCACACCATAGTCATAGAAAGTATATTCACAGATGTTTTCGCAGATGAGACCAGGCCCTTCTGCAAGCGTTGCTTGAAGACTGGCTTACCATGTGATGGGCCGAAAGGCATGATCTGGGTTGACGAACACAGCACGATTGTAGTTACGTCATCGTCGTCGTATTGTGGTCTGCCAGACGGCATCTCATTCGTTGCTTTTGAGGATGATGTGTGCTTCGCTTATACCCGAAGACACTTGATGAAAGGAGGTTGCGTAGACTTGGCCTGCGATCTTATAGGACCAGGATTGAACAAAGGCCCCGATCTACTTCGCAAATCCCTTCTTGGTCTTTCCGCCGCATTTTATGGTAGCCAACATTGCCAGAAAGCCATACTCAAACGTGGTTATATGGTGTACGGCGAGGTACTAAAACAGCTTAATTCCCATCTGGCTCAACCGCAACTGCAAACGACTGACGAGACGATACTGACTGCCATCGTCTGCATGCTCTTGGAGATTTTCGTTCCCACGGGACCAAACAATTTTTTCAAACATGTTCGCGGTATAGAAGCCATCCTTGCTGTACGCGGCCCACCAACTTCACCTACTGGAGTAAACCCGGCTATGCTCAGCGGCATCCGTATCCTTTGCATAATCGGTGCTCTTGTTCAGAATAGATCTTCAATGTGGGCAACAGACGAGTGGAAGCGTATCCCACCTTCTCATTTTGATGAAGATTCCCTCATCAGACATGAGATACTTGAGATACTTGCGGACTGCACAGTAGTGAGAAGCGAGCATACCAGAATACCACTAACAGTTGCAAAAAGCCAAGGATATGCTTGTAACTTAATCGCCGCTCGGGGTTTTCTGGATAAGCTAAGAAGTATTTACTCGCGTTGGGAAAAGTATAACGCAAGCATGCTATACACACACGTCTCAGCATCATCCAAGGATCTTTCGTTCGCAAACCGAGCATCGACAGCAACTTATATGCTTTACAACTCCGCACTAATATGTGTCCTGCGCACAATAAGTGTCTACGATTCTGCATCTGAGAATGCATCACTTCAAGTGGCGGCGTCGCTGAACATTGTCCAATGTCTTGAGCTGAAAGCCCATGACAAACACCATGAAGACGGTGAATCAAGAACAATTGCTTTCATTGCAACAAAATTTGCTTGGGAGACACTGGGAGGCAATAGTACTCCTGATGGCAGACGGCTTTCCCGAGCCGTAAAGTCGGGAACTAATAGGGTAACTGCCGTTAGCACGTGGGAATACTAGACTTGGCGACTTCAGCAATACACGGCAAATTGACAAATACTCATCGAGTAAGAATACTAGTGTTGAACGCGGCCTCAGTCAGCGTAGCTGAGTGGCCTTCCAAAGGCTGATGTATATTCGCTCTGTGAACCTTGGGCTCGGGGGAAAGATATGGATCGAGCCACTTGCCAACGAGAACCAGCATTCGCAAGTATGATATCAAGGAGTTTGGCGAAGCCGTATCTCTGCAGACGCACCTTGATCAGGCTACGGAGGACGATACCCCTGTTTACCCGGTGGGACATGGCAACAATTATATGAAACCTTCATTAGTGCCGTACTTGCATGTCGGATGAAAGGCGCCCCAACTACTAAAAGGCCTAGAAAGTAGTTCTTCATGACCTCTGAAACCGACGCTATCGGCACGCTGGCCAATGAGTGTGACGCGCACCCTTGTAGGGTGGAGCAAAATCCGAGAATAGAACCCGTTGTGGGGTACCACTTGCCGTTAGACTATACATGACTTAAATGATCATGGCACCAAAGTCCCGGGCGACCTACCTTTCATCTACCAGGAATTGAGCCAAGAGGCTCCAAGCTTCATATCAAGATACCAAGCACGTTGCATGCGGACCGGCTCCTCACCCTGCGTGTATAAAATGGACTGATCTAGCTCGGAGAACTGGAGTCTCATCTCTATCAGACTTCCCCGCGCCATTCACAATCATGGGTTTCACAACCGCCTTCATTGCTTCGCTAGCTGCTGTCACTAGCGCAGTGCCAATCCTGAACCCGATCCAAGCCTTCCAAGCAGCTCCCCCGGCAGGCCAGGTCTTCACCAAATGTGTTTCCCCGGGCATGATTGCCCTAGCCTACGATGACGGGCCATATCAATATACCCAAAGACTGTCGGATATCCTCGCCCAAGGTGGTGCCAAGGGAACATTCTTCGTGACAGGAACACTATATGGTACACATTCGAGCCTGCCATCCATGTAGTGAGCTCGCAACTAATGTACCCCAAGGCTGCATCTACAATCAGCGCTCCGCCCTTCAGAATGCATACAAAGCCGGCCATCAGATCGCCTCACACACATGGACCCACCCCCACGTTGGCTCGCTCTCCGCTTCCGCACTCACAACCGAGATGACAAAGCTCGAGACAGCTTTAGTCAACATCATAGGTATGTTTGAGTTATTTTCGTAAACTTAAGCTAATAAATCATAGGCAAGAAACCGACTTACGTCAGACCGCCGTACTTGGAGACAGGTGGTAGCGTGCAGTCGACCATGAAGACCCTGGGTTACCGTGGGAACTCCTACTCCCAAACTATAAGAACTACTAAACTAACAACTCGAAGGAATTGTGACGGATGACGTCGATGCAGAGGATTGGAACGGGAAATCTCCCCAGCAATCTCAGCAAAAGTGAGTTCAGCCTAGCCTTCCAAGATTGTATACTAAGTTTGGTGATCGTAGATTTCAGCAGGCCGGTGCCGGAGGTAATGGGCACATTCCGCTCATGCACGAAACATACCAGGGCACTGTCGAGACGCTGACTCCGTGGCTGATCAACTGGGCAAAGTCAAACAACCTGAAAATGGTCACAGTAGCCGAATGCCTGGGCGATTCGATTGAGGGCGCCTATGCTAACGGGACTGGCAACGGCCAATCCTCATGCTAAGGGGAACAAAATGTCATGGATTGACAATGAAATCTGGCAACCTGAACGATCGAGGCACTTCCTGATACGGTTAGCGCCCCACCTATATCTCGCTTAGGTCTTGGCATGTACATATTCTACGACTCCTCTAGCCTTAGTTCCTTACGCAGTATCTCTCTGGTAATACACAATTCTGTCAATATCGGCTTCGTGTCCCTTACAAAAAGGCAGGGTTGCAACTGCGTTAGGCGCAGAGTTCTACTCGATATATTTCAAAATACAAGTTTGTTAATAATGGGCCTAAAAAAAGGTTACAGAGAGTAGTAAGGCGTGTTGCCTAAAGAATCCGCTAGAGTCAAGGAGATTTCAAAAAAAACTAATCAGAAAGCGAAAGATAGTTGGAGGTTTTTTGGCGATATTTGTAACTCCGCTTTTACCAATAAGTCAGCCCTTGAAACATATAAGTTATCCCAGTAACATAAGGACCGCCTTGCTGGTATCCCTAAAGCATCGCCATCCCAACAGTCTCAAGTTCTTAAAGCGAGAAAGATGAAGATTGTATCAGCTGGTACTTATACCTACAAGCCCTGTAATATATCCTTCCCTAATAACTAGAGTTTAAAGCGACACAAGGCCTCGAAGCGGCATCAGAAACGCGCTAGGGATTAGGACCCTTAGATCTGGATAGGCTTCGCATCTTAGGACATTGTCGGACATTATCTTACACTTTTTTCTATACTTCGAACGTCTGATGTATCTATGTCTGGTATTTCTTTACGCCGTTTTCCATGTTTCTAATGTCTAATGGACCCCTAGATATAGGCCTCGCATCTCGGGAGGGTTGCACCTGCGTCAGGCGCAGAGTTCTACTTGCTACATTTCAAAATAGAAGTTTGATAATGATGGGCTTTTGACTGTTATGTTGTCCAATTCACCGTAGTGGGGCACCGCGTGAAGTGGTATTGTGTCTAATATTTTAGTCCACAGTCCCTTGTGTAGGAGTTAACGATCCTAGAATCAAGGTATTTTAGATAAAACTGAACCAAGGTAAAAAGCGTGATAGCGGGGCATATGCGTCCTACAGGTCGTGATGCACATTCCCTTACTCCCTATATAGGACATATTGGTAGACATATGCAAGATAAGTTCATTACATACCAAAGGTTGAAACGTCAATCAGAAAGATATAGAGAGCAAAAATTAAAAGAGTGTTGTGCTTTTTTATCTATTGCGGTAAAGACTGTCCTATCCCCCCCAACACGTGACCATAAGAACCACCGCCCCGGTCCTAAAGCAACTAGAGCTTTGACGCTTGATCAATTTCCCATCGAAACTACCATAACTAGACCACCGCACTCTATCATCTACATCCCTACTAATCTCTTCACCAGCTTCGCAGCTTCATGGGCGACAGCAGCAGTAGCCCCAGGGCAGGTAGCCTCGCTACCACCGATTTGTGATGCATCGCATCCATCGGGGTAGAAGAAGCTGCTAAGGGCAATAATCACATATGCCGCGATCAACAGGCTGCCTTCGAGGTAATTACTCCTCCCGTCAAGAACAAGGAAGTTAACAACAAAGGCAGTGACGAAGAGAGCTACAGTTTCGAATATGTTGAAATATAACGTCATAGGCTTGCCCATGATCCATCCTAGGATGACGATGAATGGCGTGATAAAAATGGCGATTTGGATAGACGAGCCAACGGCAACACCAATCGAAAGGTCCATCTTATTCTTCATAGCCACGGTGACAGCAGTAACGTGCTCAGCGGCGTTGCCGACGATGGGAAGGACGATCAAACCGATGAAAGCTTGACTAACACCCGTCTTCTCAACCATCGGTTCAATAGCGTCGCTCATGAAATCAGCGCATACCGCAACCAAGGCAGTGCTAATAATAAGCATCATGATAGCTGCCGTGCGCGACATTTCGGGGACTTGCTCTTCCTCGGGGTCTGGGGCATGAAGTGAGGGAGTTCCAGAAACGAATCGTATAGGAACGGGCCGAACGATAGCGTTGGTCTGAAAACCCAAGCGTCGAATGTCTTCTGGTTCGGACTTTGTGCGTCGAAGGGTACGAGGAGCTGCAACGCGAAGATTCGGTACAGGAGCACCAACTGGGGCTGGGTTCTGGGGGTTTCTGAAAACATTCTCGGATAGGATAGAAGGTCGTAAGATCTTCTTGGCCGTGGGCGCCGCTTCACCAAGCTGTACGTCCTCTACGAACGCAACCTTAGGGGTTAAATCGACTTGAACAGCAGGCGTGGTGAGACTAGTTTCAGTTTTTTCTGAGTCATTTTCCTGGCCATGCTTCCGGTGTTTTTTCTTGTTTTTGGGTTTGCGCTTCTCTCGCCTAGTTGCAGGTGGAGAACTTGACGCGACTTCAAAATCACGAGCAACTGGAGCAAATTCATCTACATCGGCTTCATCACCGCTGACAATGGCGGTGAGTGAGCCACGTCTTGAGGTAGCAGTGTTCGCTACAATATTCTCATCATTACCGCCGGGCCGTTGGGAGTCAAAGTAGCTGTTGTGGCGTTCAACAGAAGGCGAGCCCTTGACTGAGGGCGCATCAGGTGTGTCTTTGGAGCTTGCGCTGGATTTGCGGCGCATCTTTCGGAAGGTGCGCTTGAGTTTGGATTTGGCGGTGGTGTGTGAGCCAACAGAACTGTCGCTGTCACTGCTGCTCGAGTCTGACGATGAATCCGAGCTGGATGAATTGAGAATGTCGGCCAAAACACCTGGATGCGATTCCTCATCGATAATATGCTGAGGCGTGCTGGCATACATGTACGCATGACTCTTGAGCTGGAAGAGTAGATATAGGACATAAACCAGCAGCAAGACAACACTAGTGCCGCGACTGACTTGCAGCGTTTGACTATCGGCAATGGCATTACTAGAGAAGGCGGCGTGGAATGCAGTTGGTAGCAACAAGCTCATGACGGCCAAACTTAGCATGCATGCGCTCATCTGCGTTACAGTGCTATTGTAAACCTGCTCCTGGTACCTTAGGCCACCCAAAAGGAAGGCCATGCCGAGGATGAGCAGAAGATTGGCCAGGATAGAACCCAGCAGTGCAGCTTGCACAACCTCGATTTGGTTACCAGCAAGTAGAATAATGAACAAGATCAGCTCGACGGCGTTTCCAAAGGAGACGTTGAGCAAAGCACCGAGAGTATCTCCGAGACGGGCGGCAACAGCTTCAGTGGCTTGAGCGAGCAGGCCGGCCAGCGGAATGATGGCGACGGCATTCATGGCGAAGATGATCTCTGGGCTTAAACCAGCAGCGTGCACGGCGATACCAACCGGCACGAAGATAAGGAGGGCGTTGACCCAGCTGTGTAGGATGGCATTCTTGGTATGCCTTCCAAATCGAATGATTCCATTCCGCATGCGTGTAAGCATGGGCCCCTTGGACTCTACGGCGGCAGACGTCTCTCCCTCAGGCGTGGATGTGACGGACGGTGGGGTGACTGTGACATTGGAGCCACTGGTATCGCTGTTGTGGCTGGTTCCGAGCGTGTGCTTCTCGGCAAGTGTGGAGTTGAAGGTAGCGGGAGTGCTGCCATTGCTCGGATTGTGGTGCGTGGGAAGGATAGATGGGTCCTTGTTGCGTCCCAAGCCTAGTGCTTTCGCCTTAGACTTGATACTGCGCGATAAAGGGGGTTCGTCAGTTTCTCCCATCGATGTATGTAGGTGCAGACGCAGGCGAGCGAGCAATGTACTGATGTACAGGACAAGAGTACGTGGGGGGAAAACAAGGCGGCTTGGGGCCTCTTGTACCGCCCGCCGCGCCTGGCTCGGCTAACGCCATTCCTGCCCGTGACGTGGGCGGGTTGCAGACGCCAGCCCCTATTGGCTGCATCGCCTCCCTCCACGCCACACCTTGGCGCGCCGTCATCTAGAACGATGAACACTCATCTGGAATCAGGATTTCCTTTGCCTTCGAGACCCCAGGAGAGAAGAGATAGGAAGAGGCCACATAAGCTCCAGCTGCGTGCTTGCCCCGCACGATGCATCACATCAGGTCACACGCCCCGCCGTGCTGCAATGCGCTCTCTTTCCTTCCTATCAAGCCACGACGGCACTTGCCCGTTTGGTCGCGTTGCATCACGTGAGATAACGAGCGCCACATGTGGCAGGTCTTCCGCCTGGCTCTACCGGTTTCGTGCATGCTTGCATGTCTGCATGCCTGCATGCGCATGTGTGTGTGTGCTTCTCGCAGCTGTCAATCAAACAATCTACCCACCTAATCACACAGACTTTCGTAGAAGTGATGCAAGCCGGAGATAACATTGACGGTCCCAGGCCCGGGCCCTCGTAGCATCTGACTCAAGCCTTGGTACCAAGCTGACTAGTCTGCGTATTACTCATCCGCTGGCAATCTTGGCGATAACCTTCCGGTTGCTGCTTCCGGCCTTTTGAACCTCCCATGCCTTTAGAACGCCCTCCACGCCCTCGCCTTCCACACTGTACTCTCCCGCCTTCAACTTCCCACTCTCTAGCAGTTTGTAGATCACAGGGATGAACCCATTGAGGTGTTTGTTCAGCTCTGCAACACTCGGTCGTCCAATAGGCCCAAGCTCGATTGGTTTCGTAACAAATCCAAGCGATGAATCCGGCGCGGGGTCCCGGTCGCCGGTCGTAGCGTAGATACGCTTACCCGATGTTGATGGAATGGCTGTGAAGATTGATGATACAAGACCGTTGTTTACAGCCACGGCGTCAAAAGCGACTTCGATCTTACTGTCCGTTATCTGCTTGACTTTCTCGATGATCTCGCTTTCCGATGCCTTGTAGTCAATTGTAGCATCGGCGCCGAACGATTTGGCCAGCTGCTCTTCGTCAGCCGCTCCATGGCTAGACTCTTTTGTTGTGTAACTTACATCAAAGGACTGCTTAGAGCATGTCGTCAGCACCTTGTATCCGGCCAATTTGAGTGCCTGCATTGTAAATTTCCCCACAGCGCTTGCCCCTCCAAAGACAATGGCCCACTCATTAGCCCCTGACGGCAGCCTCTCTGGGTCCACCAGCGGAACCCCCAGTTCAACAAACACACCCAAAAACGCTGTGAGCACCCCAACGCTTACCGTACATGCCTGTTCAAAACTCAGATTTTCCGGCTTTGGTATCGCAACCTCAGCATCCAACAGGAAATATTCCTGCCATGCACCGTGACCCGGCCATCCTAACCTCACGCAGCCCATAACGGCGTCTCCTTCCTTGAATTTCTCGCCAAGTGGACTAACGGCATCCTTTCCAGCTTTGACTACGATGCCTGAGGCCTCACAACCTGGCACAAGTGGCCAGCTCTCAACCAGGAGACCCATATTTGCCATGAATATGTCGGCGGGATTGACGGCTGCATATAGGCTTTTCACAAGAATCTGCGTGTCGGAAGGCGATGGAACGGCAATATCTGTGCTGATTTCGGCCATGCCACCTTGTTGTGGTACAATAACGGCTTTCATGCTGACGGTTGGCGGAAGGCGTATCACACTGCTCTTTAAGGCGTAAATCCTCAGAGAAAAGAAGCTCGATTTCAGATTTGTGCCCTCGCAAAGAATTTTACGGAAAAGACGTGCTCCCTTATCTCTACTTATGTATCCTCCTCAGAACCCTTCGCATTCTCGCATTCTAGAGCGCCACCGTTCGCGAACACGATTCCTTAGACTTCAGCCACTAACAGTAACGTATTCCACCACGTAGCTTTGTCATGCCGCATGTAGGCTAGTAATCATGCCAATCATGCGCCCGCAAGGGCCTCTTACTACTGCTTTCGTATATGCAAGATCCTGATGCTATGGGATTCGTTGGATTGAAGAATAACATCAACGTCCGCTTGACGAAGTGGGGTGAGGCTGTCTGATAGTGTTCCCGACAGGCCAACAGCATTGTACGTATATATTAAGTGTATTCAAGGCAACGCCATAATGCTTAGCAAGCATGAAGTTAGGCGAGATAGGATGTAAAGCTGGGGGGTTTTCGCAGATGGATTGCTATCATGGCATTGTATGCATCGCTAGGGCCCGCGTCGCCGTAATGGTTCTGAACCATTGACAAAAGTCATTTTCGTGTTGTTATTTGTTGTTTCTGGGTGGTAACATGTGCTTTTCAATGTGAATCGACAGGTTTCATTAATTTTAAGTACATAGCCATTCTAACGCCCCCTCTACCTTCGTGAGGTATCCTGTCCTCGCCTATGAAGGGATGCGCTATCATCCTAAGTAGGGAGGTGGACTGCCAATCTTCGCCCTACGAAAGATGTAGCGCATCCACGCCATATTCTCTCTTCGTACATCTCTTATGCCTGATTCTTTCCTGAGGTTTGATGGTGTGCGGGTTATAAAATGTGGAAGAGTTGGATGTTGCATGTTCGACATCACAGTACAGAAGCTGGCTTTTATGTAGAGAAGGCAGGCACAACTCTCTGAGAACCATAGCTCTCTGAGAGGCAGCCGCCCACGCCCTAACCTCTTAGAAAGGAGCTGTTATATTATTTTAACTTCATTAGGATGAGGAGATAATTAGGTATCTTATAATTTATAAGTACTACTCCGCTGTGGCTATATTGGCTTAGGCTACGTAATTTATTACCTTATCGATTATTAGTTTGCGAATTAAGTACTATTAGTTGTCTTTTCACGCCCCTTTGTTAGTCTGCAAAGGGTGCTTTACGTAGTGCTTAGTTTTAGTTTTATGATACCCCTCAGTTGAATCAGAAAACACCATGCATCGCCAAAGATCTATTACTAAGCAATCTGTGCAGACACACGCTATCAACAAATTATAATCATAATAATGAAATTTTTGGTTCGGTCTGGTACTTTGAGTCTGGGTTTGAAATAGGATAAGAACACATCTGCTCTACTAACCGGATGCCATATCGTAGAGGGTTCTATTACAAACTGTTAATGCTCTTTGAGTTACCATAACATGGGATAATCTGCTATCTTTGCTATAATCTATCGAGAAGCGTCCACCTAGCATAAAGGTAGACATTCTTTAAATCTCCAAATGTGGGTCCAGAACTCCCTGACTGTTATGGAGGAGAAGAGAGGTATTGTCCTATGGCAGCATCGTCAAAGACTGGTTTGGCTGCCTGCGACAAACTGTCTATCCAACTTAGAGCTAATGCAAGACATGCTTAATAATTGATGATGGTTCTCATAAAGTAAGAGGATGCAGGGTGACGACTTGAAACTTACTTGTTGTATGATACCTTAGCTATCTTACTGTTTAATGCCGCCCGAGTATGTGTGCGGTTGACTGTATCAATTTTCATGCTACGTTTGTACAAACAGGCGATGGTAATGATATTTCACGCTGTTTGCATCTATTTGAAACGTCGGCTGAAAATTATCTTTTCTCACCAGGCTGTGTAGCCTTTTCCGCAAACTCCCATAAACTCGGCCCTGGAATGTTGTATCCCGTGACCCCGTTGTGAATATCCACCAACACCCCGCTATCTCTCCACCCATACAGCCCTTCCCCCCTGACGCCTTGGTTCAAGTCCTCACCCATCCCCTCTCCATCAGCCCTCCCAACCTCCAAGTTAATACATTGCGGATATGCCTGTGCCCCATCGAGCTGATCTGCAACATGCAACGCTATGATCTCATGCCTGAGCACATAATGCCCCTCTTTCAACTTCTGCGGCACTTTGACATACCGTGCCGCACCATTTTCCCTCAGAACATCGCTCGCCCATGTTCCTCCTAGCTCGGATATTCCAGAGCTGTTTAGCCATCCCATATGATCAATCTTACTCCACCGAAGACTTTCTTTGTCCACGGTAGCGCAACTCTCACCACATGCCGCAACGTAAGTAAGCACAGGTCCCTTATGAGAAGATGGCCACTCGTTCCATTGAAGCTTTAGTGTGTCACCGGGCACGGTTGCGACGTGCAGTGCGCCGGGCGTGGCGTTGTAGTGGCATGTTATATCTGAGGTATTGAACTGCGATGGCTTGACGAAGATGTTGCCGAGGTTGGAGGCGCGCCAGGCTACGATGGGAGATGGATTTGCTTTTTGCGCTAATTCGGGGTCCCACCCTGTGTACACAGTGCCGTTGGATGTCGTAACGTTTGTTATGCGACCGTGGGCGGATATTGTGGGGAGAATGGTGGCGAGATGGAGGAGGCACAAAAGACGCATGGCTGCGGCCAATCTCTCCTCGGTATGCAAGTGAAAGATGCCAGGTATTGTTCAGGAAGAGAACAGAGAAATTGCAACAAAATTTCTGTCCGAAGTGACCGTGAATGCGCGCAATGAAGACCAAAATCGTAGGACCATTTCCGAATTTAAGAGAAGACTCACAGGCATGGAGATCTACTTAGCACGATACTATATCCCCACAAGACCTCCTGTCAATTTCGCAGTTGGCCATGTATTGCTACCCGTACTGGTTCCAAAAGCGTAATAAAATCCCATCGCCGTGTCGGGTATATTGTTAAGGCAGTGCCGTCATCTACGCTGGCACTGGCCAACCCTGTAACTTCCCCGGACGTGCGGCGCGTGCGCCCTTTGAAACAACGTCGTGATTCGCCAAACATAGTGTCAATATGAAAACACTTGGTGCGGGTAAAGATCAACCACTGATCGACTTCTCGTGTTTCCTTGGTAAGGATTCATCACGATTCTCTTTGCAATAGAATCAATAACATGCAGCGTTGTTACCCGGTAATCCTTGATGGGGTTGCGTTTGATGGAACCAAGGAGCTGGAACGGTTGCCATGTACTGAATGGCTCAACCCGGGGAATAGTAGATGGTCGCCGATGTCATAAGGAATATGTTGAGTGTAATAAGGCTACATACAGCCGTATGTTTCTTCAGCTGTCTTCAGTGAGCCTGATAGAGGACCCGATGGCCGAAGGGTTACGCGCAATTATGCACGAACCAACTCTCTTCCACCTGAAATTGATGCTACCAAAGGAAGGCACGAGTGCACTAGAAGCCTGTCGCTCAATTCTGACCTGTACTTTCATGCACAAGGCCGGCTCAGTCATTTTTCTTTTTTCTTCTTTGTAACTATAGCATCCAGCGTCGTTTGACTTGCATTTCTTTTATAGCCAGTCGTGCCTTTCTTGGCTGCCAGCTTTCCACTACTCTTAGATACTGCGGCCTCATAGGAATCTTCACTGTGGTCGATCATAGCCCCTGGAGGGCCGCCCGTACCCTCTGATGGACCTTCCGCATCATCGTCAAACAGCTTTCTCCAAGTGCCATCAAGGACCTTCGGATCGTTTCCGTAAAGGCCAACATGATATGCGTTCTTCATGCCCTGGAGGCAGATGTCCCGCCTTTCTGCAAAGTCGAACATTGGCTTGGGATATAGCTGTAACTGGTTATCTGCGGTCTTGGTGCCGTCCCCCTTGATGAGACATTTCCATTTCTTTTGATCCGCGATAGGCGCCTTCCATGGCTCATATATGTACTGTTTGTCAAAGTGCTTCAGTTCGGGAATATATCGGCGCACAAAGTCACCGTTCTTGTCCCAATTTTTAGGAAATGAAATGGGCGAGTAACAGCGAAAAAATTGAGAAAAAAAGGCGGTACAAGATAGCCACTGCCAATTTCCAATATTGCAAGCAGCTTCGTGATCGATCAGCCACTCCTCGAAAACCTCCGCTCCTCTTTCCCAGTCTACGTAACATCCTCCTCTTGTAAGGAAGCAGGCAACCGCATGACGACCCAAGTGGTGTATCCAACCTTCAAGCTTCAACTGACGCATGAGAGCGTCAATCCAAGGGTATCCTGTACGACCTTCTTTCCAACGCCTGAAGAAGACTTCTGCTTCCGTGCTGTCAATAAGGTACTCGCCTGTGATCTTGCCAGTTTTGATATCTATTTTGGACGGCAAGTGCCAAGGAATAAAGCGGCATTGGGGATTGTTGTATGTCTGACCAAAAGCGTATCCAAGCGCGGCTTGCGCCCCGAAATACATATCGCGGAAGAGCAATTGGCCTATCAAGCTCGTGGGTGGTTTAGAGGCCTTTCCTTTGTATTTTGCTATTACAGCTTGCACGCGCCAATAGATTTCGCGGCAACTAAGAGAGCCAAAGTGCAGATGGGGAGAGAGAAGGGTTGTCGCTTGTGGTTCGAACGCAGTAGGGGCAGTCTTAGGCTTCTCAAATGTAGCTGTGTATTCTTCGTCGGCGATAATATTGGCTAACATGCTGAGAGCAATTGTCTCGCCGCCACAGTGCGGTGTCGTTGCTACTTTGAGGCTGAGTTCTTCCATAGTTGGCACAGCGAAGTCACCGTTTGGCCCTGCCAGATTAGTATATGATTTTTCCTCACCATCTCGCTGATTGGCATTGATGTCTGGGTGATCTTTAGGCTTCGATTGCTTGAAACCAACGGAGATGACTCCGGGACCTGGCAGAGTCCTTGGGGCTGGGATGGGCCTTGGAACATCCCCAATCCTTTTGCCAGCTGCCTGAACTTGGCTAATGCTCATCGTCGGCTTGCCCTTGTTCTCTTGAACCAAATCGTCGGCATCATATAGAGTTCTTCCCGGTTTTGTGACGACCTCGACACCAGCCTTCGTCGCCATCTGCATCACCTCATGATCCCGTTCCCGGGCATAGGCATCCGTGTCCTTCTCAAATACCAGGTGGGTAATGTTCCATTCTGCGAATAGTTTCGGAAGTAGGGTTTGTGGTGCTTCGCGGAGGACGATGAGCTGAGACATGGGATTGAGCTTCTGGATAGACTTGGAGAGATCATTTTGGCAATCAATGAGAAACTTCCATCTGTTTGGCCCCACGCGTGTAGAGTACATGTAGTGGGGATCCCAGGTCCATATGGGATACAGACATTCAGGGTCGAGATCCAAAGCTGCCTTGAGGGCTGGCGAGTCGTGCAGCCGTAAATCAGTACGGAACCAGTATATTACACGCGGTTGGGGCATTGTTGTGTGATGAGATGGCATAGAGACTCATGGTGAAGAGAAGATGGCTGGTATAACAAAGGGTCAGCCCGCTAAGGAGGAATGCAGCATGTTGTCATAGACAGGCGCGGTCGAGGTTAGCTCCTCGCCTATCTCCGAGAAGACTGACAAGCTAGGAAGCAGCCAATTGCGCAGCTCGTCCTGGAACATGAGTGAATTGCAACATCCCGTGATTGGGTCCAACTCAAGGGAAATTGGAGGCTGACAAAATGCAGAAAAGTGCAGATAACGTGCCGCTACCGGTGCGCAAGCGAGAAGGCCCATGCATGAAATATTGGCTGAAGTTGTTTCTGGACACGCATCCGAGTACCCCCTTGCAAGGCCATGGCGCCCGAGAGCAGGATCCAAGGAGAGAACGAAGCTGGTGGGCGTCTGGTCTAGACTGGCTGGATGGTGGGCATGGAGAGGCAGTACGTATGTGTTACCGGCGGCGGTGGCGCTGGCGAAGGATGACGCAAAGCGGAGCAACGGGCCAGCACTGGCGAACCGTTCGCCCCTGTTACAGGCACGCCAGGGCTCCTCCCAGCATGGACAGGCATGGGGGCGCCATTGTTGCCGGGGCCTTGCCGGGGCCCTGCCGAAGCTGCTGGTGCTTGTGGAAGGGAACAAAGTCGGACACATTGAACGTCTCTGAGGGCCCTTTGGATAAAAACAAAAGAGCAGGACTAAGCTGCCACAGGGCCCTTGGATGGCGGTGCTATAGCCGGCCTCTTCGTGTCGGCGAGAGAGGCTGGTGCCAGGTACAACTGGAGCTGTTGCAAGCTCGTGCAGAGCAGAGCAGGGTGGTCCAAGCTCCTGCTGCTGCTGCCGTCCCACGCCAATATGTTGCTGCAAAACGCAGCGGACCAGCTTTGTTTATGAAGCCTCTGTTGGGCCGGCTGCGTGTGCTTCCATCAATTCACCGCCTCCTCAGCATCCATTGACCCGTTCTTCAGCTCGTGCGCCGTGGAATGGTCAGTCTTTGAGCCCTGGACGCCGTTGCACGCTGTCTTTCGCTTGGTCTTGGGGCATCGTCGCCTGCCTCTTGATCGGCGCGACTTCATCCGCCTTCTGCTGCGGGGAAGTAGCCAAAGCAGGCCTCCACGTTTCGCACAAGTCATCCGACACCTGCCCACGCTCCTTCTCGGCCTTTGAAGCTCCCTTGCTCCTTTGCTCCCTTGCTTCCACACACGGTCCGACTTCCGTCTCGTCTGAGCTGCTCCACGCGCCGGCAACATGGCGACGCCGCTGGAGGACGTGTACTGCACGGTATGTCATTCTTGGTTGCACAGGCACGCGAACTAACCGCTCTGCAGCTCCTCATGAGCGATTCTTACCTGCCAGGTACGTCTGTCGCTCTAGAAAAATAACTACGAACTCACCGCTGACATGCTGCACAGGAGCTGCTGTCCTCGCCCACTCGCTACGCGATGCTGGCACCAAGAAGAAGCTGGCCGTCCTCATTACCCTCGAAACCTTGTCCGCCGACACCATTACAGAGTTGAAGTCGCTGTACGATTATCTCATCCCTGTAGACCGCATTCGAAACCCGAATCCCGCCAATTTGTTTCTTATGGGCCGCCCAGATCTTCTGTTTGCCTTCACCAAGATTGCCTTGTGGAGGCAGACACAGTTCCGAAAAATTGTATACTTGGACGCAGATATAGTGGCCCTGCGATCTATGGATGAGCTGTTTGACATTGATGCTCCCTTCGCAGCTGCGCCAGATGTTGGGTGGCCTGATGCATTCAACACTGGCGTCATGGTCATCACTCCGGACATGGGCGAATACTGGGCATTGCAGACCATGGCCGCAACCGGGGACAGCTTTGACGGTGCCGACCAAGGCTTGCTGAACCAATACTACGAGCATCGTAATTGGCATCGTTTGAAGTTCACATACAACACCACCCCAAACGCCCAATACCAGTGGGAACCCGCATACCGCTACTATAAGCGTGACATCAGCGCTGTTCATTTCATTGGCAAAGACAAGCCATGGACTGCCGGGCGTAAGGGACCGGGCGGATATGGTGTATACAATGAGCTATTAGCTCGCTGGTGGGCCGTTTATGACCGGCATCTAAAGCAAAAAACTGCTACTCCGGCGAACAAGACAGATGCGCAGTCGAGCCAGCGCTCATCAGCAGTCATTCAACAGCACATGCACGGTGAGGATACAACAGAAGCCAGTCCCAATGTCACACTGTCCCAACATGTTACTCCCATTCCTGACATTGTTGTGGAACCTGAATCTTCTGTCATAAGCACCGAAATTCCCCTCTCGGAACCTGGTGAAGCGTCAGAAAATATTGACCAAGGCGTGCTAGAGCCTACACCAACAGTGCAGCAGCGCAGGTTCTCCGCTCCACAAATGGAATGGGATGCAACAAGGTAGGATTGTTGTTTCCCTGTATTTAATCGGGCCACTAATGCATGGATAGATCAGAGCCGCCGGTCGAATCCAAACCCGAGGCCGCAAACTTCCCTTCTGAACAATATATTTTCAGTGAGAGTCATGAGCTATTCAAGGCTCCTCAAGCATATCCAGAACCACCCACGGACATGTGGTACCAAGTTCCCGAAGATAAGCCAAAGCCAGCTGAGCCACCAAAACCCATTTTCCCATGGGAACAAGAACGCGATCGACCCAAAGCAACACGTGTGTTTGCTGAAGATTTGCCTACCCCAGAGCCTACACCAGCGTTTCCAGAAAGCTCACCAGCACCCGGACCGGCTGCCGTTCACCCATTCTCCACCATCCATTACGAGGTAGAAGGAGAACAGAAGGCTGGAGAAGTAGCGTCATCTGGGCTAAGCAGTCCTGAACGTGTTTCTTCCCCAAAAACTGCTGACCAACAATGGCAGGACTTCCAACAAAATAACGCCAATGCATGGGATAGCGTACCAGGAATAGAAACCTACGTACGTGCAATCATGGAATCGCATACTCGACGAGGAAAGCCACAAGTAATTCAAGGGGCAAGCGCTCCGGCAGACATCGCATCTCCTATTATTAGCCGAAAAGACCGCCGTGAAAGTCTCATCCTCACCGATTTTCCTACCGCACTCGAACGACCGAGTCTGCCAGTGACTCCCGCTCCGGTTCGCCGACCAACATTCTGGGGCGAGGAGAGAAATGAGCATGGGGAGCTTCCCTCGGCGGAAAATGTGCCGGATCAAGCAGATTGGGTATGTCCTCAATGTGGATTTTCCTCTCTACACGCGTCAGATTTCCGTCCTTCTCGGCAAATGCCTACTTCTGCATCGTCTATTCCCACCGCAACAGCGTCGAGTGCGCCTCAGTTAGCCGCTGAGTCCGCTGTCGAACCTGTCGCCGAGCCCGCTGTGAAGGTGGAAGAAGCTTCGGAAGTGCAGCCCATGCCGAGCCCTTCGAAGACCAAACCACCCAAAACAGTACTCATTCCCACTGAACTTCATCCTCGGAGTGGCATTAGCCCTCGTGGAGCACCCTTAGTCTCTTTGACTGATCCGGCGCTTCTTGATCCGCATCCGCATACTCCCGGATTTGATGTGCCGGTCACTACTGCAGTGTCGAGCGCTGGCGGAGCTTAGTTATAATTGCTATATTCTTACGCTTATCATTCGACCCATGGCGCACAAAAGCTGACTTGGTGTCCCTGTCAAGAACCCACAAGAGAAGCTTGAACAGCTACGACGGTCTTCACTCCTCGAGTTCGAACATCTGAAGGCTGCCTACCATCCGCAGCCACCTCTCAGGGAATTGCCAGAGCACTCTGTGGAATTTCCAACAAACTCCGGGGCATTGACACCAGAGCAAGAGCCCAGCGAAGAAAGGATCGCACATCAAGACTTTGCTCAGCAGGGCGATTTCACGACCAATGAAGCAGATGACAGTACTGAGGGTGATGACGAGTTTGCGACAGATAGGCCAGTTTTTAAAGAGCCAGACTTCCAAGCAGATGGGGCCAACGCCACCAGAGCTGAGGGTATTGCTTCGCCCGATGAACTCAGTCCGACACAGACACGACAGACCTAGTATTTCCGTATTTGCCTGGATTCGCTGCATGCTACAAACGAAGCATTTCTTCGGAAATAGTCAGGTGCATCTATCGCGCTGATACCAGTGTATTATTAGTTTCATCTAGCGTACCCTTTTGATTTGCTGCATTCTTTTCTATCCCATCTTCATCTCAATTGGTCATTTGGCATTGTCAATACTTGTTATTCAGAAGCATGAGCGCAGTTTGGAGCATCGGTGATGCAGATTGGGCGAATAAGATATGAAGTGCAGCTGTAGAGCTTCAATTACGTCAATGCAAAGCTTACCATATCATTCCTAGCCACCGTGCTCGCTTTTCACAGTCAAAGTCCGTGAATTAAATAATGGCTGTGCATCAAGCACCAGAAAAGTACAGATCGACCCGCTACTGGCGCATGGACCAGACGAATGAGACTTCTCAGCGACAGGCGGCTGACGCACAAACATGGCATGCCAACGATGCCCCGCTTGAAGGCGGTGCCCCTCTTTCCCGCCTTGCTGCATCAAGCATCGCAGCGGGTCGTGCAGTCACCTTCCCTTTTCTTCGCTGCCCGTTTCTCTCTTCCATCGCAAATAACCGTTGTGCCCTCTCGATTCTCACTGGGTTGCACGCGTGCTCTCTCTACCACTTTATCTAAGAAAACAGAAAAACCAGTGTGGCCGTACCTATACAAACCGTTCGACAAGATGGCTCATCTCGATTCTGTGTTCAAAGAGGTGGATAACCTTCAGGAGACATTTATCCAGAGGCTGAAGGAGGCAGTTGGCATTCCCAGCATCAGCTCCGAGGATGACAGGCGGCAGGACGTCGTCAAGGTTGGTGGCACAGTGCTTGTCATACCTGGCATTTGATGCGTATACTGACAGGATGGACATAGATGGGCCACTGGCTCGCCGAACAGATCAAGGCGCTTGGTGGCACCGTCGAACTTCGAGAACTTGGCAAGCAACCTGGCCGCGAACACCTTGAGCTTCCTCCCTGTTTACTCGGACGCTACGGAACCGATCCGAACAAGCCTAACGTTCTTATATATGGCCACTACGATGTACAGCCTGCACAGAAGTCTGACGGCTGGGCCACCGACCCGTTCACACTGAGTATCGATGACAAAGGGCGTATGTATGGACGTGGTGCTACCGACGACAAAGGACCTGTTTTGGGTTGGCTCAATGCTATTGAGGCGCATCAGAAGGCTGGTGTGGACATCCCTGTTAACTTGATCATGTGCTTCGAAGGTATGGAGGAGAACGGTTCCGAGGGATTGGATGACACCATCCGTGCCGAGGCCAAAAAGTTCTTCAAGGATACAGACGTCGTGTGCATCTCAGACAACTACTGGCTAGGAACCGAGAAGCCTTGCTTGACATATGGTGTGCGTGGCTGCAATTATTATTCTGTTGAGATTTCGGGACCAGGACAAGACTTGCATTCCGGCGTGTATGGCGGCATGACCCACGAACCCATGACCGACTTGGTACGCATCATGAGCTCACTCGTGAACCCTGATGGCAAGATATTGATTGCTGGAATCGATGACCTCGTCGCTCCCTTGACGGACGAGGAGGCGGCACTTTACCCTCCTATTGCGTTCACGATGAGTGATCTCCATGAGTCGCTTGGTAGCACAGTATCCATCTATGACAACAAGGAGGATTCGCTTAAGCGCAAGATGCGTTACCCATCTTTGTCCCTTCACGGTATCGAGGGCGCTTTCTACACACCCGGAGCCAAGACCGTCATTCCTGCGAAGGTCATCGGGAAGTTCTCTATCCGCACAGTGCCCAATATGGAGATTGATGCTGTCACATCGCTTGTTGAGAAGCACATCAACGAGGAATTCTCAAAATTAAATTCAAAGAACAAGATGAAATTCAACATCGTGCACTGTGGCAAGTGGTGGGTCGAGGACCCTAATCACCCCAACTACACGGCAGCCGCAAAGGCAGTGGAGCGCGTATATGGTGTGAAGCCAGACATGACTAGGGAAGGCGGAAGTATTCCCGTTACACTGACTTTCCAAGAGGAGCTAGGCAAGAATGTACTGCTGCTTCCTATGGGTAGCTCGACAGATGCAGCACATTCGATAAATGAGAAGCTAGACAAGCGAAACTACATCGAGGGTACGAAGCTGTTGGGAGCATACCTACACTATGTTGCGGGGGAGTTGAAGCGCAACTAACAATCGGCGATATGATGACTTATCGAGTCGCTTGTCTAAGGCCTTATGCCCTACCGTATCTTGGATAAGACACGAATATAAATATTAAACCAAGAAAGATACGTACTGGAGGTATACACGTACATTATATTTTATAAAGCAGCTCAGGGGTATCTCGGCGATCAATACTACGAACCATACAATGCACCCTTTGCAGGATAATTGAAACGTGAAAAAGATAGCTACTGCCACTTGATTCGCAAGCCAGCAAATAATACATGTACATTTATTATTCCCAGTGATGATAAGCCAACACGAGCGAGAGAATGCACTAGCCAATCAACATGCATTGCCTTCCGACACCGCCCAACCGAAAGAGGCTAGGACATCCCTCGGAGCAAAAGTATCAATTGTTCTCCTCTCTCATGCACGCTCAGCTTTCCATCGCGCAGCCGACTTATACGCTCCCTCGAGTCAATAATGTCGACATGTAGAGCAGCCGTGAGGGTCGGCACGGGCTCGCCACAACCAGCTACCCTTCTTCCTCGCATCCAATGCCGCCACGAATCCACGACGCGCAGACATAGAAAGCTTCTTACCGTCCCTCAAGCTCCAGCCTACGCACCTAACAGCTCACACCCGACATTAATCTTCAATCCTCCTTCATCCGCACCGAGCGTATATCACACTCCACTCAAATTTCTTCCCGCGAATGATCGTAGACGGCAACTCTACGCCGCATTTCAGTCGGCATCCACGCAGCGCGCGCATCGTACTTCCACGGCACCCATCACCGCTCCTGGGACCCCTCTTTCCTCTCCCTCCTTCCTCCCACCTAAGCCCTCAGCCGCACTCCCGCCGCCCATTCGCCAACCCTACGAGAAAAAATACCATCTCACGGACACGGAGATCCGTGAAATACAGCGACTGCGGTCCGAGGATCCTGTACGGTGGACGCGGGTTAAGCTAGCAGAGAAGTTTGGCTGCAGCCAATTTTTTGTGGGTATGGTGGCAAAGAATCCAGAGAAGGCAGAGCAAGTGGAGAGGGAGCATGCGAAGAGCAGGGAGAAATGGGGACAGAGAAGGAGGATGGCCAAGGAGGACAGGGCGAGGAGGAAGGAGCTTTGGGGGAGGGATGCGTAAAGAATGGTTCATGGCTAAAATAAATGCCTTTAGGTGTACGATACTTAGTCCGCAACGAGACCTGGCATTATAGACTCAAGTTGCTTGACGCCTGTACTAAGGAACAGGGGTTGATGGGTATTTCTTTGTATCATAGCGATTGTTCGATTATAAAGTACCAACACCGCAACTGCACACTGCAATATCCAAACTGGCCCATACAGGAATGAGTAATGGTCCGAGGAGTTGTTTTGTTTCAGTGTTGCATTCATTACCCGGGTATGCATCTGCATTCGAGGATTTCTCGACGCAAATAGCCATGCCACCATGGGCCTCCAAGCACACGTCACTCGCCCCTCTCTATTGTAACACCGGGGCCAACCCTGAACGCAAACCCATCATCTTCCCTCGCTGCCCCGGCCCCAACCTTCCACGCCCGAAACCGTCCTTTGCTGACAACGTCCCATCTCCGTGCCCTCTCAACTTCCGCCTCTTCAACGCTCAGCCCCGTCGCAAATTTAAGGACCTCAACCCTGCCCACACCTAGCCTTACCATCTTTACTGCAGGTGACCACGAGAGGGGAAGAGGTGGGCGAAGCGATGCAGGGTTGGCTGCATGCGAGGTCACAATTATAGCACAGGAGAGGTGCCCAGACAGACGCTCGAGATGCATTGTTAGGCGGGCGGAGGCTGTAGCCAGGGAGTTTGCTGATGAGGCGGTGGGTCCAGCGACGGTATTCACGTCATTAAGTTGCGGTACGAAGAAATCAATGGAAGGGAGGATGATGCTGTGGATACGTCGGTGAGTGCTATGGTGTTGTTGGATTCCTTTCTTTGAAGTACTTGGGAAGAGGTAGGCGGGTAGTGATTGGAGGGTGGCGAGCAGGCTGTCCCATGTCTCGGGTTGGAAGATGTGAACATGGGTGAGGCTGTGTTGTACGCATTGCTTGATTGATTGCGCTGTAGAATGCTGCTTGATGTCGCAGCCTGCGGCGAGCAATTGTGTGCTTAGGTAAGAAAGGAGGACCTGCGCAAGGCGAGATGCACTGAAGTGGTGGCTTGAGTCCAAGATGATGACGGAAGCAGAGTGGCCGTGAAGAGGGACGCTATTTAGGTGAGTTGGAAGAATTGCGTGGGCCACAATATGGTATAGAAGCGATGTTTTTCCTGAAGAGGATGGGTGGTGGGTTGGAGGAACAGAGACAAATTCAAGGACAGGACCGATGAGCTTTGCTGTGACAACTTCCTGTCTTGGTACGTCTGGGTGATAATTCTGAGTGGCCGAGGTAGTCTGGTTCTGTTCCCAACCATCGCTGTCATGCTGAATATATGATGGAGATGGCGGGACTATAGAATCTAATTCCGGAATGTTAAAAATGCATCGTTCCTCTGGTGTAAGAATGAGCTTGCGTATGGAACCTAGAAGCTGATATCGTTAGTCGGAATGCATAGCTTGGGTGGTAGTGTGATGTATCTTCAAACCTCGACTCACCTCATCTAATCCTTCCTCTTCAACTTCCCCTATTAATCGTGCTCCCAGCTTCTCGGCACCTCTATTATCCATCTCTTCATCTCCTCATCGGACTATCCATAAATCTATTCTCGCTCTTTTGGGCCTTGCTCGGCAGGATGGCGCCCCCGGTTCCCACAATCCCCTTGACAGACTTAGAAAAAGAGATCAACGTCCTCGCCTCCGGGAAAGCACGCAAGCCACCAGTTTCCAACCTACGCGATTGTCCCCTTAAGGAGTTGACACAATATAAGTGTAACGTGCGGCAGCCTGCTACAAAGGGTCAGAAAGCTGTCATTGTGTGCGAGCCGTTTGTGCGTATGTATAGAGTGTGAGTTAGTCATTAATTGCTTGCTTTCCGTTTTAGGGTGGATGAGAGGCTTGGCACTTGCAGGAGGGTGCTGATATGTAAATTTAGGTGCGAGAACGGGCTGCATGTTGAAACCACAGCCTGGGAGAGCTGGAAGACGAGTCACAATGGAAAAGGAAGTGCATGAGGAAGGGTGTAGTGGAATAAAAGGCTATACAAATTTGTATATCATAATCAACATCGAATGCTGGTGTTCATAATTTATAAACAATCTACAGGACGCATGCGCATTTTACCTAGAAGGGTCGTAATTCTAGGCCATATTGGCTCAGAATGCCCAAGAACGCGTCATAATCACACTTGGTTTGCCCCTGGGCAACCAGAATAAAGGTGCAGTAGAGAAACGCCCTCAAATGCTCAAATAGACCCAGAAACCCGCCACCAATATGCTGCATACCACACAAACGCCTCGCTGAATATGCTGTGCAATATAGCAAGAGGGGTAAAGAAGGGAGAAAGGGGGATTGGGATCCGCTGCAGTGGCTTCTCTCGTTACTGAAAAGCTTGATCGTAGCTGATTTGCTACATCTACCCGACCGACAGATGTAATACAGCCTTCGCTTCGATACTGCTTTGCGACCAATCCCAGTGATGTGTATGTCCGTCATATATAATTGTTCACCATATCAGTGTTCCCTTGCTGATTTTCTCCAAAACTTGCGGTCGTAGTTAACGTGCACGCGTTCTTCCAGATTAAGTTTCCTTTCAGGCTCCTTAGATTCCGCGACATCTTCCTCATATTCGTCCTTGTCTGCGTGTCGTCTTCTACGCGCCTCTTGCTCCTCTTCTGCTTTTAGAGCGTCCTTCATAGCTTGTTCCCATAGCCAATCTCTTTCTTTCATACTCGAGCTCAGTTTTTGCTTTCCGCCTAGACGTTTTTGTAGTCCTGCCTTCTTTGCGGCCATCAGAGTTCGCAAACTCTTCTCTGCATCCATTCCTTCTTTGGCGGCTCTCTCTCGTATCATGCGTGGGTCATTTTCCCGTTGTGGGAAGACGGGTGTTGCTTTATAAGTGTGTTTCGACGGAAAGGGTGGAAAGTGTTGGGGTATGTATTTTCTGCTCTCTTTTTCTGCTTTGCCAGACAATTCTGGACCAAGCAAGCCCTCCAGGTCAGGAGGTGGGGCTTCTGGTGGTTCTGGAGGCGAGAATGGCCATTGTAAATCGGTGGGTGGGATTTCACCGATGTCAAAGTGAGATTCGAGTGATGATGAGCCTTTCAAGCCAGAGGAGGCGAGCGCGAAAACCCAATCATGGGAGGTCGGTTCAGTGCGACGACCGCTGGTCATAGACTTCCGAACGTCTGCAAGAAGGGTATTCATGTCTGTGTCCGGTTAGCTTCCTTAAATACACAAGCCAAGATTGCCTTGGGAAATGGGGGCAAACCATACATCTGTCCACCAGCCCATGAAATGACTCTATCGCATGAGGCTCTGCGCCATCAAATCCTATGCTTTTGCAACTTATTGCGATTGCGCGTCGCACCTGGTGGTCGACAAACCGTGAATCGCCTGACACGCCGAAGGACCCACTGAGCGGCTCGACGATGCGCTCTACAGGTTGTGTATGGTGGAGTCTATGTTCAACCTTGCGCTTCTTCGCTTGCGACTGCTCGTTGGCGGATGTGGTGTCTTCGCGTGCTCGCTTCATGCTTGCAGGAGTGCCAACACTCGCGGCACGTGAAGTCGATATTAGCCCTGGCATAAGCCTATTGCTGGTAAAGGGCAGGTGATGTTGTGCGAGATGTTGGAAGGTGTACGGAAGCGGAGCGATAGGTGAGGATGAGGCGCGTATAGGTGTGTGTGATAATGGAAATGGAGAAAAGTGGGCGCGGGTAGTTCTTTATTGAGAGGCAGAAGTGAGTATGTCAACAGTGCTGCCTTGCGGGTCTTGCGGGTTCTGTCAGGACTGTCTTTCACCTCGAGTTGAGCTCCTACGGCAGCAAGAGCGAGGCTTGGCGCCGTTGATTAGATAAGCGCGCATCACCTCATGCAACGTCGAACCCGCTTTGACGACCTTCACTGCTCTACGATCTCGCATCCTCCGCCGCCGCACTCTCCACTCGCCCTAAGTATACTTCGCAATGGCCGTCAAACCAATTACTGGCGTATGTATAACCATTGGACATTAGCGCGCGTCCCCGGCGTTTCATGACAACAAACTAATTCTGGTCACTAGATGCTCCGAAGGAGCGTTGTGCTCGATATTTCCGTTGCCCTCGGTGCGTACACTCCTCTAGCCATAGTAACAGTTTTACTTAGGCTCTTCTTGAGCTTCGAGTCCCAGATTTGTATGAGTTAGAGCATCGCTGACTGGTACTTCAGGTCTCGGGGTAACTTCCGGATACGCTTTTTGGTACGGTACGTGACAGAAGCCTCGGCGTTTTCCACTGCATAGACCTCAGAAATCGCTTTAAAATCTCATTGCCGTTGCTAATATGCAACAGGCTACCATGTTCCTGCTGTCCGTCACCGCGATGCTTTCTACCAGAAGATTGAAGACGAGCGAGCTCGTGCTCTTGGTCAACAGAACTAGGCCGTGTATTTCTCGGAAATGAGCTTTCCTTTGTCACTAGGCGATTCAGATGCATAGACAAGCGGCAGTGGGAACCAATGTATCATAGTGGGGCGGATACTCAATCAGAAGCCACTACCAACCTCAGCCGAGCGAGTGTGACTGTCTTAATGTGATTTTTGGCACATGCAACAAGTAAGCTTTGGTGATGAGTGCCTTGTCTCCAAGCTCCTATGACTCGTCGCTTTGCTCTCTCTGGTTCATGATAGTCCGTATGCATAGACATGATTTACGCTGGCATTCAAAAAACATTTTAATAGCTACCTGGATACTACGTTTCTTTGGTCTATGACAAATCGCCTGTTCTCTCCTTTTTATTCTCCGGTCTTCATATTTGCTCCAGATGACAAATGCATATACTTACTCGCTATCTTCAGCTGCTGCGGGTTATAGGCAATATTTAGTGTCAGATGACGAATTTGGATTGGAGATTTCCGTACGTTCTCTTTTCTGGGCTGTATTTTCATATCCAGAGCGCGGAAAATGGGTTGATTCTTCTGCATATGAACTAATTGCCTAGAACGCTCAAGAGATTCCGATAGAAGTAGTTATCATCGTGTTTGCGCTTCAAAGTAATCTGAGGAACCGGTGATACTCATGTCACAACCAACAAAGGGGCATAGCCACCCGTATCGTGCAGGTCCACTTGATGCACCTGGTCAAACCTTGAGAGAAACCTGCCATTTTCCTGATTATGGACATGGAACTTTCAAGTGCATGGTATAAGCAAGGTAGTGTCTTAGTAGATCCAGAAGGGAGGATCGAATATTCAGCGTCTGGCAAATATTTGACATTCCGGTGTCCGTACGGCCTTTACCGTTCCTGTACAGCAGGGGAACCACTGCTATCTTTAAGGGTTTCTAGGGTCTATACAACGGATATTCTTCTTTGGGAAATTCGAGTAACGAATAACGAATAGCAAATTTAAGCTTTTGTAAAGAGAAAACGTCCAGTGTTCTTAGTCTCTCGATTTACAGCATACCACCCGGGGATCAAAAACCTAGCCTCACTAGCCGCCACCATGACGCATCTCGGTATGCTCGCTTTGACGGCCTTCGCCACGTTCACTCAGGAGCTCTGTTGGGCACGCATGGCAAATGCAATCCGATAGCTATGGGGGATTCGCCTCTCTAAGCCCCACCCCGCAGGCGGCTGCCGTTCCATGACGCTAACGGCAGGGCTTGCCGTGGGATCAGCTCGACGTTACGAAGGATCCGTGAGGGTTCGGGATATGCAGACTCGGGTAGGCGGCCTAGCGGTGTTGGACATGGCACATGCATGCAGATATGCAAACCGATGGGACGATAGACATGGCCTGCAAAATACTCTCAAGCCATGCCGACCTAGCCTACCTTGCCAAAAACCTGTCCCTGATGGTGTGACGGTCAGTTAGAGCTGTGATCTAGATATGGGCGACGGGCGAACCGTTTTGCAGGACGAAAGACGGTTTTGAAATGCTGTTCAAAATCAATGGCGGACACCGATTGGCTGGTCGGGGCTTATGGGTCAGATTTACACGGACTGAGAGGACTTTTCCCCGACGATGACTGGTTGGACACGATGGGCTTGACGAGCTGTGGGCCATGTTTCTCCTGTATACTATCTGCAATGCTGATCTGTGGGACGTTCAAATTGGGAGAAAGCTGCTAACTAAACTACATTATCGCGAAGCAGTAGTCACCTTCTATCACACATGCCCATGTCTTGGACCGGTACTCTCCGTCCGGTAAGACTTTTCGATGGCCAGGCCCCTGGGGGACAGATTGCAGTCAACGAGCGTTTTGAGTGCTTTTAAGATGGCAAGGCAGCTTAAACGTCAAGCCCCCACGGGGCATGAAAAGTGAATGCGAGCAAAACATAGGTCGCGATGAGCACGATCTCGTTTCGAGATCCGCGCCGCTAGGATATTGCGCAAGACTGGACGTTGCACGGAAGGCGGCAGCTCGACCCGGCACGGTTTCACCCCATTCGATGCGAAACCAAGCTGGCGTCTGCCAACGTCCATCATGTCACAGGCTGCGAACTGCAAGTGGGCATGACCAAGGTGGAATACATGTGCACAGGCTGGGTCAGCGTCTTGGTGGGAAGAATGAAGTGGCGGTCGCCAGGACAGCTGGGCCAGTCCAGGATGACGGTCAAGTGTCGAACAGCGGCAGCAGCGGGCGTGCGAGGACGGCGCGATCTAGGAACGGGAACGGGACTAGCATGATGCAGGGAATCCGGCTAGGCGTGGTATGATCGACGGGGTTCAGGTCGGCAGCAAACGCCAGCAGATCAAAAGACAGCAACGATATGCAGTTCACATAGTAGTGGGCAGTGGAGATGACGG
>Ga0247757_10000355_pt1 | contig 38770 bp, 43 predicted proteins | sample UWRJL126311R4_FD_180929 | JGI IMG/M metagenome (GOLD analysis project Ga0247757, IMG submission 180929) | Plant litter microbial communities from Arlington Agricultural Research Station in Wisconsin, United States - UWRJ-L126-311R-4 | ecosystem: Environmental > Terrestrial > Plant litter >... | reverse complement strand
ACTGCAAATGCTGGCCGTCGACACGGGCATGACGGATCGAAGGGTCTTCGACGAGTCCCACCTGGAGCATATCCCCTCCAAGGATTGCGCCGACGGCCGTCCAAGCATCGTCTTGGTCGACAGCGCGGGGAAGCGACCGGGACACAAGAGAATAGAAATCTCTCTTACCTCCGATACCGAATTCTTTACCAAACTCGCAAGCGAACTGTCTGGCCTCGAGGCATTGCAGAAACGAGAGGAACGGCGAATGCATGGCGAGATAGAAGAGCTGGGGAAGCAGATAGCCCGTGTAACAGATCCTGACCGTCGCGCAAACAAGAAACTCCTTTCCGTATGGCGCCAATTGTTCCAAATATACCTCGAAGAAGACATCTTCTTTGGAACCACCGAATCCGACCACTCCGCTCACGATGCCGATAAGGCTTCTCAGAGGCTGCAGGAGTTCCGGGACAAGGTTACCAATTCAGGCCTGCTCCAGAAGTTGAAGAGAAAGGAGAACATGGAGGCGTTCGATAGTTTTATCCACATCAACCAAGAGATCCTGCAAGGCTTGCGGTTTGGAGAGATCAACCACACGGCCATGCGGAAGATCCTGAAGAGTGCGTCCCCACCCCTTTGCTTATGTGCCACGAAAGTGGTTGCTAACGGTGGCATGAAGAATTCGACAAACGTACCGCTCTGGGAGTGAAGAGCGCCGTTCCCAAGCAGATTGAATATCCTGAGTTTTCGGAGCACCTTGCCAAAGCCGTCTGCGCGGAGATGAACTCGCAGATTCTGAGCCATGTGCCTCAGATCGAGGACTACAACTGCCCCATGTGCTTGGAACTCAAATGGCGACCTGTCAGGCTGAAGTGCGACCACGTATTCTGTATTAGATGCTTAGTCGTCATGCAGGAAAAGAAACAGGGTAACTGTCCACTGTGTCGAGAGAGGACCGTCTTGGAGGCCGACTCAGGTAAGTTTGCACGTACTGGGGGCTTGAGAGGGGCTTCCTGCTGACGTGAGAACAGATAACCTGGATACTGAGCTGGCGCATTTCTTGAAGAAATGGTTCCCGGATGAAGTCAAGGCGAAGCAGAAGTACAACGAGATCATGGCTGGAGTCGATCAGTATGGCGACGAGTACACGCACAGATGCAGCGTCATGTGAATAACCACCCTAGCGGAGCCGATTCGTTCTTCTTTTCTTGGTCTTTTTTGCTTACTGGTTTTCTGCACTTTCGATTCTTGTTTACAACCTGAGATACCCCATATACTTGTAATTATACTCGCATTCGCGTACAAAAGTTGATAGCAAGAGCATTCTTCAAGGGGCTTCGGTCCTGTATGGACATGATTGAGAAATAAAACAATTACTGATAAATATGCCGTGTAATGTAGAATCGAGGCCGCTGGAGACCAGGCCAATGGAAGGCGGATAGTCGGCAGGGTCCCGACCGGTAAGGCCCCGCCCCCACCACGACGTGATGGGAGAGATGAGCGGAGCCTGGCCCAGTTCTTTTCAGCTCTCACCCTCTGCTAACACCACACCCAAACACCGTCTTCTCTAGGCATGGCTTCCAACGGCGGATCAGGCGCGCACACACCGCAGCCTCAGGCACAGGTGCAGCCGTGCCGGTACAAGACGGGCAAGACGCTGGGCGCGGGCAGCTATTCGGTCGTCAAGGAGTGTGTACACATCGACACGGGGCGTTACTATGCCGCAAAGGTGATCAACAAGCGCCTGATGGCAGGCAGAGAACACATGGTGAGTACCGTCCGCCAGCGCGCGAGGAAACGGGAGAGCTGATGTTTGTGCAGGTCAGGAACGAGATCGCTGTGCTGAAGCGCGTGTCCATGGGCCACAGGAACATCCTGACGCTGGTCGACTACTTCGAGACCATGAACAACCGTACGCGCCGCTGCCTGGCATGTGCTACTCGGCCCCATAGCTGATATCTGCTGCAGTCTACCTGGTGACGGACCTTGCCCTCGGCGGCGAGCTGTTCGATCGCATCTGCCGCAAGGGCAACTACTACGAGTCGGATGCCGCCGACCTGATTCGAGCCACCCTCTCCGCCGTCGCCTATCTGCACGACCACGGTATTGTGCATCGCGATCTCAAGCCCGAGAATTTGCTGTTCCGTACTCCGGAGGACAACGCTGATCTGCTCATCGCTGATTTTGGCCTCTCCCGCATCATGGACGAGGAGCAGTTCCATGTGCTCACAACCACCTGTGGTACCCCAGGTTACATGGCACCTGAGATTTTCAGGAAGACTGGCCACGGAAAGCCTGTGTAAGCAAAGCTTCGTCAAACTGCACATGAGACCTCTCTGACATGCCACAGCGACATCTGGGCCATCGGTGTCATAACCTATTTCCTCCTCTGTGGCTACACGCCCTTCGACCGTGACTCCAACCTCGAGGAGATGCAGGCCATCCTCGAAGCCGACTACTCGTTTACCCCTCTCGAATACTGGCGTGGCGTCTCGCTCACCGCCCGCGAGTTTATCCGCCGCTGCTTGACTGTCGATCCTGCTGCACGCATGACAGCTCACGAGGCCCTTTCGCATCCTTGGATCGCGGACCTTGGCAAAACATCGGCGGAGGGCGAGGAAGATCTACTGCCTACTGTCAAGAAGAACTTCAACGCCAGGCGTACCCTCCACGCTGCCATCGACACCATTCGGGCCATCAACCAGCTTAGAGCAGGCGGTGCAGCTGGCATGATGGACGGCGCAAGGTCCGGTGAGCCCCGGCGGGGAGCTCCTCCCATCAACGTCCCGCAGCCTGTTGCTGATGAGGACCCGATGGACATCGATAAGATCGATAGCCGTGGCAACGGTCACGGCCAAACGGACGAGATGATCAAGGAGCAAGAGCGGAGGATCCGCGAGACCCAGCAAGGTCTTTGGAATAGGAGATAGGGATTTCTCTCTCGATTCTGTCACGGCCGTCCCTGGGGAGAAATTTTCGATTTATGCCAATTGCGCGTTTGGGTCAAAGATACCAGACAGGTGCTGATCATGTCGGGGATACATGGTTTAGGAATCACTGTACTGTTGTGTGATTGATTGCTTGCTCCAAATAAGGATAGGAAATGAAAACGTTTCAACGACTTGGAATGCCTAGCTATCAGTTAGTTAATATCTGGTGAGGCTGTGCTTACGAAACTGCTCAGCCCCAAGGCGCTGTGGGGTTGAGGTGGTCATCTTTAGCCTACAACACCTCACCTGCCATTTAATACTCTATACCTTCGGGACTTTTTTCTTATCGCAAATCGTTCCGAAGCAACTACCTTAAAAGGTCTGCGCGGCGGGTGGCCTTCTCTTGCATCAGGCCTGTTGAGCGGCGTTCCAGACAGTATTGCAGCTGTGCTGCGGTTTGTCTGCGGTTTGTTATCTGCATCCAGATTGAATACGCAGGGTGCTCGCAAGATCCTAACCAAGAGATGCGATTTCTACGATACGATAGTACTGGCGAGTTCAGTTTAACTCAGGACTTACTCGGTGCTGATATTCCTAAGTACGCGATACTTTCGCACACGTGGGGAGCAGATGCCGAAGAAGTCAGCTTCTCAGATCTTGTGAATGGCACTGGTAAGAACAAGCCTGGCTATGACAAAATCAAGTTTTGTGGCGAGCAGGGCAGACGCGACGGCTTGCAGTTCTTCTGGGTCGACACCTGCTGCATCGACAAGTCAAACAATACTGAGCTGTCGGAGGCTATCAACTCTATGTTCCGGTGGTATCATAATGCGGCGAAGTGCTATGTCTATCTTGCAGATGTCTCGAGATCTGACAAACTAGAAAACTGGTCGTGGGAAGCGGCTTTTCGACAGAGCAGGTGGTTCTCTCGAGGATGGACCCTCCAAGAGCTGGTCGCGCCGGCTTCAGTTGGGTTTTTCTCTAAAGAGGGCGAATGGCTTGGTGACAAGCAGTCGTTAGGACGCTGGATTAGCGAAATAACAGGGATCCCTAGCAAAGCGCTTGAGAGGGATTACCTGCACAGTTTCACTATTGCTGAGCGACTCTTATGGCAACAACATCGAGAGACAAAGCGCGCTGAGGATAAGGCGTATTCACTGCTCGGTATCTGCAGAGTTTACATGCCCCTTATCTACGGAGAAGGGAGAGAGAACGCGTTTAAGAGGCTACATGAGGAGATCCAGAAGGTTTCCAAGGGTGAGTTTTAGTCCCTGCTGGCTGGCGCTGGGAACAGTACAATGCACATTCAGCTTTTAAGAAGTTGCTGAATAAGATAGGTACTCAACAAGAGAACTTCTCCGTCGCCTTCAGCCTCTCTAGTGCTCTCGATATTGAGCATTTTGTGGCTAGAGAAGAGGAGTTAGAAGCTATGCACAGAGCGCTCAGTGGTAACGGCAGCCGTCGCGCTGTTGTACTTCATGGCTTAGGGGGGATGGGCAAGACTCAGCTCGCTGTTGCATACGCGAAGCGCCATAGAGATAGCTATTCTGCGATATTCTGGGTAAACGTCAAAGACGACGATGCTGTAAAACAGAGTTTTACCCGGATAGCAAGGCAGATCTTACGAGAATATCCTCTATCTGACCGACTTAGTAGAGTCAGCGAGGAAAACGCCAACGAAGTAGTAGATGCTGTCAAGGCGTGGCTGAGTCTCTGCGGAAACACGCGGTGGCTAATGGTATACGACAACTACGATACGCCTAAACTGCCCAACAGCATAGACGCTGCGGCAGTGGACATCCAGAGCTACCTGCCGGAATCGTATCAAGGTTCGGTCATTATCACGACGCGATCTTCGCGGGTTGATTTAGGACATGTTATCAAGATTACAAAGCTGGACGATATAAAGGATGGTGTCAAAATCCTATCCAACATGTCGAGACGCGGGGAACTGTCAACTGGTAAGACCGTCCATATTGATTGGTTTTCCGTGCTGATACGGCCAGATCCTGCTGTTATAAGACTTGCTAGAGAGCTAGACGGACTTCCTCTTGCATTGGCAACCGCTGGAGCGTATCTCTATCAGGCAGCGATAACCTGCTCGGACTACCTTCGCTTGTATAAAGCCTCGTGGTTGAAGCTCCAGCAGACGAGCCCTGGCCTAAACTCATACGAAGACCGAATGCTCTACTCTACATGGCAGATATCATTCGACCGCGTAAGACAGCAGAACGAACTCTCGGCCATGCTCCTTCGTTTATGGGCTTACTTTGATAGCCGCGATCTATGGTTCGAGCTCGTTCGCCATAGCGACACGGAAGACCCAATATGGATGCAACAGCTTGAAGATGAGTTGACATTTAACGCAGCTATTAGAGTGCTGATTGATCACGGGTTGATAGACGCAGAGAACCGCTCCCAAGATCAGATCGAGTCGAAGGGATATAGTATGCATAGCTGTGTTCACTCGTGGACAATGCATGTGCTGAACCGGACGTGGGATTATGATATGGCGAAGTTATCACTGAAGTGTATAGCATCACATGTACCCAGAAAGGAGACTGCTGGGTGGTGGCTAACGCAACGACGGCTCCTTCAGCATGCAACTAGATGTACAGATCTGCTAGAGGGTTTAACCATGGATCGCAAAATGGCACGGTTGTGTCACAGCTTAGGCCACCTCTATGATGAGCAGGGCAAGCTGCGCGAGGCGGGGGAAATGTACCAGCGGGCATTGCAGGTAAAAGAGAAGGAACTAGGTCCAGAGCATAGATCAACGCTCAAAACGATCAATAGCTTAGGCATCCTCTATATAGAGCAAGGCAAGCTGCGCGAGGCAGAGGAGATGTTTCAGCGAGCATTACAGGTAAAAGAGAAGGAACTAGGTCTAGAGCATAGATCAACACTCAAAACGATCAATAGCTTAGGCATCCTCTATATAGAACAAGGCAAGCTGTGCGAGGCGGAGGAGATGTTTCAGCGAGCATTACAGGCAAAAGAGAAGGAATTAGGTCTAGAGCATAGTTTAATACTCGAAACTATTAGTAGCTTAGGCATCCTCTATAGGAAGCAAGGCAAGCTGCGCGAGGCGGAGGAGATATTTCAGCGAGTATTACAAGCAAAAGAGAAGGAACTAGGTCCAGAGCATAGATCAACACTCGAAACAATCAATAGCTTAGGGAATCTATATATAAAGCAAGGCAAGCTGCGCGAGGCAGAGGAGATGTTTCAGCGAGTACTACAGGCAAAAGAGGAATTAGGTCCAGAGCATAGATCAACGCTCGAAACTATTAATAGCTTAGGCATCCTCTATAGGAAGCAAGGCAAGCTGCGCGAGGCGGAGGAGATGTTTAAGCGAGTATTGCAGGCAAAAGAGAAGGAATTAAGTCCAGAACATAGATCAACGCTCAAAACGATCAATAGCTTAGGGAACCTCTACATGAAGCAAGGCAAGCTGCGCGAGGCCGAGAAGATGTACCAGCGAGTACTGCAAGGGCTCGAGAAAGCTTTAGGTTCAGACCTCGCTGCATCGCACTTACCTATGCTCGACACAGCCTATAACATGGGCCGATTGTTTGCTCAGCAAGGAAACATACATGGAGCTAGAACGATGTACAAGAGGGTGCTATCTGGCTATCAGAATGTCTTTGGAATCGACCATCCTGAGTGTCAAAATGTTGAAGATAAACTTATCGCCATTGAAAATCCGCTGGGTACAATCTCATCTGGCAGGGCTACTCAAAGTATTCCGATAGTGCCAGATACAACAGCTGGTACAAATACTTCTACGATAAGAATGATCAAGTATTGCGAGATGTTTTGAAAGCTCAATTGGAAATAAACGGCAAGCTTGCCGTATCGCTCTTATGTTAACTAGTTACCCGACAACGTTACTGTCGATCTTTCTCCAGATTCATCTGCCTGAACTCGTTATCCAAGAAGCGCGTCATGTATTTATGATCGATATCGACGGGCTTCTCCGTCGAGGACAATTTCAATTCGTCCCGGTTGATCTCGCCCTCCTCCGATCCGGACTCGGCCTCTTCAGAGAGGTACGCCTCCCCCTTCATACCCCACGGCGTTTCGTAATCGTCCTTGATTATCTTCGTTTCGCGCGCGACCCAGCGCCGCATGGTTGCCGTGGGGGATTTCGTCTTGCGCACGACCAGCCAGAGCTCTATCGAGGCCTTTGATTGCATCAACTCCCTACGCCGTTGCTCCTCGGTCAAATGCCTGCCACCGACGTCGTCCCGCAGAAGAAGGGCAAAGGCGTCGATGTCGACCTGCGCCACCAGGTCCTCGAGGGTGCGGAACTGGTGCTCGATGGCCGTGATGTGGCGCTCGCAGTCCATGGCAGCCGCCTCGAGAGACGGGATACTGGCCGCGCTGAGCAGCTGGTACGCTGACTCGTTGAAGGCGAGAGTTTTTTCGTTGAGCTTCGCCGTCTGCGCGTTGAACTCGGTTCTAACCCCCTTGAGGGCGTGGTAGCAAAATGTGACGGGATTGATTTCCGGGAGAAGATCCCTCTTTTCGCGTGAGCAGGGCATTTTCTCTTCTTTTTCTCTACTATGTTTGATTTAGTATCGCTTTTGGAGGGCGATGGGGGGGGTTTTTTTCTTTTCTTTCTTTCTTCTTTTGCAAGATGCGTATCTGGAAGGGGTTAATTTGGACCTCGCGTATTGCATGGTAGGGGATTAAATAAGAAAACCCGTTAGGACAGCACAATGTAGTCATACGAGTGAATGATTTATTCATACGTTGTTCACTAAAACTTAATTACCCAACACATTCACAATGTGTACGGTATCCATCCATCGTTCTTAACATACTCAAAGTGCAACAAAACAGATCCAAAACAAAGGGAATATCAATCAGCCCAACATCCAAGCCAGTGAGCTGTGTCCCATACTAAACGATACCAAAAACCCTTTACGTTGTTGACTGACGATGCACATCGTCCTCATGCAAAGTTCACGTCCATGCCTGCTGCAATGGCTGGTCCCCCTTTTCCTTGGACACCAACATCTACGACACCCGTCTCTTTTCTGCTCTGCACGAGAGCCTTGATCAATGCTACGGCAACTTCCTTACCCATTTCCAGTTTCTTGTCATCATGGCTTAGATCCGGGACGTGCATGAACGCAACGGGTCTCTCGTCCTCCTTGACATGATAGTAATGCGCCAGACTGTTGTAGTAGATGAAGCCACACATGAAATTGCCAGCATCAGGGCTCGGCCGCACGTCGGGCGCGCTTCTCTCCTCATCGATCGGATCGTCAAGCGACGCCGCATGCACCCCGAGATTCTTCTTCCACCGGGCTACCACATCGTCGACGTGGAAGCTCGTTTGCAGGACCGGCGGAAAGAGATCCCTGGGGAACTTTGCCTCGGATTGCTCGTCGGAAAATCTCAGGCCGTCTACGTCGGGAATCGCGCCGTACCCGGTGCCATGGGCACCCCTCTCGAGCGTGTAGAAGTCGCGGCCGGCAGCGAGCCCGATGTGCAGAGTAATGTCCGGTTTGGGCTGGTTTGCACGGGCAGGATCATGCAGACCCGGGACGAGATCGACTACAGTGTTGTAGGCGACGCGGATGGGCTCGTGGTGCACGTGGATCTGGATGGGGGTAGGGAAGCCCGGGGAAGCCGGGATGAGGGCAGGGAGAGTGGATGCGATTTGCCAGGAGGAATTTGTGGGAAACTTTTCGAGGAAAGGCTGGATGGGTCAGATGGACTGTATCAAGTGAAACGAGGTAGGAAATAGATGAACGAGGGGACGGAGCAGGGATGTACGTGGTAATGGAATGCAGCCAAGAGATAGGGAGTAGACATCGAGTACGGGTCAGGGAGCAAGTACACAGGTGTGTAGACCCTCGAGCAAATGAGATGGAAAGGCAGACATACCCCAAACCCGGTAACTAATACTGTTACAGGCTCGTCACTATCTGGCAACTGCGGTTGGCGCGCGGTATAGGACCAAGCTCGAGGCATGAGTCAATGTTGATGCAGCCAGCATGCGCCGACCGAGGTTAAGAACAGTTTTAGAAAAGATCTATCTGTCACCAATCGAGCTTCCTACAGATGGCACTGTTCTGCTGGCGAATTCAGCACAATGGCTCGTGTGGTGACGTAAGTTTGCGCGTACCGAGGATTTCCCAGTACAACCAAATGCGGGCTTCAAGAAGGAGGCACGGCTCGTTGTGGGGCTCCGGGAGGCTCAAAACACAGGGATTCTCATGCCAATTGCTACTGAGAAGATGAGGAGGCGTGGCTAGGGTAGGATAAACGATGCAGACAATGGCATCTTGATGGTTGAGCTCCCGAGGTCTAGGTAATGTTCAACAGCGACCCGGTTCTGGTCGGCAGAATAGCCTGCTAAAATAAGAGCCACGTCCATGTCTTTTGTCCCCTCGTGACGTCGTCGCCCAGATGCTTTCCGTCGGCCAAAGAAGACCCCGCAGTTTATAATGCCAGCTGTGCTGGCTGCAGTGTGTTGACGTTATAACAGGCCATGCACTGCCGGGAAGGGAAGATGCACGCATCGTGCTCAATTGCCTCCGAACAAAATTGCGCATCCAGCCCTCTAACTCTACACCCTAGCGGTCTCCTGGTGTAAGATGGACCACTGTCCGGAAGCAGCAAGACGCCCCTGATCCCTGGCTATTGCATTGACTACGGATGCTTAATTTTGTACAACGGAAAAGGCGGCCGTTAACTTCTACACAATCCCTCGTACATTCTGCTCCTTAATGAGAACCACCCTACCTCTATGTAGAATCCCAGGATGACTGTTATTGCTCATCCCACGTCATCGCCACATCTGCAGAATTTTGCGGATGGAGACGCGGATCCGGAGACGGGGCAAGCTGCCGACCGATGCCAAGTGTGTACAAGTAAAACCTCGGGATGGCTGTCATTGTTCGCCCCGCGTCATCACCAGTAGCAGCAATAATTCGTACAACACTTGTATAAGCAAATTGGTAGGCGCTGTGCCGCACGAATTATTGCCACTACACTACAGGTGCGGATTTTGCGGATGGAGACGCGGAACCCTGTCGACTCATGACGAGCGTGCGTAGAGGCCACCTCATGTACTTAAGCTTCTTCACCACCGCCTGTGTGAAAAACCCCCACAATATCGTTAACTCCACGTCACCTGAGCTTTCATACCCCCAATGGCCTCTCAAGCGCCACCTTCAAGGTCTTTCGAGATTGCCATCGTTGGTGGCGGCATCTCAGGCCTCACACTTGCTATTAGCCTCCTTCAACACAATATCCCAGTCACCATCTATGAGGCTGCACGCCATTTCGGCGAAATAGGAGCCGGCGTTGGCTTCGGGCCGAATTCTGTGCTCGCTATGGAACTGATGTCGCCCACGCTAAAGGCTGCTTTCGACAAGTTTAAAACGTCCAACCGGGCTTCTAAGCGTAATACCTGGTTCACTGTGCGAGTAGGCGACGAGCGCAAGGCGAACTCAGAAGGCTACGTGAGCGGCGATAAGAAAGTAGGCGATCCCCTGTACGACGTGGAACTGAACACGCCCCACGGGAATGGAGGAGTGTTCCGCGCTCATTTCCTCGATGAGCTTGTAAAGAGTGTCCCGGATGGTATCACCAAGTTTGGAAAGAAACTGGTAGACATGCGGACCCTGGACGATGGCTCTGGAGATACCGTACTTCAATTCGCAGATGGGTCCGAGGCACGGCATAATACAGTCATAGGATGTGATGGCATCAAGTCTATGACCAGAAAATGGTTGCTTGGGAGGGACGATCCAGCTTCCAAAGCGATCTTCTCTGGAAAATATGCATATCGAGGCTTGATTCCTATGGACGAGGCATCGGATATGCTGGGCGAAGAGGTTGCGTCGAACAGCCAGATATACCTTGGCTATAATGGCCATGTCTTGACTTTCCCTATCGAGAAAGGTAAGACGATGAATGGTGAGCTTCCAAACCTTAGACCAGGTAGCCCAAGATGGACTAATCCATGTAGTGGTGGCATTCAACTCTTGTAAAGAGTGGAAGTCCGATGAGTGGGTCGTAACGACGTCGAAAGAGGAAATGAATGCTGATTATGCGTCTTGGGGCCCTCACGTCCAAAAAATCATCCGCGCAATGCGAAAGCCTGACATCTGGGCCCTCTTTTACCACCTACCTTGCTCAACTTATTACAAGGGGCGTGTGTGCTTGCTGGGTGATGCAGCGCATGCCACTACTCCGCATCAAGGTGCTGGAGCTGGTATGTGTGTTGAGGATGCACTCATTCTTTCGGAACTGCTGAAAGAGGCTACAAGCAAAGAAGACGTGGAGAGGGCTTTTATGGCTTATGACGAGGTCAGAAGGCCGAGGTCACAGAAAAACGTCGTTACCAGTGAGGAGGCAGGAAGGCTATACGAATTCGAGCTTGAGGGAGATGATTTACAGAAGATTGAGGAGAAGTTCAAAACTAGGATGAGGTGGATTTGGGATATCGATCTAGAGGCGGAGGTCGAAAGGGCGAAGAAGATTTATCGAGAAGCTCGATAGCCTTGATAGAGAAGGAACGGTCAAAACATATATCTTCACGCATTATTACACGGCTAGATGATCAAGAGAATAGAGCATATCAAACGATGCAGCATGGACATCCGTTTTAGGCACCTTTGTAAACCTAATTCTCATTTATCGTCTACAGCCGTAACCGCTATGTGCATATCCTAATCGATCACATCATCCCTTAAAGCAAACAATTCCTTCAGTACCTCGTCTGCCTTTTTCGAAACGGCATTGTGATACATCACGTTGGTCACATAGGTTTTGCAGCCCTTGATCACCTTCGCAGTCTCCATGCTTAGCTCAAAATCAACATACATGTCCTCTATGTATGACGCCGCATAGACGGGCACTTCATTCTTCTTCAACTGCTCCACGTCGTACAATTGTGACCACGACTTCTCCTGGGCGAGCATCTCCCCTATCTTCTTCAACTTGACGAGCTCAGGGTAGCATTCGAACATGAAAGGGTAGATCATCTCACCAGTAAAGTGAACAGGCTTAGTGCTCTCGTCTAGCATGGTCTCGGAAAGGTTGAAAGCAGGGTAAGAGCCAAGTAAGCGCTGAGCAGACCAATTTGAGGCATCTCCTTGGCAGTAGCACGGTTCGTGGAGCAGTGCGTAGATGACATTGCTATCGAAAGAGTGTGCATTTTCCAAGGCCAAAACCGTTGGACGAGTGAGATGGCCAAACAAGGTGAGGTCGTTGTCTGCTCGCAATACAAGCTCGTGGACGCGGTCGAATCCGCCTGCATCATGAGTCAGCTGGCCTTTAGTGTTCGTGAACTTAAGTTCTTACCATGCGCGCCAAACATAATGCCTAGCTGGAGAAAGCGGTTGGCGGTGAGGAAGCCTTCCCCACCCTGCACACGCACCGTCGCATCTCCGAAACGACTCAACAGCTTGACAATTCGTCGCACCCTGCCCACATCTTCTGGATATTTGGCGTAATAATCTTGGTTTCGCTTCTCGATCCTGGGGTACAGCCTCTTATACACTTCATCTGGATTGTTTCTTAAGGGGGGCAACCCGCCAAACAAAAATGCCTCCTTGAGCCCTTCAGGGTAGAAACTCAAGTACGTTGTACAGCAGAAGCCACCGAAGCTCTGCCCCATTATGCTCCATTTTTTCTTATCCTCAGGATAATCAGCGGTGAGCGCTTTTCGGATGGCTTCACAATCCTTGACGATGCTGTCTGCGCGGAAGCTCTTCATGTATTCAGCCTGCACCTTCTCATCTCCCCTGAGCTGGAGACTACTCTGCGAGATGGCTGTGGAGAGCCCCGTGCCACGCTGGTCCATGGCCAGGAGCTGGTAGCCCTTGTCAAGCAAAAATGATGACCACGCGCTATGCTGCGGGCTCATGCACTCGAATCCTGGCCCGCCCTGCAGGTAAAGAAGCCATGGAAGTTGGGTTTTTGAAGGTTCTTCAGCACCTGAAATGGGGAAGTCGGCTTGTTTGTTTACCTTCTGGGCGGACCGTGCGAAAAGCTGGATGGTCCCTGACGAGGGATTGCTGTAATCCCGTGGGACTTGGAAGAAGTGCTCTGTTATGCGGAGCTTTCCTGGAACGAAGTGGCTCCTTTGCTCCAATATCTTCGCAGCTTGTATCATTGTGGCGACGATTGTTTGGGAGATGAGGCGCGAGAGAGAGTTGGTGGATGTATGTATTGCTCGTTTAGGGGGGTTATCGATAAGGATGCCCCGCTCCTCGCAACGGCAATTAGATTCGCGGGGCATGGCAGCAGTCGATTAATTGTAACACCTCCACCGCCACGCGCATGTGCACCTACAAGTTTGGCTGTAAAACCTAGTCTCGACTCGAGCTACGACAGGACGACGCACGACATTCTTGGGCCAGTGGCACGCTGCGCTAACCACGCTCTCACGCATCAAAATCTAGGTTTTCCAATTTTCTTTCATGTGGCAAGCTTGCTACCTACTTATATGTTGAGACCCGCCTGCTTTTCAAGGCACCCCGATCCTAAGCGTTAATTCGCTTTAAAAGAGTTACACAGTATGGCCAAAGATAAGAAAAAATCTTCGGACAAAAAGGCAGTCAAAGCAGCCAAGGCCGCAAAACAAGAGAAGAAGGCAGGGAAGAAAGATAAGAAGCAGGCAACCAAGAGCAAAGATGTAGATTCGGATGCCGAGTCCATTGATCTAGACGAGGTGCTTGCCCAGTACGCGAAAGAACAGGAGCAGTACCTTGCCATCACAGAAGTGGCATCCGAGCCCCCCTCACCAAGAACATCCAGCACCATCCTTGGGAATCCAGCCAACGAGAATGAGCTGTTTTTCTATGGTGGCGAGTATTTCAATGGAGCAACAGCACAGTTCTATAATGATTTGTTCGTTTACAATATCAAGAAAGATACATGGAACAAAATCACGTCTCCAAACTCGCCCCTTCCACGCTCCGGCCACGCTTGGTGTAGAGCTGCGAATACGAAAGAGATTTATCTTTTTGGCGGGGAGTTCAGCTCTCCCAAGCAAGGAACCTTCTATCACTACAACGATTTCTGGAAGTTGGACCCATCAAATCGAGAATGGACACGCATCGAAATCAAAGGTAAAGCGCAAAGCCCTCCGGCGAGAAGCGGACACCGCATGGTGGGTTTCAAGCAATACATCATCCTTTTCGGAGGCTTTCAAGATACGTCTGCGACAACGAAGTACCTCAACGACTTGTGGATTTACGATTGTGTGAACTTCACTTGGCATACACCGAAGCTGCAATCCGCACGTGCCGTCCCGGATGCTCGATCTAGCTTCACGTTCCTACCGCATGATCAAGGTGCAGTTCTTTACGGGGGCTACTCCCGTGTCAAAACTGCTGCAGGGAGTAAGCAGCAACAGCAACAACAGGGCAAGGGCAAAAAGGGTCCTAGTTCCGGTGGAGCAGGCCGCATGGTTCTTAAGCCCAAAGTTCATGAGGACACCTGGTTCGTCCGCATAATTCCTCCACCAGCTGACCAACCCTCCACTACCCTTCCAACGGTATCCTGGGAGCGTCGTAAGCGTCCTGCTAACCCACCAAATCCACCTCGCGCCGGTGCGACCATGGCTTTTCACAAGGGGCGTGGTATCATGTTTGGTGGTGTGCACGATGTGGAGGAGAGTGAAGAGGGAATCGACTCCGAATTCTTCAACCAGCTGTTTGTCTGGAACATTGAGCGCAATCGATATATGCCTCTCAACTTACGTCGACCAAAAGCAAACGCAAACAAAAAGTCTGCGCAGCAGGTAAATGTAAGCCGCCGTGATCGTGCACGTGCAGATGAAGAAGAGCTGCTCGCCAACCTTAAGGCTTTGGAAATGAAGGCAGGTGGCGGCGGTGTCGAACCTGACTCTGATGACGATGACATCAAGGTCAAAGAACAGGAAGAGGAGGAAGATACGCGACCCGAGAAACCACGCCTTTTCGAATTCCCCCATCCGCGCTTTAATGCTGCACTCACGGTTCAGGGTGACACCTTGTACATCTATGGCGGTACCTTTGAGAAGGGCGACCGCGAATTCACGTTCGATGAATTATGGTCCCTGAACCTGAACCATCTGGAAGGCGTTGTTGAAATCTTCAAGCGCGATCTCGAAGACTGGCAAGGTAGCGAGGACGAAGCGGATTCTGAAGAGGAAGACGACGAGTATTCAGACGACGATGAAGATGGAGAAGAGGACGACGGGAAATCTTCTCTTGCATCGCCGATATCCACAGCACCTACTAGCATCCTTGGCTCGCCTGTTCCTGTTAAAGAAGTACCCGAGGAGGACATTGGTACTACGGAAGAAATATCGGCACTTACTGACACGCTACCGCACCCGCGGCCTTTCGAATCGCTCCGTGAATTCTATGCGCGTACCTCTGAAGCGTGGCAGAATGTTATTCTCGATGAGATGAATTACGGGGCAGCGGGACAGACCAAGACCCCTAAGGAGATCAAGAAGGCAGCTTTTGAGAGAGCTGAGGAGAAGTGGTGGGACTGCAGGGAGGAGATTAGGGCACTGGAGGATGAACAAGAGGCAGCTGGTATCGGGGAGGTTGTTAGCTTGGCAGATAAGGAAGGCGGTGGTTCTGGTGGAGGAGCAGGACGAAGACGATAGAAGGCTTAAGATATGTAGATTGCAGACAGGAAATTTCACCGAGCAAAAACGGATATCTGGTCAATGGATACGCTGATTGAAAATATTCTGGACAACTTCGGAGAATTTACCCAAGGGGCATAATTTCCTTCATCACATCCTCCACCCAATTCATTTGTACTGTGCTAACCTTCTTGGCATACGCTTTGTTTGTATAGAGAAACTCGCTGAACACGATAGCTTCAGCCTTGATCTTCCTTCCATGCATCACGCTACTCGGATGAACAGCGACAGTATGGTTACCAAAGAAGGTCTTGTAGCTACCATCTGGACATAGTCGTGCAGTGTTGGCGACAAAGCCCCGGAGAATGCACGCTAGAATTGCATCAACATTTGGCGATGAAGAATTGTTTACATTAGGAGGGTTGGGTGGCAGGAGTTTGAGCTGAGTGCACTGTTGGCGGAGTTGTTTGCGAATATTCTATCAGAGTGTTAGAAGATTTAGAAAGGTATTATCCCTACTACGCACCATGACGTTTTGCATTGCGCGATGAGACACGAAATGCCTCTCACACCATGCTTTACGATCAGTCTGCTCATCTGCGAATTGCTGCACTGTGGCTAAAAAGGTCAAATGATCGCCCTCTCGTCGATAAAGGCTTCTCCTCGCTTCTTCTGCTTGTTCTCTTCGCTCTTCTGTTGCAATATTGAAGAAGATATTATCTTCGGTGCTCAGCGCTGAGATAATGTCAATCACGTCCAATAAGCAATCACGTTCTGGCTGCGCAGCCTCCACCAATATACGACCCAGCGTCGGCGAAACAGGGAGTTTTGCAATTTTCAACCCTAATTCGCTAATTGTGCCATCTTCTTTTAGAGCGCCCAAATGGAATAGGTGCATAAGGGCTTTGCCAAGTGCTTCTCGTGGGGGACGATCTAGGAAGGGAAAGTCCAGAACATCATCCACACCTCGTGCTTTCATAGTAAGCAAAGATTGGCTGAGATCGCAGCGTAGGATCTCAGGTGTAGTGCGCTCTTCAAGTGCCTTGTAATCTGCTTCTGTATACAAGCGATAGCATTGGCCCGCAGCCTCACGGCCTGCTCTACCCTTGCGCTGAATCGCCGCAGATTTGGAAATGGGTTTGGCGAGCAGGGATTCCAGGCCAAGATTACTGCGATATTGTTTGATTTTCGACTTTCCGCAGTCGATGACGAAGCGTACTCCTGGTACCGTGACTGATGTCTCGGCGATGTTCGTGGCTAGTATGACCTTGCGGGTGCGATAAGGCGTAGGTTGGAAGATGCGCTGTTGAGCTTGCTGTGGTAGTGCTGCGAATAGAGGAAGGGCCAACAACTTTGGCATTTCTTTGTCCATTCCTTCAGCATAATCATTGACAAGCTTTTCTAAAGCTTCGATCTTATCCTGCCCTGTAAGAAACACAAGGATATCACCAGGAAGGGGCTCCTTGTAATGGACCTGGAAGATGATCTTCAACGCAGATTCAACCCAATCCAGGGTAGGCTCTGGCAAGTAAACAGTTTTGACTGGATATTGGCGACCCTCAACAAAGCAGGTCGATATACGATCACGCACCAATTGCGTTAACTCAGATGGAGGTTGCTTTTGGGATTCGGAGATGAGATCCCTGCTCTTGGCAAAAAAATCTACGAGGCCTTCGACATCTGCAGTTGCGCTCATGACCACGACTTTGAGCGGATGCTTGCGCTTCCTAGCTTCATTTCCAGCTAAAGAAACTAGATTTTTCAAGAATCCCAAAATTAGGTCAACGTTGACGCTTCTCTCATGTACCTCATCGACTATGATGGCGCTATATTGACTCATTTCAGGGTCTCGAAGCATTTCCTGAAGTAGCATTCCTTCGGTTAAAAACTTGACCTTGGTGTTTGGCCCAGAGGCGTTATCAAAACGAACACTGTAACCAACTTTTGCCGCGGGACTCTGAGCACCGAATAAACTTCCCATCTCTTCAGCAACTCGTCGGGCAAGAGATATTGCAGCTACGCGACGCGGTTGGGTGATGGCGATGGTCTTGGTACACCAATCCTCTGAAAGAAGGAACTGTGGAACCTGTGTCGACTTTCCAGAACCCGTCTCACCTGTTAGTACAAGTACATTATTCTCCCTCAAACGCTGCCTGATTGCATCTGCTTGTGACCAAATGGGCAAAGCCTTGCGTTTGGGGAGCAGTTCGTCGCGTTTTTTAAGCAAGTGAGAATTCTGATTCGGGGGCGGACCATGGTTGGTTGACATTAAAGGTTTTGTGGGACCACCTCTACGATCATGGTTGAGTTTTTGTCGCCGGCTGGATGGATGTTTTCCGTGGTCGCGAGGGTTGGAAGATATGTTCTTGGAAGGGTCGTTTACTTTCAAAGTATGTTGCACCTCTTTGGAAGTCTCCGTAGTAGGCGAAGGTGCTTCGGGTACTTTATTCTGATCTAGAACAGAAATTTCCGATTTCGAATTTGTCGTGGAATCGCATTGCTCCGAATCGTCATTGTCAAATTTTATCAACTTCCCAGCACCTTTTTTGAGAACTGCGACATGAGCTGTGGCAGTGGTGCCCTTCCTCTTCCTCTTTTTGCCCCTTTTGAGCTCGATCTGCATTTCAATAGGATCCGAGCACTGCTTTTTGGCGCCCGGAGATGCTCCATTCTCCGAGGATTGCAACTTCGACATGGTAGGCAGAACTGGACTTCATTGTGAAGGTTAGAATATTTTTCGACTTGGGGTCCTTATCGATAAGATGGATTTGACCTAATAAGGCAAAGCGCGCTCTTCGCCATCCTACCAATCGCTACTCGCCATCATCTTGTTTAGGTGTTATGAAACATTCACAACATCTTATCAGAGACCACACAATTTCCTCCCTCATCTTCATACCCTCGGAAAAAGAGATGGGCTAGCAAGTTGAATGGCAGGATGGCCGTGGGTCAGCCAGTCAGACAGAAGTGACGTTTATCAGACGCAAAAGCCGATGTGATGGTGCTGGTCGTAATCATAGTGCGACGATCATCGATTATGCTCTCCGTGCGATAGGAAGATCTTGCTCATCGCTCACCAATGGATCCAGTTCGTCGATGCGCCGAAGTTTCATTGTATGTGCTTCGTTCCTGATTATCGTCACTCGTGCAACAAGCTCTGAAGGCTTGATGGTACGACTGGCGTAGAAATCGCGAACAGCTATGAAGGGACTCAGCTGAGCGTTAAAAAGGGCTGAGGTACAACACTAGGCGCAGGGCGCTGCCCCAATCGTTTCACCACATCGCTTCATTAAGACATAATGAGAACCTTCTTGTACATCTGCAATCCATCTGATCGGAAAAACCCAGCTTTGTGATGAATAAAGCTGTCGTGGCAGCTGATCGTTCATTGCATGTCGCAGGAGGCGTGTTTACGTGGCCTTCCTTAAGCCATCGCATGAGCTCTTGAGACATGGCATGGCAGGGACCCCTCAGAGTAAAACTGATGCACAACACCTTTGTACGATGCTATGGGATTACATGTCTAAGGATGGGTTGATAGTCGCTGCAAGTGAGGGTACAGAAAGCGCTCCGATGCAAGATGTGCAAGATCAATATGGCTGTTTAGCAACAGACGCGAAACACGATGAACTCGCAGATCTCCTCAGCATGAAACAGACTATCAACATGGCCGGTTTCCAACAGCAGATCTTCATGTCCATGACAGCGTCTGAATCACCTTGTTTCTGCCACGCTGCTCACATATCGCCCTTGCAGGAGGTGGAGAGGATTGCGCGTTCATTCCTTATTAATCGACACCGATGCACCGTAAGTAATACCGAGTTGATAAAGTTAGCTCGGTCTAAGATATTGAGCTAAGGTCACCGCGGACAGGTCCATGATGGTGAGACGCGTCGGGTCACGGAGGCCTTCTTTTGTGGCGCTCGGTTACACTTTCCACGGTTCCGCCCCATTCACAAGCTAAGCGCACTTCCTAGAGCATAACCGCGCAAGGTCGTCCCGGTGAAGCCGCGCCCCTGAGGGTGGGAAAGCCTGATGCCATGGAAGCGGGATCTGCGACTGACGTGAATTGCGTAGCTTGCACACGTGCCTTGTCAATGGCTCTAGTTCATAGTCATTAGCAGAAGCAGGAGTCATGCAAACTGAATGTCCCAACAACACACACACACACACACACACACACACACACACACACCCCAACCGCACGCATCCCCATTTCGCATTACTACAGAAGCTATGGATCTTTATAGGAGCACTTTTGGGGCATTATTGCTGTTGAACAGCGTTGTGTTGATTCGCTCCTACCGCGCTAAGACTGGGACTTTTACAGCGACACCTGCAAATTCCGAGAAAGTAGAGCACCGAGGGCGTGAAGATGATGATGGAGAGCGAGTAAGGAGGCTGAAATGGCGATTCCTCCCAATATTCCTGCTTGTGAATGGTGCAGACTGGCTCCAAGGGCCATACATTTACCCTATCTACAAAGGTTGGTCTCCCTCGAAAACTGTTGTTTTTAGCCAACTTATGGTGTTATAGATGAGAAAGGACTTGCTGAGAGTATGGTCGCCCTCCTCTTCATGGTGGGTTTTCTCTCAGGTGGTATATCTGCGTCTTTCGCTGGCACATTCGCCGACCGCTTTGGCCGGAAGGCTGCGTGCCTCGCCTACTGCGTCATCTATTCATGTTCTTGCCTAACACTTCTGACGGACCAAATCGCACTTCTCTTTCTGGGTCGAATCCTTGGGGGTATCTCCGGCACGCTTCTCTACAGCGTCTTTGAGAGCTGGCTTGTCGCCGAGTTCAACGGGCTGATGATTGAAGATGACGACGGTGCAGCTCTCGGAGGAATCTTCAGTATGATGACCACTCTCAATAGCTTCGTCGCTATTGTCGCCGGCATTGTGGCAGAGTGGTTAGTCGGCAGGGTTGGCACGGCAAAGGCTCCTTTCATGGCTTCATTGGCATGTATGTCGATTGCATTTATTGCGATTTCGAACACATGGGTAAGCACTGCTAAGTTCTTCTCTATCATAGCTGCTAACTTCGCATAGTCCGAGAACTACGGTTCCCAGAAAGGAAATACGATTGAATCTTCAAGCTTGTTGGCCGAAGAAGCCAAAGACGAGCCTGCGCCTGAGAAATCGGCGTTGAGGATGATTCTTAGCGGTAAGAAGGCAGTTCTGTGGCGACTTCACCCATACAGCATTGCTAATGCCCAGGTCTAGACACAAACATCCTTACACTAGCGCTCACATCGTGCTTCTTCGAAGGATCGCTGTTCTTGTTCATCTTCTTCAAGTTTCCGGCTTTGAAGCTCTGCCATGAGCTATCCGGGTCAAAGCATGGTACGTTCCCCCCCATCCACTGCAATGGGTACCAAGGGCACGGTTGATGAGTAAAATGCAGATTTGCCGTTTGGGCTCATCTTCGCCATTCTCATGTGCTGCATGATGTTTGGCTCGCTGCTCTACCAAAATGTCACAGCATCGTCGTCGTCAGCGCCAGTCAAGCATATACTCGTCTGCACACTGGCGCTCGCATCGCTCAGCTTCTTCCTCCCGGCTCATGTGCGCCAAGAAAAGATAGTGCTTTGGTGCTTCTGTGTGTTCGAAGTGTGCTGCGGGATTTATTATCCGTCAATGGCGTCTCTGAAGGGCAAGCTAATTGACGACGGGGTGCGGGCCAGTGTCTACACTATCCTTAGGGTACCCCTCAACGCCTTTGTTGTTCTCGCCCTCAGCATGACCCAAGAAGGTAAAAGCCCTCCCCTCCTCCCATCCCCGCTCTGCCACTCGTGGGCTTTGTAGGTGCCGTGCCAGGCTAACATTGCGCTAGGTGAACATCATCGCAGCATGGTCTTCACGCTCTGTAGCGGGCTACTGCTAGCTGCAGCGTTGGTGGTCCATCGGATTCTTGCCTGATTCTCCTTTTTCCTTTTCTTTAAGCGGGCGTAGATAGGTTAAATTGATATATTCTGATAGACAGCAATCAGGACCCGGACATGTGCATTTTGGGTACTCGGTGGACTACGGACAGAGCGCCTAGGCGAAACAGGCGCAAAACGCGCTGCGGCTGAAACGGGCCTATCGTAGTCCAGGGCCCCAGCAGCGCCGCCCACATCCCCATGCCCTTACCTGCATCTCCACATGGCTGACCCGTGGAACAAGATCGGCGCGTCGGTCGACATGTCATCCTTGTCCTAGCGCATTGGTGGCTTGCCTTGCCTGAGATCGGTGGGGACCGAGTGACGCCGCAGTGGGGTCCTCCCCTGCGAGGACGTTGCACAGCGGCAGGTACTGGTTGCTTCGCATCGATCAACGGGGTTTCAGAAGGTTCGACTGCCCGCTGTACCGCTGCCACCGAAGAAGCTGTCGATGTCTCAGCTGATACAAACACATGCACGCCCGGGCGGAGAATTGGCCGTCCGCACAAATGCCAATCTTTACGTGTCCTGGGTTGGCCACCATCTCAAAAGCCTCGTTCACATCCCGCCCATGCAAATCCAGGGGATCCGGGTGCAGTTGCTGTGAATCGACCCTGCTGACATGTTGTTACAAAAATGTGAATGCTTTTCTGTGCTTTTTTCTTTCGACACGTTTCCTGTGACTCTTTCCTCCTCACATTCCCCCCCTCCGCCGTCGTTTGGTGTCTATTCTTGGCTTACACTTCTGTCACTGTCACTCTTGCTTCATCAACCGCTTGAGGTGCGGCCCCGGCCATTTGTCCTTCTTTAAGGGATCTAATTCAGCATCCACCCGCTCCCACACCCTTTGTGCTCAACATGACTTTCCTTCGCTCACCCCAAGGTATGTATGCTCCACCAGTTCTCACATGCACTTCTGATCGCTTTGAAGGACGTGCAGTCGCTACCATCATTGTTCTTGTTTTTTTCGTAGCAATACTGCACAACAATGCAGAGCAGCCATCCTTCATTCCTTCGTTTCCTCTCCCGCAGCGCTCCTCGGGACGTCGATACCCTACACTAAAAGAGCGCATGGCCTTATCAGAAGTCTCATGGCAGAAGAGCGTCCAGCTGCGCGAGAGCATGGCCGTTGCCCACCCGAGCAACCCTCAGATTCCTCTCTTCCCCGCCCAATCCCTTGATGCTTTCGGAAAATACCCCTACACTTTGTGGGACTTCTTTCCGCCTACCTGGACCTGTCCCCACGATGTTCAACGCGTTGGTCGCCTCGGCGATGGAGGAAAGTGGGTCTGCGGCATGAGCATCTATGAATCCGTGCCTACCCCTGCGTCATGGAAGGGTGGCGTGCCTGCAGGCGGCCAAGACGGCGTTGTCATCTACAGCTTCGGCATCAACGGCGAATCGTCATTCGAGGCAGAAATGCTCGAGCGTATCCCCAGCGCGCGAATCTGGGGGTACGACTTCAGCGTCAACGGTTGGGGGAAGCAGATTGCGACCATGTACGAAGACCGCACCTTCTTCAAGAAAGTCGGCATCGGAAAGGAGGACGACACGGCAAGGTCGCCGCCTTTCTACACTCTGCAAACCCTCATGGCCATGAACAATCACACATACATGGACATCCTGAAAATCGACGTCGAAGGTTCGGAATATAAATCATTTGACTCCGTCATGGACTTCTTCACGTCAGCCTGGAGGGGCAACGGGGACGCCGTGCTGCCCATCGGCCAGATCATGATTGAGATCCACGTTGGTAACGACCAGCCTGGTGTCAACTTCAACAGGTTCAGGAAATGGTGGGAACGGCTAGAGGCAATGGGCATGAGGCCCACGTGGATGGAGGTCAACCTCATGGCCCTGACGATTCCCCACGAGAAGACAGATCCTCGGTGTACGGAATATGTGCTGGTCAACGCGCGGGACGCCCGCAGTGTGCTGTGGAAAGAATAACAGGTAGATGGCGGAAGGGGAAAAAAACGATTGGCTCAAGGACTGGAAGCCTTGAATACAGACTCCATGAACTGGTGGGGGCATACCTGGCGTTTAGGTGTTATTCAGATAGGGCTGGCCTTTTTAAGAAGTGGTATGTTATGAGGTATATAACGGACGCTTCCATGCTCCCTGTAAATAGACTCGTCGAGACATATCGAATTCACAAGTAATCTTCTTTACTGAGAAATTGTATGGTTATCTACTTCCCAATCCGGACTCCAGCCTCGTCTGAATACTCGCTTCCTAGTGTGTGTGTAACATTAGTATACGCTTCAATAGGTACGAAGTCTGCTGGAAGTACATCCAAGGATATTCAAATACTTCTTACTTGAAGGCGTGGCTTAGCGATTATGTTAATAACAGATGCTACTACCTATAAGCTTACTGGTACGTAGTGCACAGTTCAACTTGAATGGGGCGAGCCCCTTACAACCTGTTGGCTGGTTTGGAGGCTGTTTCGATTCGAGGATCGTATTTGTGTTCAGTATTCAATACTTGAATTAACGCTCTGTAGCTCACGACCCCATTAGACTACTGCCTCAGCGCGCATAGTTCAATACTCCAATGCTATGAATATTCACACCTGTAATCTCTTTTGTTGGAAAAAAAAAAAAAAAAACACAGTCCAGCAAAACCATGGCTACCAAAGCTGGGTCTCGACTTTTCAAGCATGCCGTCCTAAGGTATATCTTCACCTGGGCTGAGTCCTCGTAGATGTTATTAACGGCCATCCCGATGACATACCACACGAGTACGCCATCGAAATCCTTTGCGAAATCCTCAAAGAGCGTAATTTATCAGCTCCTTCTCGGTGCAAAAGTCATGTTGCGTCGAACTACTACCCCGAGCACAGCGACACAACTGCTGCTATCTCGGACAAGGAAGCAAATGTCGCCGCAGAAATCTCAAACACTTCAGTTGCACCTACACCGGCTCCATAAAAACTTGCTTTCAAAGTTATTGAAAGGTTAAGGTATATACGCTTTTCACCGTAGTGATCTGTTCCAAGTACGACCATTCACTGCGGTCATACTGAGCCCTGGTCAATGGCACAACTCCTTATATTAGACTCAAATTTCCATAGTTAGTATACTAACCTTAACCTCTAATAAAAGAGTATAAGCTACTGATCTTGGAGAACAGGCAATTGGTATTTCGCACCAAATAATATAAAACCTGAGCTAAATTGCATGTCGAAGGGCAAAACTTATTGTCGCAACCGAAGTGCTCAAGTACCATATTGCAGATAGATTCTTCCTTGCTGTCATTTTTTTCCCTCGGAATCTGTCGCAACGAGCGTCCTCCATAATTCTTGAATTTCTCAGAATGATCGCGTATTAAGAATTCACCAAACCTAAGACAGATAACATACAATTGAGTTTGATGGAAGAAGCGAGAGAATAAGTTAATAATGTACACTAACTCGGACTCTATTCGGATAAACAAATATCAGAGTATCCGAGAGCTTGATATACCTGTTAGATCTCGCTAGGCTGAAGTCCCCAACGCGGCGCGTTAATAATGATACCCATCAATCCACCAGAGATAATTCCCGCTACTGGCAAGGTGACCATCCAACCCATGTAAATCCAGGCAATCATCCTCCAGTTGATGGCTCTCCATGTCCCAGAGCAGAGCCCAACACCGACCGTAGCTCCAGTGATGCATTGTGTGGTCGAGATGGGGAGACCGAGACGTGTAGCCAAGATGACTGTGAGTGCCGCGCCAAGTTCCATAGAGAAACCGCGCGAGGGCGAGTGTAGTGTGAGGCGGTTGCCGAGGTTGATGATAAGGTTGTATCCGTAGGTCCAGAGGCCTATAGAGATAGCAGCACCACCGAAGACAAGGATCCAGATCGGGACTGGCGACTTGGAGGATGTTTCACCAGAAGACCTAAGATGCGATCAGCCATGTCCAGGTGGGCAAATGTGTGTTGATGGTGCTTACCAAATCAAGTAAATTGCAGAAAGAGGGCCAATGGCGTTAGACACATCGTTGGCTCCGTGGGCAAAACTGGCGGTTGCAGCTGTCATGACTTGTAGGAAGGAATATAAATGTTCGGTCTTATTGTCGTAATGTGGAACATGAGCGTGCATCTTGTGAAGGTCTTTTGCGAGGAAGGAAGCTGCGAATCCCTTGGGCTTGCCACTGAACAAGCAAACATGATCAGCATACATCTGAGGCGAATAGTACACCGTGCAGTCACTTACTTGGTACCTATTTGCTCAGCAACAACATCGCGCTCTACGCCGCGGAAAAGGAAATATTTCGCACGAGCATACATTCCTTGGAAGCTAAGGGCCGGGTCTTTATAAGCTGCTGCACGGAAGGCTTCCTGTTGTGAAAGTTGTGGAGCAGCATCATCGCTGCGTGAGGATGAAGCAGAGTCACTAGATCCTGCAGTACCGGCTGTACCATGATGCTTCTCGGTATCGGCCTGCTGGTTTTGAGGAACCGTTGGGATGGCGCTCGCGAGGATCGGGTTCGTATGGGGATTGGCATGACCACGGTAATAATCCTGCACAACTTGTCGTTGAACTCCTTCGGGAACCTCAGGGACAGGGCCACGCTTCCAAAGCAGTGGTCCTTTGATAATCTCCCAATTTTTGAGGGTCCAATCTTTAAGGACGAGACGCCGATACAGGAATGGAAGTAGAAAGATGGCATAGAGGGCCACGACGCTGCCAGCTACACCAAACACGCAGCCTGTATGAGATGCATTATTAACAGCCAGAACTTAAGTACTTGAATATGGGACGTACCAAGGATCTGACCGGCAGTCCAGTCATCTAAGTCGAGTGATGCGGCACCTTTCCAGACGATGACCATTGTTAGAACCGCCGAGGTGATACCAAAATATACTGGGATCATCATAAGACCTTTCTTCAGGGGATCCTTGCGCTCTAGTACACCGTACTTGGTGATTCCAAAGACGATGATGGCAAATCCGCCAGCTATTCCCGGCGCAATGAACCATGCTGCAAAGACTGACGAGACACCTTTCCAGCCCCATTGCACGCCATCAGCTCCAAGAGCGGCGATACCTACACCGATGATGCCACCTACAATGGAATGCCTAAACGCCTTCAGTAATCGGACTATGTGACGTTCAGTGACGGACTCACGTCGTTGAGACTGGCAATCCAATCTTAGTAGAGAGTGTCAACCAGAGAGATGAGCCTACGAGAGCACACAACATGCCTAGCATAAGAACTGATGGATTATTCTCGAAGGCACTGACTGAAATAACCTTGTTCCTGATGGTATCTGCCACACGAGAACCAGCCAAGACCGCTCCGCCAAACTCACAGACAGTAGCAATCAACATGGCCTGTTTCATGGTCAACGACCGAGACGACACAGAGGTCGCAAAGCTGTTGGCAACATCATTGGCACCAATGTTCCAGGCATCCAGGAAGGCAAATATGAGACCGAATGCAAAAATGTAATCAAACATCGGGAGGGCAGCCATCTTGAAGTTCGTACAGGTGTACTGCAGAGTCAAACAAAGTGATGATGGCTTGCTCGATGAAGTAGAATTTCGCTAGGGTCAATGGATGTGGTGCAGTATTTATTGATTCCAGAAATATGGCGGCCACTCTACTGATCTCCTGCACTCTCCACACGCGGAAACGCGTCGCCGAGCTGTCAAGAGACGAAGGACAACTTGCCATGAACACTATCGATACCAAGCCTGTCCCTTTGCGAGTTCTCATCCAGCTACGTGTATTCGTTCTTCCATGCGCAGCATTTCATGCCAGCAGAGCAGACTCTAAGGCCATGGCGGAGGTCTTGGTCCGCCCCTTGGCGGCGCGGAAAGTGAGCATGCCAATGCCTTGTCCCAAGCCAGATTTTGAAAATTCTTGGCCACGTGGGTGAACGACATGACCTGTGTCGTTAAATTAAGATATCGATAAGGAACTCCCAAGATATTTTGCCTCGTACGATGACGAATGGAATTGTGGTCTCATGCTGGGCGCGTGTAGTGGTCTCGCATTCCTATGGCGAAATCTCGGTTATCCGGCAGCGATGGCGTACAAAGTTGCTCACGACTGGAGAACATGTCTTCCAGTGGTAGTTTTCTTGCTTAAGAGTGGCGACCAGTGAATGTGGTACTTTGCGCACAAGAAGAAAGAGGAGACTAGCTGGCTGCTGCAGTGGCGCTGCACTACGATCTGTACAAGCCTTTCACGTGCCTACATTACGCCACTCGCAGAGGCTCATCAGGTGATTCGGTCTCTTTTCGTATAATAAAGCGTGTCGTCGCAGAACAATCCGGATTCTTCCAGAGTATATACTATTTATGTATCTATACATCATGCGGTAAATACTTGTGCTCATAGCAATTACTCTAAGGGTAATTTTGCGAAGACTACACGTAGCTCCGGTCACGTTGTGGACCAACTGCGGTACTATCTTCCGTTGGAGATTTCGAATTTCCAGGCGCAGGGATTTTTCTAGTCTTGTGTGTTCATTGTTTGGGCTTGAGTCATGGTTGGGTGAAAGGTGATTGCAGCGCAAAGGCGCGCGAGTCGAAAAGAGAAGCTCAACCGGGCAATTCGTATTACTGGCAGTACCCAGTCCTACGATAGTAATGAAATAGCTGGATAAGTAATTAGGGAGAACCTTGCTCACTTGGTTCCGGCCCGCTGGTTCGTCCCACCATCCAGCATATTTAGCACATACTGCAAGCTAGGAATTGTCGCATCCAGTCATGCGTACTCCACAAATTGTAGGATGGATGACAAAGCCTGGCAGGAAACTAGCCAAGCCTTGTTGCACCCAGAGCTGAAAGACCCTGGTGGAACCAACCCGAGGCTGACGATACTGAGCATTATCTAATAATTTAAAGTTGAGCCCAGAAGGTTATGTTGTAGAGAGCGAACGTAAACGGTGGACTCCGAAAGGATGCGCGTAGTCCAAAACCATTTGTGCTTCTTCATTGACGTCTACGTTAGTGTCGTATGCCGCATGAATTCGGCCTGGCAGTAAACCCGTACCTTCTTAAGCAGGGTTGGAGAGAGGGTGTGATTAAGTGTATAATAGGGGGTGCGAGCCCGTTTCAGGAAGGCCCTTTTAGACTAAACTTTGGGGGCCTATTAAATTACCCCACCACTTTCGCTGGTAGACAAGGTCTCGGACATTCAACCTTTTCTGTCCGCCTACCTTTGTCCCTCTGACATGGCCGAAATTTGCATCCCTACGAAAATAGCATACATTACAATAGCTTCTGCAACGGCCCGCACATGCTCGGCCGATAGCGCCAATTTACGGCTGAAGGTGCTGATGCTCAAGTGATGTTGCTGATGCGCAACCCATGCTCAGAAAATGGACAAGATGTGTAAGCCGTGCTAGGCAGGACATTATTTTTCAGAGCCCATATAAAATGATCAAAGGGATCTTCAAAAGGTAAGCCCAGAAGAAGCAGCTTCTTTTCCGCTTGCTTGGATTTGGTTCCTATAGCAGAAGTACGCCTCCACCAGCCATGAAGGCGTTATTGCATTTGCTGCCCATGATGGCCATGGCCGTCGGGACCGAGGCCGCAGCTACACCACCTGGACCACTTGCTAAAGGTGCGCCCAAATCGGCCTATTGGCCTGTGTTGCCTCAGCCTGATGGACCTCCACAACCGTGTGTATCAAATTCTATAGTATTCGTGCACCCCACTCACTTATTGTCAGTGTTAAACCTACAGGTCCAGGGGCTGTTAATCACAACGCTTCATACAGCCCGAGTACGATTAAGCCAGCGAAGCCCATCAATGCTCAAGCAAAGATACAGGCAGCTGCAGCATGCTCTGGGCCGGTAACCGGCAACCCGAGTGGGTTCTGGATGGATCAAGAAGATCATACTGGGAATGCTCGTGGCTATGCTCCGTTTCTTGTTAGATGATTCTTGGTTCCCATTTTGCAGGAATGCTTACATTTCCAGGGTGACTTTTTCACTTACAAAACATGGCGCAACGTCCAAAGCTATGGCGCCAAGGGAGATGGGACCGGAGATCAAACTGCGGCTATCCAAAATGCCTTGAACGATGATAGTCGCGGCGGAAATCGTTACCAAGGACCCCTTGCAGCACAGCCTGCGCATGTGTTCATCCCTTCGGGAACATATCAGTTAGGCTCGAAGCTCGACCTTCGTAAAGGCACAATCATTATGGGCGACCCTAATAATCCCCCGGTCTTGAAGGCTGCACCAGGCTTTAGTGGAGACGTTCTTGTTGATGGCTACGATGGTTAGTGATTATATTCGTGTTATACTTTCTTTTCTCACCTTTACATGCAGCTGCGAGCGCGCCGGAGACATCCTTCATGACCCAATTACGCAACGTTATCATCGAGTAAGTTGGTCGGTTTACCTTGGTATGTAATAGGCTTACTGACATATCAGCACCAATGCCCTCTCTGCCAGCAAAAAGATCGCCGCCCTAAGATGGGGGGTCGCCCAAGGTTGTGCCCTTGGCAATGTCAAAATCAATATGCCTTCAAGCTCAACAGGACACACTGGAATCCTTCTTCAGGCTGGGTCAACAATTGCAGTCACAGACGTCCAGATTACCGGAGGTGCCATCGGTATCCAGAACAACAACCAGCAGGTTATTTTTAAGAACATCTACTTCAAATTCTGCACTACTGCGTATGTTGCCCCCGGTGGCTTCACATCCGTTCTACAGGGTGTCACTTTCGACACTTGCGGGGTTGGCATTGACGCCACAGGTAATCACGGAGATGTGATGCTGCTCGACTCGACTTCAATCAACTCTGGCAACACGGTCGTCTTTAGAGATTCCTCAAACGACGGAGGCGACCGCAACAATCAAATCGTCATCCAAAATCTCAAGCATGATAACGGCAACCCTATTGCGGTTACATCGACTAACCAGGTGGTGCTAGCCGCCCGCGACTCGGTTGACACTTGGGTTTGGGGTAACGCAGTCCCCGGGCAATACCAGAAGGGCACCTTGTATACAACATCGCGCCCCCGGGCTCTCCTCGACGGATTTGGAAAGTTCTTCATGAAAGATGCTCCAACATTTGCTGGTTATGCAAAGGACCAGATTGTCAACGTCAAAGACGCTGGTTTTGATGTCAAGGGCGATGGGAGAACCGACGACTCTGCAGCTTTGAATGCCATCCTAAGACAGAATGCTGCGAACTGCAAGATAACGTATGCCATTCATCACGATTCTACCATAACTTTCATGCTAATGTCTCCTTAGATACTTCCCATATGGTGTATATATCGTACTCGACACTCTTTTTATCCCGCCTGGCACCCAGATCGTCGGCGAGGCGTGGCCTGTGATTAGCGGAGCCGGCAGCAAATTCAAGGACGCCAACAATCCTCAGCCGGTTGTCAAGGTAGGTAATGCGAATGATGTCGGCGTTGCTCAAATCTCCGATATGCGATTCACCGTGGCCGAGCCTCTCGCGGGAGCCAAGATCATGGAGTGGAACATGGCAGGTTCCTCTCCCGGCGATGTGGGAATTTGGAACTCCATCGTCAACATTGGAGGTATGCGCGATTCGACAGTAAACAATGTATGCACCGATCAGAATCCATGCCAGGCCGCCCATACCGGTGTACACCTCACTCAGAGCTCCTCTGTATACGTGCAGAATCGTAAGTTCAAGCCCTCTATTGCGAATACCTTCACTAACCAAGAATAGTGTGGGTGTGGACAGCCGATCACTCCGAAGATGGTGGCCCCCTGCAAATCATTTCAACGGGCCGGGGCATCCTCGTCGAGTCCACCAAAGCCACATGGCTTGTAGGAAGTGGATCTGAGCACCATTGGCTATACGGATACAACTTCAACGGTGCACAAAATGTCTACGCCGGTCTTCTGCAGGTGGAATCGCCCTATAACCAGGGTCGCGGCGCTGTGCAAGTTGCACCAGCGCCATGGGTTGCGAGAAATGGTGATCCAGATTTCAGCTGGTGTAATGGCGGCGACGGGTACTGCCGAAGCTCGGTAGGATTGAACGTCAACAACGCACAGAACCTATTTTTGTATGGATCTTGTACTTGGGCGTTTTTTGATGGGCCTTGGAACGGTAAGCTCCATAAACAGTGACCGAGACATTCACTAACAGACTCCTTAGGCGACTACTCGGCAGGCAACCAATGTGGACCCGATTGCCAGCAGAACATGAACCGTGTGGCAGGCTCAACCAGCGGCCTTCAATGGTATGGAGTTAATACCAAAGCTGGCGCAACAATGATTCTTGATAATCAATCCAACCCGAAGATGTTCAACAATCCTGGAGGGTAAGTGCAGCAAGACCGCTTTGAAACCGAAATCTAACGCTCGTAGATGGGGAGGCAATCTGGTGTATTACCGCCAATTTGCATAATTAAAATAGTGCCGAATCACGTTTGTGAACACGACGTTGTTGAAACCTTTCAACGTTTTTCTTTTGTACATTTTGTAACCTTTTTCTCAGATTACTCTCTTCTACGCTCCAATATGAAATATATTGAGCTAAGTAAAAATAAGAACAAATTTTGAATCAACGAGAAGGGGCAACCACTCTAGTGAAGACTTGTGGCTGTGTTTTAAAATCCGTCCCTAGAAGGTATTGTGCTGGTCATGGAAGTATACTAGTTCACATATGGTAGCAAGCAGTTGCAAAGTAGCAATAAAGATTTATGAATGAAAAGAGGTTAGGATTGAATGTCCTGCTCGCTCTGGACGCTATCAGACTATGAATATGGATTCTACATTGCGCAAATTCAAGCACTCCAAGCTCTTAGCAAACGCTCATCTGAAGACACGACTTGTTGCCAGTGAGCTCACGTCATCTCCCTTCCAGTAACCCAGTCCATGCGTGCCGCCATCCACCAACAAGCTAGCATCACTAGGATGGCCCATAACCACAGCCCGCCGGGGCCCAGACTCTTGTCTCACATGGTCGCTGAGCGTCTCGACATCGCCATCCGTGTCCCATGCGCCACCTCTTTCCTTGAGCTGTGGCATATCGGACGCATGGCCTAGGACTATGGCTTGTCTTGCATACAGAATCTCTCCGCCGGCGCAATCCTGGATGGGGATGGTTACGTCTCCGTGTTGAGGTTCTAGGCCTTCATCTCCGAAACGTAAGAATTGCTCAAAAGCCGTGGTGCCTCGGATGGAGCCCGTCTTTTCGTAACGCTCCAGCATGTTGCGCATGGCCATGAGGGCGGTCTTGCAATTTTGACAGACATCCATCTCACTGGCTACCTGACTGCGGCGGACAAGCTCAGCACAACGAACAGCATTGAGTTGATGCTGTGGCAGAGTGGCATAGTCAAGCTGGGTCAGTACAGTGGTGGTGGGCGTAAAACTGGAAGCAGCTGATGTGCTACGTCGCACGCCAGGGCCCGTAGAGGCAGTGCGGCGCGACGTGACACTAGCAGTTCTAGATAGGGTCCCACTGAGGGAGAAGAAGCGCCGCTTGGAAGCAGAGCGCTTTTGTGGTGGGCCGTGGACGCCGTGAGCAGCAGCTGGTTCAGACAATGGCGGAGAGTTAGGGCCTCGGAGCTCGAAAAGTCGTCGCAGTGCATGGTCGCATAGGGTCACAGGACGAGTTTGCGATTCTCCGATGTGTCCACAGCCGGAGTGTTGGGTGAAGTTTGCATAGCACATTGCTATGGGAGCGGTGAACTGGCTGGTTATGACGTAATGTGCCTGGACCGACACTGCCGAGGGATATGCAGGGGCTCTTTGATGGTTGCGCTGGACCCTGAGCGGCCTAACAGAAGGTGTAAGCGAGCAATTGATAAACGGCTACGACAAAGTAGAGTTTAGAATCCAGAGTTTTGTGAGAGGAGACGAAGAGAGTGAAGCGCTGCTGCTGCGCCCAAATTCCGAGTTGTCGTGCCTGCTGCCTTGATTTTGAGGCGATAGGGGCTGATCTACGCAAGGATACCGCTGTGGCTCAAATACAGACGTGGTCAACCACCAGCCAATTCATCGCCAAAAGTGTCTATTGCCTATATCTAACTCGCATACATTTCGAAGTAGCTTGCATCATCGCGGACGCGTAAGGAAGCTCTGGACCGCCTTGCGAGCTTGAAGGGCCTCCGGCATCTTCTCGGTCCAATTGAAGCCGTGCCACATTCCTTCAGACACCAGAAGCTCCGTCTCCACCCCTGCCTCTCTCAACACCCAGTACATTCGTACGCCATTACTGAGTGCAAAGTCTCGAGTGCCAACTGTGATGACGGTCGGCGGGAATGAGGAATCGTACCTCGCGTAGATGGGTGAATAGTATGGATCCGTTGCGTCCAGTCCCTCTGGCATGTAGTTTTGCTTGACCATGTTCCACAACAGGCTGACAGGCATGACATCCCTCCCATCGTTGCTAACTACAGAGTCGCCAACTCCGCTAAGATCGATGCCCGGCGTGCAAAGGTACAATCGAGAGGGCATCGGCAGCTTCTCGTCTCGCGCTACGAGGAGCATTGAAAGCAAGATCTGCGCCCCAGAAGAGCTACCCATAGCCAGTATATTGCTCGATGAGAACTCCTGAACAAGTTGTCGGTAGACGGTGATAGCCTCGTCACGAGCGATCGGATATCGCACCTCGGGCGACCTAGAGTACTCCACCGAATACACTCGAATGCCCATCTCGGAAGCCATGAGCAAGCCCGCTCGCTCCCTCGCGTTACCCATTATGAATCCTCCACCGTAAAAGTTGAGAAGGATCTTATCTGCATTTCCAGGCTTGATGGCTGGAGGCGTGATGACGACGATTGGAATCCCTGCTATGGTCGTTCTCTCGATGTGCAAGTCGTGTCTTGCAATGATGTCGTCCTCCATTGGGGTCAGCTTGGCTGCCATACTGTCCCTGAGACCCTTGGCTCGCCGGGGTGAGGCGATGTACATGGAAACGAGATTGGCAAATGGGACCGTAGTGATGTTCTTGAGAAGCTCAACAGCCTCTGAGCTGATCGTAGCTTTCTGGGACGCGGATACAGTAACCATGACTGGAGTGAATGCACCTTGGAACGGTTGCGATGAGATTGATCATTCATCGTGGGAAAGTATGGCTTCTTATTAAAGGTTAAAGACAGGCAGGAAAACATCCGTAGCCCCCAAAGGCTCATGCATCGATTGAACTTAGCGGGCATTTAGATGTTCCCGAGTTGTGGTGGGCTTCGTATCAGTTTCGAAACGGAGTTAAAGTTCCCAGTTCAAGACTAGCGTTGCTGACCCGGGTCGGAGCATACTGCATCAGCAACCTACGAGCAATCTTGCTCGTCTAGCCTGCCAATAAGATGCTGGTGAATGTATCATTACTTTATGCTCGGTCTTTGCGCCGTTAAATCCGCAGGAACGTCTGCAACACTCAACAGATCATTCGTGTCCTAGAGTATAAAGAGAGGAACAATTCGCACCTCCTGAGACTGTACCTCACAGATCTCGTCTCACCAATCCTAAGTGATCCTCTTTAAACCCCCAAAACACTCTTCAAATGTCTAGCTCGAGCGTTTCTGCGTACATGGCCGACCTTCTTGTCGCGCCGCCACCGACACAGGTCGAGTATAACCGCTTGGGGAACTCTGGTCTGAAGGTATCCAAGATCATCCTAGGAGCCATGTCGTATGGCAGTAAGGAGTGGGCAAAGTGGGTTCTTGAAGAAGAAGAAGCGCTTCCATTGCTGGAACATGCTTACAAAGTTGGCATCAACACCTGGGATACCGTATGATACCTCTTAGCCACTCAACTGTGCTCCCAGACTGACGCATACCAGGCCGATTTGTACTCCGATGGTCGGTCCGAAGAGATCATTGCAAAAGCCCTTTCCGTGTACCGGATCCCTCGCGAGAATGTGGTGATTATGACGAAATGCAGATGGGGAACGAGCGTTGCTGGTGAGCCTCCACTGGGGCTGCTACATGCCTCCATCAATGACGGTCGAATGGTCAACCGAGTTGGCCTCTCGCGCAAGCGTATATTCGATGCTGTAAGGGATAGCATGCGGCGATTGGGCACATACATAGATGTGCTGCAGATACACCGCTTAGATCACGATGTTCCCCACGAAGAGATAATGAGAGCATTGAATGATGTGATCGAAAAAGGATGGGTCAGATACATTGGTGCAAGCTCGGTGGGTGTTTGATGATGATGTCGTGGGACTGAACTGATTTGGTATACAGATGGCTGCTTGGGAATTTCAAATGCTACAGAATGTGGCAGAAAAAAACGGCTGGCACAAGTTCATCAGCATGCAGAACTACCATAACCTACTCTATCGAGAAGAGGAGCGCGAAATGATCCCTTACTGCAAGGCTACGGGTGTTGGACTCATTCCGGTAAGTACAAACACTTCTTGAGCATGCAGCAACTATTAACATGGAAAAGTGGTCACCAATCGGCCGTGGTGTACTCGCACGTCCATGGAACGATGGGAGTGCAGCTACATTACGTGAGGAGACTGACGCTGGTCTGTCTCGGATTGTGCCACGAGATGACCCTGTCAATAAAGAAATTGTCACTGTGGTTGAGGATATAGCGAAAGCACGTGGCCTTCCAATGGCGGTGATTGCGACTGCCTGGTGTCTGCATAAAGGCGTGAATCCAATAATGGGACTGAACAGTAAGAGTCGTATTGACGAGGCCGTCCAAGCTGCCAAAGTCACACTCACCCAAGAAGAGATCACCAAGTTGGAAGCTCCATACGTCCCTAAAAATGTAATCGGCTTCTGAGATTAACCACGACTGTATAAACAAACATACATATTCAAATTAACTAGTAATTTGACAATTGTTCAGTGACAATTAGTTGTGTGACTTTCATTATCTTTACTACTATTATCAAACAGTCTCTAGATAAATTGTCATAGAGGGTTTTGTAGCTCAAACCTTATTATTGTCAACTCACTAATTGTGGGTAAGTGCTGTTTCTAGGGTTTCCTATTGTTGTATTGAGAAGGGAAACAATCAACGCAACAAAAGCGAAATGATTAGCCTTGGTGAGCAAAGAAATTGAGCTGATTTGCGCACCACGCAATTCATGTTTACCAAAGCAATTTTCTTCACTTACAGCCAGCCATCAAGCGGTCGTTGTGGTAACACAAACTCCGACAAATCGTCTATAAATACGCACACCGGGCCACACTTAGCTCTCGACATAGCACGATTCCAACATCTCAAGCCAGTCGTGATCTACGCCATCATGGCGCACAGATTTGAGAGACTTTCCTCATCACCATTGTCATCAGCCCCAAGCGACTCAGTGTTAGACAGGATAGGCCGAGAGCTATATCACAGCCAAATGGACGGCGGGAATAGTGGAAGCGAGGGGGAGACAGCTGGTAAGTTACATGATGCACCTACCAGCGCAGCAACTAACAAAGAGAAAAGGAGACGAGAATAACAACGGAGGAGGTCGCTCCCGAAAGATTACCGTGAAAGAGGAGGAAGGTGCTAAAAAGGCAGGCAGGCCTAAGAAGAAAACCAAGAACCAGAAAAAAAGAGCAAAGAAGGCGAAGTCTACTCCACTCCAACAGACTGCTCCCGAAAATTCGAGCGACTCTAGCGCAGATGACCTTGCCGTTGATAGAACTGTTGAAAACACTCCCATGGTTGGCGAAGCAAACGACAAGATGTCTAAAGTGTCCGCACTCGATGAGCCACCTTCTGATGATATCACTGGCCGGAACGAGGCCGATAACAACGATGCGAGACTACAAGACCCATTCACGAAGGCCCAGAGCAAGCAGGCTTCAAAGACCAGTAAGGCGAAGAGTGGCATTCACATGGTTCAGGCTGAAACCAACACCCGGACCTTGAGATCGCAGGCAAAGGCAAAGGCGCACCAGGAACCAGATCCCCGCGAGGTGGAGAGAAATGCACATGGCAAGGCGTCGGCCGGGAACAAGCACCGCAAGAAAATTTCAGTGGACCGTCAATCAAAGGTGATGAATGCATCCGCTCATGAGGCTGCTCAAGTAGGAAATGAGGCGAATGAAGCCGTTCCAGCGGCCACCGAAAAGCGGGTGCGAATACAAGAGCCAGAAGGAGATGAAGGCCTGGAGGAAACAGATGAAGAGGTTGGACAGCCGGGACGGTTTGCAGCTTCCGACGCTGATCAGATGATGGCAGCGATCAAGGGCCTTCTAGAGCATTCGTTCGTTGTTGCAAACACGTTCCAGAGATGGGCCCCAGAGGACATGAGGAAGAACGTGGGGGAAACGTTCGAAGACGTGGTAAAGAAGCGAAAGAGCTTCGGCATGGAGGAGCCAGCTACGAAGAAGAGGAAGCATTAGGGGTAGATTGCGATGAGGGTTAGCGAGGAAATAGACATGGTGGTGAGACTGCAGATTCTCCTTTCGCCATGGGTGTGTGGTATGCCATGGGATGTCAGGCTGGCGTCATTGTACTTTGTATACTCTTGCTCTGCTCTGCTTTGCCGATAGAAATGCCATTTCTTTCTTCTCGGGGATTTGTCTGTGTGCTGACTGGGTCAAGTGCCCCGCGCTGGGAGCTTACCGTACCTACCCCACGTCACGGTCCTGCCCCTCGATGGGCCCTCAAGTCGCAACACTTGATTCCCGAACTAACCTCACATCACCACAAGCCATCTCTGAGCACCACAATGGCCAGCTGTATCTTCTGCAAGATCATCAAGGGTCGGTCTAGCTCCTTGCGGCTTGCGCGCTCGACTGATCAATCCGCTAACCCATCCGACAGGCGAGATCCCTTCGATGAAGATCTTTGAGAGCGAGAAGACACTCGCCTTCCTTGACATCGGTCCGCTATCCAAAGGGCACTCGGTACGCACCATGCCTCTACGATCCCCGGAATTTTAACTTTGGCTCGCCTTCTCATGCTTTCAGCTCATCATCCCAAAATTCCACGGCGCAAAGCTTCATGACATCCCGGATGACCAGCTCGCAGAGGTCCTTTCCGTGACTAAGAAGATTGCAATTGCGCAGGATATCCAGGATTACAACATCTTACAGAACAACGGGCGCATTGCACATCAAGTAGTCGACCATGTGCACTTCCACTTGATTCCGAAGCCGAACGAGACCGAAGGGCTCGGCGTCGGTTGGCCGACCAGGCAGGCGGACAAAGGGGAGCTGCAGAAGTTGCTGGAGGAGATCAAGAGCAAGATGTGAGGACCCAACGTGATTCTTGTGTAATTGTCGCATGAATTGAGTGGTCAATGAAGCAATGCGGATGGAGGCGATAGGGGGAGTAACGCCGTTTCTCATTGAAATTCTCATTGAACCTGTGGAATTAAGCTGCATAGACTACGCGTTAGGCTTCTCAATGCCCTTTGAATGCTGGCTTTCTCTTCTCTCTAAACGCCGACAGCGCCTCATCGCGGTCCT
>Ga0247757_10000354_pt1 | contig 38826 bp, 26 predicted proteins | sample UWRJL126311R4_FD_180929 | JGI IMG/M metagenome (GOLD analysis project Ga0247757, IMG submission 180929) | Plant litter microbial communities from Arlington Agricultural Research Station in Wisconsin, United States - UWRJ-L126-311R-4 | ecosystem: Environmental > Terrestrial > Plant litter >... | reverse complement strand
GGGGACGAGGAGAGAGCCGAAAGATACACGCAAGCGACCCAGGCATAAGCCCCCCCTTACCTCTCCTCTCCTCCTCCTCCGCACGGTAGGAGGAGGCGTATCTTTCCCATCTCCCCCCTCCCCTCATTCTCTCTCTCTCTCCTCGTAACCCGCTCTAAACCCGCGCTTAAAGCGACTCAGACGACACTCTTTTTGCCCTGCTTTCCTCCTCCTCCTTCCTTGGACGCCACGTCCCGAAAGGATTCGCAGAGCGCGCGCGCTATGTACGCAACCGACACGGAACGAGACGCAGCAGCAGCATCAGCAACCCCGAATCGAGGTCCCTGTGTAACATGATGTCTTTTAATTTTTGTGGCTGGACGATCGAACAGGCCTGGCGGGCGAGGACCCGGCGAGGATAAGATAGCGTGCCTTGTTTACGATACAGGGTCCCACCTACGGCACGTAACGCAGGGAAGGCCGACTAGGGGGAAAAAAACCACAGGCTGGCTGTAGGGCGGACGGGCTGAGGATGCACATCAAACGACGTTTTTTATTTCTCTCTAATCAATGTAATGTACAATAGATGGGGGAAGACGCACGGCAACACCCCTGTGCCGTGCCGTGCCCCATGCCCCCCCATCCCAGAACTCCTAACCTCTTTGCTCTCGTTCTTATCATTTGTAACTTGTTTCGAGATTTGAAGAAGCGCTCGAGGCGCCCAAGAGGCGGCGTTGCACCCGACCATGATTAACTTTTTGATGCTTTTTTGGGGGGGAGGGGAGGGAGGCTTCAGACCCGGGCGTAAAAAGCCCCCGTCTAACCATCTTGGATTTGAGGATCCAGGGGCGGCCACGCACGCGAAAAGAGTGTGTGGATGTGGCGGCAGGGCCACAAAGCCCAAAACCCGCCGATAACCTTTGGCATCTACACGTTACAGGGAATAGGGCACACAAGCAGGATTTACAAGTTGGGCACAATATCGTATGTTGACGCGCGTACCCGTGAGTCGCCCCAAGCATGCACATGGTGGCCGTCAACGACGACGTCCATGTCGAGGTTGCAGACCGGCCGCCGGTCCAGACCAGCGTGCGAAGCTCGCGTCGCAGCAGGGCCACCGGACAATTTCGAGGGGCTAGCACGGTAGCCGCTGCTGGACGACGACACGTTGTGCAGCGGCGCATGACTCATCCAAAGCGTTCCGACGCCGCTCGCGGCCTGGTGCTGCCATGTGTCTCTGCACCCGTCGTCCTCACTCAACAATAATTTGGCTGCCCCGTCACCGGAGGCGGGTGGGGTTGGTGAAGAAGAGATCATCATCAGAGGTAACATGGGCCCTGAAGACGTTGCGAGTGGCGCACGGGTCGCTGCATCTTGTGCGTTGTCGCTTACGCAAGAGCTAGGTGCAGCAGGTGGTCGATTGAACGGTGTAGAGCTGAGCGACACTTCGACCGACGATGGGATGCATCTTTGGCCCGCCGCAAGAATGCCTTCCTCCTCCTTACGAGCACAGCCTGGAGGGGAGGATCCCTGTGCCGTATCTGTCGTGGTTCCCCTTCTGTCACCGCCAAAAACGAGCATCCGCCAAAATCCATCGTTCTCGTCCCGAGACGCCCTGCCATGACCAAGGAATGGCTCGGGTTGAACGAGCAGTCGTTTTTGTGCCTCCTTCCCGTCACTAAGCCGCGTAGGGGATCCCAGGGTAGCTGCCATGCAAGAGGCCGACGACGATTTGATGCTGCGCGTTCGGGCACCCTGGGTGGCTTGCCGGGACCAGGACCCGGACTCAGCGTCTGGGCGACCATGAGCAGGCACCCGCGAGCGGCGATGAGACGGGTGCCTCGATATCAAAGAGCTCGAGCTATTCGTGGAATGGGAGAGCAGGAAAGCCTTCCAAGGGCCATCATCGATAGACCGAGGCGAACTAGCTCCAGCACTGCTCGCGTTGCCACTTTGAATCCGTCTTGCATTAGCGACATGGCGGCCATGAGTCGCTTCACCGATCATGTCGTTCGGCGACACACTGCCCCCCGGGATAGCTGCTGAGTCCTCAGGCGCCATGTCATGAATGAGGCGCAAAGAGCGGGACACACCCTCAATCTGCTGGGTACCATGGCACCCCGAAACCTTATCCTGCTCGCCCGGGCTCACGACGAGCGCAGGCGGGTCGATGGCTTGGGGTCGATGCCATGTTCCCGGTGCTGCACCCGAGTATTGGTACCCGTCCTGACTCGACCGAACACCAGCCAGCATGCCCCAGTTACAGGGCTGACTCTTCTGTAACAATTCACCCCGCATCCGTTGTTGAGTAGTAGCACGGCCGAGTTTGTGCGCCCCCACGAACCTACGAGGGTCCCGATCTCCCGTCTGTGCGAGCTGCAGCCCCGGTCTTGGGGCGGCTGGATGCGGGGCTTCATTGTCAAGAAGCATGCTGCTGCCATCAGACGATGCATGCGATTGCGTGGAAGTCCGGTGCGTTGATGTTAGATTCGTCAACGCGGCCGTGCCAACGCGAATGTCCATGTCGAGGTCGTCGTGCAAAGCGGCAGCGATTCCACGCCTCCAGGATAGGTCCGGCACGAGCCTCGAGCGGTGGTGCTGGCCCTTGACCATGGTCAGTGCGTGGTGATCTCTGGTCGTTTTGCGGATGTTCCTTATGTTGTGCTTTTTGTCCCGTGCTTTGAAATCCAGGGCGGGGGTTATTGGCCGGATCAATCCAGACCAGTCTTCCTGCTGCAAGAGTCTCTTTCTCCTTGCTTCCAAGAGAGTGTCTTCAGGGTTGCCATCATCTGCTTTCCGCTTCTGAGCGTATGTGCCTGTGTACAGCAGGTGTTAACAGGCTGCATTTGCGTTGATCGGTGAAGACAGGTGTGACAAACTCACCGCCCATGTCCCTAATGGTGGTGTCATCTCGGTCAGGGCCATGCAGACGTCGCCGCCCAGCGGCTTGAGACGGCGATATCCTATCGGAAGCGACCGGTGAAGCAGTTGCCCTGCTGCTGCGGCCTTTGAGTGTTTTACTTCGCCCTGCGTGGCGGACGCTGCGTGAGCTGAACGAGCGCAGTGTGCTCCTCGGGCCTTCTGTGTCGACGTCGCGGAAGAAGCCTGGGTGGAGAGGGGACAGGGAGTTGCTTGCACGATGTCTGTCGGGGCCATCCTGAAGCCGAGCGCGTGCTCGCGCGAAATGGGCCCTCTGTTTCTGGAGTGTGCCTTTGTTTGCTTTTTTCGAGCGCTGCAGACTGCCTCCTGTCCAATTCATCCTGGGCTGCTGCTGCGAAACGTCGAGAGGGGGCGAGGGAACGGGGGGACTCGGAAGGTGCGTGCTACGAGAGACAGTTGCAGGTCTCCGCGCTTGCCCTTCGTCCACGCCGTCTGCTCCTTCCTCGCCGACCTCATCTGTCCCATCTCATCTCATCTCGTAGGCAAACACCCACTCCCAAGGACTCAAACACTCTCCTACCGTCATTGTCTAAAGCGCATATGGCCCCCCAACTCGTCGGCAAACCATTTCCCCTACGTGGGCTTGGGGAGGAGGAAAGTGCCATGCAGCTGACGGCACTACCTCCTTCAGTGGTCGTGAACCCGCCCGCGTTCAGGGCCTTGCAAGCGCAGTCCCGCTATGCTGTGGAGGTGTGGAGAATGTTGAGTAACTCCATTCTACATTGCCGGACTTCCGACAAGACCAGCATCGACAAATATGGTGAAGCCAATCCGGCGGAGATGTGAATGCGCAGAGGAGACACTGCATCACAAACAATGCAACCTTCCTTCCTCGTCGCCCACATCCGTCTCACCATAAGTAACAGTCATACGCTTTCGTGTGCGCCGAGCACGCATCGAAATTGTTTCTTCGTGTAAGCTCCACTTCGTCTACGTACGACTTCGCAGGCCTAATTCCATCTTCAGGCCGATATTGCCGAGCGTCCATACACCGCGTACTCTCCTACGTTCTTCAGCATCAAGGCGGTCTGTCGGCCATTGACCGAGCGTCAAGTCGCTGCAGATCCTTGGTTGCTGGGTGATAGGATTGACCATTTCCATTCCTGTTAGTTACCAGTCGGCACTCCTCCTTCGGCCGGTCGTTACCTAACCTATAAGCGACTCTGTGGATTTAGATGTTTTAAGTTGTTGATTGATGTACGTATTAGGTTGCCCTCAACCGCACGAATAGCAGAGCTAGCATGCCGACATATACTGAGCACTGCGCAAGCGCGTCAATCGCCACGGCTACACTTCCACCACATTCTTCCGTCTTGTAAATTCTTTTCTCTTCGCGGAGAAAAGCTATGCTGCAAGCTAGGCAGTGTGACGACAAAGCCGACAATAACGTTATGCTGCCTAAAAGTCCCAGACAATGCACGCTGTCTAGGAACCCGGTCAGATTCCTTCAACGGACAGCATGTGCAATAGAAATCTGGTTTCAGGAAACTCTGTCCTGCAGCAGAGACTGCACAACGACGCCATATTGCTGACTTGCCAGTCGACCTCTGAGAAAATCCTTTCGGTGAGCACTGCGGGCTCGTGGGCTGTCTACTGGACGATAGCGAATGGTCAAAGCGTCGATAATGTACCATGGCATGTACCTCAACATGTACAATGATGTCAACTGTGGACACAGAGGTCGCTATCTAGCTTGCTTCGCCGGTCATCGAATCCAAATTCTCCGAGCGGATGTGACCGTGCTAAGGTGACGCAGCCTCTGCTTAGCAGCATCACGACAACAACACGTGCGAAACAAAGAGGCGCGCATCGTCGACCATCGCGACGATCTGTCGGCAACTTAATGAGGTGCAAAAGGCGGCACCCTCGGCTAGCCCGTGATTTGAGGCCGGTTTCGCGGCAAAGACGGGAGGATCACAGCCTTCAGCCTCATGCATCCGAATGTTCAACTCGGAAAACGATTTACCGTCCAGATGATTTATCTTGGCAAAGGTGTACAATGCCGGGTAATTCTCTTGACACGGCGTGCAAGAGGCAAGTGAGCGTGTTGATCAGTCTAACCAAAGTTTCATCTGTGGTGTAGTGGTTGCAGTGGTCCCTGAAGGTCCCTGGCGGTGTCATTCGAAAGGAAACACTGGCCGAGAAGGCGGCTATGCTTTGAGTCGTGTTGGCGAGTCCCAAGCCAATGGCGTCATCATACTGCGCTGGTTTTCGAAAATGCCCCACCAAAGTTTCCCACGCGCGGCCGTATAGCTCATGCGATTGCCAGGGACGGCCATGTGTTGACATGTCTGCCTCACATCCGCCACGCAGATCTGACGTTCTTTTCGACCCTGTGAATCCTAATAAGCCGATAAGCACTCACCGATGCAACGCCATCCCAACAAACCTCGAATCAGAGATCGAGACACCACCATGGCGTCGCTGTACATTCTTCTTGAGCGTCCGTTTACCGCGACATCGCGTTTGCTGGGCCTATGACGCAAAAGGATCCACTTTTAGAGGTTTGGGCGATAAGGCCCTTGTCAGGGTCTAGTAATCGACGTCTATGCGCGCAACACCAGTTCTCGGAATGATCATCTGCTATGTAGAGTCCAGGAGACAGTCGGTGAGCTCGTTGTGACCGTCCTTGGTATAAAAACAGTGGGTTTGTACCTCTCCGCCGAAACCGCATTACACAAACAACTCCACAACATCCACTCGTCCCACTTTCTGCTCCGGAATATCTAGGGTACTCCAGACTCCCTCCACAGACTTAAATACCTCCGCATTTCCACCAAACCGTTCGGTATCTTCTTTCACCCAGCATTTGAGATTCATTGCTTCATAACAACAACTCGACACCATGCTTACACAACTCCCCCCTGTGCCCTCCGTAGGCAGCGGCCGTCCCCGTCGACTGTCCGCTGCTGAGGCTACTCAAGACAAAATGGCCATGGGCCCTACCGTTGTCGTTCCCCCAAAGCACCTGATGGCGTCAAGCACCCTACCCTCCGAATCCATCGCAACCACATTGGAGGAAGCCAGAAATCATATTGACTCTCTGTCATCCCCTAGCACCCCGTCAACACCCCCAGAGACTTCCATCACCGACAAGTATGCTTTTGCTTTTGATATCGACGGTGTCCTCATCCGTGGCGGCAAACCTATTCCTGAGGCCATCGAAGCTATGAGGGTTCTGAATGGTCAGAATGAATATGGTATCAAGGTTCCTTATATCTTTGTCACCAACGGTGGTGGTAAGACCGAAGCTGAGCGCTGCACTCAGCTAAGTCAGCAACTTGAGATGGAGGTCTCACCTGGCCAATTCATTTGCGGCCACACCCCCATGAGGGAAATGGCTGAACGCTACAACACGGTTCTTGTCGTTGGTGGTGAGGGCGAGAAGTGCCGACAAGTCGCCGAAGGCTACGGCTTCAAAGATGTTGTTACCCCTGGTGACATCATCAAGGACAATCAAGACACAACTCCATTCAGGAAACTGACGCCAGAGGAATATAAGCACTCACGGGCAAGGAATTTTGCTGAAGTGAAAATCGAAGCCATCTTTGTATTCGCCGACTCTCGTGATTGGGCTTCCGATCAGCAGATCATTCTGGACCTCTTGATGTCCAAGGGGGGCTACCTTGGAACAAGGTCCAAAAACTTTGATGAAGGCCCACCAGTCTTCTTCAGCCACAATGATGTGGTCTGGTCCACGAGCCACGACCTTACCCGTATCGGCATGGGTGCTCTTCGTGTAAGCCTGGAGGCTATGTTCAAAGCCGTTACCGGCAAGGAGCTTCAGACCACTGCCTTTGGCAAGCCTCAGATTGGTACTTTCGAGTTTGCTACCCGACTCCTACAGCAATGGAGGGAAGACACGCACGGTATCACCGCTCCTCCGGAGACCGTCTACTTTGTTGGTGATACTCCCGAATCGGACATTCGCGGTACCAACGAGTTTGACGAGCGCGCTGAAAACAGCTGGTACTCCATTCTCGTCCGTACTGGCGTGTACCAGGAGGGTACTAAGCCCCGCTTCCAACCCAGGGCCACCGTTGATACGGTCCTCGACGCTGTCAAGCACGGCATTGAGCGCGAGTACCAGAGGCGCCTACGTGAGACCCTGCCGCAAACGGGCCTTCTCTCCCAGGACAACAACGTCGAGCCTTGATTCTTTTCCTTTTTCAATGCGACGACCAATCATCTTTCCTTTCAGCATAGCAATAGGCGTTATCCTTATCGGTTCCAATTTCACTGTTACCATTCTCAGCACACGCACAACTTTCTATTAGATACGGCAAAGCTAGAAGCGAATGATATATAGTCTGGTACTACACAGCAGGGCAGCATATAGACTGCATAATGGGAGCGAGCTTCTACAGCCTAGATATTTTTTACATAGATTCCTTGTAGGAAAATGTCATGCTCATAGTATTTTCACACAAATTCACATGATCCAATGCTTTGTGCTCAATGTTTTCAGCATTCTATATTTCACATTCCCCATCCCACTCCCTGCCTTCATACGAGGCATCTCCAGGGTCAAAGTGAACTGGGGATGGTAAAGGGTCTTCGCTTCCCCGCATACTCTCTCTTAAGCTCTACCACGTCTCCCCACCCTCAATGTTCCTTCACCGCCTTTAGTGTCCCTTTTTTTTTTTCCAAAGAAGCGCGGCGCTGTCAAGTTCCATCAGTGGTTGATCTGCGTCGATTCGAGCTTGTCACCCGTGGTTTGCAGGCCAAGGTTCAGGCAAGGTTCGAAAGTTCCCAAAACGTGGGTCCCCTCCCGACCGAGGGTAGGTGCCGAGCGAAGGGAACGAAAAGAGAAAGAAAAGAAATAAAGCCTGCCACATGGTTCGGGCCGACTAATCAAAGGCCCACCTTTTTTTCTCGCGACGGTTTCCCCGGGACTATAGTAGTAATAGTAATTGGCCTTCTTTTTTGCCACAACTTTGCCGCTCTCGCCCCCCCCCACCCCCCACTTTCCTCCCTCCCCCCAGAGTTTCTGGTGCGCTTGAGAAGGGGAGTGCGAAGGGAGGTGTGGGTTGCTTTTTGGGTGGAGCTATGGCGTTTTGTGGGTTGGTTGAGGCGGTGTTGGGTTTTTTCTGATGTGTTGTATGTGTGTGGCTTGGTTGGATGGAGAGCAGGGTTTGTTGGGCTGCTGTTTGGACGGCTGCTCTCTTACCTTGTTTGGGAGGGGATGTGGGTTGGATGGGAGAGCATTATGTGCAACCCTTTTACTCATTTGGGCGGGTGAGACGAGAATCTTGTTTTTTTGATTGCTGTCGCTCTTTCTTGCGTGATGGGAGACACAGATGGAACTGTTCTAGGATAACGATAACGGTCCTGCATTACTCAATTCGTCGATACCCCCCAGCACCGCACATCATTTCCTCGTTTTCCATGTTCGTCTTTCCTTCCCTCGTAGATCGCCCCGACTTCAGGAAAGAGTGGACCCGAACATCAAACACGATGCGCGGTATCATACCTCGCAGGAAATTGCTGCCCGAGGAAGCGTATCGCGACAAAGAAAAAGGCTGGGCAGGGTCCGTTTCAAGGAGATGCCGATTACCGCGCGGATAGCACGCCTTCCTCGCTTGGCTGCGGTGACATAGCAGCCGGCCCGACCTTGACTGGGCGCCGTACATACCGTTGAAGGGGTATCCATCCCATCCCCATCACCTCTCCCACCCCCCTTGCCCCAACTCCATCACAGATTGCGCGCAGATCCACGACGAGCGGCGGCCTGACATGTTTTCCTTGGTCGACTGCCAAGTTGTCGACCGTTGCACCTCGCAGCGTGCGTCCGGATGATCCGCAGCTGCGCTCGCTGCTTTTTGCGCGGGGAAGGGAGTGGACACTGGGGCGGGGACCGAGCCCTGGTGTTGTGCCACATGGCATTGTCACTTTTCTTACCCTTCTTTCTTCGCATATCGTGCAGGGGGGATGCCTCGGTTGCTCATCGTCTCAGCGGGAGAAGTGGTGATGTGAAACAGCGAGAGCGCCGGGCTTCACGCTCCGCATGGCATGCTGTGATGGGAGATGCTGCGACTAGGCTTTCGTGCTTGATAGTACACGGGAGTTGTATGCGTATGAGGAGGGGTGTGCTGGTGTGCACTGGTGCGCGGACTGCGAAGCGTGGATCGGTGGGGACGGGGATCCCTGGACCCCGTAGATCCAGCGGACTCCCTTGTCGCGAGAGGTCCTGGGTGGCTGGCTGGTCGCGGGGTGCATACAGTACTTGTTGCGGGTCTCTTGCATGGTACGCGCTTCTTCCTTTCCCCGTAAAATGTTCCATGATGCTTGGGAGTGCTGGGTAGAACTCGGTGCATCCTTGGGAGGTCCACTGCATTCCGCTTCCGCCGATGGGTCGCGGGTTTGACGTGTGCAACCAAGCCTACTAGTGTCGTGGATGGGAGGGATAGTCCTGCTTGTGAGCAGTGGAGTCGCAGATCTTGGTGCTGTAGTTATGGCCGTTAAAAAGGGGAGTGGGATGGTTTTGCCTGAGGCTCCTTTCATCCGAGAGCAGCGACTATTTTTAGATGCTCCAGAAATGCTGTCTGGGAATTATTGTTCGTCTCCACATATGTCGTGTACTGTCTTCTTCATGACAGGACTGTGCTTCGGTGCATACTATGTGGGGTAGGGTCTAAGATGCTGCGCCACTGTTTCATGAAACGTGCACGGGGAGAAGCGGTTGAGGAAAGTACAATGAAACAATTGATTGCTCGCCTGCCGTGGCATCAGCTTGGTCTCTGCATTTGTCCGGGATGCGCTGGAAGGGAAAATGAACGGAGGAGAAGTGGAAGAAGCGGGCGTGTTTAATAATAAAATATCTGAACAACTGAGTCGCTGGATATGGGATGAAACATCGGTGTATTCACTGGGTTGTAGGACAAGGCGTGAAATCAAGGAGCAACTAGGTTGTCAGGATGCCTTTATTAGCGAAGTAGGTTAATATTGGAATCCTTCGGATCTCTGGCTTGAAGACTTCGACCTCCTAGGTTCACCAACTTAATAGGCCCCACTCTGGCACAACAGCAACCGCCATAGCCCTATTGAAAGGGATTGGCTTTACTGTGACTTTAGAGCTTCGTTGCAAATCATGCTCGACGGTACTCACGTCGTGGGGCTCGGTGTGTACACCTGGAGCTTTGCTAGATCTTATACACGTTGCCACAATACCATGGTTTAAGCCTGTTAGTATGGTGGACTTTTTCAAACAGCGAATCTACGGATCGCAGCCCATTTTATACGACTTCCTTGTATTTATGACAGAACGATTAGTGTTTCTCATTGTTCAAAAAGACATAGTCTTGCACCGATTAAAAGCTCTGGTTGTTTTTGTGGAAACCGGGTATTACATTAGATAAAGAGTGTTGAATAGAGATATATACATGTATGTGAACGTATGCTTGATCAAGATAAGGAAGGAAAGGAAAGAAACACAAGATTCATGCAGGAGTAGAAGGAAGAAGAGATTAGGTCATGGCTTTCTGCGCCCCGGTCTATGTGTGTCCTTTGCGTGAAAAGAGACTCAATGTACGCTAACAATTAACTTGCAGCTCCTTATGGGAGATATGCGGCTGAGGAAGGACATCTCCATTCGTAGAGGTATCCCAATCTAGATATTTTTGCATGTTTCTTCACCGTGACTTCGGCGAGTCTGCCGACGGGGGTGCATTACTGCTGTCGCTGACTACCGTTGTCCACGAGCTACTTGCCATCCAGCTCGATGATTACGTCCAGTATTAGCCCGTTTTGGCTGCATCTAGCGCGGCGTACACGGCGGCTATGTTGCCGTGATTGTATGGGTCTGTTGAGTACAGCCAACCAATCTTGCTACGGATGGCGTCGTCGGTTGAAACTGCGGCATCGTAGGACTTGGGGCGGAAGAGCGGCTCTGTAGGATCGATGAAGATTGTGTCGTTGGTGTAGCCCCAATTGGCTAGCTGGGTTACGTTAAAGGCAACAAGCATGCTGTGTGATCTTTAGCTGTTTGTTCGACATATTTAAGTAAGGAAAGGGGTAATTTGGGGAGGGGGGTGTGAATAGAGGGTCACTGACTCGCTGTCTTCGTGCACTGCAAACCCATCGTTAGCCATCGATCCCAGAAGATATTGAACAGGGAGAACAATAGTAACTAACCCATGTCATGGCAGTGAAACATGAATACCCCAGGCCACGGTGCGTATCGTGCTACGACTTGCACTTCCTCGCCCGCAGCGAGCCACACAACGTCTTTCCACCCCGCGCTCTCGTATGGCTCTACAATGCCCCGCCCACCTTTTCTCGACAGAATCTTAAAATCGATGAGGTGAATATGTACGGGATGCGTTCCACCTCCTGGGCCATTTCTTAGAATCCAGATCTCGTCCTCGCCATTCTCAGGCCGTGTTAGGATGCGGTGCTCAACGTCCGCGAAGCCCACGCCGTTGATTAGCCAGAGTCCGTTCGGGTCGCGCGCGAATTCGAAATCTTTAGTCACAGATGTGGAGGGGGCAACGGGGATGTCTTTGCGCAGGTTCCGCGGCACAGAGTTGCTGGCGGTGGCGCTGGAAGAGCCGACAACAAAGCGCATAACCTGATCGGTGGCTGCGTAATCGATGTTGTCGCCAATGCCGTGCAGGTTACGCATAGTGATGTTCTGATTGGTGTGATTCGAGAAGTCGATGATGATTTCGTAGCGCTCAGCCGTCGCGATGGTGATGTCGCTTGTGTGGACGGGATGTTCGAACAGTCCGCCGTCTGAGGCGATTACATCGAAGTCCAAAATATCTCCGTCATCCCCGTCGCCTTCGCGGAATGAAATACTAAACGTTCGACTGATTGCTCCATTTAGCAGTCGCAGGCGGTATTTAGTCGGCTCGACACTGAAATATGGCCAGGGCTGTCCATTTACTTCGATGACATCACCCCAAAGCCCCGTGTTGTGAAATGTATCGTAGTTTAGCGAGCCGTCTGAATTGTAGATCTTAGAAGTTAATGCTAAAGGTACGTCGTACTTTCCAGAAGGCAGGTCAAGTGCTTGCTCCTCAGCGTCGCTGATAATGTAAAAGCCTTGTTGTCCCAAAAAGTTATTCTCTCCTGTATGGAACTCGAGGTGATCCTAGGAGCTCTTAGTTGATATCACGAAAGATCGGAAGCAAGAAAGCCGGGAATATGCCATCTATTTTTAGTAGGGAATGGATTACTTACATGGTACCAGAGAGTCCTCGCACTTTGTCCATTGGGATAGTAATCGTCTTTGTATTGCCCTGGGGTAGCATCGTCTGCAGCCCACCCGTCAAAAGGCGCTCTGTTGTATTGGCCGTGTACATGAACCGTCATGTTTGATGGCCCATGGTCAATCCATCGGACCACAGCCTCTGGATTAGGAAATAAAAATGTTAGGATGGATCCTGAAAGCGGAGGTTGACAAGCATCTCACCTTGGCCCTGCTGCATCATCAAAGTCGGACCTGGTGCGATGCCATCATATCCGACCAGGCCTGTCGCTGGAAGATCCGGATAGATTTGCTGGGTGAAGCTTTTGAGTTCAAATTCGTAGTAGTCGATTTTCGCGCCCGTGTCACTCGTCCATGTCCTGCACAGCGCTTTAGAAACTCCGCGTTTTTTCCGTCATGGTTCATACTCACAGTTTTTTGTTCTTCACCGGCGGTATTGGGAGTGGGTATTGATAGAACCACTTGTACTCTGGACTCATCCAACCCCCTGTAGGTATCGGCCCTTGCTCTCCGCTACTCACTTGGCTCGGACGCGTCAAAGCCATCAATTTGGTGTACTGTGCATGTGATGAACCATCCCCAGAGTCTTGCCCGTTGCTTTGATTAGGGTCTTGGCCCCATCCTTGCGCTCGAATGGCAACTACTAGGAGGGAAAGACACGCAGATCTGAGTGCTGTAAGGATGCGCATCGTTTTTAGCGAATACTTCTCAGCGCGATCCCTTATTTGAAGTAACTGGAGATGTTTCGAGGGTTGAAAAGGAGTATGGCGACTCCGACGATTGTATCAGTCGTTCGATTTATAGAAGAGTAACATCCTTAACACGAGAATTCCATATTCATGTGCGCCACAAGAGTCGGCGAAAATTGGAGAAAAATCCCGATGCAATAGACTGAGTCCTTAGTGCTATAGATGGCGCCATGAGGAATATTTGGGTGTGCTCTAAGACCCATATGAGATGATTGGACCACACAGATCTGGTACACATGGTGATGATGCAAAGAGGTGCTCTACCATGGAAGGCTGGCTACAAGGCTGGCACTAGAGTGAACCAATGATGTAAAATTTCTAGGACATGCCCGCAGATTAGCACGTCGGGTGCAGTGCCCGCAACATAGTGGGCGTCAGATGGTATGCTGATCTGTAAAATGTAATCGATAATGGTTATGGCTGTTTTATGAAGCTAGAGATGCCCCACAGGAGAGTTTTATGATCAGGTAAGCTATGGAGGAAGGCGGCCGAGTGCAGTATTAGGTGAGGGGCCGTGAGAGATGCCATATCGCATTTCGAGCTTTAGTGCAATGCTACTCGTACACAGTGCATGTACCTAGCCTATTAGACCTCCTTCAAGAGCGCCTTTGCATCATAGAGAAAAATCCTCATTATCTGAGAGCGATTTGTTTCTGCAAAAGGGAGCAGAGGCACCGGAAGTTTTGCCCGGAAGCCAGTATGATAGAAGGCTGACCCTTGAGACATGGCCCCAAATTTTTGAGACCCTTGGTATTCGTACGAGGGAGCAAATCTCTGTTTGGTAGCGTTCATATTTTCTGTCTTTGTTAATGATGAGCGTTGGACGCACATAAGCAAGGGATCCAATCTTGGTAGACCGAACCCTGGGACGTACTGCGGAAACGCTTGTCAACTATTTTGTCCACTTTGATAAAGCAATTTATTAGGCCTTCTCATTCTGCCGTTTCTTCCGTCCAATTCCCAGGTCTGCCTACCATGTCAGGAATCCAAAGACTCATCATTTGTTGGGATTGTAGCGCTCAAGCGCTGGCGAATTCGTGAGCCAGATACTGCACGGAAGCTTCTCCGAACCGGTCCCTGCAGCGTCAGATACTAGAAGATCCAACCTATCCGAGATTTTAGTTCTCCGAAAGGGCCGCCGCGGCTGCTATGAGTTGTAACAATATGATGGATTCCTAATCTAGACCAGAAGTCACTGCCGATCAAAAGCACGACTTCTGCATACGCAAGCATACTACCCAAAAAAGCCAAGTGCACATGTGCGGCACCAAGAGCCGTGTCACCGCTACCGAAGATTTGTCACTGTACCAGCACTGGAAGCTTGTAACCGATATCAAGTGTGGTTCGCCGCCACAGGTGTGCGCCACGGTACGGGCCCTAGTCCTTATTTCATCGGCACTCATTTCAACTGCGCCATAGATCAGCACCATTTGACATATGCTTCTCCGCACTGGTGATTCGCTTGGGTTAATGCATACTGTTGGAATCGGAGCGCTAATTCACAAGCATAGAATCGTGATTTGATAGACCAACAGTTCAAATGGTTGGCCACAATTCTCCTGGTACGCCATACATGTCAACTAAGTGGGCATTTCTCCAATAGCGAGGCATCTCCAGCATGGTCAACGGATTGTAAAAGCTAGCGCAAGAGACTATATAGTATTGAGCGTACGAAACCTGCATAGATATGTAGGTGGTCCTGCTCAGAGAAAGGAAAGGTCGAGAGAAAAAAACTATCATTATCTTCGCTCGACTCAGAATATTCTCTGGATTCATAAAGACAACGCCAGCGCTTCAACGTTTTTATACTAAGGTTCTTAGAGCTGGCTTTGTTCTTGGCTTGCTCTTCTACAGAGAGCGACTACGCCTGATCGCTACTAATGAGACTTTCGGTGTCTGTCACTTTACGTTTCGAGAGGAATGATTGTGTTCTTTTGGTTGTGTGTGAAGATCCAGTTGTTTTCCTATCTCCATTGACAAGCGTCTGTAACGATGTTGTCGAGTTGAAAGAGATGCCTGGCCTCGTGCTACTAGTGCCAATTGTGCGTGGTTGGTACTGGAACGCGCTCATTCCCTCTGCTTCGCTCTTCATATAATTTTCGCGATCTTGTTGCAACGTTCTGGCCCACCGTGCTCGGCGTGAAGTTGCCGACCCCTCAGAGCCAAGAAAAGGGAGATGTGGGATCAGTTTAAGACCAAGGCGTGCCAAATAATTATATCGCAGCTCTTTATACAAAGAAGAGAAGTAGTCCATGTTAAGGGCGAAGATGACCAAGGGTATCGAAACGCAAAGGGAAACTCCAAACAGAATACCCATGATGGTTCCTAGCGGCCAGTTTACTTCCCCGCTGTTAGAATCGTGAGGGAATGCAGCGATTCCGATGGCGAAGAAGGATGACATGAACGAAAGCGGGAGGAAAACGATTGTGACAATCGTGAAAACCAAAACCGTGTTGCCTTGTTTAGTTGCTGCCACTGCTGTTTCGCGAGCCTCTTTTGCTTCCCAGGCGTTGGCGGCTTTCTGTTTCAAATCCATTAGAGTGTTCAGCTTCTCTTGAATGGTCTTTGCTTGATTATCTAGCTTGACAAAATCGTTAATGTCGATCTTGATCATGTTCTTGACCAGTGGGGTCTGCAACAATGGTGGTCTTCCCTCGACTGTTTGGCTTAACTGCTCAACAAGAGATTGTTGTATATTTAGTACCGTGAGAATGATGTTGATCTCATCCCGGACGTCCTTGACTTCTACAAGCAGCTTTATCTCCTCACGAATATCGAGAAGATCAACCAAAAGCGCCTTCTTCTTCTCATCATAGAATTTGTTGCCATGGTCTAGCTCAAGAAGACGCGTTGAACCTCGCTGAAACTCGCGGAACAATCGACTTTCTTTGTCATCGATAGTACCAATGGAATCTTCAAACATTTGGAAGAACCTTAACATATCGGCATCTTGCATTCTGTCGAATGCGCTGCAACATGTCTCAAGAATGCGCGAGATAAGACCTTCTGGCTGACGTATAGGATCGCGTTTTCGGCTATTCGGATCGAGGACGCGTAGTCTGAGGTCATCCGATGACTTTTTGGAGAGATGGCCGCTCCCTGTGCGACTGGGAAAGCATGAAACGACATAATCGACTTTGCTTCTATCAGGAGACTTCCCTGTCCTTCCCTCGTCGTTGTGGGCGTGTTGGCATGCTTCACCCAGGATAGTCAATCCAGGTTCAGGTTTTCTGGGTTTCGGGCATGTCCATAGCCAGAGTTGATCCACCATAAGAATGTTGTGACGCTCAGCTGATTTTACGTTTTGTGACCAGCGGGAAACCACTTGATCAATATCGCGTTCGTGAGTATTTTCTAACATATGATAATAATATTGGTCCAAAGTGCGTCGGACATGCAAAGAGGGCGGATCGTAGAGGTAAGCTTTGATTAACGCTTTTTCTTCTTCTTCTAAATCATCTGGGTCTTTCGTTTCATCGATTTCTGAAAAGTCCGAGTCTGAATCATCGTCACGGTAGGGGTAACTCTCTAAGTCTCGCGCTGATGGCACCTGCAGTAAAGGTCGTCTTCCACCTGAGCTTTCCTGGCTGTACTTTTCTGATAATGCAGATAACCCAGTGCCCACAAGTGAGATGTCTGCAGCATTTTCTTGTTGATATGCAGCATCAACTTCCTGAATGTATAGTGTACGCTTCGCTTGCCGAAAATTAGCTTCATAGCTAATATAGGGAAAGAATAGCGATTGTATGTCATCGGATCTAAAGTGGGGTGTTATAATTCGGTTCCTTAGAGATTCTGTGATTGATTGTCGAGTGTCTTGCCAGATTGCTGGATGTAGACCTAGTTTTTGGAACAAGTCCTCTATCCAAATCATATTGTTTTCAGGAATGTGTATCCAAACGCAGATAGGTGTATCTTTTTTCACACCTTCTGGTCTAACATGCTGGAGTATATTGTCTAGGGAGTCGAGTCCATACAATAATGCCTCCACTGAGATACTGACACTCCAATGCTTGTCGCTGCTCCTTGAGGCGTATATTTCAGTGACTGTGATCTGAAAGTTCTTGCAGGCCGAGAGGCCTAATATTGATGTGGGCGCTTTACCTGTACCAATTCGTTTACTAGATGGACTCTGGTCGGGTCCACTCATTAATTTACTCTTCAATAGTTTCGCAATATGTTTGCGGGACCTGTGTTTTTCTGCAAGATCTCTTGGAGTCCGTTTTCGCTGGTTCTCAAGACTGATATCTGCTCCCCTGTGAAGAAGAGCTCGTATGATAGCCTCATTCATTGTCCGTATAGCGTAGTGTAAAGGTGTATTCGAGATTTTATCACGCACATTTGGATCGACACCTTTGGCGGTCAATAGCTTGAGCACTACTTTTTCATGGTTCATGCGCACTGCTATATGCAGTGCTGTTTGACTCCATCGGTCTCTCAGATTGACATTGACACCTCTGCGAATCAACGTATGGATTTTATCCTCTTGGCCCAGAGCAGCAGCTTGAAGCAGCCTGTGTGTCTGCAAAGAAGATTGCATTAGCATTACAAGGCGAAGAAAATCGGTGTCCTGCGAGTTCGTGAATCTGAGTGCATTAGGTACTTCTTTCTCTGTCATTACTGTGCGCACCGGGGTTCCAAGAAGGCCGCTCAGCGTAACTCCGTTGAGATCTTTGGACGTTTCGCCTCGTGCGATAAATTGAAAGATGGGGAATCCAATAGCAACCTGTGAAGATGCTGATTGAAGAGGAAAATCTGGCTGTACGTTCTTTTCTCGGTCGATTGGAGGGTGCTGTGAGTACAGTTTTTCCCGTGCTAGCTTGCTGAATCGTTCTACTATATCTTTCCCAGCCAACTCACCAAAAACTTTATCTGTAACCTTCGCTCCATGCGTGTTAGCAAGCTGCTCGATATTATCCGCTGAACGAGATATGGGATATGAGAACAGAAAAAGTCCCGCTGTATATGAAATAATAGATTCAGCTGACCCAAAGTCGGCTTGGAGATCTGATACAGCCTTGATGATAAACAGCCCTCCAAGGGTGTATCCTAGAAAGATGATAGGGACTCGTTTCCGTCCATCGTAGTGTGATTTGAGATAGTCATTCAATTGCCTCGCTGCAGATTCAAAACTTGGGACACTCGATAAGCCTGGTTTGATGTCAAAAGAGACTGTTGTGAGTCTTGCACCAGGAATGTGTTTTTGGACCATGTCGGGGTCTTTGAGCCAATTTACATGTTGTCGCTGAGATTTCTGAAGTTCTCCCCAAGACTTCTCTGGTGCGGGCTGCCATGGTGTTGATGTAGAGATTGGGGAACCCCGAACCGGTTGTCTACCAAGGTCTGTACGTGCTCGCTGTATGTTTATTTTCGTATGGTCTTCAAATTTAGGCATCCCAGATTGTATGCTGTGTTCGAACAGATTGAGATCTGCATCGCGGTCAAATGAATAACCCCAAGCTGCAGAATTGTAGGTGTACACCGCGAAAATATCAGTGGTTGGCAACACCGCTCCACTACCGGAGTATCGCACTCTCATTCGCCAGCCATTTTGGGGGGCCGAGTCGCTTATAGTCCATGGTCTAGGGGTTGGACGAGGCTGGGGAAGACCTGCTGGCCGTGATGGTCCTGATAAGTCAGGCTTTTTGCGTTCAGGTACAAGGCTAATGACACTGTGCCTTCGTTCACTTAGTAGAGGCCTAGCATGAGGATCACGGGGTATGTCGCCTAGGAAGGCTGCTGCTCTGTCCAGTGGTGGAGCCTTCTTCAGACCTGGTTTCTTTTCAATAGGCGACAACTCCTCTGGTTGGCTAACAACTATTTGAGGAACCGAGGGATTCACCGGCGCAATGTCTTCATCGTCGACGGGCGCCGCCCTCTGGTTGGCTCTAGCTTCAGGCACTAGCAGTTCTGTTGGTGCAAAGAATTCTGCCTGAGATACATGTTGATTAGAACCAAGATACCGTTCTTCCCAATCTCGGAGAACCTGCTGTGCGTCTGGATGAGAAAAGAAGTCAACATTCGTGACGGAAATTTCAGGTGGCGCACTGGCTCCCGCGGTGGCTGGGAGCGTGGTAAGCTTTTAAGAAAGATATTCCTATCAAGTATCGTGAAATCTCACCTGCTTGGCTCATTGCGCATCGCTTCGTAACGACATGTTTGAGGCATGAGGCTGGACACGATGAGGGGAGAACAATTTCTCAGCGAGCGATCATGACGCTGATTGGGGGCTGATTCAGCCGCTCGCTTCGTGATGGCCGACAATGTCCCGCAGCATTATCGTCATTAACATAGTTTTCATAACTATAAATCTAGAAGACAAATCGCGGAGCTCCAATAGATTCCCCGCCTCCATGCTGAATGACTACTTTCTTCCATTTTGTGTGGTTGACTGTTTCGTCTGACCTCAGATGGGCAAGGTCACTCGTTTACTAATCGGTTAACATAAAAATATGTCACCTGATCATGTTAGCAAATTCATTCCTAGTGAATGGAATTACGCCTGGAGCTATTCTGCCGTGGATAAGCCTCTAGAGACGCTTTGGGCATTCCGCAATGATCTGCTCATACATTGTCCACAACTTGGGAACAACCTGCAGAGCTGGCAGCGTGACGTCATCTGTATGATGTACACTAAATATTCTCCCTCTACTAGCCCTCTATGATCTAAGAAATTTCGTGTGCATCTCTCACCAACGAATTATGGTTCTCGATTGCCATTGGGCTTTTCCTCAATGCATATGTAGGTTCATCCCCTTGCAGAAGCATGTAATTATTTCTCCTTGGAATCTGCACCTGCACAGTCCATTATCTCTGCACTAGCTTGATTGCACCAAGCTCAAATCGACCTTTTGGCCAATCTTGATTGCGCCACAATAGTATGGTCGGCGACCATGCATGTTTATCTTAATCTACGCTTACCATTTGCACTAGGAAACACGATCAAAAAGACGGAGGACCACTCCAGGAGTTCTTTAGCCGAGTCCGGTTATACCCCAGCTGGAACTTAGTAGGGAAAAGCGAGGACATTGCGACGTAGTTTGATGGAAGACGATCCCTTAGGTCAATCACGAGCGTGGGATATGTGATAGGCAAAGAAAGATTTCTGTGTGCCCCAGAAGCTATATAATCGCGTCTGCTCACTCGTCACCACACGATCTCGTATCCCATTTACTGGAATCCCCCCTTGGTCGCTCTAGTGATCGAGGAAGAACATAGCCTACAACTGCTACACCCCAGTCGAGACCGTGGAGCTCGTCTCCCGAGCCGGCGTCGCCAAAGCTAACATGCGCATCGATAGAATTTCCGTGTCAGGAGTCATGGCCGGCATAATGCTCGCCTTTGCATGCGCAACTGTCCTTAGCACCAACACAGTGCCTTGGTTTCAAGCCAATGCTCCCGGCCTCATTTGTACCATCTCTGAGCTGGTTTTCCCTACGGTCTTCCTATGATTGTTCTCACGAGCTCAAACCTCTGCACTGGCTCATTCCTTGTACGTACTGTCTACACTATTCGACAACGCTAACAGCATCAATTCACCACCGTAGCCGTCCTCTACTGCCGCCTCCCGTCCCGAGAATACTTATGTAGCGGATTCTGACTTTTCTTGGCACTTTTGTTGGCTCCCTATTCATCGTCTCCACCATCTACGGCGGCGTATTCGACGCTTCTACCTACACCAAAGAAGTCCGGTCGTTCGTTAAAACGAAGCAGGTGACTCCTCAAGGGCATCGGCGTAAACTGACTCGTCTGCCTCGCGTGCTTCCTCAGCCTTAGTGGCCATAAGTAATTTAGTAATATCGTGGCCATCTGGTGGCCTACGTTCGCCTTCATAAGCCTAGGGTTTGATCACGGTACGTCTTCCTGTTTCCCGTACGGTATGAAGTCTTGTTGAGTACGTAAACAGTTGTCGTGAACATTTTCATCGTGCCTGTGGGAATCTGGCTGGGCACGCCCAACCTCAGCGTTGATCTATGCACTTGGAAAGGCATGGTTCCCGCTTGTTTAGCCAACACTATCGGCGGCGGGCTGTCCGCCGGTAGGGCGCTTGTCCGTGACGAAGAAATGATAGGTGGCTCAAGCAGCAATACGCCGTCAGGCAAGCACTGAAATCCAATTATGCCACTCTATTTCTACTCTTGGGTATATGTCGTTACATTGATTCTTATATTTCATATCTCAGTTGGATGGACTACTATGGGGACTACTGGAATATAGCACCGTCTTCGACAAGGCTCGTTCAGCCGAGAAGTCGCTACAAAAATGCTATCATAATTATCTTTTCAACTTGTTTACTTTGCTCAAGACCCGTGATGAGGCACTCAGCCTTTCAAAATAGTTTTTTACCCTATTTGAAACCACTATGAGGGTCCTCGAAGGGTTGGAGGGTCCGCCAAGTCCTCCACCACAACCAGTACCACATCGAAAAAACAAATGAACTGAGCGCACCACCCCCTGACGTGCACTGGATTTACATCCTATAAAATGGCAAAAAGGAATAGGATAACTCTCCGACGGGGAATCGAACCCCGGTCTCCCGCGCTTGTTATCCTAAGGGGTTTAATTCCCTGTTGGATTGACAAGCGGAAATCATGACCACTAGACCATCGAAGATATTCAAGCTGTTGCTTGGATGGTGATGGAATCTTGAATTTGGAAAATGTATAATCCACTAACAAAGACTATGCTTTGAGTGCAGCACTATCAGAGCCCCATCAGCGGAGTTTCCGGGAGTGGGGGGCTTCGTGACGCTAGAAAAATGGGTTTGTGGGTTGTGGAGCCGCAACCAGTCTTATCGATATATTAGCACGTCGGCTCGCATCCCTGTTAGCAGCTTCCTCTGTAGTCTTGATTGCAAGTGTCCAAATAGTAGTACAAGCTGATCGTTAAAAATCATAGCGGAGATTCATTAGACTTCAAAATCTACACTACATAGCCCTAGTGCCACCGAGAAATTGCGCACGTAAAATGCCGAGTCAATCCTGCTACTACAAGTCTCTTCTCAAAGGGATGCGAGCCGGCCCTCTATCAATCTGAGGCACCCGGCCGCGCCTTCGCTTTACTCAAACTCGTCATCCTCTATATCGTCCTCCATGCCTATAGAGTCCCATACTCGCTTTGGATATAGCTCGAGACAATCCTCACAATTTCCGCACTTTGCGCATCCAGGCGGTACCGTCTTCCCTTGATAGACGTCAAAGACCCAGTTGTCGGGGCGCTTACCACCGAACGAACCAGTCACTAAATCGTACTGATCTGGGGCTCTAGGGAAGTGATGCTCATGCTGGAATTTGGTTCTATTCGTAAGGGTGTGCACGTCCACGCCAAACTTCTTGCCTAGGCGGACTGCTTTTTGGAAGGGCGGATCGCCAGACCTAGATAGGAGGGCGGCACGCTCGACATCTTCCAAGAAGATGGCCTTCAAGTCGGTATATTTTTTACGCCAGGTGAGAAGAGCGAGAACCATGTCCTCGACCCAAGTAACATAGTCCTGTCCGTCCTCGAAGTAACCTTCCCATCTCCAGCGGTAGCATCCGCCCCATAGAATGAAGGCTTGTGTGGTGGTAGGGAGCCACTCCGCTATGTACTCTCTCCAGAAGCTCATTTTTGGTTGCGATTTATCCTTGCGATCTTCCCAGCGATGGCTTGCGGCTTGCGCCATGTCGTTGCAGGAAATTTGTACATCTTTTAGTGAGTCGTACAGGTATAGTTCATGAGGTAAGTATACAGTACAGCGGTGGCCTTTCAAGAATCCGGAAATGTTCGCAGTGCAACAGTTGTAGAACATGAGCGATTCCATAGTGCTCTTCGAATGGTTGTATTCCCCTAGCTTACTAACGATGCGATCTGTATTTTCGAGACGTTGTACGGTTCTAGAACGGCAGCGAAAGGATAACCTCTTCAACTCTCTAGGCGTCGCGGTTAGTGCGTCTATAAATTCCTTGGGCACATAGTTGCAACTATCCAGAAATATATGCTGTATGGAAGAGCTCTGCGGCGGAAGTCTATCCCCCCAGTCTATTAGCACCTCTTCCTCCTCTTCCTCATCGATCCATCGCAGCTGGTCGAAGTAAATATACTCGATGTTCGGAAGGCGAAGCAAGTGAGCGAAGCTGCGGGCGCTGCGATAACTTTGTATCACCTCTTCGTCCAGCCACGTACCTGAAGGTACTCCAAAGGCCACACTACGAAGGCTTTGCAGACCTTGAGTCGAAACAGCGCCTTTGTTTAGGAAATCAGAAAGGAACGCCACAAGACGAATTTGTTCGACTACTTTCAGATCACGTATACGGGGACACTGGGCTATGAGAAGAGCTTTTAAGGGCTCGTCACGCCCAAGCTCGAGGGCCTTGCGTGGTTCTTCGTGTGACTCGTCTGAGGCATCTCCCTCTTGACCGTTTAGCATAAAATAAGCAGTATAAAGCGCCATTTCTTCGCTTGTATAGTTCCAGACCGAGAGCGCGTCTTCTTCGTTCCCACCCGTCTGAAAAAATGGGTGCGGCTTCCAACAATCCCAGGCTATACGAGGGCTCCAAATCTCAAACGACCGTACGTGCCTATGGGAAGGCGGTCATCATTCGGTTGCTTCATCAGGATTCAGCCCAAGGCAACACACCATGCTGGAAGAGGGTCGTCGAGCCCAAAAGCGCTGCGCAACAAGGTGGGCACTGTCAGGGGATCTAGATCCGAGATGATGCAATATTTGATATGGGCATCACGATGGCGCTGAAGTACATTCAAAGAGCAGGAGAAGATGCGTTTGCAAGTGCAAGCGAAATCAAAATGGGAGGCAAAATCAACATAATCAATGATTTCCTGTATGATTTCCGTTGACAGCTTGAGCAATGGAGAGTGTCGAGTGACGTCCATCACGTCTGTATTCGAGCGTTGTGGAGTAGTGGAGTAGAACGTAAGTTCAGGGAGGTGCTTGGTCAGTGGTCCCCTCACTGACAAATCTCTGCATACGTCGTCGCGTTGTCGCGCTGTCACCTGACATGGCAGTATAGAGACTGCTTCGCAGTTGGCCTGGCTTTTCAAGATCTATAAGTCATGGCATTATTGAAAATTCATCGAAGCACCATGGTCCTCGGGTAGCCGGCCCCTCACTAGGCGCACGAATTGACAGCATATAGGGCAGCCAGCCACCAGGCCCAAGAGAACAAAAGCGTCTATAGATTGCCAACCTGCTGAGCAGTTCGGATCAACGTTTCGCCACGACAGCATTCGTTGTTTGTAGAAGCGACGGCATGAAACCGGCCGCCCGAGGCGCAGCTCAACTCTGCGCTTGGCAGGGGTGGTGTGCTTTTCATCCCCACTGCATTTATTGAAACATGGAAGCGACGGGCATATCTAGCGCAGCTTCAGGGAATCCAGGATCCTCCCGAGCGGACTTTTGCCTGCTTCGCGACCTCTAGCTCTCTGCTCTGCCGTGCAACCGCCGTCGGGCCGCCATGTGGTGCTTGTCCCACCATCGCACGCTCTTCTCCCGTCTTACAATATTCTGAGGTCACTATGATTCTGGAGAACATCTCACGGGCGGATCGCACGGCAGGCCAAGACACAGCGGCCTCTGTCTTAACGCACCTCGCTCTAGACAGGCCCAACGGTGCCATGGTGGCCTCGTATCCTGAGTTTTCGCATGACAGAAGCTCAGGAGACACGACTCGCTGCAGCTCCAGTACTACCCAGGCCGGCATGGTCACATTCTGGACACGTCCGCTACTGCACCGGCCAAGCGTGCCAATGGGGCCGCCGTCTTTTTCTCGCGCTGCAGCTTTGGGCCCGCCAAGCTCCTGAATCCTCGTCCGTCGCTGCAAGCTCGCCCCCCGCCACGCTCAATCAGGCCTTACGGTAAAATTGATCGACCACCCTTACTATCCATTATGCCGGAAATAGATGCCCCCCAAGTACGCCATTCGCTTGCACCTCTACTATATCTGTAGCCCGCTGACCCTGTCCTCCCAACCTCACGCGTCCCCCCGTCGCCCCCTCTGTCAACTTCGTGGGCGGGAGACTCTGCACCTTGGAAGTTGCTGACTTCTGTACATTCGCTTTTTCTTTGTATACTGCCGCTCGCTTCCACCATGCACACTTATACGTTAATAGGCCTTGCGGCTGCATTTGCAACAAGGGCGTCGGCCGCCTGTAGCTCCGCCCTCAAGATCGACGACTTCTCCAAATGGTCATCCAACACCAACAGCCTGGGCCAATGGACGAGTGACGATGGAACCATGAGCTCCATCTCGGCCAGCGGAGGCGTCTTGTCGTTCCAACCCAAATCAGGCGGCACCTCGTACTTCTACGAGACCTTTTCATGCCAGGCCGCCTCCACCAACGGCTACAACTCGATCCAGTTCACCGTAAAGGGCCCTGCAGGCGGCTCTGTCACCCTGGAAATCCAGGCCCAGACTTCGTGCTCAGCTACTTCCTATACATCTTACTACACTTCAGTATCTGGCTTGACTGGGAATACACAGACCATCACGGTCCCTCTTAGCCAGTTTTCCGGCGCCAATGCCAACGCCATCACAGGTTTCGTCTGGTCTGGCTTTTCTTCCACAGCAACCTGGCAGTTTAGCAACGTCCAGTTTGGTTGCGGTGCTGCTACTGGCCCTTCGTCCGCATCTTCTTCTGCCTCAGCCACCAAGGATGTTGTAACGAGCGCCACTCGTACTACCCTTGTTACCTCTACCTCCCCTACGGCTACAGGCACCTGCTCTAACCTCCTAATCGACGATTGGGTCTCGCAATCCCGTCTGACTTTCCTCTTCTACAACGCTATGCTCCAGCCTTCGTCCGACGATGCTTCCATGACTTCGTTGGTCGTAGGTGGTGCTGCGGGCAAGAACCGTTTGACTGTCAACCCGAAGAATACTGGCTCGTACTTCTACTCTCAGTTTGACTGTTTGAATGCAAAGAACATCTACGGGGGCATTTCTCTTCGTATCAAAGCTCCTGCTGGTACCACACTCTCCGTTGAGCTCGATTCATCGTCTACATGCGATCCCACCAAGGCTGTCCAGGTCACCGTTTCTTCCAAGGACCTGGGCTGGACCTTTGACGGCAGCGAAAAGCTTTATACCATTCCCTTCTCCAAGTTCTCTGGGCTGGACACTAGCAAGCTGACCACCATTCTCTTTTCGCAGTTCAGCAAGTCCGTTGTTTTCGGACCCCTGGGTTTCTACTGCGGCAGCACTGGCAGCGAGGTCAAGGTGACGACCACGAGCGCCGTAGCTGGTCCCTCGTCCACCGTTGCCGCTCCCACCGGCACTGCTGCCGCTCTCGTCATTGACAAGTTCGCCAACGCCGACAGCAACGCCCTAGGCTTCTGGCGCGGTTTCGACGAAGGCATGTCTGTCACCTACAGCAGCGGTAAGGCGACCATCAAGTCAACCGACGCCGACTATTCCCTCTACACGCAGGTATCTGGCTCCTGCACCGACATGACCAAGTACAAGGGCTCCTACCTACACATCGCCTACTCGGGAAGCACCGCCTTCACCGTCGCTCTGCAGCAGCACAACAGCCAATGCAAAGACACCGTCGCACCCTACCCCGAGACCTGGGACTCCATCGAAGCCAGCCGATACGCCAAGAATGGCCACATCTACATCCCCATGAGCCACTTCAACATCGAGCTCTCTCGCACCATCGGCATCGCCCTCAAGGGCTTCTACTCTCCCGACCCCGTCACCCTCTCCGTCATTGAAATTGTCCCCTCGATCCCCGCCGGCACCCTTGTCCCTAACAAGCTCGAAACAGGCGATCTCGTCTTCGCCTGCAAGCGGCCCAACAGCTTCGCCTTCGCCATCGACGACGGCTCACCCGAGTACGCCCAGCAGGTGCTGCAGATAGTGAAGAAGGAGAACATCAAGGTCACCTTCTTCACCGTCGGCGCGCCGCTGCTCGACCCCTCGACCAACCTGACCAACGTCTACCGCGAGATGCAGGCGGCCGGCCACCAGATCGCCCTGCACTCGTACACGCATCCGAAGATGGAGGGCCTGCCCGACGACGCGAGCATCGACTGGGAGTACAACGAGGACATCGCCGTCGTGCAGAAGCAGTTCGCTGGCATGCACACAAACTACTTCCGCCCGCCCTTCGGCACCGAGGGCGCCCGCATGCGCCAGCGGCTCGCGCTCGCCCTGGGCGCGAAGCCCACCGTCACCATGTGGAGCGTCGACGTCGAGGACTGGTTGTGGGCCCAGACGGACACGCCCGAGGAGCAGCTCAAGGCTTTCCAGCGCGACGTGGACAAGGGTGGCAATTTGGTCGTCATGCATTACTTGTATCCGAGCACCGTGGGCTATTTGCAGCAGTTTATCCAGATTGCGAAGAAGAGCGGGAAGCAGCTTATGCGTGTGGATCAGTGCATGATGGATCCGAATGCGCCGCCGCTATAGAGGCGGGGCGAGGAGAGGAGAGGGATGGGTGGGAAAAATGACACGAGGAGATGGAAAAGTTTTGTAACGTTTTTTTGGTTGTTTGTATGTGTGGATGTGGGGTTGCATGCCATAATACCTAATACAGTCGATATATCGAACATGGTGAACAAGATACTATCAGAGAAGTGAACATTGCACCGTATCCTATTTGGGTGGCTGCTAGTGAGAAACCCCTCACCGTAGGTGGCCATGAGTGAGACTGTAAGCCGTCGACATAAAAAGGTTCTGGGTCATGCATACCATAGCACACCGAGTACGATCACAGTATCCCAATACAGTACACATGCTTCATGCACACGGACGCTCGCCTCAGCATTTGTATAGCTCTACCTCTGCCCGCATTAAGCGTTCACCGCATCCCGTACTCACTCAAGCCCATCCCTCTCGCAATCTTCTTGATGAGCGCCTTCTTTAGAAACTGCTCTCTCGCTAAACTCCTCGTTTGCTGCCCACGTCGTTAGCCTCACACACTACCTCTCCCAGAGAAAAGCAAGCACGAAAGCGAGAACATACCTTGACAAAAACATCTGCCCCCACCCTCCCCCTATCCAGAGCCCTCCCCAACACAAACAACGCCTCCCCAATTGCCCTCTCCTCCGCCGCAAGCGCATACAACTGCCCGCCCACCACCGTCGGCGCGACAAGCACATCGTCCACATCTGGTGCCTTGCGCTGCCTCGCGTCCTCCATGACGCGGTCTGCCTCGCGCATCGCATCGCGCAGAATCTGCTCATTGGTCGCCAGCGCGGCGTCCAGCTGCTGCAGCTGGTCGAGCTCGGACTGCAGGGCTGCCGTCGCCGTTTGCAGGGCGGCTTGCTGCGCCTGCAGCGGGGCGATGGCCGCTGTGTTCTGAGAGACGGTTTGGTGGGTTTGCGCGGCGAGGGCGGTGGAGAGGGCGGCGAGGAGAGCATCTTTTTCGGGGTTTGGGGGAACGGGGGGCACAGGGAGGGCTTGCTGCGGGCCTTTTTGGGAGGGGAGAGTTACTTCGAGGGATTCCATGTCCATGAGGTTTGGGGGAGGTGGCGCGGGCTGTGGAGGCTGGGGCTGCTGGTGTTGCTGGGGAGGATAGTTTTGAGGGGGTTGTTGCGGATAGGGTGGTTGGCCTGGCACTGGGGCGCCATATTGCTGTTGCTGTTGCAGCGGGGGAGGGCGGTATTGTTGTGGTTGTGCCGTGTTAGCTTGAGGCGGGAAGGGAGGTGGTGGATTCTGGTTCCTGGCTGCTGCCCGCCCGTCTTCTGGTGTGATTGGACTTACAGGACTGCCGAGTTCATATGATTGCGGCCGATAGGCTTGTGACTGGGCTGATGGATGGAGTGGTTTGGAGACGGGCGTTGCAGGGCTCATGTCATAACCTGACTGCCGTGGCTGGCCATGATGCAATGGAGGCGGCTGTTGCTGCCAGTTCGGTTGTCCAGCATGACTGTTCCGTTGAGGTTGATTCTGCTGGTATGAGTTTGGATGTCTCTGTGCCTGCTGCGCCTGGTGATGAGGGGGAGGTGGCAAGGGGGGTGGTTGTGAGTATCGATCGTGCTGCGATTGAGGCTGTGGAGTTCCTCTGCTCTGATCATAGGGCTTTGGCGGTTTCGGTGGAGGAACTGGGGCACCAGACGACGGCCCTGGTGGAGGTGAAGCAATTGGAGTCCCTTGCACCGATCTTCTCCACTCTGCCGGTGGTGGAGGCACCGGAGGCGGTGCTTGCGCAGCGGGCGCACTATACTGTGGCTGTTGTACCTTGGAACGTACCGGAGGTTCCTTCGCAAAGACTCCCTTCAACACGGCTATAAAGTCGAATATAGTGCTCTTCTACTCCATCATCAGCATTTGGTCCCTGATTCAAGTCAAGCGACGGCTGTTGGCGCATGCTGAACTCACATCCCAGTACTTTCCCCATTGCGCCAGATACGGATGGTATATTCTCCCGTCTCCGCTCACATGCTGTCCAGGCCTAACTAGCATATCCTGGGACGGAATCACATATACTATTGGCGGCTCTCGAGGGTAAGAATGCGGAACCCATAACGTAACAGGGAAACCGAAGGTCTGGCCTCGAAAGACTACGGGCAGCGTGCCGCTGAGTTGGAGCAGCAGCGCCGAAGCTCCATTCTCGTACGCTATTCGCGTAAGCAGTTGTTTCTAAGCGGCCAAGCGGTGGGCGAAAGATGCGCGCGTACTATAGACTTCGGTCCGCGGAGAGAGAGAAGGGTAGCTTGAGAGCGTTTCGGCGACGTCGTGGTACGTGCGGTTCACATCTGCATATTCCTAAGTATACCTTGTCAGTTGATGGCTCCCGAAGATATGCGCCAGGGATATTTACACTGGGTAGGACACTGTAAAGCCAGTTGAGCACCTTTTCAGGCACGCCGGCCATGCTTGAGGTGAGGGTCGAGGGTATGGCGGGGAAGAGCCTAGGCAGGACGTTGAGCGCAACCACATCATACAGCTTGGCGACCTGGCGACCAGGTACTCCATAAACAACGGACACTTGCGATCAGCAGTGTACCACCAACGAACACTGATTGTGATGTTTGATTTCATTCTTTGGAGCATGATACCATTTTGGGTTATTAAAACATCATACACAACAAGCAGTGATTGAAGGTCATTCATTTGAATTACGAGCTCAATGCTTTCCAAGAGTAGAGCTCTGGACTATGGTGTATGGTACAGCGAATGCTAGTCGTTGTCATCGTAATGGTCTCAACGAAGATGAGAATCCGAAAATGCAGTTAAAAGAAGGTCTTCTGTATCGCACAAATCACAGGGTATATTATGAATCTTCCACCTTAATGCTGACTCCACTCGATCGTGTTGAGATCGACACCTTCCTGCACCAGCTCCCATAATGGACTGAGCTCTCTAAGGAAGGTCACCCGCTGCTTTACGGCGCTGAGAACATAGTCAATTTCCTGTTCGGTAGTAAAACGTCCTATACCGAAGCGGATACTGCTGTGTGCACTCTCATCACTGTTGCCAAGCGCCCTAAGCACGTAGCTAGGCTCAAGGGAAGCAGATGTGCAAGCACTGCCAGATGAAAGAGCGATGTCCTTGAGTGCCATCAAGAGGGATTCGCCCTCAACGTAGGCAAATGATACGTTAACGCATCCGGGATAATGACGTTCGCGGTCACCATTGAGCGTTGTGTGTTCCATAGAGAGCAGGCCTTCGAGCAGACGGTTCGAGAGAGCGGTAACGCGCTTGGAATCATACTATAGAAAGTTAGCCAAGCCCTCGAAACTAGATAAATAAACGACGACAAAGACTTCATAGTTCTCATAACCCCTGCACTGTGTCAACATGGCGCGTCGACGGCCAAAGGCACGCCTAACACTCTGAAAGCCATGCATGTATAAGGCAAATAATCATCGGAACGAAAATGGCAGGTGGCAGTGTGTTGTACATACCTCTAGCTCCTGTTTGGCAATCCTAGCAGCCTCGCCTATACCGACTGCTAGGAAAGGTGCCAAAGTGCCGCTCCTCAAGCCTCGCTCCTGACCACCACCACTGATGATGGGGTCGAGGCGTACTCTAGGTCGTCGTCGAACGTAGCAAGCGCCAATCCCTTTCGGGCCGTACAGCTTGTGTCCGGAAATCGACATCAGGTCGACGTTCATTTTATTGACGTCGATTGGAATCTTTCCGACTGCCTGGGCAGCATCAGTGTGGAAGTAGATCTTCTTTGAGCGACAGAGCTTTCCAATCTCTTCCACAGGTTGCACTACACCAATCTCGTTGTTCACAGTCATGATGCTGACCAGTACGGTTTCGGGCCGTATGGCTGCCTCCAATTGAGCCATATCAACCAGACCGTTGCTCTGTACGGGAAGGTAAGTCACTTGGTAACCTTCATCTTGCAGATGCCTGCAGCTATCAAGCACACACTTGTGCTCTGTTTGAGCGGTGATGATGTGGTTCTTCTTGCCTGACCGCTTGAAGAAGCGGGCCACACCCTTGATGCTCATGTTGTTGCTCTCAGTAGCACCGCTGGTAAAGATGATCTCTTTTGGATCAGCACCAATGAGATCAGCGATGTGCTGACGAGCCTGCTCCACTGCTTTTTCACTTTCCCAGCCATAGGCGTGGGTTCGTGAGTGCGGGTTGCCGTAGAGACCTGTCATGAAGGGCAGCATGGCGTCGACCACGCGAGGATCCATTGGTGTGGTAGCCTGCATGTCCAGATAGATGGGTCTGCTACCCTCATCCATGACGGTAGCCTGCTTCAAAATACCTGAGATGGATAAATGTTTGTGCCTCAACAAAAGGACGAGGGGAAGCTACCTGCGCTAGGACTGAGCATAGCATCGGCCGCCATGCCCGTCGTGGGCATCGTCGCATCCTCTGGTCTTGTGCCTGTCTGTTTCAAGAAGGCCTTCTGGTCGGCCTTGATGGCGGTTTCGATGCTGACAGTAGCATTCGAAGGCTTCGTCTCCGACACGTAATTTCGCCGCCCGGACACGGCAACGGCGGCAGTGCGCGCGGATGGCCGAGAGAGAGCGGGCGATGCATAACGACGCGACGCAATGCGGAGGGCCTGCCTCGCAGCTGAAGGCGCAATGTGTGACATGGTGATGGAAGAACGGGTGGTGGCGGGAGGCGTGTGGGGAGAAGCTGGAGCTTTGTCGCTGAGGTTTTTGGCTTAGTCACGTGGAGCCCACATGGCCCAGGTCTGCCCAAGCCCAGTAGCCGCAACGAGGCAGTGGGCGGGGACTGGCGGCCGGATACATCGGACCAATTTGCTCGGGGCCTGTTGGCTGCGTCGGCGAGCGGTCGGGCGTCGCAGAGGGCGTCACAGGGCGTGCCGAGGGCGAGCGAGCAGACGTGGAATCGTGGAATCCGCAGCGTACATTGCCAGGTCTGGTAAGTCTGCGAGGGTTGGGCCCGCTGTCTTGGTGCTGCCTGCGCTCGCGGTAGCGCTGCCACATGACACAGCCACTGCGCGTGCGTCATATACCCCAGTGCCGGCCAAACCTTCAAAGAGCGCCCGGGCACGCCCGCGAACGCACCAAACGTTGTCCCTGACTGTCCGTGTTGCTGCACTCTGCCTGCTACCCAAAACACCACCTCCTTGCCTTTGTGCCCGTGTATTCCGCATCTTCGCATCCCACGCTACTACTACATATCCTTGCCGCCCAATGAGCTGGAAGGGCCTCACAAAGAGCGTCACTCGGGTGGGTGCTTGCTAGCATATGGCCGAATCGCATACCGATGCCGACTGACCACTGCATAGGCGCCCCAAACCTTCAAACAGCGCTTCAATATCGTATGTTCTATTCTCACTAGACTACCTACTCTCCACTAGGCGCATCGCGTGGCTTTTAGCTAACGGTGGCGGCGCATAGGGAGAAATCACAAAGGATGCTGTCTATATCGACGCCGAGCGGCGATTCGATGAGTTGGAGAAGGAGACGAAGAGGCTGCACGAGGAATCCCAGAAGTGAGCCATCAACTCTGGAGACCACGCTCGCATAGGCTAACAAGATGCAGGTATTTCCAGGCCATAAATGGTTTGTACTCACGTATCCCGCCCACCGCCGCCCTAGCCTGACACGTTTGCAGGCATGCTCACCCACCAAATCGAGTTCTCTAAAGCCATTGCCGAAATCTATAAACCCATATCTGGGCGCATGTCGGATCCTGACTCGTTCCACGACGAAGGCAACCATGCAGGCATACAAGCATGTGATGAATACCAGGGTATTGTCGGCGAGTTACAAGAGACGCTCAAGCCAGAGCTTGAGATGATTGAAACCCGCGTCATCAAGCCTGCGGACGAGCTGCTAGAAATCATAAAGTCTGTGCGGAAACAGGCTGTAAAGAGGGACCACAAGCAGCTCGACTATGATCGACACCGAGCGGCGCTTAAAAAGCTCCAAGATAAGAAGGACAAGACACTCAAGGACGAGAAGGCCATGTATCGCGCCGAGGCAGATGTCGAGCAGGCTACTCAGGATTACAATTACTTCAACGACCTCCTGAAGGACGAACTACCGAAACTCTTCAGACTGGAGCGCGAGTTTATCAAACCTCTGTTCCAGTCCTTTTACTACATGCAACTCAATGTCTTCTATACCCTTCACGAGCGCATGCAGAGCATCGATATTGGCTACTTCGACCTCACTCTTGACATTGAGGCAGCATACGAAAAGAAGCGCGGTGACATTCAGGCGGAGGTCGAAGCTATCCCCATCACCAAGTTCAAGACGACAGGCGGTCTCAAGCCTGGCCAAGGATCCCGGTACGCGAAGAAGGCTCTAGAAGCAAAGTCAGAGAGCGCAGGGGCGCGAAGATCGACCTTGACCGACGGCACCGAGACGCCGCCTCCACCATACAGCCCCACGCCTGCAGGCAACGCCCTCGCGAGCCCCCCGCTGTCAGCAACATCCTGGGGCTCAGCCGCAAAGTCCAAGGGTGCTGCACCACCTCCGCCAAAGCCCAAGCCCTCGCGGTTCAGCGGCGTGCCGGCAGCCGAGACGGTAACGGCGCTCTACGACTACGAGGCACAAGCTGAAGGCGATCTGTCCTTCATCACCGGCGACACTATCGAGATTATCTCGCGGACGCAAAACCCAAACGAATGGTGGATTGGAAAAGTGAGGGGCAAGCAAGGACAATTCCCTGGTAAGCAAACCTCATCATGCAGAAGATTTACAAGAGTATTCCTTTCTCACCATGCTCTCAGGTAACTACGTCAAGCTGTCCACGTAGTTTGCTAGTTAGCCAGCCAGCTCAAAATTCGCACACCACATCAAACTCTCCAGACGGAACACATAGAGTCCCTGTTTCCTGTCTATGCGGGTTTATCTCACCCTCGAAGTCGATAACCTCAAACCACTAACTTCCTCTCTTTTTTCTCGAATTAGCGAAAGGCTAGGTTTTTCGCTTGAGAGGGGATCTTTTCTAGGGACGCTTTTTTTTCCTTCTATTTAAAGGATGTGCGGTTTTGCGGACAGGTGTATGTCTTAGGGAATGGAATGGATTGCAATGCATTGCACGCAAGAACACGTTTCTACCATCAGACTCGCATTCGCACTTCGCATGCTTACGGTGTTAGCTGTAGCAATTGATAAGACGATGCACGACGGTGTGTTTTTAGCATTTGGATAATTGAGAGGTGAACATTTTTACCATGTGTGTTTTAGTTATTGTCTTGGATCACGGTGACGTGTTCTTCTCCTTATCTCTGCTGGGTTTGGAGAGAATATGGGAAACGTGGGTTGTTCTTGTTATCGATCTGGCTGCATCACTTTACTTGACTACTTCATATAGGGCCATGGCGCTTCCCACATGCGTTGCAGAAAAAAAGACATACATGCCATTCCTACGAGACACCTCGACCATGCAGACCAGTACAGGGGAAAGGTGGGAATGCAAACAAAGAAAGATAGCAACTTCACCACACACTGTATCTCTATATAAAGAAACGCTCACTTATTTTTGAACAAGAGTAGAACTAGAACAGCCGTTTTCTCCTTTTCTCTCCCCTTCTTCCTGTTCGTCACTCGTTTTAGTCTCGGGAACTAGGTATCAGTTTGTCGGGATTCAGTCTTCTCTCTACGTCCTTAAGCTCGATGGAGGGTGAAGAATTTCCTCGGTAAATATGTGCATAATATATACACTTAGCCCCGATGTGTAACTCCATGTTAGAATGCGAGTATGTATTCACATCTCATTAGTATCATCGCTTGCATGGGCATCGTACATAGCAGACGAATCTAGCCAATTCACCCCGACGTGTGAAAGAAACAAAAAAGGCAAACCCGCCAGCGAAACAGTAGCTTAGAACCTATCCAAGCTACCAGCCAATTGTCATTCATCTGTAATTCTCACCCAACTCGCAGCCTATCGATGTAGAGGTATCTATGAAGTAGTGAATCGCTCTCTTTTCCGGAAAAGGGAGGGTATACTATCGCTTCGCTAACTGCCCATTACATAATACATTGTGCTATGGAATACTCACCACGCCTACTGGTATCCTTTCCCTACTCGTCTCCTGTACAAAACTTCCTAGTCCCAGCAACACCATCACTATCTCCCATGTAGTCAAGCCTGTCCTGCCCTTTAAAATAAAAATGCAGAGCAGCCTTATGGAGGTGGCGTCAAGATGAGGGCGGTTTTGCCGCTCTCGTCACGTCCATCTCGATTTATTCCCCTAACATGCTGGCACGTGTGACAATGGATGACTGAAGTGCATTGCACTCCGCCTGGACGTTAACATTCATTCATTTCCATACCCTTTTCAGACAGGGGATGTATCCGGCCTAGGACAAGGCAGATAGCTAAGCAATGACTGGACCATCTAGTACACAATAGAAGACCAGAAGTCAGGACTCTTCTCTCTTTCCTTGCTCTCCTTCCCATAACCATTCTCATCTTTCTAACTCAATCCCTCCCACTCCGTTTGAGAGTCCTCTTGGACGAGATTTTTCTTCTACACAGGACATCCTAAGAAAAAGGGGGGTACGAAGAAAGACGTAAAGTGCACCGAACTCGCCCTCCTTAGCTACTGATTGATTGACGCATGGATAAGTGGCTTGTTCGTATGCATCCGAGACGGGAAATATGTAGATGTTCGCAAGGACGTCTGAAACCAGGACCGGAGAAAAGCGAAAGAAAGTGAAGCAGGAGAAGAGAAAGGCAGCGAAGACGGACCAAGCCAGCGTCTCCGTCTAGAACCCATACTGCGCCTTGGCCTCCGCAGCCGACGGATCGCGGCAAACAGGCGGCCAGACGTTAGCCTGGAACTGCCCCGACGCGACGTTGTTTCCGATGTTCTGGTAGTCTTTGGGGAAAAATAAACCATCAGCAAAAAGGCGTCCCGTAAAACCTCCATTCCCACCCCGAAAACGACCCCCGGAATAGGGAGAGAAAGTAAAGGCATCTCACTCACAGCAATACACCCGCCCCGGAAACTCGACCCCCTCCACCCCCTCGCAGTCCGCCAGCGCGCACCCGATCGAGCTCGAATCGCGCCACACGAGCTGCGTGAAGTGCAGGATGTTCCCGTACCCGCCCTTGCCCGCGTGCGCGACGTAGTCGTACATGGTCTCTTCCTCGTGCCAGCCATGGATGGAGGTGCGAGCGAAGTCGAGCCACTCAGCGCGCGTGCGCGGGGGCGGGGACACGCCCGAGAGGTTGCTGCCGGCGCGGTCCTGGAAAGAGGACCGCTGGTTAGCATCTATGGCAGGGCTTGAAATGAAGACTGGTGAGTAAGGAAATAGGGATGGGGGATGGGGGGATGGGAGGAGAGGTGTGGGACGTACGTGCTGCACTCCGTGCGTGCACTTCTTTATGTCGTTCCGGGCCAGCACCGCGAGCGACTCGCTCCACTGCAGATCCTGCGCGCAGTGGATGCGGCGCCAGTACCAGTGCGCGTTAAGCACGATGCTGATGAATTCTTGGTCTTGGATACTAGGAATCTCGGGATCGTCCTGGCGGGAGACGAGGGGACTAGTCGGGACGGCGGTGGTGAGGGCGGCGAGGAAAAAGGCGAGGAGGGTGAGGAAGAGCATTGTAGGAGGTGTACCGGGGGCTCAGTTTGGTGTCGATGGTAAGGAGCTGAGGGGCTAGGGAAGTAGTTTTGTAGGTAAAAGGTAAGTTGGTGCAGAACGAATGAATGGCTGGATGGTATTCAAAGGAGTGGTAGTAAGAGGGAGTGTGGAGCGTGAGTAGACAGACAACGTGGAAGAACGAGGAGCGGGAAGTTATTTAAGCAGGACCGTCGTCGTCGTTGGGGTAGTATAGTGTTGCTAAGGTTACGCTTTCCTTTCACCCAGCTACGCGCCTCGCAAAAACAATACAATCCCCCCTGCTCAACCCACCTTATTGTATGTTCGTCTTCGGTCCGCAGCCCACAAACGACCACCAATCCTAGCGGGGCAATTCACCTGCAAGGATGTCTGCCACCCAGCATTCGTGCTAGGTACTAGGCGTTTCGTTCGCAAGACGCAGTCCCTCCGACTGCCAGGCCGCCTGGCTGCCATCAAATGGGGCAACGCCGAGGTGCCAGTCCAATGGATTATCTACCTTGTCGATGGTTCTTCACGGATAGACAGCCGCGGGTGCTTCAGGAAGGGAACACAAACGGCATAGGGGACACGGGGGACAGACGTCTGCCAGGATGGTGGGTCGCACGCTATCTCTGTACAATTACTGTGCAGCGGCGCCTTAAGAAGAACGTTCCTGCTTAGCATAGTCGCGGACCAACAGCGGCCAGGCAGAGTTCCAGATGTGTGTTCCCGACACATTTGCGTGAGTGTGCAGTCACTGTCTGTGTAGCTCGGTGGCTTGGGCAAACGGAGTTTACTCGACATCCAATCTCATGACCGGAAGACGGAGATAGGGAAAGATGGCAAAAGAGGAGATGACAGCTTGCGTGCGAAGACAAAAAACGGATAGACAGACGGGGACACACGCGGAAAAACATGTTCTATGACTGGTTGGTATAATTGCGGGAGGGAAGTGGCACGGCTGCACGGCAGAAGAAATGCTCCACGGTTGTACCTGCGCATGGGCCAGGCAAGGCAGAGAGACTGCCATGAATGGTACGGTACACAACCGGCCTGGCCGGGGAGACCCCATGTTCATCTGTGATGTCCTGCATGCCCTAATTTCCTTGCTATTTTCCGCTTTACATTTGTCTCTTGGTGTTGATTGGTGCTGACATTGATGTATTCTCTCTCTCCAAGTTCGCCCATCATCTTCTGGATGCTACCCCTCCAGGATGCTCCTGCGTCTTCCCAATATCGTAGCTGAGCCCGAAGTGGATTGACTGGTACGACGTAAGCCGGGTGGCTCAAACCCGCAGCCTTTTCTCCTCATCCGCACTGCGAAGCCAGGTGATCCGTACGGCATGGAGCATGCGGCAGCCGGCCTAAAGCTACACATGATACAGTAGTAATACCTTCCGACTTAGGTTCCTGGGTCCCTAGGTCCTTGCCAATAAGCGCATAGCTACGCAGACTAGCCCTCCTTAAGGCGTTTGGCCGGCCGGCCGATGAGGGAATCATCCGGAAGCCCGCTTCGTTTCGTGCCCGGCAGGCTGGAGGTGCGTATGTCATTGTCCTCTTGACTCACTCGGCGCACCGGGTACTTGATCTTGGAGTCTTCGAAGCAATTATCCGAGGGCGTGCCGTGGACGGAGAAGTACGGATGCTGCAGTGCTTTCTCGGCGGTCAGGCGTTTTTGGGGGTCGTATTCCAGCAGCTGCTGTAGCAGGGAGAAACCTTCGGCTCCGGGGGTCTCTGGTCCGGGGCCTGGTGGGTACTGGTTGTTCTTCAGGCAGTTCTGATACCACACCTCGAGCCCCTGGGGTCGATGGAACCGAGCATTGCTGGCGGCCAAAGAGGATAGCTGGGGAAATTCTGGCATCGCGGTTAGTAGGGGCCAGCGGTCCTTGCTCGGCATGCCCATGATCTCCACGATCTTCTGCATCTGGTTCCGTTGGAAGGGCACCGTCTTTTTGCTGTCCATTTTGGCCTCCTCCCCTTTGAAGATGGGCCGCAAC
>Ga0247757_10000353_pt1 | contig 38917 bp, 36 predicted proteins | sample UWRJL126311R4_FD_180929 | JGI IMG/M metagenome (GOLD analysis project Ga0247757, IMG submission 180929) | Plant litter microbial communities from Arlington Agricultural Research Station in Wisconsin, United States - UWRJ-L126-311R-4 | ecosystem: Environmental > Terrestrial > Plant litter >... | reverse complement strand
TAGTAGGCCTCGGCGGCGCGGTAGGCGTAGGCAAATTTATCGGGCGCGAGGGTCGCGGCGCGCTGGAAGGCCGCGAGCATGGCCTTGTCGATCGACTCGCGCGTGAACTGGCCCGTGGCGATCAGGTCGTCGCGGCCCTCGGCCAGCAGTTTGCCGAGGTGATAGTGATAGAGCGGCTCCTGCGGCTCGAGGTCGATGGCCGCCGTCAGCCAGGGCAGCGCGTCGGCAATCTTGCCGTCCTCGGCGAGCAGGCGCGCGATCTCGTTTTTCACGACCGGGATTTCCCCGTCGAGCTGGTTGGCCTTGATCAACATGGCGGCCGCTTCCTTCGTCATGCCCACCTGCGCCAGCAACAGGCCGTAGGCGGCGAAACCGGCGGCAAATTCCGGGCTCTTTTGGATGAGCACGTCGTAGCTGCTGATGACGCCCTGCAATTCCCCGCGCAGCCAGGCTTCATCGAGGTGGTCCTTCTCGGCCTCGGCCCGGGCCAGGATGTGCTTTTGCCGCGCGACGATTTCCCGGAGCGATTTTTCCGCCAGGGTCTCGCCCCGGCCTTCTTCCGCCCAAGCGGGAACCATGGCGACCAGCGCCAGCAACAGGACCAACATTCTCATCGGAAAACGCATGTCCCTACGACACGAAGCCCCCCTGTTCGTTCAAGGCTTTACGGCGCATCTAACCCGACTGCTTCACACCCCGGTGTGAAGCAGTCGCCCGAGCGGGCCGACTTCGTCGGGGTGCGCCGCGACGAAGTCGCTCCGCCACAGCCGGACGGCAATTCCCCAAGGGGGAATTGCCGGGCTAATTCTGCGCGCCAGCAGAATTGATACTGCTGCCAAATGTAAAAGTGACGCGTTCGTCACGTGCCCGATGGCACCAACCGTGCTACCTTGGGTCCGTCTAACGACGATTGCTTTCAAAGTTACTCCTCAAACGAGTTCTTTGATTCTCCTACCCCTCCCGCACTCGGTGCGGGCAAAAAGGAGTAACCATTTGGCCAGGTCCGGCGTGAGGCTGTCGGATTTGGCCGGGATAACGTGTTCTCGACCATGTTTATCTGTCGGGTTCCGGGTTTGGCAGTGAAATCGTGCCCCCGGGGTTCCCCCAAGCAGACTTTTGCCGTCCGTGGCCGCTAATCGGGTCCGGACGGTAAAACGAGGCATTCTCCTGCGGTCATTCCGGCCGGTGGTGGTGCCTTGTCCTGAACAGAAAACAGCCCCCCGCTTCACCGCGGGGTTTAAAAAATGAACACGAAGTCCAAACTGATCCTGAGCCTCGGTCTGCTCGCCGCTCCCCTCGCCGTCATGGCGTGGTCGCCCGAGAAGGCCTATGTCGAGTCCTACCGCGCTGTCCATACCGATGGACCGGTCCCCACCTCCGTCATCATGCCGGAAGTGAGCGCCCGTTTCGTCGGCAAGCAGGTGGTGCTCGAGTTCGTCGTCGATACGACGGGCAAGCCGACGTCCATCACGTCGTCGACCCCCGGCGCCGATGCCGAGCTAATCGCCTCGGTCTCCGAAGCCGTCTCGCAGTGGAAATTCAACCCTGCGTACGTCAACGGCAAGCCCGTGGCGCGCAAGGTGGCCCTGCCGGTGAACATTGTCGCCAACGTCGACGGTGCTTCCCGCTTCGCCGCCAACTAAACAGTAAAGCAAACAACCTGGGCCGTCCCTCGCTTCGCGCGGGGGGCGGCCCAGTCATTTGCGGATCCGGCGATCAGCTCTCAGCAGTCCCTCAGCTCGCTTCTTGCTTTCGCGAAAAACGACGCTTCGCTGGGTACCGTTCACATGAACGCCACCCATTCCCCGGGCCGCGGGACCGCCCTCAACCCCGCCAACCGCTTCGAGCCCCTCGTCGTCGCGCCGGACCCCGACTTCGGCGAGCTCGACGAGCACGGCGTGCCGGTCCCCCGCCCGCACCCACGCACGCAGTTCTATGAGGATGGCACCGAGTCGGTCCTCAACCACTACGACAGTCCGGATGTCGGCCCGGGCTGGGGCCTCAACCCCTACCGCGGCTGCGAGCACGGCTGCGCCTACTGCTTCGCCCGCCCCTTCCACGACTATCTCGGCTGGAACAGCGGCATCGATTTCGAGACCAAGATCCTCGTCAAGACCCGCGCCCCCGCCCTGCTGCGCGAGGAACTCGCCGCGCGCCGCTGGCAGCCCGACACGATCATGATGAGCGGCGTCACCGACTGCTACCAGCCGGCCGAGCGCCGCTTCCGCCTCACGCGCCAGTGTCTCGAGGTGATGGTGGAATTCCGCCAGCCCGTCGGCATCATCACCAAGAACTTCCTCGTCACGCGCGATCGCGACCTGCTCGGCGAACTGGCGCGCCATGATTGCGCGGTGGTGAACGTGTCCATCAACAGCCTCGACGCCGACCTCGCGAGCCGGCTCGAGCCCCGCGCCGCGCGCCCCGAGCACCGCGTGCGCGCCGTCCGCCTGCTCGCGGAGGCCGGCGTGCCGGTGAACGTGCTCGTCGCCCCGATCATCCCGGGCCTCAACGACCACGAGGTGCCCGCCATCCTCGACGCGGTCGCCGCCGCCGGCGCGCGCCGCGCCACCTACGTCGTGCTGCGCCTGCCGTTCACGGTGAAGGACATCTTCCTCGACTGGCTCGATCGCCACGAGCCGCTGAAGAAGGACCGGGTCCTCGCCCGCATTCGCGAGCTGCGCGGCGGCAAGCTCTACAACGCCACCTTCGGCGAACGCCTGAAGGGCGAGGGCCTCTTCGCCGAGCAAATCAAGCAGCTGTTCGCGGTCTCCGCCCGACGCGCCGGGCTCAATCGCTCCGACATCAAGCTCTCGTCAGCACACTTTCGCCGGCCGGGCGGGACGCAGCTGGAACTGTTGTGAGCTCCGGATCGCCCTCGGCCGCGATCACCCGCCGCCACGCCAGCGTGATGATCCAGGCCAGCAGCATCGTCACCACGGTGTGGCTGAGGAAGTGCGCCCCGCGCAGCATCTGGTACCCGCCCATCCACCAGCCCGCCCCGAGGGCGAGTAGCTGCACGCCGCGCCGCCAGGCCTGTGTCCGCCGGACCCCCAGCAGGCCGATGAGCGCAAAGCCGCCGCTCGCGTGCCCGGCCGGAAAGCCGCGGCCGCGCCGCGCCGGGTGGTCGTCCGGCGGAAATCGCTCGCCCAGTTTCACGTACCGCACGTCGCCCCCGTACCGCCGGAGTTCCGAGGGACAGAACACATTGGTCGCGGTCTTCCCCAGGCCGACCAGCGCGGGCACGCTCGCCAGCGTCAGCACCGCCACCGCGACATCGCGCCGGGCCACCTGCAGCCGGGTGCGCCAGGCCGCCGGGCCCAGGGCCAGCGCCAGCAGCGCGACCCCCAGCCCGAGGATGACCGACTTCGGCCCGGTGTAGCAAAGCGCCCGCCAGAGCGGGTCCCCGGCGTCGACCCACCATCGCTGCGTGGCAAAGTCGAAAAACCGGTCCTCCAGCGCGAGATCGAGGTTCGTCACCTCGAACAGCGCCATCACTCCCGCCAGCAGCAGCACGGCGGGCCAGATCGCGGGAGTTGGTTCCTTCGCGCTCACTTGCCCCCGACGTCCTTGGGTTTGCGGCCGATCAGCTTCTTGAAGTCGAAATCCACGCGCAGCTTCGCCCCGCCGCCGAAGTCGAAGCCGTCCGGCCCCTCGCTGAAGCGCAACGCGCCGCCGACCACCCAGCGTCCGCCGATCCAGCGGGTGTATTTCTCCGGGATCTCGCACACCGCACCCGGCCGCAGCGTGAAGCTCGTCCCGTCGTGCTCCCCGCCCGAGCTGGTCGTCGTCGCGACCACCGCCTCGAGGGTGTAGTGCCAGCGGTTGCGATCCCAGACCACGCCGCCGGAGAGATTCACGTTGTCGTCGCCGAGCTGGTTCTTCTCCAGTTTGCCCGGGACCGAGGTCGTCACGACGTGGTCAAAGCCGAAGCCCCAGAAAACGCGCCAGTGCGGGTCCGCCTCGAGCCGGCGCGAAAACGTCATGAAGGGAATCGTGTGCTCGAGCCCGTCGGTGACATCGACCGGCGGGCGGCCGATCGGCTCGAGGTAGTCCAGCCCGACGGCCGCATCCCACATGCCGAAGACCAGGTTCTTGAGATGGTATTTCGTGCCGAAGTGCATGTTCGAGAATCCGGACTCCTCGAACAGCGGCACGTCGCCGAGGCCGTGCGACACGAAGCCCTCGACCTCGCCGGTGATCTCCCAGTTGTCGGTCAGGCCGTAGCGCAGGCCGACCGGGATGCGCAGGTAGTCGCTGCTCGTGAAATCGCCAAAGTGCGGATGGAAGATGAAGCGCAGCGAGTTCTTCCGCTCGGTGCCGGGCAGGCTCGTGTTGAAGACACCGCGGATGCGCAGCTGGTCGTCCGACAGCTTCGGGGCCGGGGCGGCCGCGGGCGCCGGCGAGGCAGCAGTGTCGGGGGATTCGTCGGCGTGCAGCGGCCAGGCCAGGGCGGCCACCAGCCCAAGGATCAGTCTTTTCATGTCAGCGGATCGCGCGAAGGGGAGCACCTGCGCCCGGGGTCATGGGGAGTCCGGCGATGGCGCGCGCCTCCCGGCTGCCCTGCTCGGCATAACGCTGGTATTCTTCCGCGGTCAGGGCGCGGTAGAGCCCGTGTTCATAAAGATAACTCGCCGTCTGGTAGTACCCGATCGCCTCGTCGCGTTCCTCCGGGTCATCCGGCATCGGCGTCAGCACGCTCGAGCCCAGCTGGTAGTGGTACATTGCGCTGCCGCGCTGCGGGCGCAGGATGATGAACTCGTTGCGCTCGAGGTGGCCGAGCTTCTGGTAATTGCCGAGCAGGGCGTGGGCGTCCTCGGCCGGCACCCGGCGGACGTCATGGCCGAAGAACCGCGACGGGTAGCTCCAGTTGAGCAGCCCGAGCAGCGTCGGCGCGTAGTCCATCTGGCTGGTGAGGGTCTTGACGTGTCCCGGTGCCACCTGCCCGCCCGGCGCGTAGATGATGAGCGGGATGTGGTAGTTCTGCACGGGCAGCTCGGTCTTGCCGGCGCTCGAGGCGCAATGGTCGGCCACGATGACGAACACCGTGTTCTTGAACCAGGGCTTGGTCGCGGCGTTGCGCAGGAACTCGCCGATCGCGTAGTCCGTGTACTTCACCGCGCCGGCGCGGCCGGAGGTTTTGGACGGCAGGTCGATGCGGCCGTCGGGAAAGGTGAACGGCCGGTGATTCGACGTCGTCATGACGAAGAAATGGAAGGGCTTGCCCGCGGCCGCCTGCGTGTCGGCCTCGCGCATCGTCCAGCGGAGCAGGTCCTCGTCGCACGCGCCCCAGGCGTTGGCGAAGGTGATGTCGGACTTGGCGACGCTGTTCCGGTCAACGACGCGGTAGCCGTTGTTGCCGAAAAAATAGTTCATGTTGTCGAAGTAACCGTACCCGCCGTAGATGAACGCCGTGTCGTAGCCCTTCGCGCGGAAAACCGAGCCGAGCGTGAACATGTCCTCGTTGCGCGGGCGCTTGATCATCGAGCGGCCGGGCGTCGGCGGCAGCGAAAGCGACAGCGCCTCCATGCCGCGGTCGGTGCGGGTGCCGGTGGCGTAGAAATTGTCGAACACGAGGCTGTGCGCGGCGACGTCCGAGAGGTTGGGCGTGAGGCCCGAGGCGCGGTTGAAGATGCCGAGGAAATCGGCGCTCAGGCTCTCGACCGTGATCTGGATGACGTTGGGCCGGAGCTCGGGGCCGTCGTTGCGCACATAGCGCAGCGTGTCGGGCGTGTCCGGCCGCAGCAGCGTGGAACCGTCCTCCTTCAGCTCCTTGCGCAGCCGGGCGAAGGCCTCGGCCTCGGGCAGCACCGGGTAGAACTGGTCGTACTCGAGCACGTTGTTGCGGAAGGCGGCGAAGAGCGACCAGAGGCCGTTCTTGGCCAGCTCGCGGTTGTAGTTGTTGCGGAAGGCCGGCAGCTGGTCGCTGTTCAGCGCGAGGCCGACCGCCAGCAGCACCGCGAACCAGGCGGCGCCGCGGCGATACCGGGTCTTCGCCGGCTCGGCCGCGGCGTCGAGCCAGGCCGCCGGCTGCCGCGACCACAGGAAAAGAAAGCCCAGCCCCGCCGCCAGGCCCGCCAGCGTGCCCACGATCAGCGGCAGCGGGTAGGACTCGCGGATGTTGCCGAGGACCTCGGTCGTGTAGACGAGGTAGTCCACGGCGATGAAGTTGAACCGCACCCCGAACTCGTCCCAGAACGTCCATTCCGCCACCGTGCCAAAAAGCAGCGCGAACAGGATCACGAACCCGGTCACATGCACCGCGCCGCGCATCGCGCGCCGGCTCAGCACCCCGGCCGGCAGCAGCGTGAGCAGCACGACCAGCGGCAACGCGGCAAAGGCCGCCGCCCCCAGGTCGTAGATGAGGCCCCAGGCAAACGCGGCGAGCAGGCTCGGGTTCCACGTCACCTCGTGCGCCGCCTTGAGCAGGAGCGCGGTCCGCGTGAGGAAGCCGGCGGCGACAAAGAGGAAAATGAACAGGAGCACGCCGCCATGGCGGCGCTGCAGCAGGCCGTTCCAAGCCCGGCGCGGGCGGCTTGGCGGATTCAGGACAGGAGCGGACGGATCGACGAACATGCTGCCATGCTCGCATGGCCGCATGAACCGGTCGTGAACCGCCGATTAATTTCCATTCATGTTCTCGCGGGCGCCGGCGGGACCTCCGCCGGCAAATCCACTGCCATCACGAGCCCGGAACGATCCGTGCGATTGGTTGCCCGCAGGTCCCCGCCGTGCAGCCGCGCAATGCCGCGACTGATGGCGAGGCCCAGGCCATGGCCGCCGGCCGCGCCGCCCCCGGGACGCGGCAGCTGGACGAAACGCTCGAAGACCTGCTCCAGCTGGCCCGCCGGCAGGCCCGGGCCCTCGTCGCGCACCTCGATCCGCCACCGGTCGTCGAGGCGCTGCGAGGCGAGCGTGAAGCCGCGGCCCGCGGGCACGACCGAGACGGCGTTGCTGATCAGGTTGAACAGGAGCTGCCGCAGCAGGTGGGCGTCGAAGGCCACCCGGCCTGCGTCATTGCGCTCGATCGCAAACCGCAGGCCGCGGTCTTCCGCCAGCACCGCCGCATCCTCGCCGATCGCCGTGATGAACTGCGCCGTGTCGTGCGCCTCGCGCGCCAGCGGCAGCACGCCGCTCTCGGCCTTGGCGAGGAAGAGCAGCTGCTCGATCAGGCGGTTCATCTGGGCGACGGCCTCGAAGAGATTGTCGACGGTGGCGGTCGCCTCCGGGTCGGCTGCCACCTGGGTGCGCAGCCGCTCGGCGTTCAGGCGCACCAGCGTCAGCGGCGTGCGCAACTCGTGCGAGGCGTCCGCGGAAAACTGCCGCACCTGTTTCAGCGCCGCCTGCAAGCGGTCGAATGTGCTGTTCAGCAGGCGCACGAGCTCGGCGACCTCGTCGCGCCCGGGCGGCACCGGGATACGCTCGCCAAAGTTGCCCGCGCTGATCCGCTGCGCCGTGGCGCGGATGTCGCGCACCGACCCAAGGGCGAGGCGGCTGATGCCGTAACCCAGGCCGAGGCTGACGATCGCCACCGCCACGGCGAGCCCGGCGCCCACCTGGCGGTATTTGCCAAGCAGCTGTTCCGTCGGCCCAAGCCGGCTGCCGATCTGCAGGTGCAGGTGGCCGTGGACGAACTCCGAAACGTAGACGCGGCCGTGCGGCGGCAGGACGATGGTCCAGCTCGGCCCGCTGGGCGAAAGATCCGGCAGCACCGAGTCGCCGAGGCTGGGGGAACGGAAGATCACCCGTCCGGCGGCTTCGTGGACCTGGAAGAAAAACAGGTCCTCGTCCGCCGCGGCGTGCGCCCGCAGTTTGCGCACGAGCTCGGCCTCCGGCATGGTGGCCATGTCGGCGCCCAGGTCCTGGACCACCTCGATGTTCTCGGCTTCCTGCAGCTGGTTCAGGTTGCCGAGCAACGCGTGCTCCAACAGCCAGTAGCCGGTGGCCAGGGCGATCACGACGGTCACGGTCACCGCCAGGGCGTAGCCCAACGTCAGCCGCCGGCTCATCGACCTCATGTGAGCTGGTAGCCGGTGCCGCGCACCGTGCGGATGAGGGGCTTGTCCTCGGTGGCGCCGAGCTTCTGGCGGAGGCGCCGCACATAGACGTCGATCAGGTTGGTCTCCATGTCGTAGTGCGCCTCCCAGATGCGCTCGGCGATAAGCGTGCGCGTGAGCACGCGGCCGCGATTCTGGAGAAAGAGCTCCAACAGGGCGAATTCGCGGCTTGTCAGCTCGACCGGCCGCCCGGCGTTCGCCACGGTGCGGGCGAGCAGGTCCATGCGCAGCTCGCCGTGGGCGAGCTGGGTGGATTTCGTGCCGGCCTGCCGGCGCAGGAGCGCGCGCACCCGCGCCAGCAGCTCCTCGAGGCTGAAGGGTTTCGCCAGGTAGTCGTCGGCCCCGCGGTTCAGCCCGAGGATGCGGTCCTCCACCTCGTCGCGGGCGCTCAGGATCAGGACCGGCTCGTTGAACCCGGCGGAGCGCCACTCGCGCAACAGGTCGAGCCCGTCGCCATCGGGCAGGCCGAGGTCCAGGATCACGGCGTCGTAGGCGGATTCCGCCAGCGCGTCCCGCGCCGCGGCGCAGGAGCCGACCAGGCGCGCCGTGTGGCTTTGCTCCGTGAGGGCGCGTTCGATGAACTGGCCCACCTTGCGCTCGTCTTCAACGATCAGGACTTTCATCGGGTACGCCGCAGCGGCGTGCGCGAAGAGTCCCGATTCCGGCGGTTCGCGGCAATCCATTTCAGCCCGGGCCGGGTTCCGGGGCCAGCCGCCCCTGCAGGTGAAAACGCACGACGAGCCGCGGGGCCACCGTGATGATCCAAAAGCGCCGGATCGGCGGCAGTCCGAAATCGCGGTAGTCGACCTCCGCCTCGCCATCGATGGCGTAAACCGGGCCGGCGACGAGCACTGACACGGGAAAGCTCACGGCGTGCTCGATACCGTGCAGGACGAGGCCGCCGTGCACGACGACATGGTTGTCCGCCGTCTCGGTTTCCAGCGAGTCGAGGTGAAACATCACCGTCGGATAGCGCACGGTGTCCTCCCACTCGCGCATATGGCGGTCGCGCAGGGCGATTCCCGTGCGCAGGTCGGCGAACGTGAAGTTCACCACCGCCCGCCCGACGGCCCCGCTGGCGGGGTTGACGCGGATGTCGGCGTCGTAAGCCGGCAGCTTGCCCGTGAACGAGCCGACGTTGGCCTGCACGAGCACCTCGATGCTGGAGCGATCGCTGTCGAGTTCGAGGCGTCGTTCCGCCGCCGCCAGCCGCGCGCCCGTAGCCGTCAAGCCCATGCCCACCGCCGCCGCCAGCAGGCCGCGCCAAGGAATGCCCCGGCCGCAAGCAACGGCGGAGCGACAGGCGTCGCCCTGGCGCCAGCGGTGTAGGTCCATGCCTCATGCTGCGCGGACCGGGTGAACCCACCGTGAACAGCAGATTAAACTTTGTTCATCTCCGCGGACGCACGGCCAGCAATGCTGCGACCAGCCCGCCGGCCGCGAGCGGCAGCCAGGGCGGGATGCGTTGCAATCCTTCCGCCAGCCCGAGCCCGAGTCCCGAACCCAGCCAGCCGGCGATCCCATAGAGCCACGCCGCCAGTCCCGGCTGCGCGCGGCGCGCCGGATAGTAGACCAGCACCGCGCAATAGCCCGACACCGCGAGCGAGTATTGCACCGCCAGCGCGCTGTTCGCGACGCCGCTGCCGAAGCACATTCCGGCCGCCGCCAGCAACAGCGCGGAAACGAGCACCGTGCCCGCCAGGTGCCGCCGGTGCAGCGCGAGGCCCGCGAGCACCCCGCCGGCAAGGTGCGCGCCGGCATTGAGCCAGAGCTGTGCGTCCGGGCCCCACGTGGCTTGTTTCAACGCCGGCGTCTGCTGCACGACATAGAATACCGCGGAGTCCGTCAGGATCAGCACCAGGAAGATCGCGATCCACCGCCACCGGCCCAGCGGACTGTACTCGGGCCCATCGCCGGCCTCGCGCGGCGCCCGTTGTTCGAGGCCCTGCACCGCCGCGAGCCCCGTGCCCGCTGCGGCGAAAGCGAGGAGCAACTGGGTGTGAAGTTCGCCCCGAAAAAACGCCGGCAGGTTGCACAGCGCGTACGCCGCGCCCGTGGCGAGACCGATGCTGACGCCCAGGCGCGCCTCGCCCAGCTCCGCTCGCAACACCCCGGCCAGCGCCACGGTCGTGAGCCCCGTGCCGGCTCCCGTGGCCAGCGCCGCGACCAGGAAAACCGCCGGCGTCGCCGCCACCCACGTCAGTCCCGCGGCCGCGGCCGCCACGACCAGGCCAGCCCGGACCAATCCCCGCCCGTTCCCGGCCGAAAAGAATCGGGCCGCCGCGAAGCCGCCGCCGATGCCCGCGGCCGCCATGGCCAGCAGGATCGCCTGGAACCACGCGTGGCCTTCGCCCAGCGCCGTCGTGAGCGCCCGCAGGAAACCAAACTGCGCGAAAATCAGGAAGTAGACGTAGACCGCCGCGACCAGCACCGTTCCCGCCAGCTGGGCGCGCCATGACGGACGAAATTTCTCCGGCGTTTCGGCGGTGCTCTCGGGTTGCGGGGGCATAACGGCGGGTGGTTGGCGCAGACGCATTTACGCTGTTTCCCCCACCGGGGACCCGCAACCGGAATACAGAAAAAACTTGCCCCGCCGGGGGAGAAAGGCCTTTTTCGCGGCCTCGATCGCAATGATCAACAACCACCATCATCACCACGAAGCCTAGCCTTCCCTCGCGGGGAAGGCCTGGATGTGCCTTCCCTGGGTGATGAAACCGATTTTGAAACCCCGGCTGGCATGTCCCGCCGGGGTTTTTTATTTCCCGGCATAAGGTCGCCCCGCGCTTGGCTCAACCAAGCCTTCCTGTTCCGCTCTCCCCTCCCTAATTTCCGTCATCCCTGTCACCTGTCCTCCGTCACCCGTCCCCTGATTTTCACGCCATGCCTCCCGCCAATCTCCCCAAAGACCGCCTCCGCCTCGCCATCCAGAAGAGCGGCCGCCTTTCCACGGACTCCCTCGACCTGCTCAAGGCCTGCGGCATCAAGATCAAGTCGCCCAAGGAGAAGCTCCTCCTCCACGCCGACAACTTCCCGCTCGACCTGTTGTTCGTCCGCGATGACGACATCCCGCAGCTCGTCATGGACGGCGTGTGCGACCTCGGCATTGTCGGCCAGAACGTCCTCGAGGAATCCGCCCTCGAGCGCGGCACCACCAACGCCTACATCGCCGAGCGCGTGCTCGACTTCGGCGGCTGCCGCCTCGCCCTCGCCCTCCCTGAGGAGCGGCCGTACAACGGCCTGAAGGATCTCGCCGGCCTGCGCATCGCCACCTCCTACCCGCAGCTCACCAAGCGCTACCTCGCCCAGCAGGGCGTGCAGGCCGAGGTTGTGACGCTCAGCGGCTCCGTCGAGATCGCCCCGCGCCTCGGCCTCGCCGACGTCATCTGTGACCTCGTCTCCAGCGGTTCCACCCTCGAGGCCAACAAGCTCCGCGCGGTCGAAACGATTTTCAAAAGCACCGCCGCCCTCATCCGCAACGCGCGTCCGCTCAACGCCGAGAAGGCCCACTCGCTCGAGATCATCCTCCGCCGCCTCGACGGCGTGCAGAAGGCCGCCGGCACGAAGTACATCATGCTCCACGCCCCGAAGGCGAACCTGGCGGACATCCGGAAACTCCTGCCCGGCTCGGAGAACCCCACCATCCTCCCGCTGGCCGGCGACGACTCCAAGGTCGCCCTCCACGCCGTCTGCTCCGAGGACGTCTTCTGGGAAACCATGGACGCCCTCAAGAAGGCCGGCGCGAGCAGCATCCTCGTGCTCCCGATCGAGAAGATGATGCTGTGACTCCACTCTGTCATTCTGAACGAAGTGAAGAATCCATCGGCATCATCGCTCGCGAACGTCATGATGGATCCTTCGCTACGCTCAGGATGACATGCCAAAAATGAACCTCCTCACCTGGAAATCCCTCTCCGCCTCCGGTCGTGCCGCCGCGCTCCAGCGCCCGGCGCAGAAGGCGCAAAAGCGGACCGGGGTGATCGTGGCAGGCATCCTCTCGCTCGTGCGCCGCGGCGGCGACCGCGCCCTGCGCCAGCTCACGGCGAAACTCGACGGCGCGAAACTGCAGTCGCTGCGCGTCAGCGCGGCCGAATTCGCCGCCGCGGAAAAGGCGCTGTCGGCCACCGATCGCGCCGCGCTCAAGGCGGCCTACGCCAATATCCGCAAGTTCCACCTCGCCCAGCGCACGCCACCGGTGCGCGTCGAAACGACGCAGGGCATCGTCTGCGAGAAGGTCACCCGCCCCATCGGGCGCGTCGGTCTCTACGTCCCGGGCGGCAGCGCCCCGCTGTTCTCCACCGCGCTCATGCTTGGCGTGCCGTCGCAGATCGCCGGCAATCCCGTGCGCGTTCTCTGCACGCCCCCGGGCCGCGACGGCAAGGTCAGCCCGTGGATCCTTTGCGCCGCGCAGCTCTGCGGCATCACCGAGGTCTTCAAGCTTGGCGGCGCGCAGGCCATCGCCGCCATGGCCTACGGCACCGCCACCATCCCGAAGTGCGATAAACTCTTCGGCCCGGGCAATTCCTTCGTCACCGAGGCCAAGCTCCAGGTCTCGCGCGACACCGCCGCCATCGACCTGCCGGCCGGCCCGTCCGAAGTGATGGTCATCGCCGACCGCTCCGCCTGGGCCTCCTTCGTCGCCGCCGACCTGCTTTCCCAGGCGGAACACGGCCCCGACTCGCAGGTGATCCTCGTCACTTTTTCGGAGGCCATCGCCTTCCGCATCGCGCTCGAAATGAGGAACCAGCTCAAGCGGCTGCCGCGCGGCGCCATTGCCGCCGCAGCCCTGGAAAAGAGCCGCATCCTGATTGCCTCTTCGCCCGCTGAAGCGGTGGAAATCGCGAACCGCTACGCGCCGGAACATCTCATCCTCCAGGTCGAGAAACCCCGCGCCTTGCTGCCGAAGATTACGACGTCCGGCTCGGTTTTTGTCGGCCCGTGGACCCCTGAGTCGCTCGGCGACTACGCCAGCGGCACCAACCACGTCCTGCCGACCTACGGCTGGGCGCGCGCGTGCTCCGGCCTCGGCCTCGCCGACTTCCAGCGCACCATGACCGTGCAGGCCGCCACCGCGGGCGGCCTCCGGAAACTCGGCCCCGTCGTCGAGCGCCTGGCGCTGGCCGAAAACCTCGCCGCCCACCAGCGCGCCGTGCGCGTGCGGCTGGAGAAATTGTCGTCATGATCGCCGCTTTCTCCCTTTCCCGGATCCCATGTAGGGGCGGCGCTTGCGCCGCCCTCAGCCGCGAGGGCGGACCAAGGTCCGCCCCTACAAAAAAGGAAACGCCGTTCCCATGACCCCCGCCGACCAAGTCCTCGCCCTCGTGCGGCCCGACATCCTTGCGCTTGCGCCCTACAGCTCCGCCCGCAAGGAGGCGCAGGGCGGCCGCGTCTGGCTCGACGCCAACGAGAATCCCTCGACCCCCGCTGCGGGCCAGCCGCTGTTCAACCGCTATCCCGACCCGCAGCCGCCCGACCTGCTTGCCAAGCTCGCCGGCCTCTACGGCGTGCCCCCCGCGCAGTGCCTCGTCACGCGCGGCTCCGACGAGGGCATCGACCTCCTCCTGCGCACGTTCTGCCGCGCCGGCCAGGACGCGATCCTCATCACCCCGCCGACCTACGGCATGTACATCGTCGCCGCCGGCATCCAGGGCGCGAAGGTCGTGAAAGCGCCACTAGTGCGCGAAAAGAACTTTGGCCTCGATGCCGACGCGGTGATCGCGGCTGCCACGGCAAACGTAAAGCTGGTCTTCCTCTGCTCGCCCAACAACCCGACCGGCGGCCTGCTCGAACGCGCCGCGGTGCTGAAGGTGGTGCGCGCCCTCGCCGGCCGCGCCGTCGTGGTGGTCGACGAGGCCTACGTCGACTTCGCCGACCAGCCGAGCCTCGCCACGGAGATCCCCGCGAACCCGAACCTCGTCATCCTCCGCACGCTCTCCAAGGCCTTCGGCCTCGCCGGCGCGCGCGTCGGCACGACCATCGCCGATCCCGCCGTCATCGCTGTGCTGCAGAAGGTCATCGCGCCCTACCCGGTGCCGGTGCCCGTCCTGCTCGCCGCTCTTGGCGCCCTCTCCGACGAGGGCCTCACCCTGGCCCGGCAGTCCGTCGCCACGCTCCTCCGCGAACGCGCCCGCCTGGCCGCCGCGCTGCCGAAGCTGCCCGCCGTGAAGCAGGTCTGGCCGAGCGACACCAATTACCTGCTCGTCGAGGTCGCCGATGCCGCCAAGGCCATGGCGCTCGCCCGCGGCACCGGCGTCATCTGGCGCGATCGCAGCAAGGATGTCCCGAATTCCATCCGCATCACCGTCGGCACCGCCGCGGAAAACGACGAAACCCTGGAGGTCATGTCCCGTGTGTGATGTTTCCGCCGCAAAGGTAGGGCGAGTCCTCCGGACGAGCCGTTCCCTCCCGCGGCTCATCGGGACGATTCGCCCTACCCTCTAAACAGGCCGCCCCCCATGAAAAAAATCCTCTTCCTCGACCGCGACGGCACGCTCATCACCGAGCCGGCCGATTTCCAGATCGACCGCCTCGACAAGTTCGCCCTCGAGCCCGAGGTCGTGCCCGCGCTGCGCCGCCTGCGCGACGCCGGCTACACCTTCGTGATGGTCACGAACCAGGACGGCCTCGGCACGCCGAGCTTCCGCGAGCAGGAGTTCCGTCCGCTGCAAAAGCTGCTGCTCGACATCCTCGCCTCGCAGGGCATCGCCTTCGAGGCGGTGCGCGTGTGCCCGCACACCGCCGCCGACCGTTGCGACTGCCGGAAGCCCAAGGTCAACCTGCTGCTCGACTATTTGAAGGACACCTCCTGGTCGCGCGAGGCCTCCTACGTCATCGGCGACCGCGAGACCGACCTCCAGCTCGCCACCAACCTCGGCGTCACCGGCCTGCGCTACAACCCGAAGACCCTCGGCTGGACGGAAATCGCCCGGCAGATCGCGGATGCGCCGCGGCGGGCCACGATCGCCCGCCAGACGAAGGAGACGAAAATTTCCGTGGCCGTGGACCTCGATGCCGTTGCACCCGCCCGGTTCGCCACCGGCCTCGGCTTCTTCGACCACATGCTCGACCAGATCGCGCGCAACGCCGGCATCAGCCTCGTCATCGAGTGCACCGGCGACCTGCACATCGACGAGCACCACACCGTCGAGGACGTCGGCCTCGCGCTCGGCGCCGCGCTCAAGCAGGCGCTCGGCGACAAGCGCGGCATCGGCCGCTACGGCTTCACCATGCCGATGGACGAGGCCAGGGCCGAGGTCGCGATCGACCTCAGCGGCCGCCCGTATTTCGTCTTCGAGGCCAATTTCCCGCGCGAGAACGTCGGCCAGCTGCCGACCGAGCTCGTGCCGCACTTCTTCCAGTCGCTCGCGACCACACTGGGCGCGACCCTGCACATGTCCGTAAAGGGCGACAACACCCACCACATGATCGAGGCCCTCTTTAAAGGCTTCGGGCGGGCATTGAAGCCGGCCGTCGCGCGGAGCGCCGGCGGTGATATTCCCAGCACCAAGGGAGTCCTTTAAAAATTCCAAACGCCAGTAGCCAGATGCCAAACAAAGCTCAAAACGCCGACAACCCATCCAATTTCCAAACCAATCCCTTGGGATTTGTTTGGCATCTGGCTACTGGCATCTGGCGTTTGCGCGCAACCGGAGGTGCGCGCTGATGCTTGCCATCGTCGACAGTGGCGGCGCCAACATCGCCTCGGTGCGCTTCGCGCTCGAGCGGCTCGGCGTGCAAAGCGAACTCACGGCGGATCCCGCGGTCATCCGGGCGGCGGAGCGCGTCATCCTGCCGGGCGTCGGCTCGGCGCAGGAAGGCATGAAACGCCTCCAGGCCAAGGGCCTCGTGGACTGCGTGCGCGGCCTGCAGCAACCCGTGCTCGGCATCTGCCTCGGCATGCAGCTGCTCTTCGAGTCCTCCGAGGAAGGCGCCACGCCCTCGCTCGGCCTCGTCCCGGGCAAGGTGGCGTTGCTGCCGGAGTCGCCCGGCATCACCGTCCCGCACATGGGCTGGAACACGCTCGACGTGCGCCGCGACTCGCCGCTGCTGGCGGGTTTCGACGCCGCGACGCGCTTCTACTTTGTCCACAGCTTCGCCGGCCCGGTGAACGAGTTCACGCTCGCCGCCTGCGAGCACGGCACCCCCTTCGCCGCCGTCGTCCAGCGCGGCAACTTCTGGGGCGCGCAGTTCCACCCCGAGCGCTCCGGCGCCGCGGGCGCGCGATTCCTCAAAAACTTCCTGGAGATGAAAGCATGAGCCCTCTCTTTTTCCTGTCATTGCGAGGAGCGCAGCGACGAAGCAATCCATCTAGCTGGATCGCCACGCCCGGCTGCGCCGGGCTCGCGATGATAGAGGAGGGACAGCCATGATCATCTATCCCGCCATCGACCTGCGCGGCGGCCGCGTCGTGCGCCTCACCGAGGGCAAGTTCGACCAGGAGAAATCCTACGGCGACGACCCGCTCGCCGTGGCCCGGGGCTTCAAGGCGGCCGGCGCCACCTGGCTCCATGTCGTGGACCTCGACGGCGCCAAGGATCCGGCCCAGCGCCAGACCCCCCTCGTGGAAAAGCTCGCCGCCGAGAGCGGCCTGCGCGTCCAATCGGGCGGCGGCATCCGCGACGAGGTCCAGGTCGACGCACTGCTCAAGGCCGGCGTGCGCCGCGTCATCGTCGGCAGCCTCGCCGTGCGCGCACCGGAACTCGTGCGCGGCTGGCTCAAGTCCTTCGGCCCGGAACACATCATCCTCTCGCCCGACGTACGTCTCGACGCCGCCGGTGTGCCCCGCATCGCCGCGGCGGGCTGGCAGGAAACGACCGGAGTCGCGCTCGATGATTTTCTCAACGACTACCTCGCCGCCGGGTTGATCCACATCCTGTGCACGGACATCAGCCGCGACGGCCGGCTGACCGGCCCGAACAGCGCGCTCTATGCGAGCCTCGTGCAAAAATTCCCCACCCTGCACATCCAGGCCTCGGGCGGCGTGGCGTCGCTCGACGACCTGCGCCTGCTGAAGGGCACGGGCTCCGCCGGGGCGATCGTCGGCCGCGCGCTGTACGAGAAGAAGTTCACCCTGCAGGAGGCCCTCGCCTGTTGAAGAGCCGCCAGATGCCAAACCGCCAGATGCCAAACAAACTCCAATTTCCCGCGACCAACCCAAGGTTCGAAATTTGTTTTTCGGACTTTGTCTGGCGTCTGGCTACTGGCGTTTGGACTTTTTCCCCATGCTAGCCCGCCGCCTCATTCCCTGCCTCGATGTCCGCGACGGCCGCGTCGTCAAGGGTGTCCAGTTCCGCAACCACGTCGACATGGGCGACATCCTCGAGCTCTCGCAGCGCTACCGCGACTCGGGCGCCGACGAGCTCGTGTTCTACGACATCACCGCCAGCAGCGACGGCCGCACCGTGTCCGCCGACTGGGTGACCCGTGTCGCCCGCGTGATCGACATTCCCTTCTGCGTCGCCGGCGGCATCCGCTCGCTCGACGACGCCCGCCGGCTGCTGCACAGCGGCGCGGACAAGGTCTCGCTCAATTCCCCCGCCCTCGAGAACCCCGACCTCCTCGGCCAGCTCGCCGCCGAGTTCGGCTCGCAGTGCGTGGTCGTGGGCATCGACAGCCGGCAGGAGAACGGCGACTACTTCGTGAAGCAGTTCACGGGCGACCCCACCAAGACCCGGGGCACGCGCTGGCGCACCATCGACTGGGCGCGTGAGGCGCAGAAGCTCGGCGCCGGCGAGGTCGTGCTCAACTGCATGAACCAGGACGGCGAGCGCAAGGGCTACGACCTCGCGCAGCTCAAGCTCGTCCGCGCCGTGCTCACCATCCCGCTCGTCGCCTCCGGCGGCGCCGGTGCACCCGAGCACTTCCGCGACGTCTTTCGCGACGCCGGCGTCGACGCCGCCCTCGCCGCGTCCGTCTTCCATAGCGGCGCGATTCCCATCCCCGCCCTTAAACAGTACCTCGCTGTCGAAGGCGTGGTCGTACGTCCCTGAATTAACCACGGATTGCACAGATTACCACGGATACAAACCTCCGCTTCCCAAGGCTTCATCTGTGGCAATCCGTGTAATCCGTGGTCAAAAAGAATTTCCCATGAAACTCCCGAAAATCGACTGGAAGAAAAACGCCGGCCTCGTGCCCGCCGTCGTGCAGGACGCCACCACGCTGCAGGTGCTCATGCTCGGTTACATGGATGCCGCGGCGCTCAAAAAGACCCTCCGCACGAAGAAGGTCACGTTTTTCAGCCGCTCGAAGCAGCGCCTGTGGACCAAGGGCGAGTCGTCGAAGAATTTCCTGCACCTCGTCAGCATCGAGGTCGACTGCGACAACGACACGCTGCTGGTGAAGGCGCACCCCGACGGCCCGACCTGCCACCGCGGCACGGTCAGCTGCTTCGGCGACGCCGGCGCGGCCGGCATCGGCTTCCTCGCCCACCTCGACCAGGTCGTGGCCGCCCGCATCAAGAGCGGTGACACCTCTAGCTACACCGTCCGCCTCGTGAAGGAAGGCATCGCCCGCTGCGCCCAGAAGGTCGGCGAGGAAGGCGTCGAGACCGCGCTGGCCGCGATGCAGAAGGACAACAAGGAGTTCGCCGGCGAGGCTGCCGACCTGCTCTACCACCTCATCGTGCTCCTCCGGGCGAAAAAGCTCTCGCTGACCGACGCCGTCGCCGTCCTCGAAAAGCGCCACGCGCCGAAGCGCTAAGGCGCCGGTTCCGGCGGCTTCAGGCTGAGCAGGTAGGCGAGCAACGCCTCACCCTCCGGGCGGCCGGCGCGGAACAGGTGCGCGTACGCCGGCATGCGCGAGCCCGGCACCACGCTGCGCGGCGACTGCAGCTGGAGCCGCAGCCACTCGGGCGTCCTCCGGGCGCCGACATTGAGCAGGTCCGGTCCCTGGCGCCGGTTGCCGAAGAGCGGGGGACGCTGGCGTTCCAGTTCCTGCAGCGGCCGCGCCGGGCCCCAGCCTTCCACATCGCCGGTGCCCGGCCGGACGTACTGCGAGTGGCAGTGGATGCAGCCCTCGGCGACGTAAACCTCCCGGCCGCGCCGGACCAACTCGTCCTGCGCCGCGGCGAAGCCGGCAAACGCCAGCGCGAAGCCCACGGCCAGGAATTGACGTGCGCTATTTCTCATCCCGGAAGACTCCACGTTTCAGCAGCCACGCCTGCAGCGCGGCGAGGGTAAAATCCGTCACCGGCACACTCGTCCACGCCGGCGGCAGTCGCCCGCTGAGGATCGCCCACAGACAGAAAGCCCCCGCCGCCAGCCGGCTCCAGGCCGTGAGCGCAAAGACCATGCGCAGCTCGCGCCGCCCCCCGCGGAGCGCCCACAGGTAGCTGGCGCCGACCAGTCCCACGAAAACTCCCGTGAACCGCAAAAAGGTCTCCGCTTCCGGCCCGACCGGCCCGGCCCGCATCAATCCGAGCATCAGGGCCGGCAGGAACACCAGGCCGAGGCCCGTGACGGCATCGAGCGATCCCGCCGCGACCGCCAGGCCGCGGGCTAATTTTTCAAGGGGTGTCGCTTGCATGTCTTCCCAAGGTTACCAGCCAGTGCATCGAGGCCGCCAGCATGGCCATGCCGGCCAGCAGGCGCAACCCGTAGCAAATGTCGGCCACGCCGCCCCGGACATACAGCACGCCCGGCTCCACGCCCTCGCGCCAGCCGATCCAGAGCAGCGCCGCCACGTGCAGCGCACAGCCGGCCTGCCAGAGCCAGAAGCTGCGCGCGGTCGGCGCGCGCGCCGGCCCGAGGTTGAGCAGCAGCACCAGGTGCAGGCTCGTGACCATGCCGGCCATCGCGAGGTGCGAGTGCGCGACGAGCACATTGGTGAACTTCACCTGTTCCGAGATCCCGGGCAGGAAATCGAGCCAGCCCGTGACTACCAGCAGGCACCACCACACGAAGGCCGCGCCGAGCCAGCGCCGCGATGCCGGCACCCAAACAAAGCTCCGCGCATAGTACCACACCAGCGGCAGCCAGATCACCAGACTGCCCAGCCCGATCACCTGGTCCGGTCGGTGGTGCGACGCATCGCCGTGGTTGATCCCGGCGAAGAGTGCCATCGCCAGCAGGAAGCCCGCCGCATACAGGCGCCGCGCCCGCGGATCCGGCTTGGCCGGCAGCCGCAGCAACCACGGCACCAGTCCGAAGATCGCCACCACGCCGAGCGTGGAGCCGAGCAAGCTCGCCCCGGTGGCGCCGCCGCTGTCCGGGTTCACCGGGGGAAATGACTCGGGCGACCCGGCCCGGTGGAGCGCCCAGGGCACGGCACCCAGCGCCAGCAGCATCGCCCACGCCCAGCGCGCGATGTCCGTGCGGCGCAGCGCCTGCCAGGCCAGGCTGGCCCACAACACCAGGCCGGCGAAGGCCCAGAAGTCCCGGTCGCCGCCGGTCCAGTCGAGGAAGAGCTTGCCGCCGACGTTGCCCCGCAGCCAGCCGAGCCCTCCCACCAGCAGGCCGGCCGACCACACCCACAGCGCCAGCCGCGCCGTCGTGGCGGCGCGGGCATCGTCCGGCAGGAAATAGCCGCACAACAGGCCGACCAGCGGCAGCGCGCACCAGCCGTAAAGCTGCCAGTCGAGATGCAGCGGCACCCACCGGCCGTAAGTCAGCGGCGCGAGCGGGTCGTTCAGCTCCGGCCAGAGCAGAAGCATGGCCAGCAGCACCCCGACCGCGTTCGCCGCGGCGAGCCACACCAAGCTGTGCCGGCGGACCGCCGTGACCACCGTCGCGTTCATGCCGCTTCGATCCGGCCCGAACGCACGCGCAATTGCCGGTCGCACTGCTCCGCGAAGCGCCGCTCGTGCGTCGCCAGCACGACCGTGAGCCCGCGCTCGCGCACCAGCGTGCGCAGCAGCGCGAACACCGTGTCGGCGGTCGCCTCGTCGAGCGAGCCCGTCGGCTCGTCGGCCAGGACCAGGCGCGGCCCGTTCATCAGCGCGCGGCAGATGGCGGTGCGCTGGCGCTCGCCGCCCGAAATATCCTGGATGCGGTGCTCCAGCCGGTGCGCGATGCCGACGGCCTCCGCGAGTTCGCGCACGCGCGCGGCGGTCTCCGCCGGCGGGCGGTTGTTGGCCAGCGCCGGTACGCGAAGATTTTCCGCCACCGTCAGGTCGGCGATAAGGTTGTGCAGCTGGAACACGAAGCCCACATGGTTCCGGCGCAGCTCGAGCCGGTGGTCCTCCCGGCGCGGGTCGCGCCCGCACACCGTGAGGTCGCCGCTATCCGGCACGTCGAGCCCGCCCAGCAGGTGCAGCAGCGTGCTCTTGCCCGAACCGCTGGAGCCCCACAGCGCGACCATCTCGCCGGCGCCGATCTCCAGGCTGACGCCGCCCAGCACCGGGACGCGGCCCTGGTCGTAGGTCTTCCGCAGGTCGCGGGCTTGGACCAAGATTTGGCTCATGGCGCCCCCTCCGCCAACCCGTGTTTTCCCCCGCACAAGTAGTCTATTAAACTACTTACCGCCGCGTGCGGCTGCCGGAACAAGTAGTCTAATAGACTACTTTGGGTCGATAGACCGAGCGGAATAATGCCGGAATCCCTATTCATAGCGCAGCGCCTCCGCCGGTTGGATGCGCGACGCGAAACGCGCGGGATAGATGGCGCCGAGGACGGCGGTGACGATGGCCGTGACCACGATGCCCACGAGCATGCCCGGTTTCACGATCGCCTGCACATAGCCTTGGAACTGCGGCGCGTGCTCGAGCGCGCCGAGCGCGACGTAGCCGAGCGCCAGGCCCAGCACGACGCCGAGCGCGGCGATCGCCGCGGCCTCGCCGAGGATCAGCGCGGCGACCTGGCCCTTGGAAAAACCGCACACGCGCAGCACCGCGATCTCGCGGATGCGGCTGAATACCGAGAGCACCATCGTGTTAGCGACGCCGAGGCCGCCGAGCAGGAACGCGCACAGCCCGACGGCCCACGCGGTCAGGTGCAGGATGCGGAACTGGGTGTAGCTCTGGTTGAACTCCCGGTTCTCGAGCGCAATCAGCTTCGGATGCGATGCGGCCACGGCCGCCTTGAAGGCCTCGCCCTGCGAATCGTCGTGCAGCTTGACGGCCACGATCGAGGCGATGCCGGCGCGCTCGAAGAAGGCCTGCGCCGCCTTCAGCGGCAGGAACACCCCGCCGTCCTCGAAACCGTTCTCCGTTTCAAATATGCCGGCCACCGTGAACTGGCCGTTGCCGATCGCGACGCGGTCGCCCTTTTTCGCCGCGAGGAACTCCGCTGCGCGCGATCCCAGCCAGACGCCCTCCGGCACCTTGCCGAATTCCGCCCGGTCGCCGGCGATCCAGCGCGCCTTTGCCAGCCGCGTGTTGTCGGCCTCGAGCCCGAAGCAAGTGATGATCGGCCGGTCCTCAGACGATACCAGGCCGAAGAGCAGCGGCTGGGCGAGTTCGACCTGCGGCAGTTTCCGCAGCGCCTCCACCTGTGCGTCGGTCACGCTGCTGAAGAAGAGGTCCGAGACGTTTTTCTCGAAGACGAGATAGTGGGAGTCGACTGCGAGGATCCGCTCGAACATCCCGATGGCCCCGTTGACGATCGAGAGGATGGTCAGCATCGCCGCCACGCCGAAGCCGATGCCGGCGACCCCGATGAGGGCGCGAAGCCGGTGCCGGCGCAGATTGATGGCGACGAGCGCGAGGAAGCGCATGCGGTCAGGCTGTGCGCGGGTGCCGGCGGCGCAAGCGTGGCGTTGATTTGGACTTATCCCTTACGATCCGCCACAAACCAAAAGGGTATGTTACCCAAAGGCATCACCGGCAAATTCGCCCGATGTAGGAGCCTGCTTGCAGGCGATTCGATCGGTAAACCGCTGGCCGGCGAGCGAACTATCGCTTGCAAGCTAGCTCCTACAGGGAAACCCGGCTTTGGGCAGCGCGACAAAAAGCACCACCTAGTGCGACCTTCCCGATCGTCCTGAAATTCTCTAGTTCCACTCACCCCAAAGCGCCATGACGATTCCATATAGCGTGACTCCACCCAATGCGACGGCGGCGCAGCAATTGCGAAGGAACGCCCATTTCCGCCCCCTAGGCGTCAAGATATCTTCGGGCACGAGCGGGCCATAGGCGTCCGAGATTCGTTCCTTTGGAAAACTGCCGAGCTTGTCATCGTCTACGTGCTTTGAGGCGATAAAGCCGAACAAAAGCATAAGGACAGTAAAGGCGCCGAGCGTGTAAGTGATGATGGCTTTCATGGGCGATCCAAGGGCGATGAAAACGAGTGCGAAATCGCCGTTATTGCGGCGGCGCCGGCGGTTCGGCCTTGCGCACCGACTCGGCGTGGAAGCCGGCCGCCCGCACCTTGGGCGCGCGCCATTCGCCGGTGTGGTAGTTGTGGCAGAGCAGGCAGTCCATGCCGGCCTCGCCCGGACGGTGGCACGACGCGCACGAGTCCTTGGTGATCGGCACGAAGTTGCCGTGGAAGATCGCTGGGTTGCGGTTCGCGCCGAAGGCCTTCGGGTACTGGCTCTCGCCGTCCATGATGTGGCAGGTCATGCAGCCCTGGTCGCCCACGAGGCTGAAGTGCGCCGAATGTTTGAACTTGGTGAACTCGTGCTTCTCCGGCTGCGGCTGGCGCGTGCGCCAGTTCACGCGGGTCCCGTGCGGGGTCTCGTCGACGGTGTGGCACTTCAGGCAAAGGCCGATCGCATCGGGGGCGGAAAGCTGGGCGAAGATCGCCGTCGCGGTGGGCGCGGTGTCCCGCACCGTCGTGTCGAGCCACGCCGTGAGGAACGGGTCGGAGTGCCCGCCCGGCCGGTAATAGAGCGTGTAGGTTTCGTCACGCCGGTACCAACCGCCCGTGGACACGCGCTGCTCGGCGTCCGCCAGCGCGAGGGTCGGCGGGGTCGCCGGCTTGGCCTCCGTCGCGGTGGCGGACGGGGCCGGCTCATCGGTCAGCAGCAGGTCGTCGCTGGCCGCACTCGCGGGGGCTTTGGCCGGAGCGGCCGCGGGCGTCGCCACGGTCGCCGCGACCGGTACGGCCGCCGGACGTTCCGGCAACGCGTCGCCGCGCCGGTGCGCCGCCACCTCGGCCAGCAGGCCGGGCAGCCAGGATTGTTGGGCGAGGACAATATTGTCTGCCGGCAGCTGCCCGACGCGCGCGGCGGCCTCCGGGTCGTTCTTGCCGGTACCGCCCAGGCGGCGCACCAGCACGGCCTGGCCCTGCGTGGCGAGGTCGGCGAACAGGTCCTTCACAGTCCACAGCAGTTGTCCCGCCGCGGCCTTTTGGGTCGGGGTGGCCTTCGCGAGGTTGGCGGGGTCGGCGTCGCCGAGCGCCGCCAGCGCGGTGCGCGCCTTGTCATCGCCCTCGAGCATCCAGCGCATGAACGGCGTCAGCCCGCCCTCGGCAAACTCGGGATACTCGCCGGTGGCGATCCCCGCTTTCCGCAGCGCGGCCACGTCGAACGCCGGCAGCCGGAAGAACGAGATGCCCTTGTCGCCGGCGTGGCCCTCGCCGGCGATCTGCCCGGCATGACACGGGGCGCAGGTTTGCGCGAAACCCTTCACGCGCATCTGCCGGCCGTCCTCGACCGGCTCGTGGCAGACGGTGCACGACGTGGGGGCGACCGCGGCGAATTTCGAGTCCGAGAAATGTTTCTGCCAGTGCGTGCGGTGGTCGAATTGCATCCGGGTCCGGCGCTCGTACGGATAGGAGGTGAAATCCGGATGGCCGGCCGCGAAGCTGGCGAACTGCTGCTGGTGGCAAACCTGGCACTCGCGGCTTCCCACGCGCTTGATATCGAAGTCGCGGCCGTGGTGCTCCGAGTGGCACGAGGCGCAGGCCAGTTCCGATCCGCCCCGCGCGGTCAGCGTGCGGGCCGCGGCGAGGATGGCCGGCCCGGTGGTGTCGGCCGGGCGGGCGGAAGTGAGCTCCGCCAACCGGGCGGCGCTGGCGCCGTGCGGCATCGCGGGCTGGGGCCCGAGCTCGTGGCAGTTGAGGCACTTCTGGTCCTGCGCATGGGCGTGTGCCCGCACGCCCGCGGGAGTCAGCGGCGGCAGGGCGGGCTCGGTGTGGCAGTCCACGCAGCGTTGCGCGGACGTGGCGTGCTGGCTCGTGATCGGGCCGGGGCTGTTCCACTCGGCGCGGTTCTTGCCGCCAAGGATGAGCACGGCGCCGCCGAGCGCGGCGAGCACCGCGAGCCACGTCAGCCGCCGGCGCTGGCCGCGCAGGCTGCGCTTGGGCTGGCAGGGTGGCACGGCGCAGCTGCACTTGCCGTCCGGCATCGGGCCGGCGGAGCAGGCGCCGCCGAGGGAAATCTGGCGCGTGCAGACCCAGCGGTCGCCCTTGCGCGCCGGCTGGCACTGGAAGGTGGCGCGGCACTCGCCCTTGCTGCCGGGCCCGAAAATGCAGGGACAGCCCTCGTCGGCCCGGCCGCACGTCCACTCGTCCTGCGGCCGGTTGTACAGCTTGCGGTTGTGGATGAAACTCTGGAGCAGGCGGCGCATGGGGGCGGGCGATTCTCACCAACGGCCTGCATAACGCAGGGCCAGCCAGGCGTGGACCAGGCTGAGGATGAACAGCGCGTAGCTGAGCGGGATGTGCACGAACAGCCAGAGCTTGAGCAGGCTCTGGCCGGCCAGCTGGTAATCGAGGCCGCGCTTGGCCTCGATCACGTCGCCGAGCTGGTCGGCGTAGGCCACCTCGCGCGGATCCAGGTAGCGGCGCAACTCCGCCAGCTCGGCCCTCACCCGGTGGTGCTTCGGGTCGTCGCCGGTCAGGGCGAGGATGAACCACGGCTTGCCGGCCAGGTACGGCCCGAGCAGGCGCAGGTAGAAATCCTGGAGCGTCGTCGAGTTCGCCTCCGTCGCCGCCAGGTGCACGGCCTCGCGCGCCTCCGTCTGCAGCCGGTGCCGGTACAGCGGGATGCGCTCGAAGATCAGGCTCTCGCCCGAACGCGTCAGCCGCGGCGGCAGCCAGCGACTGAGCCACAGCCCGACAAAGCCGCTGGCGCTCACGAACAGAAACAGGCCGGCCAGCATCAGGCCCAGCCGGCCCGACGGCCAGCGGAAGCCCACGTGCAGGCCGTAGACCAGCACGGTCAGCCACCCGGCGTAGACGTGCACCTGCAGCCAGGTGCTGGCCTTCAGCAGCGGGAGGAAAGGCAGCTTCTTGCGGGCGTTGAACAGGAGCAGGCCCGTGACCAGCGCGAGCAGCAGCGCGCCGGAGTACATCGCCACCGGGCGCAGGGCCGTCCGCCCGAGCAGCCACGCGACGCCCAATACGGCGGCGGCGAGGAGCGACCCGACGAGATACGTCCAGCGGCGGGAGCGAAACGATTTCATCGGCGCAGCCAGTCGGCCAGGGTGCTGATCTCCCGCATGTCGGCCCGCACCAGCGCGTCGTGGGGACAGGCGTTCACGCAGGCCGGGCCGCCCGGCTGGTCGGCGCACAGGTCGCACTTGGTCGCACGGCGGATGGGCGCACCGGTTTCCTCCGTCAGGACCGGCTGGCCCGCCTCGTCGCGCAGCAGGACCATCTGGATGGTGCCGTACGGGCAGCTCTGGGCGCAAATACCGCAGCCGATGCAGGTGTCGGGGTTGATGAGGATTTCGCCGCCGGCGCTGACCCCGCGCTGGATGGCGCCGGTGGGGCAGCCGATCATGCAGACCGGGTCGACGCAGTGCATGCAGGCGCTGGCGACCATGATGCCGGTGGTCTCGGGGCCGTGGCGGATGAAGCGGGGATTGTTGTCGTGCGTGGCGGCGCAGGCGCGGACGCAGTCGTCGCAATGCGTGCAGCGGTCGAGGTCGATCAACATGGCCGCGCGGCCGTTGATGAACCGCCCGGCGACGACGAACTCGATCAGGTTCTGCTCGTCGGGCCGGGCCCACGTCCCGGGGCCCGCGCCCATCCCGCGCACGGCGCCGGCGACGAGGGCGTCGAGTTCCGCGGCCGGCAGCCGCGGCAGCACATGCTGCTCGAGCACCGCGGCGGGAATGTACAGCAGGTCGGTGTAGCCGAGCGCGCGCAGGTTGTGGTTCAGCGCCACGGGCTGGCCGCCCCGCCAGCCGGCGACGAGTTCGGGCAGGCCGAAGGACTGGCCCTTGCCGAGATAGCTGCCGGTGCGTTCGCCCTGGTTGTAATTGCGGCTGACGCGCGCGAAGCCGCTGCGTACGAGCAGGAGTCCGCTGGGAAAATCGCCCTCGCGCGCAATCATCACCTCGTGCTCGCGGTGCTCGCGGGCGCGACCGTCGACGCGATTGTGGCCGCTGTACCAGTCGAACTCGCCGACGGTCTCGAAGCGCGTGGCGTCGGCGACCTGCTGGAGCGAGGCCGCGTCGAGGTTGTAGAACAGCGGGGTTTCCTGCAGGTGGCGGAGCAGGCTGCGCTGGCGGTAGCGCTGGTCGATCTGCGCCTTCCACTCCGGCGAGTAGTTGCGGAGCTCGCGCAGGCCCTGCCAGCGGATCTCGAGCAGTCTCGCGGGGCCCTCCGCCACGACCGTGGCGGTGCGCGGCGTGCGGCTCAGGGCGGCGATTTCGCCGAAGAGCTCGCCGGCCTCCATGCTGACGGTCCAGTCGGGATCGAGGACGCCGGGGATGTCCTGGAGGAAGATGCGGGATTCCGGGCCGGTGCCGCCGCTGCCGCGCCGCCGCGCCTCCTCCGGATAGGTCGGGCGGTTCAGCCAGCGCTTGAAGCTGCCCCAGGCGGAGACGCGCACGGCCTCCCGGCGCCCGGTCTTCTGCCCGTCGGGCTCACGCAGGAAAATCCGGATCTTGCCCTCGAGGATGACGAAGGCCGAGTGCCCGTAGTCGCCCTGGCGCACGATGATTTCGCCGGGCAGGAAATCCCGGATGCGCGCGTCATTCTTCAGGACGCCGCGCAGCGGAATGCGCGCGGGGAAGCGCTCCGGCTTCACCCCGGCGAACAGGGCGCTGGACAGGACGAGGTTCACCTCGTCCTCGGTCATCTCGCGACTGAACGGCGTGTCCCAGCGCTCCGGTTCCGCGAGCCGGGTCACCCGGGCCTGGGGCGGGACGGAACCGCCAAAAAAGGGGCGACTGGAGGCTTTGGCCATGGCGTCGCGTGAGGGTCAGGGCGCGATCTGGTAGGTCACGCCCTTGTAGGCGTCGGGCGCGGGCAGCAGGCTGTCAAGTGCGGCCAGCTGCGCGCCGGTGACCTCGGCGGAGAACTGCCGCCCGAGCACGCCGATGCGGTCCGCGGCGGCGTTGAGCTCGGCGGCGTTGTTCAGTTTCAGCGCCACCGGCTTGGCGACCGCGATGATCGCGGCGAGCTGCGGGGTCGGCGCGGCGGCCTGGAGTTTCTCGAGCATCTTGCGCGCGGCGTCGGCGCGGCGGGCGTAGGTGACGCCAAAGGTCGCCTTCTCGGTGGCGCGGGCGGTGGCGCGGAGGCTGTATTCCGTTTCGAGGATCCAGCCGACCGCCAGCATCCGGCGCTTGTTTTCCGGCGTGGCCTCGGGATTGGCGCGGTGCTCGTCGCCGAGCAGGTTGTGGCGCACCTCGCCCTGGGTCCAGGTCAGCAGGTTGAAGTCGGCGCTGCCGGGCGTGTGGCCGCCGACGTTGGCGAGCTTCTCGTCCTGCAGCACATGGCATTCGTAGCAGTTGCGACCGAGGCCGTAGATGTCATCGGCCATGATCAGGCCATGGAGCACCGACTCGGCGCGGCGGGTGGCGCGGTGCTCGTCGGTCTCGGTCGCCTTCTTGGCGCCGGCGCCGTAGTCGCCGTGGATCTTAATCCAGTCGGCGGAGGCGCTGTGGCACGACTCGCAGGCGACGGCGGCGGCGAGCGAGGGGCCCTCCGCGCCATTCTTGGCCAGGTAATGGCAGGCCACGCACGAGGCCTCGGTTTTCATCGGCTGCAGCCCCAGCTTGGTGACGATCGCGGCGGCCTCGGGCGTCTGGTGCAGGAGCCGCATGGACTTGAAATGCTTGGTCGTCTTCCAGGCCTCGATCTCGTTGGGGTGGCACTCGGCACAGGCGGCCGGCCCCTGGACCTTTTCCGGCGTGGGGGCCGCGGCCAGCGGCGAAACCGCGAGCAGCAGGACGGTGGCGAGCAACCCGCGGGTCGCGTCAGGGAAAACGCTACCAGCGCAGGCGGTGATCAATCGACGGTTCCCCGGGGACATTGGGCGCAACAATGGGTGTGCAGGCCGTATGCCACCGCATTTCCGCCGGAATGGGAAGCGCGCATATTCGATTTGTGTCGCCGCGCGGAATGCCCGACCGTTCCGCCATGACCGGCGCGGCTTTTGCTTCGGTCTCCCGCGGCCCACCATGTCTTCCCCCACCCTTGCGCCCCTCCCGCGTGTCGCCCGCGGTTTTCGTTTTCCGCCGGCGCGCGGCTGAGGCCGGCTGATTTTTTCCCATGCTCTGGACCTACCTTGGCGCGACGCTGATCCTGCTGGTGATTGTCCGGCTCGCCTTCGGGCTGGGCGTGCGCCTGCTGCAGGCGCGGGCCGAGGCGCGGCGGCAGGCGCTCGAGTTCGCGCAGTTCGAGGAAAACCTGGCGCTGCTCCGGGCGCAGCGGCGCATGCTGGTGGAGACGCCGCTGTCGTGGAATGGATTCCGGAAATTTGTCGTCCGCCGCAAGGTGCTCGAGTGCCCGAACGTCTGCTCCTTCCTCCTCGCGCCGCACGACACCAAGCCGCTGCCGGTCTTCAAGCCCGGCCAGTACCTCACGTTCCGGCTGCCGAACCCGCTCGGCGGCGGCCCGCTGGTGCGCTGCTACAGCCTGAGCGACCGGCCGCATCCCGATTTCTACCGCGTGACCGTCAAGCGGGCCAGCGTCGAGTCGCCCAACGGCCCGGTCGGCGGGCTCAGCTCGTCGTACTTCCACGACCGGATCAAGGAGGGCGACATTGTCGACGTGCGCGCGCCGGCCGGGAATTTTTATCTCGAGCCCACGGACGCCGACCCGGTCGTGCTCATCGCCGGCGGCATCGGCCTCACGCCGATCTACAGCATGCTGGCCACGCTCGTGCACCAGCGCAGCCGGCGCCCGATCTGGGTGTTCTACGGCTTGCGCAACCGGCAGGATCACGTCTTCAAGCAGGAGCTGGCGATCCTCGCGCGCGACAATCCCCACATCAACCTGCGCGTCTGCTATTCCCGGTGGGGCCCGAACGACGAGCACGGCGAGGACTACCACGTGCAAGGCCGCGTGACCGTGGAGCTGCTCCGCCGCACCCTGCCCTCGAATAATTTCCGGTTCTACTACTGCGGGCCCGGGGCGATGATGGAGGGGCTGACCGCCGGGTTGAAGGATTGGGGCGTGCCCGAGGATCACCTGCACTTCGAGGCGTTCGGCGCCTCCAGCGTGCAGCTCCTCAGCCAGGCGAACGCGATCGCCGAGCCGGCCGAGGTCGCTCCCGCTACCGTGACCTTTCGGAAGAGCGGCCTGACGCGGACTTGGGACGCGGCGCAGGGTTCGCTGCTGGCCCTGGCGGAACAGGCGGGCATTGCCATCGCCTCCGGCTGCCGCGCGGGGAACTGCGGCACCTGTGTCGTCGCGCTGCACGCTGGCGAAGTCGGCTATGTCCACCCGCCGGGCGTGCCGCTCGAGGCCCGCACCTGCCTGACCTGCCTCGCGCATCCGCGGGGGGATGTGACGCTGGATGCGTGAACCCGCGCGCGGCGCGCGGGTGGTTATTGGATGAAGTTATTGGTTATTGGGCCGGAATTCAGGTCCGAAAACAAAAGGCCGGGTCAGAGACCCGGCCGGACCAATAACGGATAACTCCCAACCGATAACCGTGATCGCGCGGAGCGCGATCACTTCGGCGCGGTGAGGGAAACGCGGATGACGCCGCGGTATTCCTGCGCGTGGTAGTCGACGGCCTTGTCGAGCGGGTAGAGCTTGTCGAGTGCAGCCTTCACCTCGGGGCGGAACTTCTCGGGATCGCCGTGGCACACGAGGCAGGACTTGGAAGTCGCGATGGGGCGGTAGACGCGCCACTCGGTGGGCTTGTCGGGGCGGTCGACGCGCTGGACGATCACGCTGTCGGGCTTGTCGCCTTCCATCAGCTGCTGGTGGATCTTCTCGAGCGCCGCCGCGTCGGCGGCGTCGGGCGTGTTCTGCACGTCGCGGATCATGAGGCTCGTGCGCTTGATGGCGGTGACCGTGGGCTGGCCGGCGACGGGCTTGGGCAGCTCGAGGTTCTTGAGGTGCATGGCGGAGATCGCCACCGCGATGTCGTCGTTGACCAGTGCCTGGTTGACCTGGTTCACCATGAGGCCGCCGACCCGGGCGATCTCGTTGAAGCCAAAGGAAACGACCGGCTCGGCCGACGGGTCGGAGGGGTCGACGAAGGCGAACTTGGCGTCGCCCATCGGCGTGCCCTTCACGACGGAGGTCGAGTCATCGAAATACTGCGTCTTGTCCGGGGCCGCCGCGGGGGGCTCGGCGGCGGTGAGACTCGCGGCGATAATCGTGCACGAGGAAATCGAGGTCAGGACCAGGCGGCTCATCGCTTGCATGGGTATATCTCCAGCGTCGCGGACGCGGGAAGGCAAGCCCGCAAAACACGCACCGGATAAAGATTTGCGCGTGCCTGGCGGTTACTTCGCCGGCGGCGGGGGCGGCGGAATGACCGGCCCGACGGTGCCGATGAACTTGAAGCGCACCTTCACCTCGGGATCGACCTTCACGACCATCGCCATGCGGATCACCTTCAGGCCCCAGGTCCGGTAGTCGACGGTGGCCTCGCCACTGACCGTGAACTCCTCGCCGTTCTTGGTCACGTTGACCGGGAATTCCACCAGCTCCTTCTTGCCGTGCATGGTCAGGTAGCCGGTCACGCGGCCCTGGCCGTCGGGCGTCAGGGCGATGATGCCGGCCTCGAACCTGCCGGTGGGTTCGCCGCCACCGAGCCAGGCGATCATCTTCTGGTCGCGCTCGGGCTTGCCGGTCTTGAGGTCGGCGAACTTGAAATTGAGCACCGTGCTTTTGACGGCCCGCTTTTCGTCGGCCGTCATGCGCAGGTCGTAGTTCTCCAGGCGGGCGGTGAACGAGTCCATCGTGACGCTCACGTCGACTTCGATGTACGACCGGGCCGGGTCGGGCTTGAGCATCCGGTCCGCGGCGAGCGCGGCCAGGGGCAGGGCGAGGAAGAGGGCGAGGAGGCGGACGCTTTTCATGGGGTGTGCCCATACTAATGTGGGCTCGCTTCGCAGACCGCAAATTCGCATTTTGGTGCCACCCCACCCCCATTGGGTCATTGCGAGGAGCCCGGTCCGCCGGGCGACGAAGCAATCCAGCCGGAGGGATCGCCACGGCGCGCTTCGCGCCCCTCGCGATGACAAATTTTCCCATGAGTTCCCCGCGCAAGACCGCCGACCAGTGGTTCGCCGAATATGGCGAAAGCCACCAGGACGACACCAACGAGCTGATCCACTGGATCTGCGTGCCGACCATCTTTTGCTGCGTGCTCGGCTTGATCTGGTCCGTGCCCGTGCCGCCCGGACTCGCCACGGCGGCGCCGTGGTTCAACTGGACGCTGCCGGTCGCGCTCGCGGTGCTTCTCTTCTACCTGCGGCTGTCGGTGCCGCTGGCCGTGGGGATGTTCCTCTTCATCGGCGCGTGCTACGGCCTGATCGAGTGGCACGCGGCAGCCGCGCCGTGGGCCGTCTGGAAAACCTGTGTCGGACTCTTCGTCCTCGCGTGGGTCGGCCAGTTCATCGGCCACAAGATCGAGGGCAAGAAGCCTTCCTTCCTGCACGATCTCGTCTTCCTGCTCATCGGCCCGGCGTGGCTGATGCACTTCGTGTACAGGAAATTCGGGCTGCGGTATTGAAGCTTACCGTAGGGGCGGACCTCGGTCCGCCCTTCGCAGGGGGTATCGCGTTCGAGGGCGGAGCAAGCTCCGCCCCTGCGTGAAGCCTGTCCTCTGTCCTCCGTCGCCTGTCCGCTGATCAGCCTTTCCCGCCGCGCAGCACGACGACATGCGCGAGGTCGTTCTTCTCGAACTCATCCCAGTAGCGGGTTTCGAGCTGCTTGAGCTGTTCCTCGCGCGAGGGCGGCGCCTCGACGCCGGGCGTTTCGAGGGCGCGCTTCGACTGCTCGCCGGCCACGTCGCGGTCGGCCAGGCGCTGCACCAGCTCGTGCCAGAAGACGTCGTTCTGGAATTCGCTCTGGAGGTCCCGGATGCGGTCCTCCTCGGCCAGCTTCGGGGCCGGTTGCAGCGTGCCGTCGTCGCGTTCCTCGACCAGGTCGGCGCAGCCGAGGTCGGTCGCCATTTCCAGCAGGCGTTGGTCGAGCGCGAAGTAACGCTTGGCGGCGGCCGTTTCCTCGCCCTGGTAGGCGGTCACGGCCCACATGCCGAGGTGCACGAGCTCGAGGAGCTGGCGGTATTCCTTCGCGGTGAACGAGACTTTCATGCCTGCCACGCTTGCCCCATGGCAAGCCCCCGCAAGCGCGAAGTGGGGTGACGTCACTTGGGCAGAGTGAAATCCAATGGGATGCGCACCCGCACCACCGCCGGTTTGCCGCCCTTGCGCGGCGGTTCGAAGCTCCAGCTCGCGATCGCCTGCGCGGCGGCATAGCCAAATTCGGGGGCCGTGGCCGACACGATGGCCGGCAGCCGGGCGCGGCCTTTTTCGTCGATGAAAAACTCGATCACGGCCTCCCCTTTGCGACCCGCGGCGAGCAAAGCCGAGGGGTAGACGGGGGCCCGCCGCCTCACGGGTTTGATCGGTTGATCTAGGCGGTCCGGGGAAAGGATTTTCTCCGGGTTCTTCTTCAACCACTCGATAATCTGCCGGGCTTGCTCGCCAACCGACGCGTCCCCCGTGCCGTTGGGAAGGAATTTTTGCTCGATGCTTACCGCCGCGAAACAGGGCGTACCATCCTTCTTCAACGGTGGCGTGAAACGCCAGGTGTCGAGCATTGCCAGCACCGCAAACCCAATCTCGGGGGTGGAGCTTTCCACGATCTTGGCCTCCACCACCGTGCCGCGGGGACCGATGACGAAGTTGACCCGCGCCTTGCCCTTGGTCCCGGCCAGCAGCGCCGGCAACGGATAAACCGGGAAAAACATTTCGAGTGGTTCGGGCGCTTTATCCCAGTGGTACTCGGCCGGCAGGTCTTCCTGCCCTTTGCGGCTGAGCGGACTCCAATAGCCCGTGCTCTCATTGCGCAGGTCGATATGGAAGTCTATCACTTCGCTGGCCCGAATCTCGACTGCGCGGCCATCAAGTTTGGCCGGCTTGAATTTCCACCCTTGGATTGCCTGGATCGCCGCGCGTTCAAACGCCGGGTTGCTTGAAGCCACGGCCACGGGATTTTTTACCCGGCCGGACGTATCAATGACAAAATCGACCCGCACTTGGCCTCTCACTCCGGCGGCTTGCAGTTCTTCCGGATAGACGGGAGGCACCTGTTCGAGGCATACCGGTTGCACGCCCCGTTGCTGGAATTCCTGTCGGAATTTTATTTCTTCGGCGGTTTCAACAGTCGCCGGAGCCAACGACTCCGCCCCTTCCGTCGCCGGCAGACGGGGCACGGAAATCAACAGCAGGCCCAAAAGAAGCGGGCGGAATGCGCAGCACGTCATTGGCGCGGTCCCTCGAACTCCACCGGTATCTTGACCAGCACGTCGACCGGCTGGCCGCCGCGGAGCGGGCGCTCGAAGACCCACTGGCTGACCGCGGTCACCGCGGCCCAGCCGAACTCGGGGGCCGACGCTTCCACGACGGACGGCATCCGGGCGCGGCCGGCGCGGTCGATCACAAATTCCACGAGCGCCCGGCCCTTCGGGTGCTCCGCGAGCAGGCCCTGCGGATAAACGGGAAAACCGCGCCACAGCGGTTTCAATTTCTGGTCGAGGCCGGAGGGCCCCTTGATGCCGCCGCCATCCGGCTGGAGCAGCTGCGCCAGGCGGGATTCCGCGACCGATGGGACGAACTCGTGCGTGACGCGAAACCGGCACGGGCCCGGCTCGCTGCCGCGCTCCGGCTGGAAAATCCACGACTCGATCGCCGCGCGCAGCGCATCGGCGAAGACCCCGCTGGCCCCGTCAACCAGGACGATATCCCGCGGAAACCCTTCGGCGGTGACCGTGAACTCCGCCGCGACCGTCGCACTGGTGCCGGCGAGGAGCTCGGCGCGCGGATAGACCGGCTGGTTCATAACCACGGGGATGAAACGCCCGGCGCCCCCATCCAGGCGCTCAAGATGATTGCCGGCGAGGATGTCGTCGGTTTTCGCCCCGAAGCTTTGAAAGCCCACCGGGTACTCGATCAGGCCGGCGCGCACCAGCGGGCCCTGGCGGGTCGGCGCAAACTGCGCGCGCTCGATGGCGCGCAGGGCGCTTTCGACAAAAGCCGGGTGCGACGCAAAAAGCACCTGCGGCTGGCGCGCGACGCCCTCGGGATCGACGGTGATCCGGATGCGGACGAGTCCCGGCAGGCGCAGTTCCTCCAATTCGGCCGGGTATTCGGGATCGACCGCCGTCGTCGCGTGCGCCGCCTCGACCTTCTGCGGAACGGGCATTTCCCCTGCCGTCGGGGGCATCGCCGGCGGCACCTTTTGCCGCGCGCGCTGGAGGTCGAACACCACCTGCACCCGGAGCGCGCTCGCCGCCGGCTTGGCGTCCTCCAGCGCCGGCTTGAAATGCCACTGCTTGACCGCCTCGAGCGCGGGCTGCTTGAAGACGTCCGCCGGGCTTTCCTTCACCTCCGCCCGCGAAACCGTGCCGTCCGCTTCGACGACAAATTCGACGAGCACATCACCCTCCTGTTTCGCCTTGCGGGCGGATTCCGGGTATTGCGGTGGGACCCAGGTCTCGAGCACGGCATCGCCGAAATCGGCGGTAACGGCGGCCGCCGGGGTCTGGGCGGGGGCGGACAGGATAAACGGGACGGACGCGGCGAACAGCAGCGCATGCGCGAGCTGTCGCCGGAGGGCGAAGGAGTTCATGAGGGTGTGTGCTAACGGCCCGTGCGCGCCGAAAATGGCGCAGGCCGAACCCTCGTGGCAAGCGCGAGCTGGCCGTTACGGCTTCGCGTCCGGAGCGGGCGCGGGCGTCGGGGCCGCCGGGCCGGCCGCAGCCGCAGCAGCCGGAACCGCAGGCAGGCGGCCGACGGTGAAGCTGCCGATGGCCGGACGCGGCGCGAGGCGCCACTTCAGGTCGACGGAGTGTTCACCCGTGGAGAACGCCACGGCGACATGCCAGGTCGATTCCGCCGGCCGGCCCGGGCCTTCCCGCGGATTGAACACCCACTGGCCCAGGGCGGATTGGGCCTCCTGGCCAAATTCGGGATGCGAGGCGGACAAGACCGTCGCCGATTTGACGGTGCCGTCGGACTTGATCACGAGTTCGATGATGGCGCCGCCGATCACTTTCTGGGCCAGCATGGTCTCCGGGTACTTGGGCAGCACCTGGTTGCCGGCACGGAGCACCGGACGGTCGACGTTGGCCGCCTCGCCCTGGTCGCCCGGGACCGGGAAATGGAACGGGCGCCGGGCCTTGAACTTCACGGCCTTGCCATCCACCACGTGCGGCTTCTGCATGTCCTGCTGGGCCATCCGAATCGCGATCTGTTCGAGGGTGTGGTCGACCGTGGGGTCGTCGCTTTTGACGATCTTTCCTTCCTCGGGTTTGCCCGTCTCGTCGTACGAGATCTCGATGGTGACGGAATAGCCCGGCTTCGTGGCCGGGGCCTGGGCGCGACCGGCGACAGCCAGGGCGGAAAGAGCGAGCAGGGAAAGGAGCAGGCGGGCGGGGTGGTTCATGGCAGCAATTGGGTGAGACTCGTGCACGCCCGCCGGGTTGCTGGCAAATGGATATTGGGCAAGGCGGAGCGCGGAAGGCGGAAGGCGAAAGTAAAGCCCGGCATTGACCGTTCTCCGGGCAAACTCTTCACTCTGCAGCCCTCTTTTACAAATCCGCCATGCCCGACTCCGCCGACAGCTCGAACCTCATGGAAGCCCTCGTCTCGCTCGCGAAGCGCCGGGGCTTCATCTACCAGTCCTCCGAAATCTACGGCGGCCTGAACGGCTTCTTCGACTACGGCCCGCTGGGCGTCGAGCTCAAGCGCAACATCCGCGACTGCTGGTGGCGCGACATGGTGCAGCGCCGCGAGGACGTCGTCGGCATCGAGACCTCCATCATCATGCACCCGAAGGTCTGGGAGGCGTCCGGCCACGTCGCCGGCTTCTCCGACCCGCTCGTGGACTGCAAAGTTTCCAAGCAGCGCTACCGCGCCGACCAGCTGTTCTTCGCCGCCGTCGTCGTCGACGGCAAGACCGCCGGCTACGTTTCCGCCCTCGAGAGCGAGCGCACCGCCGCCGAACTCCAGGAGGCCGCCGAAACTTTCAAGCGCAAGAAGGCCCTGCAGGGCGCGCTCGAGCCGGTGAAGGTCCGCGAGTTCACCGAGGCCACCGAGGCCGAGATCCCGCTCGTCCCCTCGCCCGCCACCGGCGAGCCGGGCAGCCTGACCGCGCCACGCGCGTTCAACATGATGTTCCAGACGAACGTCGGCGCGATGAGCGACGCCTCGTCCGTCGCGTACCTGCGCCCCGAGACGGCGCAGGGCATGTTCGTCGATTTCAAGAACGTCGTCGACACCACGCGCGTGAAGCTGCCGTTCGGCATCGCGCAAATCGGCAAGTCGTTCCGCAACGAGATCACGCCGCGCAACTTCATCTTCCGCTCGCGCGAGTTCGAGCAGATGGAGATGGAGTATTTCATCCATGAGGACGCCGACTGGGCCAAGGCCCACGAGGAGTGGATCATGTGGTGCGAAAACTGGCTGAAGAGCATCGGCCTGCCCGAGTCGCACCTCTCGCGCTACGCCCACCCGAAGGAGAAGCTCGCGTTCTACTCGCGCGGCACGGTGGACATCATGTTCAAGTACCCGTTCGGCGTGCAGGAGCTCTGGGGCATCGCCGCCCGCGGCAACTACGACCTCACGCAGCACGCCAACGCCAGCGGCAAGCCGCAGGAGATGTTCGACGAGGCGACGAAGAAGAAGTTCGTCCCGCACGTGATCGAGCCCGCCGTCGGCACCGACCGCATCTTCCTCGCCGTGCTCACCGCCGCCTACGCGGTCGAGGACGTGAAGGACGAGAAGGGCAACGTCGAGCAACGCACCGTGCTCCGCCTCTCGCCGCGCATCGCGCCGGTGAAGGTCGCCGTGCTCCCGCTCCTCAAGAACAAGGAGCAGCTCACCAACCGCGCCCGCGCCCTCTTCGAGAAACTGAAACGCAACTACGCCGTGCAGTACGACGACGGCGGCGCCATCGGCAAACGCTACCGCCGCCAGGACGAGGCCGGCACGCCGTGGTGCGTCACCATCGACTTCGACACGATCGAGAAGCCCGGCGACACCTTCACGCTGCGCGAGCGCGATTCGATGACGCAAAAGCGCATCACGGAAGCCGAGTTATTCCAGCTGCTCGCAGAACACGTTTATTAAGGCCGCCTGCCGGCCGTAGGCGTGGCGAAGGCCGGAGCTCGTCGCGTTGCTGCCCGAGCTCGTTTACTGAGTGCAGCTTGCGTAGGTAAGCTTCGCTTTACTAAGCCGGTTCACTAGTAAAACAAAGCCTCTTTCGCTTTACCTCTGCTCGACTTGGTAAAGCAAACGTGCTTTCGTTTTACTATGAACCGCGGCATTTCGGGCTACAAATTACCGATCAGCACGGTAGGCGAGCCGTGTTACGCTTTCGTCCCAAATCCGCTTCCCCCGACTCCGCCGGTAAGCTGGAGCGCGCCGCTATTTCAGCGCGCGAGCGTCTCTCTCGGGCGGTTGAGTGGCGTGACCAGCGTGCTGCCGGATCCGCATCTTTTTCTGTATAGCTACATCCGCAAGGAAGCCCTGCTGTCTTCCCAAATTGAAGGAACCCAATCCTCTCTCTCCGAGCTGCTGCTCTTCGAGAACGACGCCATCTCGGGGGTTCCGATCGACG
>Ga0247757_10000352_pt1 | contig 38986 bp, 34 predicted proteins | sample UWRJL126311R4_FD_180929 | JGI IMG/M metagenome (GOLD analysis project Ga0247757, IMG submission 180929) | Plant litter microbial communities from Arlington Agricultural Research Station in Wisconsin, United States - UWRJ-L126-311R-4 | ecosystem: Environmental > Terrestrial > Plant litter >... | reverse complement strand
AATCCCAAGGACGCCTCATGCATCCCATGTAACCAATTGACCCTATCGGGGCGTCTGAGGACTCACTAAAGTACACGCATCGTTTCACCCTTTAGCTGACGGCTTTGATCTAGACGGCATCATATGAAAGACCATCTTTACGAGAATGTATAGTGTGACGACTGCTTATCATTGTTGCCGCCGTCTAGCCAAGGAAGAAAATAGCCTTAATTTTAATCTTCGGTCTATAGGTCCACGACACCAGGTATCTCTCTCCATATTCTAGCATCATTCTCAAAGGCCGTTATTACCTTCCGATATTTCACAAAGCAGATTGATACATCTTCATGACAGCCTCTGCTTGACTATATGTCCTATGAACATACGCGACATTCGCAACGATATTTTTATCCATATACAAGGCTAACGTGATACGGCATGGCGTGGCTATCCCTGCATCTTTACACTTTGACGAGCTGTTGCGGAGCTTCAACCACCTCCGAGAAGGACACCTTGGCAACGTCATCCCTACACACACTCCGTTCCTCCATCCATGCAATACCTACAATAATTGGATGTCGCTATGCCTGCCCATTCTAGCCCTCCACGGAGGCGCAATACTCCTCTAACACAGTCGCCAGGCTTTCTCGGCGCCGCAGCGCGATTCTGGCAGGTATGGCTCCGTGTCGTGTGTGCATCTTGCCAATTGGTGTTGATCAAGCTTTCCAGCGTTCATACGCATCTGATTATGTTGGACTTGCCATTCTCATAGCAGGATGGATCGTGGTTCGTTCTGCTTCACAAGAGCGATGCTGCCACCTGACACTTGTAATAGGTGCAATCATTCGGCGAGCCTTTCCACCGCATGTTCTCCCTCGATAATCTCGCCATACAATATCCACACGCCGAAATAGAGCGCGTATCTGTTCCCTGGCTTTTCGTTTACGCTGGCGCAGTGCCTCTCGGTACTCTTCTTGCATGGGCCCTCGTCTTCCAGCCAGGCACTCATAAATCCCACGTCACGATACTCGGCTGGTTCATATCCCTCATCTTGACCTTGTTCATCACCGACCTCATCAAGAACGCAGTCGGCAGGCCCCGCCCCGATCTCATCGCACGATGCAAGCCCGAGCCCGGCACCCCAGATCACCAACTGGTTACCTATAAAGTGTGCTCCGAGACAGACCATCATGTGTTGCATGATGGGTGGCGAAGTTTCCCTTCGGGGCACAGCAGCTTCGCTTTCAGTGGACTGGGCTATCTAGCGCTGTTCCTCGCGGGCCAATGCCACGTTTTCAGGCCGCGAACGGACCTTGCACGGGTCCTCCTTGCCCTTGCGCCATTGTTGGGTGCTGCTCTGATTGCTATATCCCGCTGTGAAGATTATAGGCATGACGTCTATGATGTGACGACAGGGTCCTTGCTGGGCATCTTAGTGGCGTACAATACGTATCGCAGATACTACCCACCTCTTCGGAACGCTAAATGTGCAACGCCGTACCCAAATCCGGCGGATTCATTGAATGGGTTTACAAAAGTTAAGGATGAAGAAGAGAGGATTGCTGGAGCTGGAGAATTTGAGCTCGAGGATATTGAAGAGCAGGATGAAGAGGAGGAACTAAGACCATTTAACTCGAGGAGATAGAATGATAGGAAAATCCATTAGTTGCCCCAATTGTCAGCCGCCCTTTTGAGTCCCAGCCTATTCATTTCCCTTGGACGAGGCTCAATGTTCTGGAACTCCAGCGTTGCATAGGAAAGGCTGAACCATGTGTCCCACACCACCCGCAGAGCACTCAATCATCATGGACCAGGACCGCCATCGACTCACAGTATAATATTGCTTCATATTATGAAGCGGTGTTGTTATGATAACATGGTGCTTGCGGATGTAGATGCGACCCTATTAGCAGCTTAGGCATTGTATGTTTTGACGTCGCGGAAATGATCTTGGCCCCGAACCTACTTGAAAGAGCCAGCTGAGGGCCCCTGCCGCCCAATGACACTGACGCAGATTCTTTATGGCACAGCTGAGCTCCTGCCGATGGAGTCATAATGCTGTAGACAGAGTGGACGTAGTGCGATGTCATTGCGGTGTTTGACAGTACTTAAACGATACATCCTTTACAATCGAATCTTGACTTCAGCCCTCATAGACCATTGCGAGTCTGCCAGCCACCAAACCTCTTTGAATGTACTTTATAAATACCACAAGTGCTTAGCAAATATAACACCAACATGTCGCGAATGGTTCCGACGGTGAAAGCGGTTTGGGAAAGAGACGTGCCGCGACCAGAGTCGGAGATCATTACGATAGATTGGTCGGGGTCGAACACATCTGGTCCTCAACGTGGTCCTCGACCCGCTCCCGAAGCTGATGAATTTGATGTTGCCCTTGAGGCAGCCTTGGAAATGTGGAGGGCCGCGAACTCTAACCTGCCAAACCATTTTGACCAGTGCTACGACGTGATCCAAACTCAACCCTTGGTCCAACTCGAAGACGAAAAATTCGAGGTCCCAAAAGCTTTTGGGGGAATCACGGCCATCAAAAGCCGCAAAATTTGCCCAGAATGGGACAGCAGCTATTTCCCACAGGAAATTTCAGTGGTCTTTTTGATATACATTCAGGTATGGCTTCGTACTCTGAATAAACTCGGAAAGCCTATGAAGGGTTTCGACCTGGCTACACCAGAATGGGCAGCACGGGCTATGCGACGTGCTTGGATTCCTCCTACCCAGTGGAACTGGTACAAGCAGTTGGGTCCTCAGAAAGACTTTAATCTCATCGAGCGGTTCAATGAAGAAGACAACCCTTGCGAACCCTTTAAAGAAAAGCTGCGGAACCCCTATGACGTCAGCTTCGAAGATAGATATAACAACGTCCACACGGTACACATGTATGCTGATACCCTGAATGACGCTGGAGACATCTGTATACTCATGTCGGCTCTCGAATCACTCACCATTCGAGAGGAACCCGAAAAGAAGCCTGGCCATCAGGCTGATCAATCACCCAAAGAAGATGCTCTTGAGGACAAGCCCAATTGGGAGTTTGAAAATGATTTCGTGGATACAATCACCTGGGACGAGGATCTCGCGTGGGAGAGACGAAGAATCATCACCGAGTTCCGATCCAGAGATTGGAGTCCAGATTCCCTTGCGTATTACAGGCATCTTCTCCGGAAATTCATGATCGATGTGGTCAAATTCCTGCCTAAATTCTGGTCCGTTGAGAAGGATTACAAAGCCGAGCATGAGACAGAACTGAAGCGCCTTTCGAAGAAATGGGAAACCGAGCTTGAACAGATGAGGGATGTGTACAGCAGTGATCCGGAAAGCACATAGGTAAACGTCTGGATGCAGCGCCTGATACTCGCCGGTTCCGGTGCTATGACGGCTACTGGCGGTCGTTGCTAAGCTTGGGATACTTTCTCTTCTGGGGTGACTATTATTTCTTAATTCATAATCTCAGCCCTGATATATGGCTTGCGTATGATACTTTCCCTAGGTCTGCCGATGTACATGTCCCTCGCGGTTGCGTGTGGTCAGTACCGCCGCAATGGTTCATCAAAGTACCATAATCCCGGTGGCAACCATAACACAAAGTAGCCAGTATGAGTGCTCGGTATACAAGTTTCCCGAAGCTGAAGTGATAGCTATGGAGTCACCGAGGCAATGCTCGCCGAGCCTACCCGCTGCCCATACATCTCTCGATACCATAGAAGGAGTGTCTAATCTTCATCTACCTTAAGCACAAGCACAGTATATATATAAAGTTCAACACAGACATAGAAATCTTTCAAATCTATATTTACCTATGCTACCACCCATATATCTAATGCAACCTCCATCGAACTTCTAAACTGCACTAAATTAGCTGCTACCAGTCATAAAAAATGACAGTAAAGCCCATGAATACACATATGGATGGAGGTACATTTGAATGGGACTCATACACGCTGACTGGAAAGAACTGAGAGCGTTCGTCATCTGTCTACAAGATGAACATGGTGCCTCACTTGAAAAACTACTGTTTCTATTATGTATCCCATTATTGGGGCTTTTATTGACTATTATCCGGCTGCTTGTCCCTGCTATTGGTTGAATATCTTAGGGTCTGAGCTTCCAGCCATGACGCTGCCAAAGCGCGCACGAGTAGGAGTTACTCATTCGTTGGCTTGCATCGGCTCATATGAGGAGTATGTATGATATGTTTCGGAAGTAACAGAACTGAGACACTTCTGTTTGTAGCCATATATATATGGCCCTGCAGCCCGAGAAGTTCTTTCATGCTTACGTCTACATTTCACCGTCACATCCAGAGTTGTTTATTATCTCGACTCAACTTGTCTTTCATAATGGATTCCATCACTTCCGAAAGCATGCCTGAACCGAGGTACGGAACTGGAATCCAAGAGCTTCCATCAGTCCTTGTCGACCTCTGGAAGGCCTTTAATAACAGGGATATTTTCCGATTCAAGATCGCACTAAGTTACTGGCTACCCCTCATTGATATATACGATGACAAGTTATATGGCTCGGAGTTTCTCAAGCCGGTCGGGAACATCCGTGTAGACTATAATCCAAAGTCTTGGTCCAGTGAAAACGTACGAGCTCAGGTTGCACAACGGTTTGCTAAAGCATACATATCTCACATGGATTGTGTCAAGTCCGATAGTCATCCCAACGGATATGACATTGAAGCGAAAAAGCAACTCGTTGTGGAGACTCTATTAAAAAGCTGGGTGCCGAATGATTGCTGGGAGCAATATTGGGGCTACATTCTTCCAGGTACAGCATACGAACCTCACGCTTTTCAAAAAGCTCTACACGACATCAAGAATAGATACGGAGTCGTCCGTTCGTGGTTGAACGCGCTGTAGAAGGTGATCGAATTTTGCCACAAAGAAGACCTTTGGAGTCTCTACTCCACAATTGCCTGTCATGAGAATGTAGAAAACTGGAAAGAATCTCTAAAACCTTATTTCGAAGACCAGCTTTATGTATTCGTTGATTCACTTCAGTGCGATGCATACCTCATGAAACAAAGAAGTGCGCTGATGGACTCGATTGTGGAGGACAAACTTGTTCCAGTAGATAAAGGCATGGCACCTGTGAAAGAATTTCTTGTCAAGGTTATCAAGAATTTGATGGAATCTCTAGAGAGAAATGATCATATCGAGGTTTTAAAGACATACCTCGAACAACTTGAGCCTTCTGCGGGCCATAGTGGGAATTGAGTCAGGCTGTATGCGTCGGTTGGTGGAAACTTGCTGAGGCTTTGTGATTCCCTTGTTGATTGTTTGTACTTAGATCATCAAATTCCACATATTACTCTATATTTTATAGTAAAAGAACTCTATTTCAGAGCATAGTTACTCAAAATAAATGCCACTTGAGTCATGACATTTATGAGTAGAGCATACGTGGGGGTGTCATTTTAGCAACATGCAAGTGCCAAGCTTTCCAAGATTTGAGTCATGGAAGGAATACATAAACTTCACTGTAGCCAACGTTGAACTATTTCACCTACATAATACACTTTAATCCTCAGTCTTTTACTTGTCTTGCGGTACACTCAGGGAAGCAGTATCTTGTTTAACACAAAATATCATGGAGCTGAGCAGAGAGCTTCAAGAGGAGCTCAACCTTCTAAGTTTTCCAGACCATTTCCCTTATGAGTTTCGCGAAAGGTTGGTCAGATTATGGAGAGCGCTCGAGAACAGTGACCAGGCAGCCTTCAAAGCAACCGTCGATGAACCCCATACGAATATTTTCGGTGGATCAAATACGATCGGGCATGTTTTCTATAAGGCATACCAGGAGTTCATAGATATATCTAAAGATTACACAGATGAAGAATGGTGGAATCTTGAGGACATTCGGGATAGCCATGATCCCCTACTTACTGACCTTCTTGCCAAAGCCTTCCCATATTGGAATTACAGATATTCAAAACAGAAATGGGTAGCAGAGATCTTTCGCGATGCTTGGGTACCACTTGATCAATGGGTAGCATATTGGAAGGAAATGGATCAACAGCATCTTTCCAATGATGAAATGGAACCAGACTCGGAATTAGTGACGCACATGATACTAGAGACAATGTCTGAGCCTTCGCATGAGAAGATGCTGGAATTGAAGAGAATTATAGATGCATACCGAGCGGCAGACTTTACCAAAATCCTGGAATTTTTGTCAAAACTAACAAGGAAACATCCAGCAAATTTCGAAGATGAACGAATTGTCTTTGTCACGGGAATCATCCGATGGAACTCTAAACTTATGAATGAAAGGAGGGATATTGTGAGACAGATACGGTTAGAAAAGAATGATTCTATTGCGACTAAGGCTATCTTGGACAAAGTTCGGCTCTTCTTGGTGGATGTTTTTCAGTATTTACTTAAAGACTGGACTGACTACTTAAATGAAGGCCAAAAGAAGTCATTGGCAGAAATGAGAGAGAGCTTGAGTAGTACGGTATAGGCGACCTTAGTCACAGATTCGTTGTGATTCATCCGTACACTGTACTTAGTACCTTAGAGCTAGAGTTACTCGCTGGATTCTCCGGGTAGAAATCATGCTGAACCTCATGTTTGGGGACGATACGAACCTATAATTTTAGCGTGTGAGCAATAGTCAAACAATTCTCTGTACATCGGATTTTGGCTTTGGCCGATGCTAGCATTGGTTCTTTTCGATGATTAATCATGGTGAAAGATGCAGTAATGCTCTATATTTGATATGATGCTCTTTCTATGCTGGTATTTCAAGTACAAAAAAGAAGAATCCTCTCCACTACGTCGCGTTGTTCTAACATGATATTGATCAGAGCGTAGGCATCTTGAGAGCTTTCTGCGCGTTCCTAAACTTCACAACAATTTTCTGATCTGCTTCTGCTTGGTCAAGTAGGCCCTTAGTTGACTGAGCAGACAAGTACGACTTTTCACGTTCTTTCAGGCGCCAAACCTTCAATGTATCGTAAACATCCTTTTCTTTCTTTGCCAAAACTCTCTTCTCTTTGTCTTTGTCAGATCCAGATTTCATACCAGCAATCTTCTGCTCTTGTAACTTGGCGGCATCTACTGCGTCAAACCATTTCTTGGCGAGACCGCCGGGCGTTGCAGGCTGGCCATTTGCAGGAGCGGGTCCATTAGCTTCTTCGTGGATCTTGTTGAACTTGACGTTTTGCTGTTGGGCATATTGGTCCCAAGTGGCTTGATTAACCATGTGCTTTTTCTCCTCGGCTTGAAGAGCAGTGAGTTTCTTCTTGAGTGCGGCAATTTCGGTATCATACGCTTTTTCGGCAACTTTGAGCTGAGTATCGAGCCACGTGCTTGCATGAGTTTCCATAGCTTCCAGATGGTCCGATAGCCAAGTGTTCCACATCAGCTGCAGATTGAACTGCGGCCAAGTTTGCGGAAATTGTGCAGACCAGAAATGATAGGCGTTAGAAAGTTCTACCCGAACGTTCATACTTGCTTCCTTGAGATTGTGCACGATAGTGGCATGGTTAAAATATTCAAAGACTGTCAAAGTCTAGAGATTGGTTAGGGCTGTTCTGTTTGAGTAGTATGACAGGTAGAGCTACGTACCGTTCTGAGGGGACTAAGGAACGAATCTGAGCCGACTGCTCCCGAAGCAGCGTCGCGTGCATACATCTGAAGGGAAGTTGGATCCATGAAGTTTTCCAGAGCCCAGGCGCTTTCCTTCCATCCGTTAATTCCGCTCTCGCAGAGTACAAAGTCTGCTCGGTTATAAGACGATCCTAGGGCTTGGAATACAAGATTGTTCAGAGATCTTTGTCCTGCTCCAAAACTAACGGAGTTTCCTTTCTGAGTTGTGTAAGCTGGTTTATAGGGCCTAGAGTCAAAGAACAGCTGGTTGTTGACATCTTCATTCCAGAACTTAGCAAAGAAGTCTCCAGGAACGCCTTTGCTGACGCAATACTCAATGAACATTTTAACCGATTGCAGTTCAATGATATGTTCAACCTGCACAGAGTCAATATAAACTATGAGCAAACAAAGGCAATGGAAAAAACTTGTGAGACCAAAGAGTGGAAAAGACTTACTGCCCAACCATGATCAGGACCTGAAGGCTGTACGGTAGTGTCATCCTTGATTTGATAGTCATCGATTGCGACGCTATTATAAGTAAAGGCATGTTTAGCAAGCGTCTTTCCTGATCCTGTGACGAATAATTCCTGTGGTCCCGGGTAGCCCAAAGACTTAATACTCATTGTTGATGTACCTCCAAGCTTAATGCCCCCGTAGAGACGGCTGTTACGCTTGACAAGACCTCGCTCCACGAGGGTTAAGCCTTCCGTAGTGTTGGTACTGTCAACATAGAGACCGCTGTCATCCGGAATCCCCTTAAGATCATCAAATAATTGAGATTTGAAGCAATCGACCTCGGGAAACATGCAGACATCCACGGCCTTCGTTTGGCGTGGAAATTTGGCACGTGAGAGGGTCTTGCTCGCACATGAACCTGACTTTGTTCCCGATCCAGAGCATGCTGAAACACTGCTTGACCCAGAAGAAGTCGATACGGATCCAGTAGTGGATGCTTTTACCGATCCTGAGACTGAAGAAACAGCGAGAGACGAGATCTGAACAGAGCTAGTCAACGGTACCGAGGATGCGGATGAAGAAGGTACACTCGCTGAGCTCACGACCTTAGTAGAGCTGGGCAGCACAGCGGAACTTTGAGGAATAGTAGAAGAGGGAACAGGGGTATTGGACTGTGGCGGAGTGGCGGAAGACGGAGCAGGGGTATTGGGCTGTGGCGGAGTGGCGGAAGACGGAGCAGGGGGGTTGGACTTTGGCGGAGTGGGCGAGGGCGGCGGCGGGGGCTTTGGTGTTGATGGAGGAGGCTTGGGTGGTTTCCCACCGCCCTTGGGGAGACGGCGGTCAAGCTCCATTGCTTGTGGAGTGCCATCGCCATCAATTCGGCGGCCTAGACGGTCTCCGTTGGGAATGGTTAAAGCATGGATAAGAATGCCAAATCCAAAGAGCAGCAACAAGCTGCGGAACGAAAGGATGTGCATGGCACAATAATGAATGTTAGTGAAACGAGTGAGTTAAAACAGGAAAAGAATGACTGAGTGAGGAAGACACGAAAAACTAGAGATGATATCGTTGGTAGCTGTCATGGGGGCTATGAAGACAGCACCTTTATACTGAAAGATTTGGTTAATTTGTGGCGGTATTACATGTTTACCATGCTCACACCAGCAATGCTAATTGATCTCCATTCCGAAGTGACATTAAGCCACTGGCCCCGAGATGTCCTTGGCTTCTACGTGCGTACAAATTTTTATTCGGACAAGCCGTTCGTGTCATCTCAAGAGTGCCCAGTTTAGTATATTTGGAGACGAACGCCGATCAGCTGAACGTGGTGTGCTTTTATTTGGGTGTAGATCGATAAATAATGTGGAGTTCTCGTCCCTCCAAGTCCGACATTGTCAGCAGGAGAGGTGCAATGTGCCTTCAAAGTCCGACAAGGAAGGGCTTGGCAGGGTCTCAAGATCATCCAATAAGAGGTGCCAAGCTACGCTTACACATTCCAAATGCCTGTCGGAGGTGTCGGAGTCGTCCAATGTGCTGGCGATATTTACTGCGTAAGCACCGGACAACCTTTATACGATTCCAATCTTAACAGTCGCACCCCGATTCCGATGGGTCGCGGAAACTCGGTGCACAGTGTCGCGCACAATATAGGAGCTTGATAAGCTGGCCTCTCTAACCTCAAACCTCCAAACTCTGCACTTTGGGTGCCATACAAAGTTATTCTTGTACGGAAAACAACATGTCTTCAGCAGCTTTGCGAAGTCTTCTACAATTTTTGCAAGACAACCCAACCGCCAAATTTGGCTTTGTGGTGTATCGCTGCACCTATGGCAACGATGCCGATTGGAAACTTTTCATGGACGCGCTGAACGCACAAGCGCAAAACACATTGGAGGCTAATGGTATGGACGCACTGCATTCACGCCTGGACTGGAATGTTCAAGAAGACCCAGCCTTGGACGAAGCAAGCTATGATGAAGTGCGCAGGCATGTTTTCTCTCTCTATAGCTGGTTATGAACGAGAATTAACTTCTTGCAGAAGATTCAGAGCCTGGTGCAGCAGTGGTGCTGAACCAGACATCGGCCTTCCACGCCACCATGCATGCATTATGGTCGATCGGGAATGTCTCGAGTCGGTTCTTGATGAAGAAAAGCCACACGAATTTGACGCTTTTGGTGCCATGTTCGTTTTTCTTGTGTCGAGGTATGACGAATATCCAATTGGGGTAACAGAGATCGAGGTTTCAGAGTCAGGTGCAATTCTATCGCCCCAGGAGACTGTTACAGAGAAGGATGATGTTTCTTACACAACAGTCGGAATATCTTTTGTTGTGCCCCGAGTGTATTCCCTTTTGAATGGACCAGGCTGGCAGAGTTTTGCGGATCCAGAGGGTGGGGTCTTTCGGCGATAGCGCTGTTGCTCTATCTACCACGGCTTCGGCCTGGCACAGTTGACGAATCACAGAGCTTTTCCGCACCTGTATGATGAGGCTTTTACTCGCCTTTGATGGTCCTCGGATTGATAGATCATTGATGTATAATTGGATTCGGTATCATAGCATGAAAAAAAAGTGGAGCGCTACTGCTAGTAATCTAGCTACAATATATATCTTTTTCGCCTGAACGATAACATCTTTCAACTATAGTCATGGAACCATCACTTGCCTTGCAACACCATGACTATGTTCTCCATGACATCTTTGGCCCTAAGAATTCCTATACTTGCATGCGTTTCTTCTTCCTCTACCCTCAATACCGCATTTTCTCCAATTCGTCGGGCAGTCTCTTCACCATGAAGTGGAGGCACGTTTGTATCGAGCTTCCCATACCATAAATGAATAGGAAGATCCGAAGGGATATCTTCAAGGCGGAATCCAAAGTTCGAAGATATAACCTTTCCGTCCTCTCCTGCAGCCCATGAGCCCTGACCGAATGTTTGCCGGCCAGATTGAAGATGGACACGCATTCTGTTCACATCGGAGAAAATTTCTTGATCTTTGGGGTTGAAATTGGTATGGAACTTCGATGCTTGGTTTGATTGAACACAGCGTATAAGTCTTTCTTCATCAGACAATTCCAGGCGGCCTCCAAAGTTTCGCTCGGCATACCAGCCTGATAGCCTAGGAGCCATTTTGTATCCGATGGTAAATCCGAGTCGAGGCATCCAATCCATGCCTTTCTTTGATATATCTGGGGGAGCTAGACCGCACACGACGGCAGCAACTTTAAGCCTATCACGTGGAAGAGCATACGCGCACGCAAGCGTGTATGGACCTCCTCCTGATATTCCCTAGGGGCCAATTGTCAGTATAACTAACTTCATACACTAGTAAATCATGAGTGACTACCATCATTGCAAATTCTTTGATGCCGAGATGATCGGCCAGTCTCTCTACATCTTTCGGATAATCTAGTAGTTTCCTGCCAGGCAGAGGCGAGCTCCATCCAACTCCAGGTCTGTCGATCGCTATTATTCTGGCCCCTAATCGAGTCGCTTCTTTGTCTAGGAAAGCTGCTTCAATGCGCGAACCTGGCAGCCCATGGCTGTAGAAGATTGGTTGTCCTGTTCGAAGGCCATACTGAGCATATCCTAGCTTGCGTCCGTCGGGCAGGTCCATTGTTGAGGAAGATTCATTGCCTAATTTGTAAGTGCATTCCTGTACATTGGCAATCGCTTTCATGGCTTCTTCACGTGCCTTGCTATCATTCCACCACCACATCGTGAAATTAATGCTGGTACCGATTGTAAAACCTGGGGCTTAAGAAGGAATAACCGGAACTTAATAAGTTTGATTAACTTGTATTAGTATACTGCTAGTGAACATCGATAACCAAGCAGATTATAAAGAGAACTCCAATGGCGGGACTGGCGAGGGGTTCTTGATGTTTGTCGTCGGATCTGTGCTACATGCTGTAGGATCTAAGCCTCGCGACTTTGCCCGATCAGCCGGCGGACGGCTTACCGAACGCCCGATGCTCCGTGGACACACTCTTGAATAATTCTAAAATATTAAGTACTTTTGCTAATTTCAAGTTAAGGCCGTGTGATTCTTTTAGGCTCCAGATAAGTGGAGAGGAAGAAGATGCAAAATAAGAGGCAGAATGATCCAGCTAATCACGTTCGGAGATGATATCTCAGGTTCAAAACCCCTGTACACACTATCTTCTTGGATTTTCATAAACTATTAGCAACTTAATATATCAATTTCAGTCATACTTTATTACTTTAACGCGTGTGCAATCATTCGGATTATATCGATGAGTAAAAATCACGTGATGCCTCTCATTCTAAATATTGACTCATAGACTCGGCAAAGCGGCAGCTATATGCTTCAGAATAACCATTTGAGCTTTCTTCGGTGATCGGGAATTTGTAAATTGATTGTTTGCTTCACCTACGTTGGAGGCGTCACACGCTCCGACTCGCCGGTAACGTGCACCCGTCTTACACCGACGCTATTTCAAAGCCGAGATCGTGACACATGACTCATCACTCACCCCTGAGACGTAGGATTTCCTTGGGCCTTTACAGAGACAGCTCTAAATCTAACTTGGACACCTCAGGATGCTGTTAGGGAGCCAACCTTGTGGCTACACTAAAGTTTGGACGATACCGATTCCCGTTCCATTTGTCGTGTCAAGTACTATGTTAAGAGGGTGATAGAAATGCATATAAAGACGAACCTCATAGCGATGCCGAAACTGATCCCGTAATGAGGTGCGTACCTGCTCTGAAACAAATGCGGACGAACCGCACCGCCAATTTGGCCGTAGCTGTTCACAAGCCAATCGAGAAGGCGGATCCAGTCGTTTTGAATGTGGTTTACGCAGACCATGGCCACATCATAGAGTATTAAGCAGATGTTAAACAGTTCTCGATTAAGGTTGTTGCACAGACATGCCGTTATTTGGGTATGCGTACAATGTCCCATAGCATATCAGGATAACACATAGGAAAGAAAGCGGATAAAGAGGCCACGAGAGGCGAACATTGTCAGCGAAAACCTCAGTTACTCCAACAGTTATGGTGCTGAAGATTGAAATAGGCAGGTTAAGAGGCAATGTTGGTATAGCCGAGGTCTGCGATAGCTGTTGGTTGGTAAAACCGGACACCGCTTGTCCCAATTGTGAACAATGCTCTGATGAAAGTGAAAACCCAGAGTCGTACGTCTTTCAATTTCCAATGGTTTTCTCAAAAACAGCATACATTGTGTGGTTACGCCCTACTGGATCAATCTGACATTGATAGATTAAACTTTCTGTATTTTTTACGACCTGAAGATAGTGTTCTGCCGGTCTTAACAAGGTACTGTTCTAGAACGGTTAGGATATACGAAGACCTAAGGACGAAAATGTAGTTGATATCACAACAGGGGAATGGGTGAAAGCTAGAGTGGCGAAAGGTACTGCAAAAGGGCGAGATAGGAGCGAAATTAGTGAAGAAAGTATAATAGGTGGGAAAAGTGTATAGTACTATAATTAGATTTAATGCTGGTAAAAAATACACTAAAGTTTTGTGTGAAGTTCCAATTTAGCCCAATTTAGAGAGTCCTCTTCCGTTCATCACCATGAGTTTATCCTATATTACGTAAGTACAATGTAAAGATATAATGATAGAACTTACGAAAATAAACTGCGGCATGAATGGTACCAACCATCTCACAAGAGGCGTATTGACACCCTTCCACATTGGCGCCGAAATGCCGTTCAGGATTTGGCTTGCTGCTTCGTCGGCAAATTTGCTTGTCGACATCATGTTCCATTCACCTGGCCCTTCAATATCTTTTTCAATTGGCTTGTAAGGTGAGTCTGGTGGAAGTTGCAGGGAGGGAGGAGCATAAGTGCCCATGTTTGATACGACGTTGCCAGCTAGCAGCGTCACAACCTTGATACCAAATGGTGCGAGTTCAAGACGAAGTGTGTCTGACCACAGCTTCATAGCGGCTTTCGAAGCATTGTACTGGCCTGCACATGTTAGTTGCTGCGAGTCTTATATGGGGTGGCAAAGCTGCTATAGCCGCCGTGAGGGTGTTTACTGGACCAGGGAACGGGAACGATTCCAGCGATGCTCGACATGTTAACGATGGTTCCCTTCGTCTGTAGTAGCATGTCCTTGAATGCGTTGACCATTCTGATTGGGCCCCAATAGTTTGCTTCGAATGTATCCTTCGCTTTGTCGATATTAACGTGGATTGCTGGCATGACATATTGCACACCAGCGTTGTTGACCAAAACATCGAGTCGACCGCCGGTTTTAGCTTCTACTTCTTTTACAGCAGTGGCAATGGACTCTGCAGACGTGACATCAAGGGAAAGTAGGTGTACGTTGGGGAGGTTAGCTAGATCATCCATCTTTTTGACCGATCGCGCGGTTGCAAAAACGATGGCTCCACGTTGCTGGAAAGCAAGAACAAGCGCGTGACCGATACCACCAGCACTGCAGCCAGTGATCAAAACAATCTTTCCAGTCATTTTGGGGGATTCAGAAAGTGCCCGTTGATGGACTTGATTAGTCTTACTGCAAAGTACATTTTATATCTTAACATTTTCGTAATTTTCTAAGGTATTTTCTTATAACCTAGAACTGTCGTCGGGGGTTTAAACGTCCCGTTTGCGATTATAAGCGGTTATTTTAGGATGCGGAGCAACTATAAGGCCGTGTGGTGGATATCCTGCTGAAGGGATGCTAGTTATGTCCGCGATATTTAGTCCGGGTGCGATCAGCTAATCGCCGCCCTGTTTTTAGTTCAACGTGATGGTAAAAAAGTTGAGGTAAGATTAGGGTCCTTGTTGTAGCCTAGAGCGATGTAAGTTGATGACCGCATGGACTAGGTTTATTTGTATTCTTGAGCTAGAGTGGCTACGCTATTTGCGTCTCTTTCATGGAGCATGGACTGATGCCCGCAATCGCCTGGTGATAAGGTGGCATTTTCACGATGAAAGATGAGCCATCAATACATAATTGGGGTAGCCAGACATCCTTCTAGGTAAACTTCTCATGTATGTTAGACTAGGTGAAGTGTTGGAAATTGAAAACAAGATGCGGGAATCGAACGTAGCGGCTGAGTAAGCGCTGCATAACGGGTTAGCCGGATAAGGACTAGCTGAACAGAATTTGGGCTTCGCCCACCAAGCGCATCTTCGAGTCAACAACTAAAACCTTGACCAGCACGCGCCAGATAAGATGGCTTCTCAGGAAAACACTGTTTTTCTTACGGAAAAAGAGGCGGAACGTATTCGAGCTACAGTCAAAGACACAGTCAAGAAATGCTCCGAACTCTATGGTCGTGCACGAGAACCGCGAGATGCTAAATCGGCCATCAGCCAAGCGACCGGTGCGTCTCTAATGGCAGACATGGAGTCGATGCAATCCGAAGGTCGTGGGGAAACCCTGCCAGCCCTTGCTGTAGGGCGGCCGTATCCTCCATGCGCTCGGCTTATCGATGAACTAGAACATATGAAAATTAGCGAACTAAAGATGGATACGCATCACCATGGGCGTAAACTTATCGTGAAGCGCGCGAGTCCGGTCGTGGTCCTCTCTGCTAGATCTTGGACTATGGTACAAGATGTAGAAGGTGACGATACGGAGCGGCTAGAGATGAGCCTTCACAAGGCAAGACATGGCGAAGACATTCTCGAATATGCGAAACAGTTCGTTATAAAGGAGCCTTATTTCACGCTTACTGAGGATGGTGAAGCTACCATTCGGATTGATCATCCCTCGGATTTGGTTTCATGTAGCGATGCACTCACAGACAGAACCTTCAAAGACACGGCTGCGACGGAAAAGTTTGCCATTGTGTGCAAGAATGAGGGTAATACTGCATTAAAGCAACAAGACTTGGCCCTCGCTCATGAGAAATATACTGACGGACTGACACTGGCCCGGAAATCAACGATCCAAGACACAAATCCGGACCTGGCGCGAGATATCGCTCGCAACCGCTCTTACGTTAATCTCCTGCTAGAGCAGTTTGATGATGCTATTTCTGATGCCAAGTCCTCTTTGACTGGAAGAGAAGACCCAAAGTCTAAGGAACTTGACAGCAAAGCGTATTTCCGAGCCGGATCTGCTGCGTATAGCCTGGGCGATTATACGAGGGCGAAATTGTTTTTCGAAAGGCTTCTGGAGCTCTCGCCTGAAGATAAGGATGCAACTATCTACCTCAAGAAAATTGAGTTACGCTCTCGTGAGCAGAAAGATGGCAATTATAATTGGAAAAAGCTACGAGCTAGTCTATCTCGAGCTCGTCCACGTGCTGATGCTGCCACTTTCACCAGTCGTGTCGAAATTAAAGATAGCCCGGGTCGTGGACGGGGTATATTTGTAACCCAGAACATCCCTGCAGGCGAGCTTGTCATGTGTGACAAGGCGTTTGCAGTGGTATGGGGTCACGATAAGCAAGCACTTACGGCGATGACCTATGACGTACGCGACGATAGAATTCGGGTGCAGCCTGTAGGGCTAAGCAAATCAGTGGTGCAAAAATTGTTTGGAAATGCTTCTCAGATCGAAAAAGTGATGGATCTATTTGGTGATTGGCGGAGCGACGAGAAGGGGGTTTATATAAACGAGGATGGACCTATCATTGACACTTTCCGGATACACGATATTGTATCGCGTAATGGGTTTGGTCTTGGCAGCCAGTTTGGTGAGGAAGGTGCCAGAAATGCCAGTACAGGTCTCTGTATTTCGGCTGCTTATATCAACCATTCCTGCATTCCTAACACGAGAAGGGAATTTCTTGGCGACTTGATGGTACTCCGGGCCATTCGACCTTTGAAAGCTGGTGAAGAAGTCTTCTTTAGCTACGACGAATCCAGTGATTACGACGCAAGACAAGCAGCCTTGATGACTACCTGGGGCTTTCACTGCGATTGCTCTCTTTGTATTGCGGAGAAAGAAGATGATCCTGCTCTTCGGAAGAAGCGAAGCGAATTAACAGGAGAGGCAGATGCTTTCGTATCACGTGAACATTGGGCAAACGCGAAGAGGCTCACAATTGCGAAAGCACAATGCCTTGCGAAGGCCATAGAGGAAACATACGACTCACAGAGATATAGAGATGTACCACATATGGCTTCCCAAACTATTCAAGAATGGCTTACTAAAGCTAGCCCACGTCGGTAGCCTAATATCCCCGAATAGTAATCTAGGAATGATTTCAATCGCATCTGGGATTGTCATTAGGGAATCATTTCCATAACATAAGACGAATTCAATAGCATTCGTTCGGTATATAAAACAGGATATGTAGCAGTGATGATAGTATAGCGGAAGGTATCAAACATGAAGAGAAAGGACACAGAAAATTATAGGCAAGGAAAGGTATTTTCGTGCCCTTCAAAATTATTTTCTGCAGATGCGACCACTGGCATCCGTCATCCAGGAGTCACTGCCGATAGCAGTGGGCGCATAGAACACATGATCAGGATCGTATTTGTTCTTGATGTTCACGAGTCTGTTATAGTTAATACCATACAGCTCTTTCTTCCAGTCGCCCTTCCACGATGCATCGATTTCGTTCAAGTAGGTGCCTGCTCCAGGAGTAGCCTTTTCCAGCGCAGGTATAAGTGTATTAACTAGAAGCTCTGTACGTGAGTGCATATATTCAGGCGTCTTGGTCCAGTCCCAGTAGCTTACAATATTGCATGTTGCGACCGCCTCACGCCATTGGGGCAATACAGCGTTATCGGGATGCTTAATGTTCTTGACGTTCAAGGCATGGCACCCAAGAACCCAGTCTTTGTTATCGTTGAAGGCTTTCATCGCCTGCACAATCATTTTGTTCGATGTAGAGTTGGTAACTCCATTGCGAGGAATCAGACGCGAAGCAAGTTGTACGGTTGCAGGTCCGGCACCCTTGACACCTGGACCGAATCGGCTCGTGAAGTAGGCAAGATAGTTGGCTGAGTTGGTTGGTGTCCAAGAATACTTAATGCCACGAGTGGTAAGGATCTCGAAAAATGGTTGCAGTAGCTTCTCCACCACCGTTGAATTTTGGTCAAGAACTGTAATGGCAAGAGCTTGGAAACCCTGAGGTGTAAGAGCAAAATCCCATGTGTTTGGTCCGGAATCCACGTATGTCGGCATGTATGCCCACAAATCTTCAATTGCGCCCCAGTAGTTGGCCGGGTCAGATGTCATATTGAACATCAGTATGCCACTGCCAACTGGACCGTCTTTGAATATTTTAGTGGTCATGCTGAGCACCACCGCAAATGTTCCAGGGCCACCACCAGTGAGAGCCCAGTATAGATCGCTATTTTCGCTCGGTGTGGCGACAAGATGTTTTCCATCGGCTGTTATGACTTCCCATTCGAGAACAGCATCTGCCGCCATTCCATATGCGCCATTCAAGAGGGAATGGCCACCACCAGAGGTGTATCCACCAGCAAGGCCAACAGTGGGACACGTTCCGCCCAAGACTCGGTAACCGGCCGCACCAACGATTTGGTAAACTTCACCGCCTATAACTCCGGCACCTAGCTTGGCAGCAGGTCCGCTATAGCTAGCACCGGTATACGAGGGAATGATTTGAGTTGTATTTAAGCAGTGAGTCCATAGCGATAAGGAGCCCTTTCCAGTGGATTTTCCGGCAAAACTGCAAGAGATTAGCAGAAAGAACTAACGTTGGTATTGAAAGAACGGACTCACTCATGACCGGTGTTTTTAATCGTTAGGCGGACATTGTTTTCCCGCACGAACTTGATTCCGGCAATAACATCGTCGGCATTGGTGACTTTGATAGAATAGCTTGCGAAGTTACCTAGCTCGCAAGCTTGAGACTGGGCGGTATACGGTACACAAGAGTAGTTCTGAATTTGAGCATTCATAACAAGAGCTGGGTCCTGTAAACTACACACATCATATCAGCACTAAAAACATATCTAGGGGAAATTACTGACGCACAATGTCTGGTCATCTGTCCATGCTGTCTTAATTTTGGTGCACGCTGCCTCGTTGAAGTTGTTAAAAGGCGCGTTGTGACAAACACTTGGCAGAGGGACTGTCCTAATCAATCGACCGCTGACCGTCTTATTCAGCGCAATCCATTTGCTTTCGGCTGGCCAAGCGGTATCGCCTGGGATTGGCTTGCATGTGTTAGCAGCCCAATGATGCGGAAGGGCATGGGTAGAGGCCAAGGTAAACGCTAGTCCCACGGCAAGGGGCTGTAAAAGCATGGCCGGTCTATCGAAACCGTAAAAGTAACTCTTACAGCTGCCTAAAGTGGAAAATGCAGTTATAATGAAGTTGTCCAATGAATAGAGGGGTTGGGTGGATATAAGAATGTGCAAATGTGCAATGGATGTGGATACCCCTCCCAGACTAAATTTGCAGATTACAAGCACTTTAAGTGAATACCCTTTCTAGAACCGTGCATGAGTAGTATCTTACAAAATAATCGCCCCGCTTATTCCACGTGGTTCGAGCGATTCGGTCCTGCATAAAAATTACCGGTCGCCTTCGGGGATTTTTGAAGATCGCTCCGAAGAGGCTACTTATGCAATAGAAGCTCTAATCCCGGGCATCGAATGTTCTTCTCGGGCTTCTAAAGTAGAACGCTTGTTGATGCTTAATGATCCTTCCGAGTTGGCTTCGCCGCGTGAATATAGGCGTAATCCCGAGATTTGGCTTTCTTATTTGGAGCTAGAACCGGTCAGAAAACCCTCATCATTCGATCAAACAATTCAACATGTCCTATCCATCAACACAGATTGCTATCGTTCAGACGACCAACGACTCTGCTTCAGGAAATCTTCCTTTAACAATCGACCACTCAGTACCTGTTCCCAAACCACCGACCGAGCATCATGCCGTCGTGCAAGTCTTCGCTGTGGCACTCAATCCCAATGATCATAAGATGGTCAAGCACTTCAATATCCCAGGAGGTTTGGCAGGTTGCGATTTCAGTGGTGTGATCGCTGCTGAGGCGGCTGACAGCTCAGCTGCCACTCAGTTCCCGGTGGGTACAAGAGTGTGTGGCGCATTATTTCCATACATACCAGACTCTCCCTATAATGGATCGTTTTCACAATACTGCGTCGTAGATTCACGACTACTCGTCAAAGTTCCGGAAAGCTGGAGTGACCTCGAGGCTGCGTCTCTCGGAGTGGGATGGTCGACTATTTCTTTGGCTCTTTCGGATCCTAATGCTCTCGGCCTTCAGGGTCTCCCAACAAAGCCTACTCATGAAGACAAAGAGCCCATTCTAGTCTATGGAGGGGCAACAGCTTCAGGCACATTTGCATGCCAAATGCTGAAACTGTAAGGCTTACTTTACATATTTTCATGACACGCACATTACTAAATATGTGCAGTATGGGCTATACACCTATTGCTATCGCCTCCAACAAGTCTTCTGAGCTCGCCATCGAATATGGAGCGTCTGCGACTGCATCTTATACTTCGAAAGACTGCGTCAACACCGTTAAAGCTATTGCCGGAAAGCCTATTCGTCGTGTGCTCGACTGTATTACTGATATGGAATCAGCAGCTTTATGTTATAGCGCATTGGCTCGCACTGGTGGAATGTATGCATGTCTCGAAGATTGCCCACAGGCTTGGCGTACACGACGGACAGTGAAAGTGAAAGAGGTTATGGGTTTCCAGGTGCTTGGTGTGGACCTCAACCTGGCAGGTTCAACTTACAAAAGACCGGGAGACAAGGCTCTTTTCGACATTGGTGTTCAATGGGCGAGCGAAATACAGTCACTTATGGAGACGCGCGCCATCAAGCCTCATCCTCTGAGAGAATTGACAAATGGCTTTCAGTCAATCATTGACGGGTTAGAGATGCTGGCGAAGGGTGAAGTACGGGGTCAGAAGCTTGTCGTGAGAGTTCCACAAGCAATCATGCAGGCGTAGACTCACTTATACATGAATCATGTTCAATCGATCACTATATATTCCAGAATTTTCTTAGCTATGCTCTAGCGAAATGAACTGTGTCTACGATTCTTTCTTTTATGTATTCACCATTTTTATCACTGAAAGGTTTCCGAAAGGTGTTTGTTGTATTGCAAAAAAGTCTGGAACTCTCTTTTTCTGTAAATCCACGAATGACGTTAGAAGCACCTCCCCGTTCAAGAATACATTCTGATTGATTTATCTCAGGAACAAGAACAACGCACAACATCCCGCCCAATCCATGGTTGACGCAGTCCGCAGTGATAGAATCGGTGATAGTGTCCCCAGCAACTCTTAATCCCAACAGCGTGGGTATTCTTGGGGATTTTGGTGGCTTGAACATCTCAGAAATGGTCGCTGGCTTCAGTAGTTTAGCGTGTCTGAAATCGAATCCGCAAAAACCGTGACGTAGTTTTTTGTCGCTGACAAGACAGTTCCTCCTTCCTGTCAAAAGCCTAAATATCACAAGGCTGAAGCGTTCGGTCAGGTTTCCGTACCGTACTACTCATCACCCGAGCATTATACTCAGGATGAATCGTAATGTTGAATTTTGGGGAAGGTGCATTGAGTTTCAACCACATAATTTTCCAATTGCATTCTACCATGAGGCCGACTAACAACCATCCCAGCCCGATCTAAACTGCATCCATACAACCAGCTCGTCCCAGGTTTGAATACTAGCTGCATTTCGTATCGTTCAGTTACATGAAAAGAAGGCTTTTCCTGCTTGCGAGCTTCCGATCTAAGTCTTAGCAAGTCATGAGTAAACCAATAAACTAGTCTAGACGTACGCGTTAAAAGATGTCTAGGCGTGATGGATGTTTTACGTTTCTTGAATATGAAGTCTGAGCCAGGTACTGTCATCAAGAGGTCTTTGTCTTTGAAACTCCGATAAACATCACCAAGTGAATCATCAAGATCTATTAGCCCTTTGTCGATCCATTAAAGCAGCGCTATACTCGTAGTGAGCTTTGTGGCACTTACCATTGCGAGAACAATATCGTCACGAAGATGTGAAACATCAGGAGATAAGGAGTCATAACCTGCATCTTGACTGAATGTCTCTTTACCTGCGACGCACATTCAGTATGTATTCGTGAAATGAAGAACTCAGAATAAACCATTTCCATCAACGCATTTCATGATGACCCCATGAAATTTTGGATCTTCTTTCCTCTTACACTCTGCAAGAGGGCCGTAGAGTTCAGAAGTAGTCTTCAGTGTCGTGCGTAGTCAAATCCGAAGATGAAACACAAAAAGAAATTTCCGACGAGCCGTAAAATCAAATTTTTAAGAAGCTCCGTTCAGGGTCACAATGAATGAAAGACAATCAATACCTTGGGTTAATGCCCAATAAGGCTATCAAACGAGACCTCAAATAACAGCCCCCAAAATTGAATACGGTTTGTTAGTCTGGGACACGCTAGTGCCATGGTCGGATACCGATTTCGGCTGCAACACACAAAATGCAAAGACTCGGTACATTTCGGAGATTTCGGCTATTCTACTACTCTCAAGCTCCGATTCTGCTACAAGATCATCAATAATGTGGATTTCGAGTAGTGATTTGGTTTTTCACTATCATTCTTGGGTTTTTCTCATCATGTCTCTTGATTGTTACGCAGCAGTACATGCTTCACTCCCTGAAGGTCTAGGTGATGCGCGACCTACCGCAGATCAAGTCCTACAACACCAAAATCTAACTGGTAACTACTGGAACGACAAAGTCATTTTCATCACTGGCGGTACAGCTGGACTCGGTGCTGAAACGGCGCGTGTATTACACAAAACGGGAGCCAAAATCTACATAGCGGGACGAGATGTTGCTAAAGGCGAGAAAGTTGCGAAAGAAATATGCGCAGTCAATCCATCATACCCACCAATCGATGTCATAAAAATGGACCAAAACACCTTACAAAGTGTACGGGATGGTTGTGCAGATTTCTTAGAAAGGAGTGGAGGAAAGCTGAATGTACTGATGCCCAATGCTGGCATCGTAGCATCCAAATCGCTTCAGACACAAGACGGATTTGAGACGCTGTGGGGAGTCAACTATGTCGCTACATTCCTTCTTGTCAAACTGCTCACTCCGGCTTTGATATCTTCTTCAACACCTTCTTTTAACTCGCGGCTCGTCGTTGTTTCCAGTGCTGGTCATCGATCTTGCAATGTGGATCCAACAAACTACAATCTTGAGGGAAATCAGTCATTGGCATACGGAAGAAGCAAGACAGGTAACATTCTCATGGCCAATGAGTTTGAGCGTAGGTATGGGTCCCAAGGAGTGCACGCTCTGAGTTTGAACCCTGGTATAATCATGGATACAGAGATATCCCGTGGTCTTCCTGGAACTTCAGCTTCGCGGAGGCCAATGTTCTACAAGATGATGCCATTGCTAGCAAATTATGAGAAAAGCGTGGAGCAGGGCGCAGCAACTCAAGTATGGGCAGCAGTAGCCAAAGAATTGGAAGGCAAAGGAGGACTGTATTTAGATGATGTTCAGGTGGCGAAAGAAGCTACAGATCAGAAAACCATGTGCATACCGGGCTATGCACCATGGATATGGGATGCAGAGATGGCAAAGAGGCTGTGGGATGACAGCGAGCGGATGGTCGGCTCTGCTATTGAACCTTGAAACAGGCCTGTTGTATTCATTTAAGCAATCTAGTAGCATGTATTGGAGTTTGGCTGATCCTTTACTTCTGGCTGTTGATCCTTTCCCAAAGTTGCTCATCTCTTCATATTCACTGCCTTGATTAAAGATCACGTTGTCATTTTTCATCAATGACCATTTCAAATACGAAACAAAATTGTAGTATACAATGTTTCTATGCTTTCATACTTAATCAATTTACGGAGCTATAGTTGCGGGCCGTGCGAGCATGTTCGCATTGTAGTAGAATGGCAACTCGCTATCTAAGCCTACTGCATGTAAGCCTTCAAATCCAGCTTGCTTCAGGCGAATGTCCCACTCTGCAGGGGGGACACATGGGCAGTCTGCACGTCCATCTGCAGCGCCTAGCCACCATCCAGGCAACATACCCTATATATGTCAGAAATGAAGTGTTCGTTAAGAAAACGATTACTCACCACCATGTAGTCAACGTATTTACCAGCTATTGCTTCGTTAGCCGCTGCGGACATATGCATTAAAACGGAGCTAACGTACGAGGAGAGAGTTCCTGGTTGAAAAGAAAACCGTTAGGCTTTAATAAAGTCCGAATGTTGGTGAGAGTTTGCACGAGGCTAGGCGTAGCATGCAGAACCTATAAAAGTTAATGTACAATCTGGGTTGGGGCACTGATAGGTTGTGACTAACGTTGGAGGCAATCACTAGGTCATATTGGCCAGCCTCAAACCCCTGTTCAATGGGATCTTTAGAAATGTCTAGCGCCCGATACTCAATGTTGCGATATGATTCGAATCGCTGCTTCCCAGCGTCGAAAAAAAGTGTGGAAATGTCGGTGAACACATAACTACTGTATAAGAGCCCTCCAGATTCTGACTTCAGGCCTTCCAGTACGCGAGCTGTGGTGCCTCCAGTGCCAGCCCCAATTTCCAGGATCCGAAGCTGTGGGTTCGCGCGACCCATAAGGGAAAAGAGCGGTCGTATTTCGGATAGGCCATTCGCCCAGTCATAAAACCTAGTCAACAAGCCATCTTTCAACAATATTTTGACCAGCTTCGCTCTTCCTTCCACAATGTCAACGACGTTATCCAATACCCGGAATGGACCTTCAATGACCGGCCACATATACGAATCTTTGACACTCTCCTTCAAGCTGAAGATGGCTTGCATTCTTTCTTCGCTGCTCATGGCAACCAAGTCCTGTGAATTCGCCACTTGAGGATAGCCGGGCAACTTGAATCGCTCATACTCCTTAGCTAGCATATCTCGGTACCGTTCAAAGTAAGGCTTTGTGCAGGTCGCAGTTCGTAGTTTCTCTTGCATTTCGATGGCACACATAACCCACATCCGGGCAATCATTTCTTGTTCAGATTTCGAGTCACGCGTAGGCCTCATGAGTTGTTCCACAGGAATTGGAGAACCATGAGTCTCCCATTGAAGATCAACCTTGTTCCAGACCTGGGGAGCCATGTTGGCCTGGACTGGAAATCAGGGGAAAGAACTTGAACAGAGCAACGAACAAAGAAAGTGGGGCTTATTAATGAAAATATTGTGTAGTTGTTAAGACATATACTGGTGAATGACATATCGTAAGACATCAAGAAGGTCAATAATACATAGATATCTAGGTTCCACAATAATCGGTCGTCCAGTGCGCCAATTGGTCCCTGTATCGGCATTAGTAAATGTTAAAAGGAATGCTCCGACCGATTTGCGCGGGCTGGCAACCGAGAAAGCTTATCCAACCAGGTCATGGCGTGATTGGCTCGCCCATTGTCGCCTCGTTTCCGTTCGCTCGCCGACAAACCTTTCCCGTCGGCATTTTTGTCGTGAGCCGAGGCGTCGACTTTTGTTAACGCCGCACAAAAACTACTTTTGATATTTGTGGAATCGGGCGATTATCACAACCCATGCGCTCGCGTTTTCCCATTCTCAAATGGCAGCATCGTCGCGACCCCCGCCGCTAAGGAACAAAAACACATTGTCGATGATTTACTGTGTCACTTACCTGTTGCGGAAAACATCCAGGGCCGTTGTGGAGCGCATCACTTTCAAATAGGCCTACTGACGGCAAGGGAAGAAGAAAAAAAGGTTGAAGTTAATGAACGAAACCCACGCATGGCAGAACCAAGGTCTAGGTGTTAAGAAATCAAATCATTATATCGCTCATGTATAATATCTCACATGTCGTTCCATCCAAATGCCATTAGGAGCAAAACATTGCCATACCACAACCATCCACTGATCTCAAGGTTCAATCGAAGACATCGACTGCGTACCTAGTGTTCTTTGCTCCTTCGAACCACTTCTTTACCTCGTCTCTAGTCGAACCCCACTCTTCATTGTTGGCTGCATCTAAGAACATGTCGACAAACATTTCTTTGACAGATTCCCCCACTTCTCGGCTGCCGCATATATATATCTGCGCACCTTGATCCCATAGCTTCATTACACGATCTTTCTCTTTCCATAATTTTTCCTGGATGTACTTACAGCCTTCGCTCTCCTCAGTCTTGCGGCTGAATGTTCTCAGCACGGATACTACACCATCTGATTCCCATTTGTCAAACTCTTCGCGATACAAGTCGTCTTTTCCAGACTCACGACAACCGAAGAACAGCATTGCAGGTGCAAGCTTGCCACCAGCGCCTCGAACGCCAGCTCGTTCTTGGACAAAGCCTCGGAATGGCGCAATGCCAGTACCAGCAGCGATCATGATAACAGGAGTGTGTTCAGTATCGGTTGGGAGATGGAAACTAGCATGCGATGGGCGTACCGAAACATGAACCACATCCCCGGCCTGGAGGTTCGATAAATAATTGGTTGTGACTCCCAAATGCCGCCTTTTGTCATTAGCGAGAGACGGTGCGTCGAGTAGTGAGTATGTCAACACAACATGCCTAGGATTCCAGAGGGGAGATGAGCTGATGCTGTATTGTCTGACGCGCATAGAAGGAAGCATGCCAAGGAATGACGATATAGGAATGGCAATGCTAGGATTGGATTCTAACACATCAAGTACCGAGGTCCGTTTGTTCACTATCTCAGAGGTATAACGCTCGTCGTTTCCAGCAAGTAATCGCAGGTTTTCCTTCGTCTGATTGTCTGGCGCGAATTCAGCGAGTGAAACAAGGTTACGTTTCGTAGCAGGCTGAGCAAGTTCCACGTAGTTTCCGAAAATGTCTACTGCTGGAATCGGGGCATTGCCTGGTAATGGCGTACGTCCATTGGCAGAAATAGTAAGATGTGCGTCCCATGGGAGATGAAAGTGGCGCATGACCCTGCGCACACTGTTACTTGGGTTGACCGGTAGTACCGCGAGGTAGTCGCCTGTTCTGTAAACCATCCCGGCTGGTAGCTGAATTTCAACTTGCTGCTTTCGCACAGATGCTTCGTCTCCTGTAAGGGTTTTGGTGCTCAAAATGTACGCTTCTTGAACATTTTGGTGCAATACCGACTTGCGAGGGTTTGTTATCTCGATTTTCAATGGAGGTCTTTCTGGTGCAGCAACGTTGTATTTTTCCATTAGCGCTGGCCAAAGAACCTCATCCTCCCAGACCTCGAAGTCTGTGAGCTCATTTCCTGCAGCAACATCTGAGAGCCCAAGAGGGGCAACTCTGAGAGCGCCACGCTCAGTAAACGTGGAATCAATAAGTTTCGGGATTCGGTGGAATGTAGATGTCCAGTCACGGTTCCCGCATCCAAATACTGCGTAAGAAATCCCATCAAAAGCTCTTTCATCTTTAATACCTTCTAACCACGTAACGAACTGTGCAGCGTTATCCGGGGGTTGGCCTTCGTATGAAGCTGTGACAATAACAACAGGCGAATCAGTCGGTAGCTTGGCAGTTGCATTGTCTAGTGGCTCGACAATGACAGCGTTAAAACCGTGAGAGAATGCAGTTCCAGCAAGCCGTTCCGCCATTGACTGGCAGGTTCCACTGTTGGAACCGTAATAGATGCTTATTGGCTGTCCATTATTCTTGGGTGCGGTGTATCCGATTTCAGAGCTGGTTTGCTCCATCTGCTTCGGTGCCAAAGTCCCCGCAAGCTTGTTCTCCAAATCCGTTGCGTTCAGTCCGTTACGAAGAATCGCCCGAACTTTGAAGTCATCTGGTTTCACTGTCAACGTCTGCTTGATCTTCAATGTGTAACTCGGGTCGTCAAATTGAAAATCAAAGTTTTGGAAGAGCATTGCAAGAACTAGCAAGGACTCCTGCCACGCGAATGGTCGTCCGATGCATCCTCTTGTGCCGTTTCCAAATGGCTTCCAAGCATGCGGAAACTCTCTGTTTAGTCGATCAAAATTTTCGTCGAGCATTCGATCTGGGTTAAACTCCAAAACATCATCGCCGTAAACCTTGGGATCCAAATGCATCTTTCCAATCATGACAATGATGAGCTCTTCAGCTTTGATGACATATTTCCCCCTCACAATCTCGTCCTTTTTAGGCGCAACATTGAATACCGGGAGTGGTGGTGTCAGACGCAGGGTTTCTCTGAGAATCTTCGATATCGTCAACTAAAAACAAATGGTCTTTGGGCGCAGTGCAACTTACAGCGTTGATATACGGAAGCTTAGACAGATGCTCGAACCTTATGGTCTCCTGACCACACACCCTATCTACTTCCTCCCGGACCTTGCGATAAATCTCAGGATTCTTCATTATGTGGTACATTGCAAACGAAAGTGTGCCTGCTGTCGTCTCGTGTCCAGCGATGAGAAACGTAATGAGGTTGTCCAGTATACTCTCCTCGGTCATCTTTTGTCCTGTTTTCGGATCCACCCCATTCAACATCGCAGAAAGTAAATCTTTCCTCTTACTAAGCTGCTCACTAGTTTCATTTTTCCTTTCCTGGAGAATCTCACTTGCGGTGTTGCGCATCACATCCACATTCCCAAAAAACTTTCTGTCCGCTTTTCGATAAAACCAAGCTGGGACTGGTAATCTCCTGAAGCGATCACCACTCTCCACAAGAAATTCCGACATGGCCTCCACAAATGGATGTGTTCCGGTTCTATAGTAGCTGTTGAATCGAAAGTCCATGGAGCAGAGGGCTATCACATCAAGAGTGAGTCTTGTCATATCGTCGGCAACGGTTATAGGCGAGTTCTTCCCGAAGCGTGCCCATTTCATCGCGAGCTGACTGGTCATATCGTACATTCCCTCGTACATATTGCGAAGCGAGGCTGGTCCAAAAGCAGGAACTAGAACTCGATGCGCTATTCCCCAATTAGGCTCGGTCTCGCCATCTATAGCAGTGAAGAGTCCATCGTGCATGGCGTGACGCATTTCTCGGAGAGCAAAGATGGTTTTTGGGAATCGTTTTTCGTCGCAAAATTCTGCGCAGGTTTCGTAGTCCGTCGCGACGATGAATGTGTGGCCTGGAAATTTCATCCGGAAGAGTCCGCCTTCGGTGGGCAAGCGTAGTTAGTAGGTTTGCATCATGCGTGAACGCAATACCGAAACTTACCATGCTTGTCTGCCAGGTCGTAAAATGACTTCAATGGATATTCCATTTCAATGTCGAAAAGATTGCCTAGAAATGGGTAGCCCGGAGGCTGCGGAATATTTGATTTGCTCATTGTAATTACACCTCAAAATATTTGGGTAATACGTTATGTCGCGTTTATAATATGCGAGGCCGCGCTCGCAATGAGCATAGGCTCTTCTCAGCAACAATTCCTCGGCTAAGTAAGCGCAGTAGTCTTTTCGGTATGTATTGGAGGTAAAAACTATGGATATGAATTATCAAAATTAAAAAATTTGATTTAACGACACATGAGTGGTGTTGTATGTATGCATGCGCAAGGACAGTTACCCGAGGCGCGTAACAGTCCACACGGAAGTAAATTCACTAATCACTATAGAATAGCTGCCTATGTACGAACTAGAACTGGCATATTCACGTGAAATTCCCGGTGCGATGAAATGGCCCGTGTCGGGAATTTTTAGTACGGCCCGACTACTGTTCGGCTGTTTCGACGTTCCGTGATGAAAACTCACGCCATCAAGAAAACACACAGTGCAGAGTAAAATGAAAAGAGGTCGACTGATCTCGCTGTTCGAACATGATTTGACGATCAGTATACAAACAAATTCCTAGAAGAGAGAGCTATTGAGGTCTTCCGGAATAGAAAAGTGAAGTCAATAGCTACATGGTGATAAGACCGTGTGTTTCTCTTGAATATTTGTGCATTGTGGAAATATACAGCATGCTGATAATCTGTGCGCAATTTGAGATGCGAAAAAAGGTATTCGATCAGCTACAAAGTTTGCAGTGCCGTTGATACTGGATGCGATAATAAAATGTTAATACTTCTCCAAGATAGAAAAGATGAGTGAACTGAAATACCATAGGCAAAATCGTGAGCAAAGCACTCTGAGAATACTGTACGCAATACCTAAAAAAGACAGGTATGGAAGAACAGTTTAGAACTTCGTTGCAGGACAAAACGTTTTATAATGTGCTGTCAATGTCAAAGCTGATCCCTGGAATGATTACTTTCATAGTAAAATCTGACGATGATCGTATAAAGGCTACATCATGCTACCGAAGATTAAGTCGTCTGAGAATATGATTCTGCTGAGATTAGTATTCATTCATAAGAAAGCGCCAGGGATTCCACTCTGATGTCATGTCACTGTCCGTGAATGCGTGGGGGGTTTTATGTAGAATCTGACTTTAGCTTCCCAGGAACTACTATTAAGCTTTGTTAAACACGTTAATGCGCGGATGCATCCCCACCGCCCCACAGCGCGGACCCCTGTTCATACACGAGACAGCCACCCTAGATGCTGTACGGTCATCAGACTCTTCTACTATCGATTGGCTTTAAGTTATGTTACTGAACAGATGTTGTTGTAAGAAGCAATGGGGCATTACTGAGCGAGATTTTAAGCAAATCTGTACTTCAAGAGCAGCGAGAGTATACCTAAGGTCATCATTGCGGTACGCGGGGGTGCATGAGCTTAGATCCGAAGTCCGTAGTGCCAGACGTCTATGTCAGTCAGAAAATCTCCAGAGTGCATGATCGTCGCACTGGTTCTGTGGGGTCTCGTGGCGCATACGCGTGGTAAAACGAAAAGATTTGTTCTCATAGGCTGGCGCTCTTGCTTTTCTCCACGCACCCCACTATGAGATCCCCCACACAGCCACAAATTCAGTAAAACTGTCAGAGTCAACGTCGATCATTTGTCTAGTCTAAGCTCTCAAATGTCCGTCGTCCCGTCTTTTAGCCAATCTTGGTCTTGTACAGGCTATCAAGGCCAGGTGTCCCACGCAATATGGTAGTGTTCCCCCACGTTTTACCTGACATCCGTCAGAGACTTTCACGTTCAGGTTTTTGGTTTTGTTCCTGGAAAAGCTCTTACAAGCCAGATTTTATTCTGAGCTATCCAAGTCACGAATGTCTGACCTATTGAACCTGTTCTATGGACTCATTGCTCTCTTTCTTTGCTGTCCTCATAGTAAAGCATTCGGTCAATTGAATAATGGTTCACATCATCCAAATGGCCGACTGATCTTGAGATAGTATCGTGACTTCTGAAAACTGAGGCACTGATGCTTGTGTATTGCCCTATCCTATTTATAAATACTTATAATTTTCTAAACAATAAAGTATTATCATACGATCTCTTTACAGCTCACACTCAACAATGGACATTTCAGGAGGCTTCATCAACAAGCTCTTCTTTACTCTTTCGTCTTCTAATGCTTTGTTCATCATATTTGTTGTTATAATTTGTATAGTGTTTACTTTAGTCATTCCTCAATGGATTCGAAATAGTCCATCCAGTGAGCCGCCTGCCTTAGGCGGCTCTATACTTGGCAACACGTACCAGTATATGACGGACATGCACAGTTTCCTTCAGCGAGTTGCGTAAGTGGATACGAATATTTAGCTCCTGCACTCACTAAATCATTGCATCCAATAGGGCTGCACAGCGAAGTAGTAACATTATTCAATTCCGTCTAGGCCCTAAAAAGATCTATATGGTTTCCGGCGAGAAGAACATTCAAGCAATCAACCGGCCTTCGCATAGCATAAGCCCCGACGTCTTCTTTCTCGAGGTTATGGCAAACGTTTGGGGTGCTAAGAAGAATGAAGTTGCGCAGTTTGCGCGTGATAAATCTGGACGTAGCAAGAACCAGATTCCTGGGTACGAAGTCGCACCAGGACAAGCACGATTGTGGCACGGTCAACACCACGTTTATTCCGAACATCTCCAGCGCACCCAGCCCTCCCACCATTTAACAGAGAAGTATTTTGATCTCTTCTCAGATCGGCTCGTGAAGCAACCTCTTGGAACCTTCGTAGAGATCAGTCTCAAGGATTTCTTCCAGAGCGACATGGCGGAAGCAGCACTAGTTGCGCTAATGGGACCACGAATTGTGGAACTGAATTCTGGTTTCTGGCCAGCGATGTGGGAGTTCGCGCGCCTTGCACCCCAGCTCATGTGGGGTCTCCCACGTTGGGTGAACGCCGCGCCTTGGAAAGTTCGGGAAGAATTCCATGACATGTGTGCACGCTACGTCAGTTCTGCGGCACAGCGCTTTGATTGGAATGGACCCGATGCAGAAGCGGACTGGGAGCCTGAATACGGCTCACGCATGTCCCGCGAGCTCATCAAGTGGGCGACGGAGAATCTTTCACCGGAAACAACTGCAGGCATGGTTGCGACATTCATATTTGGTACAAACGCAAATTCAGTGCCAATCTCGACGTGGATGATGATGTCGTTGATTGCGGATCCCGAACTATATCGCGCAGTGAGGGATGAATGCCTGGCTGCTAGCACAGCAGATCCTGTTACTGGCGAGAGGAAGTTTGATATGCAGAAGCTAATCTCTATGCCGCTGTTGCAGTCGGTTTACATCGAAACGCTGCGACTTCACATATCAATCAACGTCACACGCGAGATAACACAGCCTATCAACCTGGACGGATACCTTTTAACCCCTGGATCTCTGATTCAAGCGCCTAGCCAGATTGGGCAGACTAACGAGTCTGTGTGGGGGACTGAGAAGCACCCTGCATCAGAGTTTTGGGGCTACCGGCACCTTAAATACGACAACGGAAGGCCCGAATTCACGATGGCTGGAAAGAACAGTTCCTTTTTCCCGTTTGGTAAGTCTCACCGCCTTTTGACGTTCCCAGTGCCCATTTTCGTTTTATGGAAACTAACTTTATTAACGCAGGCGGTGGTGCGTCCATTTGCCCTGGTAGGGTTTTCGCTAAGCAAGAAATTATTATGACTATTGCTGCTCTTGTGACACGTTTCGAAGTCGAGATGATTGAATGGACGCATCTGGATGGCTCAAAATCTAGCCGTCCAGCACAGAACGATCAATCACATATTGGGGCGATCGGTGTCCCACCAGATAGGGATATGAAGATTCGCTGGAAGAGACTTTGGTAGTTTTGGAAGCTTTACTTTGTGAACAATGATTTCAGCTGGGAGTTCTTTGTAGTTTTAGTGGGCACTGATGTTTGATTACTATTCAGTGATGGAATTGCATTTGCGCTGGCGTCCCGAGATAACCAAGATAGTCAGGCTTCAGGCTTCAGGCTTCAGGCTTCAAAAACTTAGTAATCAAGATACCTAGATTTTAAAGGAAAACCATTGGTCCAGATGTACGATAGCATGAATGTCCTGTGATTGGTGATGGACGTCAACTTCCGTGGAAGACAGCTAAGCCTATACGGATGTTCTAGAACCCAACCCTAGCAGTTCTATACCCAAGGCTACGCTAATGCAGCATAAGAATCCGTGCAATACAAGACTCCAGGCATTCAGTCTTCGCAGTGCTTATCCCTCCCTTGATGCGTCTAGTCACCATCATCGACAGGAGTGCGACGCTATTGTACACCTCAGACGTAAAACATAATACCAATATAGTGCTCTTTTCAACAGCTCCACAAGAGCACACCTATCTCTCCCAAGGTGATATGCCACGGCGTAGCAGTGTAGCAGTGTGATGATCAAATTTTAGCTGGCGCGTTCCATAACCGCTTCGTATGGGATGACGAGCGCGCAGTTCTAGATCAGCCCTTGAATGGTTTCAGACTCACATCTAAGGTATACAGATTTCCTTCCAGGGTCTTAGTCTGGCGCTTTGTTCGCTACAAGCTCGCTCCGCCTAAGAGGCGGACCCTTCCGCTCGTCGAACCCCGGGCGCACCTTGAACGCCGAGCCAGCGGAGCGGGGATCTGCAGGGAAATCGGAGGGTTTATGCAGGAGGTCGGAGGGTTTTAGCGCTGTAAAATCGGCAGTTTGGATATGAAGTTTCGTAGTGCTGATGTGCGCCGTCATGATTTTGGATGTTGACAACTGTTTGATGCGGAATACGGCGCGCATGGGCAGCGCGTAATGCGACCAATTACGATGGCCCAGCGCCACTCAGGCTGCGTCGATCATCCAGAGCAAAAGCCTCCACAGATGCGCTTTTGCGTATATCTAGATGGGAGCAGAGGATAACCAGGACGTAGCAGCATGACTAGGAAGGGTCCTGGCGGACTGCCTGAACATTTGAGCACGGATGCTGACAGCCGAGTACGAAATGCTATTCTCAGCTCCGATGCCCTAGATAGCGCTCGAAGGGAATACGTCTTGCGACGCATGCCATTGCAGCGCCATTCCCGACCTTGACGTTGGCTGCTCGCTGTTATTACCTTGCCAACACAGGTGCGCCTAGGTCAGTATCAATCCTTTCAAATCTATGCCAAAGCGCTGATTCGTAAGGCGGTCGTCCTCTCCTTTGGTGTCAGGCGCTATAGCTACGATAAGCCGTAGCGACCTAGCCGGTCCGCTACGTGGAGCGCAGACTTGACTGCAATTTCATAAGCCACCGACGGAGTCCGTAGTTAGCAGTTAAGGGATCCAGGGCTCAGTGGGCCACTAATTAGCCTGCATACTTGAGGGCTGCAATCCATATTTCCATGAGGGGGCACGATTGGATGCTGACCGCTGCCAACTTCGCGCGCAGCTAATACGGTAAGGCCAGGAAAGTTAGGCCACCCGGCCTCGCCTGGCTGAGGCAAAGTCTGCAGATTTAGGGACCTTGCTAGGCTAGATGTCAGCATAAACCATGAGTGCGGGGACAATGGCTTTGCGTGTTAGACCCTGCGGGTTCGTGCAGGGACAGAATCGATCCTCTTCAGCCACCACATCAACGGTCTGCCTCCTAAACCACCTCAAAACCCGACATGGCGCGGAGAGAATGTCTTTGCCTCTTGGCAGTCGATATATCTGGTTGCCGAGAGACCGTCAATGCTTGTACTTATACTCTTTACCAAGCCCCTCCCTAGCTTTAACGCTTAACTACACGCCCCGGAAAGCTTCTGTCAATTCTCCATCACATACCACATGGCCGACGCACAACCGCCAGCAAAGCGCGCCGCATGCGACCGCTGTCGCACACAAAAACTTCGCTGTCTTCGCGTGCCCGGGCACCCGCAAGACGCCTGTATTCGATGCGTACGCTCGCAGATGGAATGCATAAGCAGTTCGTCAAAACGCCCCGGACGTCCTAGAAACTCTACCAATGCAAATCGCCAGGTCCCGGTGCAGCCTCCGAAAACTAGCAAGGCACCTGAGGCATCGATACCTCCTCCTCCGCCCCCGGTGGAAATCCAGCCCATACCGAATGTCGACGACTGGTTCGGTCTGGGGATCCTTGACACCGACTTCGATATGTGCACCCCGCCTTGGGCGACCATCGATTCGGGGTTTGGATCCCTGGACAGCGGCAGTACGGCGCATACTCTTTCCTCTTTATCTACACCAGCCGAAGGTCCCTCGAACTGCATGGCCCTCCCGGGCCTCATGAACGATTTCAGCTTGACCGAACACTTTCCCAATCTCCCATCTGAGCGCGACGAAACAATTCTGCCATATTTTGGGCAGCCACCACCCCCTCAAGACTTCGACCATGGATTCGAGCTTTCGCTACTGCAACGTGAGCTTTCTAAGCAGCTCTTCACAATCAAATCGGCACCTTGGGACATGGCAACCGTCATGCGCCTATCCTACCAGGCTGACAACATTGCGCATTCACCAATGTCCAACACGTCGGATGTGGAGTACAATCCCCTTGGAAATGTTGTCCGCGCATCTACTGGCTTTTCCAAACTGCTCCGGTCCGTTCAGTCCCAGATAGTAGGAGAACAGACCATAGACATGAAAAATGGAACACCACACTCAATGGTTCAATCTCGTCTAAGCATCACCGATCTTCTTACTATTCTATCCTGCCACATGTTAACCATTTCTATTTACGACATCATTTTCAGCCGCCTCGCCGACCAAATGACACGCAACCCCGGCGCATTCAACAGCATTCTACAAGCGGCTCCCAGTGTTCTTTTCGGTGGTATAGAGATCGCACCCCGCCTGGACACTCTCACGTACTTTCTCTATTCTTTGACGGAAAGTCACCTACGTCCAATTGAGATCCTCCTTGGCCTTCCCGACGAGTATTGTGTTTCTGCCAAACGGAACTACGATGGCAGCACCAAGCAACTGGGTCTTTTCAGCGGGCAAAGCGGTCAATTACTGTTCTCCACGTTGATGAGGGTCGAGGAGGAGCGTGCCAGCGAGGATCGAGGGGGCTTGGGTGTTATTGCTTCACTGAAGAAGAACATACGATGGGCGCATGGTCTTCAATGATTAGAGTTTCTAGACATAGTTTATATTATAGACGGTATCGGCAATATTCACGATATTTTTATTCACATTTTTCACATTTCATCGTAGCTGCGGATGATTGACGTTGAAATAACTGCCGAGACTTGAAAAATGGTGTTTTTCTACTACATCATCTCGCAGTAATTAAATGCCCCATTCCATGACGATCGTTCTACAATAGGTGTCCAAAAGTCCCAGTTCGATACGCGAAGGCTGGACTTTGCCACAGTCGAATGACTGCAAACAAAGATGATCATCTCCGCTCTGGTGTTAGCTCATGACAGGTCGATGACTGCACATAAAACGACCAAGACTACGTAGACAGCGTCAAGAGACATTGTGAGGCATACGACTGTCAGTGCGGTGCGACGTGCGACCAGCATTCACCCACAGGGTATTAGTCTGAAGGATTCTACAGCATACAGCACAGCTGTCGTGATGAACAGCACCCAGATTATGTGAAGCAATCTAGACCTTCAGCCAAACCCAAGTACCAGAGCAAGAGTCGGACACCCGACAACGCCTAGGCTAAATACAGAAGGCCCATCGGACGTGATGACCCCGGCGGCTTTCCAGAACACCCCACACATGTTCCATACGTCGCGATTATGTCGGTGAGAAATGCGAGAGCGCATCCTTAAACGAAGTTAAATGATGTAAATTTTGTATCGTCAGAAACGGTCTATCGTGACCCTTTCGGCTATTTCCTTCAACGGAAGCTCGCATTTTGGGGGTACATGTAGGGCGACTGCTATTCACTACACACAGGCCACGTGATCAAGCACATTTCCCAAATGGACGATGAGCTGTCGTAAACTAGGCTCTTTTGTGCCGTCAACCATGCAGGGAGTATTGTTGGTGGCTAGGGTTAGGTAACGAATCGGCAGCGATTGCAGCCATGGACGCGCTGCTCAGGTCCTTCATGCACGGCACTGGCGCTGTGCAAGGGATAACACATGATAACCTAGGCACGCAACCTCAAGCAATACGGTCCCTGAGCGGTCCACCGAATGCAAAATGGATTTCGACGCACGCTAGTTTAACGACGAGCGGCTAGCCCATTCCATATCGAGATCAGCGCTTATCGGCCCCCACTATCTCTCTTTTAGAGTTTGATGGACCACACTGAGATGGCGTGTTGATTTACGAATGACAAACTACGGTCCATACGAGGGAAATCAGCAGGGCCGAATGATCTAAGGTAAAATAGCGGGGTTGCGGGCCGTGGCGGCTGACTACGCAGTACCAAGAAGAGCTGGGCGATAAGCGCTTGATGTGTGTACATGTATGTCAGGAGTCTCGACTCTGCCCAAGCTGTACATAAAATCGTATCCCTTTGTGAAACTGCCCTCCTTCTTGGCCATTGTTCTGAACACGCTCCTCTCAATGCGGTGATTGTAAAGGACAAGAAATCAGCCCATGTGGGGCCGAGCCTTCCACACGGCTGTCAGCCACCGTCGATGGAGCTATGGATCGAAGGAGTGCAGCAGGGCGAATCAATGCAGACCAAGGCGTACCATGGCTCACGAAGCCGCACGGATGCGGGGCTATCCACCAGTCGCATAGCGCTATAGTCTCTCATAAGAAATGCTTGCAGATGCTTAGGTCCGTCTGTACTCGGATAAAGTTCGGATAAACTCGTGGCACGTAATTGCCGATTGGCCATAATTGCCGAACCGGCGCCAGGGCTAGTGTGAGCACTACACTGAGCCACTGCCGATACACGCGTCCAAGTGCGGTAATGCCACTTCTGGAAAGATGGGTTACTGATTTTATGGAGCATTGTGGTGTAACAAAGGTGTAGCTGTGTGGCATTGCCGTAGACGCGTCGGATAGTTGTTCCCTGGCGACTACGCACGACTCTTGCATAGTTCGGAGCCATGCTGGCTTCCCCGGGGCGATGAAACAAGGTCTCTCTTAGAATCTTACATCGGCTGAAACTTTATTCTGAGCATAAACAACGTTCTGACTTGGCAATCAGTCGACTGGTAATACTTTATGACCCGGATACTACATTATGAAGGCCCTGCGACAATAATGACTTCCAAAATCCCGGACCAATGTATCAGGACCGGACGAAAGGTTCCAAGGAGCATGTATTATCAGTTCGTCGTGGCTGCTATGAGACGACGTGGTTTCCCATGTCTCGCGAGCTTTGTTGTTAAAATCACTTGCCAGACACTGGTGATTCACAAATTATTTTAAATAATTCAAGTGGAAAATGGAAGTCCTTGAAAAAGAGCCATCCAAAAGCCATGTGCCTGAAGTCACTGCTCATAGGCTTTCGATGAGTACCACGGAAAAAGGAGACGCGAATGAGAACACGGACACTTTGATGAGATCAGGGAATTCCGACGAGGCAAAAGATACTAACGAGGAGCAGTCTGTGACTGGATTCAAGCTTTTTGCTCTTCTCGGAAGCTTGATACTCGCCGCTTTTCTAATACTTCTAGATGCCTCCATTATTGGCGTGGTTGGTGGCAACCCTTCATTCAGTAAAATCAGCACTAATCGAACAACACAGGCTATTCCAAACATCACAAGTCAATTCCACTCGCTTAATGATGTGGGTTGGTATACAGCAGCATATCAGTTGGCAAGTGCTGCAGCGCAGCCTCTTTCCGGAAAGATCTACACAGCATTTAGCACTAAGGTCCGTTGCCCTTTCGATTCCCATAATGGTTACACTAACAAATGA
>Ga0247757_10000351_pt1 | contig 39110 bp, 33 predicted proteins | sample UWRJL126311R4_FD_180929 | JGI IMG/M metagenome (GOLD analysis project Ga0247757, IMG submission 180929) | Plant litter microbial communities from Arlington Agricultural Research Station in Wisconsin, United States - UWRJ-L126-311R-4 | ecosystem: Environmental > Terrestrial > Plant litter >... | reverse complement strand
CCAAAGCGAAGGCTTACGATAGCTGACTAGGATGCGCATAGCCGGGCCTGCATGCATAGCTGCAGAATCACAGGGAACGCAGTACATAGAAATCAGGATTAGTTTATTCCAGACAACAGAAAAATAAATTATTGGATAGGCCTTGCTATGAAACAATTCAACTGTACACCAATCTTGACCTTATGCACGCACCTAAATGCAGCAGACCGGATAATATCGTGTTTCGCGTACGGATTTCCCATCCAATCAAATTTTATGACTAGGAAATCTAGTAAAAACGTGGTGATAACATGTGAAAGGTTCACTGATTTGTAAATCATATTCATATCGACTCAGGATTGGGTCTCTTGCACACTTCCCAAAAAGATACAACTCTCTCAGCCCTGGGTGCCATGTGCTGAGGTGTGGTAAGCACATGCTGACATACAGATGCCGTAAGACCGCCGCATAAACTATTCTTCCAAAGTTCCATGGTACGACATATGACAGGTCAGGGATCCTTCCATATCTGGTTAACGTTGCTTCAGGGTGATAGTCTAGATAATAATCATGCAAGGTTATCCTAGTTGCACTTCATGCATCTCATCGTTGGAGAGGGTGTACGGGCGTGCATTAGCGTGCCCCGCTTGAACCGATCTTCCCCGCTAGCATCCTTGTAACTTTGGTCCGGCGCTACACAAGTGAGCATAGTGAGGGATTATTGTACACGATTATCAGTCTAGAATCACGGTAGAGCTGACCATCATCATGTTCAACAAGGCTGCTGCTCGCTCAATCAAGAATACGGGCTGATGGGGCCAATTTTGATGGGGCCATTGCTCGTCTGCAGCTGAAGGAAGAATTTGAATCAAACGGGAATATGCGGAAAACTTCAATCGATGCCCACAGGTATTACCAAGCTGGGGAACTGCGATTTGGGACACTACTTTCCAAACCAAGGCTTTGATCCGATATCTGGTCCTATGCTATTCGCGCTAAAGTGGGGAAACAAAAGTTCTCTGGAACGGCGCGCCAGTGACGTTTAATCAAAGCAAAACGATAAGTCGAGATAATGTGACTTCAACCCGATAGACGGGAACCTCCGTTTGGGGAAGCTACAGAATCAGAAACATCAAGCCTGTCAACTGCATGATAATCACATGCATTATCTATGAAGTCATAAAGTACAATTAATTCGATTATCCGTTGAATTTGTTCCTGTAATTACTCATCATGAGATAAATGGTCAACCTGTACATCGTGTAGATCTGCTGTATGTAGCAGCCAAAATCAAACACTACCCCACACTCCCAACCGCTTAATAGCTTTCTGGATACGCAACTTCATTGCCATTGGCGGTCCTCTTGTAGCTCTCGGGATAGGCTACTTCAGCATCACGCTTGTAGCTCTCAGGGTAGGCTACCTCCGCCTCGCGCTTGTAGCTCTCAGGATAGGCTACCTCGGCTTCACGCTTATAGCTCTCGGGATAGGCTACCTCGGCTTCACGCTTGTAGCTCTCGGGGTATGCTACCTCGGCTTCACGCTTATAACTTTCAGGATAGGCCACCTCCGCCTCGCGCTTGTAACTCTCAGGATATGCTACTTCTGCTTCACGTCTGTAGCTCTCCGGATAAGAGACGGCATCTAAAATGTTAAAAAATGATCATTTTCGATGACAAGGGTGCTTACTCTCTGGCTTGCTGACTGGAGCAGCAGATGCTACAGTGGCGAGAACAACAACGATGGCGGTGAAACGCATCTTGGATGGATAAAAAGGTATACGTAAGCTTGATTTGAAGGAGAAGGACGACGGATAATTCTGCTTGACTTGACGAGATAACTTGGTCAGAGGTGGAGTCTAGTGGGGGATATAGTAGGTATTCAAATACACCATCGGGAGTTGGGCATAACTTGTATGATCCACAACCTGATTCGATTGCATCAGCGCGTTACTTAGCGAGAAACGGTAGTTACTATGAGCGGTCCAGCGATGTGATTGAGCAAGGGAAGCGAAGTCCGGACACCCCGGATGATCGTTTCCCGAATTAATGCTCATTGTGGCGCTACTACTATTAGAGCATGGTGCATACGCCGTGCTGGGATAGGATAAGTTATAGTAAAGTGATAACATATTGGAAGCGTTGGGTTCCATAAGCGCGAACGGGAGAAATGCGGATGGCCCCCTGCTGAACACTGGTCACTGTGGCACGGTGATAAGCCGGCGTATTGAAGCTTATCAGCATGTTATGTACGCTGGCCGCCTTAGCTGTAATTCGGGTCGGTGGACGGGCAAGTCGAAAGCTGGATGTACAATTCCGATCGATGGTGACTGCCTGATTTCTCTTGTTTGACTGTTCTTTGATTTCTCGTGCAACAACACCGTACCTAGCGAACAAAATGTTCTCTTTCTTTTCTAAGAAGCCCAAGTACTCGTATATGAAAGTTTTTGAGAGCGAAGAAGAGACTCAGCAGGTTTCTTCCTCTTCTCTTATTCGATCAAAAGGTCTTTCACTCTTTCGGTTGTCACAATGGGTTTGCCTACTTTTCGGTTCATTGGCATTGCTTTTCTTCGGATTCATTCTCGGCCAAAGATACACACAGCATAGATTTTTATCCAATAGTCCGTTACATCTCGAGACCGAAAATCGCCTTTTCGAGCACATACCAATCTATGGGGACAGACCTTCTACTCAAAGTGATGCGGTTTGGGATGCTTTAATGCCTAGAAGAGGAGGCTTCTTCAATCACCCTGAGATTGCGCCAAAGCGATCCGCATATGCGGTTTTCCATCAACTTCATTGCCTGGTACGTCAATCATTCTTGATAGAAAGAAGACCTTTGTACTAATTCGGTCAGAATGCACTTCGGGAAGCATACTGGACTACTTTGGATGCTGCGGCCTTGCCGACTGCCATGAATATTGACGAAATGCCTTTTGAGATTTCGCCACCGCACATGCGGCATTGCATCGACTTGCTGAGACAAACGCTTATGTGTAGTCCCGACCTAACGGTGGAGGTCAAGAACCTTACACTTGCAGGTGTTACAGGGTTCGGTACTGTACATCAATGTCGGAACTGGGACCAATTGATGCATTGGGTGAGGGACTGGGAGGATGTCGGAGCCCCACAATCTCCCCCTGGGAATAATCACGGACACGGCCATAATCATGGTACATAATCAAATAGAAGAAATGTGTTATTATAGGCAATTGTACTCAATGCGAACACTCACAGCTACACGTTTATAAACGGTGATGAATTTTCATGGAAGTCACTTTCATTGTCTCCTATGCATGCATTTCTAGCAGTGGATTGTTAAGTCGTTTCATCTCATCCTCACCGATGACTCTCGAATTTGTTGTGTGCATGAAAGCGTCCCAATCTACGCAGGTATGGGTAGACTCACTTACATTGAACATTGGCAAATTCGTCGAAGGGTGCCAGATGAATGTAGTCAATGAAGTATCTGGCCGACACATGACGACCTGGCGCAGAAGTTCGATGCAATGTTGGACGTGTCCTCTATCCTTCTTCGAGACTTCCTCAGTGCTATTGCATCTCTCAGCTCTGTCGAATGATTCGCGAATCATTTTCTAGTCCTAATCAGCATCGTTTGAATTGGCTTCTGGTGTCTCATATTACCACACAATGAAGGCTGTGAAAAACACCAAACCATCCCAAGTAGCCTCCTCCTTCAGGTAGAGCCACAGATTCCTGGTTCACAATGTCTAATTCTTCTTGTGAAAATCGCATGTTCATTGGCTTGAGAAGGCTGTCCCATGATTCTTTGAGAGATTCTTCAGACTTGTCTCCAGCATACCGTGTCCTAGAAAGATTGTGGAAAGTTGTTGGTTTGAAACTAAAATCCACCGGTATGGTGAGCTTAGAATCTATGTGCATATTAGACTTTGCACGCTTTAAGTTCCGCGACAATACTCACCATTTTCTCGAGGCGAGCACTGTCGACTCGTCGCCTGCCCACTAATTACGAGAAAAGAGATAATAGTGTAGCAAATTATAAGTCCACCATGAAGGCAGAGAGAACGTTCCCATGACCAGCCATTTGGTCGATTTCTCTTGCGATGGTCACCAGCATACCATTCATTTTCCTCGCTGCTAGTCTTCGGTAGAAAAGGTACACTCTGGTCCGAAAGCATTTCGCAATTGTCGACCGTTCAGATGCAACCGACAAAACGATTAGGTCCACACTATCGAGCATAGGATAGGTGCAAAGCCCCATTGCATAAAATGCGGCTAAGCCCAACACCGAATAAACCCGGACCATCACTATACCCTATGCAGGGGACTGCAAACTTGGCGGAACCATCCTATCGGGTATCCTCCACACTAAGGCCGACTGGGCATGTTAATTTGATGTGTATATTGCCCCAATACAAATCATCTGACGCCATCAACTCAACCCTACGTACCCTGACTATAATCTCACTCGCAGAGTAAGCTGAAATCAACACATTTCATCAGCACTTCCGGGGCGCAATCGAGTTCTCATGCGTATTATGGCACGTAGCATTGTCCCTGTCAATAATGCTGGCGTGATCCGATGAGCCTAAGATGGTGTTGTTATTGGGTAATATCTAGTCGCACCCACTATGCCCAATTAGGCTGCGGTGAAAGCGACCTTGGCCCCATTTTTACTTTGCGTCGACAGGGTATACTGCTCCTGGAACTCCCACACCGGATCTCGATTCTCCAAGTGCTTAAATGTCTGCAAAAATCTGACGATCGTGTACGCGGCCTGAGTAATCGCCATTTGCTGGCCTATGCAGACACGAGGACCCCCTGAAAACGGCAGATACCCCCAACGGGGCAGCTGAAAATCATCCCAGCGTTCCGGTTTAAACTCCTCGGCGTCTTCGCCGAACAAGTCCTTTCTGCGATGCAGGCTGTAGAAGCTGACTGAGAAAATATCACCCTTGCGGATATAGATTGGCGCCTCGCCTGTGCTTCCCCCTCCAATAGGAAGTGTCGTGTCACAGAGAGCGATGCGAGAAGTCGTCCCGATACTCGGGTTGAGGCGTAGTGACTCGCTGATAACTGCCTGTAGATACTTCAGCGCTTTTAGCGACTCAAAAGTAATTTGTTGGCCAGGCGGCAGAGCAAGTGTCTCTGCACGAAGCTTGTTCCAAACGTGGGGATGTCGTGCAACATTGAAAAAGATGTTGGTCAATGCTACCCCGGTTGCCTCGTGCGCGGGCAGGAAGACGTTGAGCAGTTCTTTGCGAATTGAATTCCGATCTGCCGTCTCCTTCAAAAGCTCGCTAGCTAAGACGTAATGGTGCTTTCGTGCGTTAGGCTCTTTCTCAGCCCCGGCAATCGCATCAATACGAGCGTCGACGAAGCTGTGCACTGCCTTGCAGGACGCCCAGAATTTAGCGTCTCTAGTAAATAAGTTCCATTGTGGAAGTTGTAGTCTTTTCCCGAGGGTCATCTGACCGTAATTCATCGCTTTCAGCCACGCCTCGTTTTCCGGGGTGGGATTTCCTAACATATCCAGTGATTGCCCAAATAGCATTTCCGAGGATGCATCTAATGCCATCCTTGTGAAGAGGGGGCGGAGGTCTACTGTCGAACCATCTCCCGGGATTTTGGCTAGTAGGTTTTTCACATGCACTTCGAGCGATGGAAGGTCGGAGATCTCTTTTCGGGAGAACGCTGGGCGTAACAGTCCTCTCGAGTGTTCCCAAAGATGTCCATCAGTCCCCATAATACCTCGTCCTATCAACGGTTCAAATGCGAATAGCCGTAAAGGCTGGACTCCCCAACTTTTGAAGTCGGCTGACATAACAGCCTGTATATTCTGCGGCTCAATTGTGTGAATTTTGCGACTGCCATAGAACCTACTCAAGAATGTAGGACCAAGTTCCTCGTGGAGTTCACGAATGGAAGCGTTTCTGCGATCCTTTTGAATATTCACAAATTGTTGGTACACAAAATCTAGTCCAAAGAGCCAGTCCTTTTGTGGTGGAGAAGGGGGCTCTTTACAGTTGAGCCTTCGCGCTGCAATGTAACGGGTAATCGCCTGATATGCGACCCTTGTAGCGTAGACAAAAAGCGCAAAAACGATGCATTTTACAGTATTTTCTGCTATTGAAGGCATGGCTGCATAGATTGTGGGTGAAAGCGGTGGAATGGTAGCCTCAAAAGCGGTTGCGAGTACAAATTTAAGTAATAACCCATTTTATACCGAACGCCCCATGGACATTCTTCCTGATTCGATGTTCGGGATTCGAAAAGTATAACTCCGCCCCCCATTGCAAGCTCAAGATGGTAGCCGGAATCACTTTCCTAACTAGTAAGAGGCTAGGGAGCTTTGGGCACCAAGAAGGTGCTATATATATGACAAGAAACGGGTTGCCGAGGAGTCAGCAAGGCACTAGCCCACTCACCGATTAATTTCTTATCAAAATTTCCATCCGGAAGCCAAATATCATTCACCATTATCAACATGACCTCACCAACGAAGAATAGCTATATCCTTGGCCGCGGATTTGCTTCTTCATCACGTCTTAATCTACTACATTTCCTATGGAAGCAAGTCGTCGGTTCTAATATCCACACACGCATTCCAACAGCTGGTTCCCTTCGCATTGCAGATATTGCGACAGGGACAGCAATATGGCCACTTGATGTCGCTTCCGAATTCCCAACTGCGGAAGTAGATGGATTTGACATCGCCCTCGATCAATGTCCACCGAAAGATTTTTTGCCTGGAGTACGACGACTTGATAAATGGGACATCTTCCAAGAACCAGACGAGTCAATGCTAGGACAGTACGATATTGTTCACGTACGGCTTATCATCTTTGTAGTCCGCAGGCATGATCTACAAGTTGTTATTCGTAATTTGATGAAGTTGTTGAAGCCTGGCGGATGGCTACAATGGGAGGAACTGGATTTATCCGGCTCACATATAGAACGCGGCTCTGGAAATGATGTCCGAGCACCCGCAGCTGAGAACGCCTTGAAGAGGGTTCAGAGCGTTGGCGTGACTCACTGGACAGTGAATCTAGCGTCAATTCTTAAGGACGAGGGATTCACGAAGGCGAGTCGGGACGTGTATGTCATTCCTCCGCAATGGTCAAAGATCTTTTCGGACATGCATCTAATGATGGAGGACGAATTACCTATGCCTTCACAAGAAGCACGGGAAGCAAAGTTGAAAGAGATGTCTGCCATAAGCGAGGAGTCTAAGAAGGGTGCTGTGATCTCAACGCCGCTCAGCGTTACCGTTGCACAGAAGCCATTAATAGAAAGAACTTAGTAGTGCAGAGACGTTTATTGCACATATGGGATGATTAGGAACACCAATATTTAGATTTCATATTCTAGAATCAAAGTCAATGTCCATATTCTGATTTAAAGTTCTCATGAGTTCCAAGTAGCTTGAATGATTCCCAGTCGTGATCCGGGAGGGCGGATTACACCATCAAAATGGAATCTTTTATCGCAAGCTTCAAAGATTTGGGCCCAATCGTCCGCATCTCTTTCCTTTCCATTATGTAACTCGAGCATCGAGAGGTCCATAGTTCTGTATGCTATCAGTGAAAATCATCCCGCGAAGTACCAAAAACTAACCGAAGGACCTTGTTCGTAAAGGCTGATGCGCCTCCTGGGGGTGGAAGAACAAATTCATTTAATATAACCTTCGCACCATCCTTCAATGCAGGTATTAATGCGCGCAAGATCGTAATCGCATATTTGTCGGACCAGTCATGAAGAATCCAACGGAACAGATACACGTCTGCGATAACTGGCTGTTCTGCAAAGAAATCATGTTCCATGAATGTTATTCGGTCTTCAAACTCAGGAGAAAGTCTGTCAATTCCTTCTTTAATTGGTTCGGGTCGATCTTGTACGAAAAATTTGACAGATTTATGTTTCTTAGCAATGGCCTGGCTAACGAGTCCGGTATTCCCGCCAACATCCACAACGGTCCGATACTGTTCCCACGGGATGCTATCTACCAATCCAGTAGGCTCTAATCCAGGTCCAGAGTTGAACCAGCCCATTGCATCGGCATAACGAGTATCACGCGCAGGTTCCTTAGCAATCTCGGTAAAGAAGATATCGTCAGTCTCATGAGCAAGGTTGAAACTGGTTTGGTTTGGTTCCTGGGCATCCGGCCATTTCTGCAGTGCGTCTACAGTCTTGACTGCGGATGGCCACAGTTCTTCGGTAGCGAAGCCAAGCCAGGCTTTCATAAGTGGATGACTTAGTCGTTTCGAAGCTGCGGTATGTGCAACATATCCCTTTCTAGGCTCGTGGAAGATACGGAAAGCCATTGCATGGCGGAGCAGTCGTCTTACTTCTGGTTCGTTGAGGCCGCATTTCGCTGCAATTTCTCCAAACGAAACCTCTTCCTTTCCGTCCGGAAATTCGGACAGGTTCAATCTAATGATTGCCTGTACGCTTAAAAGCGAGTTGTGCTTTACGAATCAGCCGTGTAATATATATGGGATAAGTACATACAAAGAGAGAGCTAAGTACTCCAGTAGGCCCCAACATGAGCGCCTGGAGCTCGTCGGTTGCATCAACTATGGATTGGCGAGCGATTTCAATTTCTGGTCCATGTCCAAAAAGCAGGGTTGGTGGGTTATCTGCTGCGAATGAAGGGGTTGGAAGGTCTTTCGACGTTAGATGAGCATCAATTTTTTCTGTGTTTGCCTGTATGACATTCGCAAGTTCAAGTATACGACTAGAGGACATCTTTACTGGAGCTTTCGAGCGGGAAATGAGCTGGTGGCTTTTTCTCTATTTTGTATTTGAGGATAGTGTGGGTGCATGGACTACCTGGCTGCAAATATGGTAGCTACTTTGGTCTCACTACAAGGCTATCGAAGCTGATGGTGCGAAATTAGACCCGAACACCCAAGGATAATATTTGACGTACTCCGAAGCGCTTTACCCTCTTTTAGCGTTTGCCGCCTTTTCGACCCCATTCCAGAATCATCTACTCAGCCTCGTAATGGAGTACTAAGGACATCAAAAAAAGGCACGAGTTTAGAAAAATGGCCTTAACGTATGTATTACTAATGAACGCGTTCGTTATAACTACGCGCGAAGGAAAATATTTCAAAGGCCTGCCTAATTCCATCAGAAGGGTGCCTCACGCACGATAATCCCTGGCTGGTGCCACGGCTAATATCAATTAATATCGGCTGTGCAGCGATAAGCACCACGCCGCCAATCCCCCACCATATCTGCGTCCCACTACATTAAGATCCTTGTTCGCTAATGCAAGTTTCTCTCCCTGTCTTGGCCAGCCCGGCGCCGCAAACCCAAAATGGGAGAACGGGGTGATATTGTATTAGGCAACGATCTTCGGTCTCCAAAAACAATCTAGTATGTCTACCCTACACCATAATAATATAAGCGCCCGCTGACTCTGCCAGGATTTCGTGTTGTCCTTCGGGCAAGCTTGAGACGCGAAGTAGTGCTATTCTTTGTTGACGGAGTTCTTTGTCTACGGAGTTCCACATTTGTGCGCATCTTTTTTTTTGCGTCCAGTTCGCAATTCTCCTTCTGAACCACGGAATTATTGTTGATACATCATGGCCTCGACCCACGAAATTGTTATCCTCGGCGCGAACTTAGGTGGTGTCAACACGACCCATTACTTGCACCGCCAGATTTTCCCCATTTTGAAGAAACTCGATGCCTCTCTTCAATTCCACGTCACAGTCGTCTCTCCAAACTCACACTTCTTTTTTAAGATTGCCGCTCCTCGTGCTCTCACCAAAGCCGATGTGATACCAAACGACGATATCTTCAAGTCTCTAGTAAAGGCTTTCGAACAATATGGTGGAGCGAACACATTTATCCAGGGAAAGGCCGTTGGATTAGGGCAGAAGGATGGCAAGAAGACTGTCGAGGTCGAGCTGGTTGGTGGTGGACACCAAACGTTGAAATATGACACGCTCTTTATCGCCACAGGTACTACATCCGCCAGTGCTCTATGGACAGTACACGATAATCACGAGGCCAGCATTGATGCACTCAAGAACACGCAAGGTCTCCTGTCTCAGGTCAAATCAGTTCTCATCGCAGGCGCCGGACCAGTCGGCGTAGAGACAGCTGGTGAAATCGCGTTCGCACACCCTCACATCAAGGTGACGCTGGTCGCTGGAGGAGAGCCGTTAGAGAAGCAGAAGGTCAGCTCCGGTATTGTCTCCAAGGCGAAGAAGCAGCTTGCCGACGCCAAAGTCGATCTCATCACAAACGTGCGCGTCAAGGACACAGCATCGACGGCATCTGGCACTACGGTAGAGCTGAGCGATGGATCTTCCAAGACTGTTGATCTCTTCATTGACGCTCGGGGTGCTGCGAAGGTCAACAACGAGTTCATTCCCAGCTCTTGGCTCGACCAAACCGGTCGTGTCAAGTCAGACAAAGGATTCAGAGTGACAGGAGACAACAGCTCTGATGTTTCGGGCATTTATGTCGTTGGCGACATCGTTGCAGGAAGCAAGAACACTGCTATCGAACTTGATGCCCAGGTGCCTACTGCTGCCTCGAGCTTTGCTGTCGACGTGGCACAGAAACTTGGTCACAAGCCAAGCTCTGGTGGCTTGCTCAGTTGGATCCCTGGCATGGGATCATCTGGTCCTACCGTCAAGGAATTTAAGCCTATGAACGCTATCCTTGTGCCTATTGGCCCGAATGGAGGTGTTGGTCAGGTTATGGGTCTTGGTCTTCCAACCTTTATGGTCAAGAAGGGCAAGTCAGAGAAGTTCTTGATGGAGCTCGTTGACCCGGCTGTTAGTGGATCTAAGTATGCTCAGCTTTAGATATCTTTCCATCTTATTCCTTAGTTGTAATGAAGAGTCTATCGTAATGAACAATATTATAACCTTTCACGAGTAAATGTGATGATAACGTTGGAAGGGTTAAGGCTGTTTAATACAAGTCTAAAGAATTGAGGTGCCTCTCATCTACACAAATGGTGCCTAAGCAGTAATGTTGAGACCACTTAGAGTATATTAATCTGGTATGATTTGACTTTAGGGATCGAAGACGAAAGTTGAACGGGCGCTAATACTGCGGTCTTCGACTTCGCAAATTTGTTTCTTTATGGACAGAATGGGGTATACTATAGAGCCTAGTCTAGACTAACTAGTGACTGCAATTCTATGTTTAGACATGCCGAATATATTACGAACGAAAAAGGAGCTGCAGAGGCGCTAAAACAAGACTTGAAGTAGTAAATTGCAGGAAAACCCTCATACTGCCTACCCTAATATGACCACCCGCCATTGAGCCTACATAGGATCTATACCTAAGAAAAATAGTACTAACAAGACATCTGAAGGGTTTAAAGAAGTTGCAGCTGATTTTCCTTCTGAATGCCAACCACCCGTCGTAGGTAATATGAAGTTCAACTCTTCCTCTTAAGATTGCCAGTCCTGGCTCTTCCTGCAAATGAAGAACTAAGGCTCATGAGTTGTCTCGAGGTCACCAAATTCTGACTCGAAATCTTTTACTAAAAAGTTGTATTTTCTCGCGGTCTGGTAACTTCAAACATTGATATGACTTTACACATGAGTTTGATGTAATAAACTTCCTAACCGGAATAATTAATATCAGCTCGTTGATGGTTTTAATGCAAGGCTGAGAGATATGACATATATCTCTAATAATCGATTTATGCCACCACATACCTAAGTATTGCCACCAATGATTTCAGGAGTTTCACATCGATGATGAACGATATTTTATGAGGCATAATCAATTTTCCGCTTTTCGAAGTCCTCCGCAAATATCGAGACATTGACCAGGCTGTAGTCGTATTTTATGAGTCGTCAGCGAATTTCTGCAAGACTCGCCCCTGCATCGCCAAATCTGACGTGTTCGAAATATTAATAATAGTGTAAGTTGCGTATAAAAATACTAGCATTGCACTATGAATGCAAATTTGATAATGATTAACTGCTCCATATTTCATCCCCATTTCATGAGACAGTCAGCTAATATTTAATGATTCGACGTGGACGGCAATGATACGGATAGATATTTAGTTTAATTGCATCATCTTGGCCAGTAGACCAAAGTCATCAGGACGACTGCATCAAGTAACCCAAAAATAACACTGTGAACTAGAACGCTGCTCTTAATCTACCCTTCGTGAGCTCGGTTCCTTGATGGTAAAAGCTGTGACGTCCAAATATACTCACGCATCCGAGCAGAGATTATGAACTCCCATACCATATGTACATGATCCTACGCTCAACACACTAAAATTTTAGGATAGGAACTTTAATCCGAAGGGCGGAGCCATGTGGGGCCGCGGTAGCTAGAGCAGCATCCAGGCGTGCAACTAGACCGTGTAGGATCAAAACATAATCGCACCGCTACTCTTTACTGATTAGAATTTTTTTTTCTCAGATATACGTACATCTTAGCCTGAAACCGATATGTACTTAGGCAGACTACAGCCTTTCCACCAAATCTCCATACCTAGGAGACTTATTTCCAATACCTCATGCTTTCCAACTCCAGCAGGCGTTCGCCGAAATGTCTCCCCCTCTATCATGCGCGTCACGTCATGTTATTAGACGAAATACGTCGAAAACGCCTCTCGCAAATGAACTTCCCAAAGTGGGGATGGACGGTATACCGCTGCACCTACGGCGATGAATCAGCCTGAACCCGTTTCCGGACGCAAATGGATAAACACCCCCGCGACACAGCAGCAAAAATACAATCATTGCATGCCGTGCCCAGCCTGGAAATATCCTGTATCGAAAATGCGAACGAGTCAGACGGCGCAACGTCTCGTGCACTGCGGAAACGTCAGGAAGCCTGGGCAGCACACGAATGGGCAACGCAGCAGTAGCGGCAGCAGCAGCTACTCGAAGAAAGTTGCGGCATTACTATACGCCCGGAGCATATATCGCGCTATGTACTTTTCATACATGTCGATAACGAAGCGCTGTACTAGGTATCTATGTCCAGTCCTGTATTTTTAAAGGTTTCATAATCGACGAGTATAGGCAACTTCTGGGAGCCGGTCAGAGCGTGTTGGGTTGCTAGAGGTTGGAGTGCCACGGATACTATATCTGGTGCTTATGGAAGGGTGAATGCATGGTCAAGCTCGTGGGCGAGATTTGGGGCTGAGTTTCTTGTGACCCATGCGTTATTGGGTCGAATCTCATTCTTTGGACTGCGGTACCGTCGGCGCTGAAGCCGGCGTGGTCGAAGCCGACCGCCGTTGCAGCTAACTGATCGTTCGTAAGGTGCGTTATTTATAACACGAAAGTAGAATATTTCATGCATATTCAATAGAGTAGCGTCCCGGAGTCTATAAAGTCTATCTGGTTTCGCTGGAGAGGTAGTACTAGCTGTGGCTGCCTGGACAGTAATCATTATCTTTCTGCGAGTCCGCTGAGAGTTTAGTATAGAATGTAGCTTTGACGTTGTGAAGCCGCATTAATTATGTGGGAGTTCAGCGCGTCGCCAATCGCAACCCCGCCGTTGTGCGAGATGGCGCCGAACACTTTCGCGCTCGCCGTGACCGTTGGCACGATGTCTGTCATCGCTGAAGGAGAAGTCAACATACAATGCTATGTCTTAGCCGAGCACAATACGATGGCTCTCCAACCAGGGCTTTACCTCTCCTTTCACTACACTTTTGTGTACAAATACATGTTTGCAGGGCAAACGCTACCCTGAAGCTTGTATTGTGCTTCAGCCGTGCTGTGCAGGGCCCCACATTAGTCACGACCAGATGCGCGAAGTTGTCAACCACAGCAAGGTTCACAAGCTGTATGAAGCAGCTTCCCGCCACCAAATTAGTGTGGTGAAGTTTCGCCGCATTGGAAGACGACTGCGACGGGTATGGCCCCTCCTCCCTTAATAGTGCCTATATACTATTTGCGCAGTAGCGTCATCGGAAATTGTATGATGTTTGGGCAGCAAAGTACGAGGGGTCTCAGTGTATGGTATGGCTGATATTGGAAGTTACGGCCCCTTCCTCCACTCTCCCGCTAACGCAACTCTTAGAATTCGGAAAAGTATCCTTGAAACTCGAAGAGCACAGGCAACATGTCGAATTGAAGCCCACAGACTCGAGTCAAAGAAACCTAAGCTACTGCTAATGAATCAATGAGTAACAAGACGAGATGATCGCATTCGAGACTCGACTATTTACACAGGTATGTGTTTATGTTGTCTCAAGTTCAGCTTCCTTTATGGAGAGCCTATCCCAAAATTCTTTTAGATCAGAGCGAGCAGACCTGCAACCAAACCAGCAAACCCTGTGATAGGATTCTTGACACCTAATGCAGCAAAGCTAGTTGACTTTGGTGTAGGGGTTGAAGAAAGCGACGTTGGGTTACCAGGGGATGCAGTGATATCGGGGACATATGCTGTGCCTAGTCAGTCGTATGCATACAAGTATTGCAGTATCATCCATAGACTTACCTCCGGGGGGAGTCTTCAATAGAGGGATGGAAGCCACGCTGTAGTGGCTAGGCCAGCAAGATATCATGGACGCGCTCTCGGTGTTCGAGGGAGTTTTGGTTTCGGGCCACAAGCATAAAATGTTGGAGTGTTCCAATTATTATGTGAGTTATCCCTCTTCACAACTATGAGGAGATACCACAAATAAGAGGACGCTGACAATCAGTCCTAGACTCACCGTCAGCACTACTGTAGTTCTTTGGATCGCCAAGGGTAGCTCATTATACTGTGATGAGCAAGTCATGATCCAACCCAAATGCTACAGGAATGGATTTGGCAAGCTCGATCCCAGTAAGCTCCCGGTGCTCTGTTACCCCACCAAATCAATCGTATAAAACATTCTCATCATCCCTGAGCATACTTCTATGCCTACATTTAATTGACATACCAAACACCAGATTTCCTTCTCGATCCCGTCTCCCTCCGCCACACAAACTCCATTATCCTCTACTCCCTCATAGCTAACACGCCGCAACTCATAGCCTCCATATTCTACTTCACATACAACGGGCTCTTCAACAGCATGCTTACCAACCGCGAATGGGCACAATATAGCATAAAGTGGGCCGCCCTCCGTGTCAGCGTTCCCAAATCCGAGCAACACTCAACCTACTTCCTCCAGCTCCCATTTCTCTACAGCGTCTCGTTGATGGTGTTCGGCCTACTTTTTCACTGGTTTATCTCCCAGAGCATCTTCGTGAGCCGTGTCGTCGGGTACAGTGCACTGAACTCGGATAAGCAGACTTATACGGAAAGCGATCTGGGGTACCCACTGTATGCTTTGATTGGAGCTCTTGTCTGCTTCACTAGTTGCACGTCTGCTTTTTGGGGGTATTGGGAGATATCCGGCTGAAGGGATGCCAATGGATGGGTTGAATAGCGCTACCATCAGTGCCGCGTGTCATGTGATGCATGCTGATAGTGAACGGGAAAAGAGTATAGAAGGGGGTGGTATTGTTAATAGGCCTTTAAAATGGGGTGTAACGAAAGAGGGGTCAAGAGATTCAGCTGGTCATTGCTCTTTTAGTGATGAGGAGGTTAAAACACCGACTGTCGGGTTCCTGTATGCTGAGTTCCAGTAGGAGCGTTTATACTCGACATCAATCTCTCCAATGTACTTGCTTGATAAGACGCTTGGGTAATCCTTCTTCTTATATTTTCAAGACAGTCTTTTGGCATAGAAATAGCTTATGAGAAATATCTAATGGGCCGACAGGCGTAGTATAAAGAAATCGTAAGAACGAGACAATAAAATAACTGCTATCTATCTATAATAACAAACTCCTACCTGTGTGATTTAAATAGCAAAAAAAAAAAAAAAAAAAAAAAACCCCCAGAAAAGGCTAGGTCGCTATGTAGGGCAAAAACTTCGAAAATACTCCTAATCTAATGCACTTGGATTAACAACTGGACTAGCATCTGTGTTATTTTACTTTATTACCCTCTGCGTAACCCCATTAACTTTTTCCCGCTGGCCAAACTGCTATAAATCGTAATTGAGTTGCAATTCAACTCCTAACTCTGCCGATTCAGCGTGAACTACGACAATGGCAAAAACTTCTTTGTGGAAACCCTAGCCCGAAATTACTGCAAAGTTTGGAGGAGTGAAACGACGAGAGTTTCGAGAGGGAGTTAGCGGGTTATGTCAATCTCGTGAAGACGTATCGGCAGTCGCAGTTGGAGCTGAATCCGGATGTTGATGAGGAGGAAAAGTATCTATACATGGGAGAGGAGCTGGTGGATGGGTGTGGGATGTGGGATGTGGGGTTCATTAGGTTGGCGCCGTGTAACATTGAGAAGGAGTGGTATGCGATGTGATTCGATGGAATCGAGGATACCTGGGAGTTTTATTACCAACGTTTGCTTTGCGTTATTTGGGGTGTGGATCAGATCTTGCATACATCGAAGCTGGATTTGTTGCATTGTGTAGGTCTACGAGGGGTTTTCGTAGTATATCTACATAGGCAAGCCTATTGATTCCAATAGATAAACTGTTTTCTCGCTATGGAAAAGTACGTACATATAAGCGCATGTCTACTGTAAGGAAAGGGCAAATACACATACACAAATATCGGGATCCATCTCATGACGTCAATTCGCCAAGCCCCCTTACCTACACCATCTTCCCTCTGCAACCAACCATCAACTCCCACAGCTCAGCCATCCTCACTATGCCTCATACCGCCCGCCCCTCAGGCTCCCGCAGCATATTCGAGTCCAAATTATGGATAAATGCATCCCACGCGCACATATCCACCGAACTAGCCATCACCGACTCCGCTGCGGGACAGTGGTACCAGCGCGTCTAGAAATATGCCGATAGTACACAGGTCCTCACCCTGCTCGACGCAATTCCGCCGTACCTCGCTGAGCACAAGCCCCGAGGCATTGTAAAAGTACCAGCACTAAGTAATGGTGAGGACCTTGCCCAGGTCTGCAGATCATACCAGCGACGAGCGTGAGGAATAGAAAGTCATTCCACCCGACCGCCAGCTAAAATTATCGACAATTTCTCCATTCTTCGACGCAACAAGATGAAGGAACAATACGCTTCGTGCTCCTCCATGTAATATCGTTCGCATCTTTATATTCTAGCCTAACGTCTGCTTCCTGCGCTACAATTAAGCCACCAATGGGATCACGGTTCGACCTGCATGATGCATCTTTGATGCTAACCTCCCACAATCCCCTATTATTCCCACGAGATAGTCCCTGCATACGTATACTGTTCCTACTGGACTCTCGCTTCGCGCTCGTCTCCGCCGCACGCTTCGGCTCCTATATTAATTCCTAATTTCGCCAAATTGACTCCCAGCCGGGATCAACGGCACTGCGGAGAACAGCTTGTGGGGACATATCCAAAGCTCCTCGCGCAAAAGAAATAACAATGGGCCTCATTCCTCTCCAATTGCGCGGGCGAGTGCGCTTTGGATCACCATCATGTCCCTCCACCTGCTCCTCGCAGCAGCCATCTTCTGCTGCATCACCCGCATCTTCGCCATCGGTCAACCCGCCAGCATCGGCTTTGCAGACACGCAGGGCGGGCTGAAGCTCGCAGACACAAGCTCCGCACCCACGATCGTCATCGATAGCAAAGACTGGAAAGGCGTGACACGCGCGGGGAATGATCTCGCAAATGACTTCGGCCTGGTGACGGGCACAAAAGGAAAAACAGCGACCAGCACGTCCAACCTCTCCAACACCACCTCGGTCATCATTGCGGGCACGCTGGGGAAATCTCCGATCATAGATAGTCTCGTGTCAGCCGGCAAACTCGACGTCTCAAAGATAAAAGGGAAATGGGAGTCCTTTACCTCCGCAGTCGTTGCCAGCCCAGCACAGGGCATATCCTCAGCACTGGTCCTCGCTGGATCCGATAAGCGCGGCACAATCTACGCTTTGTACGATGTATCCGAGCAAATTGGCGTTTCTCCCTGGTATTGGTTCGCAGACGTGCCTCCCAAATCACACAACGCCATCTACGCATTACCGGACACGAAGATGCAAGGACCGCCGTCGATAAAGTACCGCGGCATCTTCCTCAACGACGAGCAGCCCGCGCTGACCAACTGGATGAAAGAGAAGTACAACGGCGTATACAACTCGGCCTTCCACGCCCGCGTCTTCGAGCTGCTGCTCCGCCTACGGGCAAACTACTTCTGGCCCGCCATGTGGGCGTCGAAATTCTACGTCGACGATGCGAAGAACGGTCCACTCGCCGACGAGATGGGCATCGTAATGGGCACCTCGCACACGGAGCCCATGGCACGTGCAGATAAGGAGAAAGTCAAGCCCTGGGACTGGACGACCAACCAGGCCAACCTGAAGACGTATATGCGCGACGGTGTCATGCGGGCCAAGGACTGGGATGTGGTGTGGACCATGGGAATGCGCGGCGACGGCGACACGGCGAGTCCCACGCTCGACGCGAAGACGCTGACCGACGTCATCACCTACCAGCAGAGCATCCTGCGCAGCGGACTCGGTGTGTCCAACACCTCCTCGGTCCCGCAGATGTGGTGCGTCTACAAGGAAGTGGGCGGGTACTACCAGGCCGGTATGCAGGTCCCTGACGATATCACCATCCTCTGGAGCGACGATAATAGCGGTAACATCCAGCGCCTGCCCATACCCCGCGAGGCCTTGCGTGTAGGAAATGCAGGTGTCTACTATCACTTCGACTACGTCGGCGATCCCAGGAATTACAAGTGGATCAACACGATCCAGCTGTCCAAGACGTGGCAGCAAATGCACCTCGCGCACCAGAAGAACGCGACACAGATATGGATCGTCAACGTGGGCGACCTTAAGCCGCTTGAGCTGCCCATCTCGCATTTCCTAGACATGGCGTACGACATGAGCGGCTTCATGGCGCCGGACAGCACAGACGCCTGGCTGCAGGCGTGGGCGGCGCGCGAGTTCGGACAGCAAGTGGCGCAGGGCACCGCCGAGGTGATGGCTACTTATGGGAAACTGATCGTGCGCAGGAAGTACGAGTTGCTCAACATGAGCCCCTTTTTGTACTCGACGGCCAACTACGACGAGGCGGAGCGAGTGCTGCACGAGTGGGAAGATCTGCAGGTGAAGACACAGGCGCTGTACGACAAGCTCGATGCCGGCACGCAGACGGCCTTCTTCGAGATGGTCTTGCATCCCGTCATAGCGGGCCGTGTGGTGCAGCAGGTGTACATCAACGCCGGTCGGAACAAGGCACACGCCGCGCAGAAGCGCATGAGCACGAACGAGCTCGCCAACGATGTTAAAGCGGCGTATGCGCAGGATTCTGTCATCCAGAAGAGGTACCACGGCCTGCTGAACGGGAAGTGGAACCACATGATGGACCAAGTACACTTTGGATATACCTACTGGTAATCTGCCTTTTTACTCACCATCGTTCCATCCATAGTTGCTGACGAGAAAACAAAGGCAAGACCCAAGCTCCAACTCGATGCCCTCGGTCACCACCATTGCCACGACAGCTCCCACAAGTGGCCTCATGGGCGTCTCCGTGCAAGGCAGCACGGCCTCAACACCCGGTGACGCCACACCTGCCCTCCTCCCGCTCGACCCCTACACGCCCGAGAATCGTACCATTGACATCTATGCTCGCGGCTCCGGCTCCGTGGCCTTTTCTATCTCCCCTTCCGCCTCATACATCAAAGTCTCCCCCTCTGAAGGCACCATCTCCTACCCGTCCGGCACCTCCACCGTCCGCGCCATCCTTTCCGTCGACTGGTCCGCCGCACCGCAAAACGCGACAAACGCTACCATCACCATAACCCCCAAGACAGGAACTGCGGTCAAACTCACATTACCCCTGAACAAGCTTGCCGTGCCCGCAGATTACAAGGGCTACGTCGAGTCTAATGGCGCTGTCGCCATTGAAATGCAGCACTTCACGAGCCGCGCGTCGGGAACATCAGGTGCAAGCGTGCAAGTCATACCGCACTACGGGCGCACCGACTCGGGGCTCACCCTCCTCCCCGTCACGGCCGGCACGCAGACGACCGCCTCAGGCCCCAGCGCAGAGTACTCTTTCTACAGCTTCCGCAGCGCGACGCGCGCTACGGTGGCGGCGTACCTCCCACCCTCGTTTAACGTCGATCCCGCCGCGCCACTGCGGTACGCGGTATCCCTGGACGGGGCGACGCCTACGACGGTGAGCCCCGTACCGAGCAGCACGCTGGGTAGCATGCCCAATGGGTGGAGCGAGAGCGTGGTGAACGGGGCGAGGGTGGTCAAGACGGAGATTGGAAGGGTGGATCCAGGACCACATAAGTTGAAGGTGTGGTTGTTGGAGCCGGGAACCGTGCTGCACAGGTTGGTTGTGGATTTGGGGGGTGTGAGGGAGAGTTATTTGGGGCCGCCGGAAAGTACGAAGGTAGGCTTTTAGTAGAAGAACGATGAATGCAAGGGACGGATAGGGAAGAGGTTGGTAATGCAATTTACGATTTACTACTACTCTACACTTGTTAGTGTGCTGTGTGTTAGTGAATGAGAAAGGATTTGTAGATCAAAGGTTCTGGGCCGATGGGGCGAGCATAATCGATGCTGCATCGGGAAGGGCGCGCTGGGATGGATGGTCGTCTTTGAAGTATCGTCGTTGGCGCACTGGTAATGTACGAGAGGGCTGGTGTCGCTTGTCGGCGCGGTTGCTGCTGTTGGCCATTGTTGCTACTGGCGTTCTTCATTGCTGTTGCATGGCGGCCCCGACGGTGGAATTGTTGATGGGCAGACAGAAGTCCGGACAAGACGAGGGTGCTGTGGCCGCAAAAGTCGCATACGGGGGTGGTCGCTCGCCTGTGGTATTTCTTTTTCTGTTTTTTTTCTGGCCCTATACACGTCAACGCACGGTGCACTCACCCACTCAGCTCCACGTATAGCGTCATCACCGACTCATCTCAGGGTGGCCCACGGGCTGGTCTCCGTCCTTCTTTCCTGATAGCTAAGCTACCTGCTCTTCTACTCGAACATGAGGTTGTTTAGGAGAAAGTCCTTTTTCCCCAGGGCCTTCATCCATCGCATTGCATTAGTCTTACATGAAGGGGATACTTAAACTTTTGGTGTCGGTAATTTTGTTATAAAGGTGGGCTTTTGAGAGAAGTAGATGGGGACATGAGATCGAGGAGGTGAAGCTCATAGTGTCCAAAGCCCGCTGCGTCGTTTACCCATGGGGTAGACGAGGAGCGCGGACATGAATAGCCCGACGGTGATGCCGATGGCGATTTGAATCATGGAGGCGGCGACGTTGAACACAATCGCATTGAGGCTGTCTTGCGAGGTCTTGTTTTGGTCAGCAAGCAGGCAAATAATTTATTGAGGAGTTACATACACTTTCTGTTGAAGCTCCTCGGATGAGTGACGATGCTGTTTGTAAGGCACTGGAGATGCTCCCGCTCGACGCAAGTGAGCCAGGCACCTGGACATACACAGCAGGGAGCAGCACCGCGGCGGCTACACCGTGTCTTAAGCGGCTGTAAAGATTTGCCAGGACGCCGATGGTGAATGCGCCGAAGGTGTACGCAATGGGCGCGCTTGCGCTGAATTTCATATTGGCGTAGAAATTAACGATGTAGCCAGCGAACGCAATAGCGATCATGATAGGCATTTGCTTGTACTTGGCTTGCACGGTGAAGCAAGTGAAGAAGACATAGAGAGGTACTAGCAAGAAATTCCAGTATCGATTGAGAGGGTCGCGGCAGACGGTCTCGTTGGTGGCATTTGGGTCCATGGCACCGTACAACGCAGTTCCAACAGTGATGCCGTAACCGAGGAACAGCGAGTAAATAATGGCGAATACGAGGCGGATGGACCCTGGTACGATAGCTCGCGACTGGAGCTCAAGCGCAGAACTCAACACAAGCTGTATGAGTTAGCAGTTGTGAATGGAGACTACGTGTAGTGAAACGTACCCATCCCGGAAGGATCATGGCAATTGAGCTTTGTGTCAGCGCAGAAAAACAAAACAGATTGCCTCCGCGTATACTACCAAGCGCACGAGAGACGCAAGTCATGAGGATGGCTGCACTGATCTCGAAGACCGTACTATACGTCTTCGACAAGGGTGCAACGACCAGCTGCAGGAAACCTAGCAAACTTCCCAGCACGAGAATGACCGGCATGTCGATCCACCGCGCTTTAAAAAACCCTGAAACTGCTACGCTAGCGAGGCCGTACATGATAACATTCAGCCATACAGGGTGGTAGTCCTTTGCATTGATGATGTCGTCCAGTTTGGAAAGTGCCTCGTCCAAGCTGATCACATCGTGTAAGACTTCCTTGTAAATATCATGCGTATCTTTGAGCTTCCCGAGATTGACACCTTGTGCAGTGCGAACGATCTTGACCTCGGCTGTGTGAGTTAGGAGATCGTCGAAGGATATGATCATACATCCGGGGATGTACAGAAACTGGCTGTTTATCTCCAAGACTTTTGCCGTTGTCGCAAGATACTCCTCGAGCCGATGCGTGGGCGCACCAAACAGCATGAGAGCACGACACATTTTAACAAGGTATTGCTGGCGCTTGAGAATGCTAGCAACATGAATCTTGATTTTAGCATCCTGGTCCTCCTTGGTTTTCCAGATTTTCGATAGAATTGGGTTGCTGCTTGTTCGTTTGTGGTGTCTGCTATGAATCGGGCTGCCCTTAGAAGGATTTGCCAGTTCCGAAGCAGCACCTATCAACGTAGCGAGCGTCTCCTGCGAGCGAGTTGCCTTTTCCTGATTGTACCATTTCCGGCGTGGCGTGGCAGTACCTGAAGATGCTGAGCGATTCGCAGGCTCAGGCATCTGAGGAGGTGTGATGCTTCCCGTGGATGGCGGGTTCACTATCGCAGCGGTAGGTGTCTTGTAGGCCTGAAGCAACTGATAGAATACACCTCCCTGAGTGTTGCCAGAATAAGAGTATTCTTCGTATTCTTCGGGTGTTCTGCTGGACGATTGTTCACGCTGATTGGCCTGCTGTGGGTTGTTTCCATGTCTATGGGCTCTCAAGAGCTCGTCGGCCTCGGCAGCAGAGATGTCAGGGCGCTCGATAGTATCGGACTCAGGTGACTCTGAATGGCCGATGCGGTCGTAGCTGACATCACGTGGGATCTCTGCAGCAGAGCTGTTGATGCGCACCCTCCGCCTGTCGACTGGCTGCATTTCGTGAGAACCAGGCGTCGAGTCTTGCCGGAGTCCGTCGGATGACATGGCGATAAATGTTAAATACTTAGTATTCGGGGCTGATGTTGGAAGGCGTTGCGCTGCTATTTAAGGGGAGTGCCGTGGCTCGTTACGTAAAGGGGGAGCGATCTGGACCCAGACAAGTGCGTGTACACGTTTGTTGACAACACAATTCGTATGGCTACACAAGTGGGACGTTTCAGCGATGACGCAAAACGTTGGCTGGAAAGTTTTTCTCGTGTGCTGGTCGGACCTTTAAAAAGCAACGGCCCAGTTTTTTCACTTCCGCGGCTAGTGGCCCCTTTCTCCACACGGGGGACCTGCATGTCCTCGGGCCACCAGCCCCCGCATCGAGGGACGTGTGGGAAACGTGGTCCGCGGCGGTGTGCAAGCGTGAGGTCATGAACTTGGCATAAGTTTCGTTCAGGCTTCCAAGCGTACAATATTTGTGGTAGGATTGTGTGTCGGACTCGGCGCTTTCCGTCCCGAGCCGAGTGGCCAGAAGTGACGCCCAGCGAGAACCATGACCAACAAGAATGACCGTTTACCTTTCCATCCACACTACCACCACCATCGCCATCACCTATCTCCCACAAAAACGCTGGCATTGAGAAGGTAGAACCATGCTCTCACAACTCTTTCGGGCTCAGCAGCAAGCGTCCAGTCCCCCAGAGGCCCGGCACTGCACCTCACCTGACCAGCATGGAGACTCGCGCGAGCACGTTATGAGGCAGGCAAATGGCATTGGGTCTTCGTCGCATGGGCCCTCGCTGCTAGAGTCACTCCCTCTTGAGCTGTTCCTTCAAATCATCTCTTATTGCCATGACGACTCGTCACAAAAGGCTTTGTACGCTCTCAGCCTGACGAACCGAAAGCTGAACCGTCTGGTGACACCCACACTCTACGAAATATACCGCTCTTCAAGATACTACTACAAGTATGTGAGAACGCTAGTCACCAGCCCAGAGCTCGCAGCGAGAGTAAAGACGTTATGTTGGAAGCTTGGCCTGCGCGATCCTGATGCGCGATCTTATCCAAATGAGGTCGCTTCAAAGATGGATGACTACAAATTGCCCTTCACGATGAAGCTGGCATCCATCATACGGGGAGGTTGGCGTGAACAGTGTGGAGAAGTGCTGCCTTCCTACCTTTGTGTCGCCCTCATGCATACGCCCAATGTAGAGCGACTCTTCGTTCGCGATCACACCCACTGGCCTAAAACCAACAACTGGCAACAAGTCTTGACCTCAAAAACTCCAAATTGCTTTTCAGCCCTCAAATCCGTGTGTATCTTGTCTCCCATGCGCCTCGAGCTTGTAGTCGACCTTTTCCAACTCCCCAACCTCGAATCGCTACGCCTTGGCAAGCTTTTTGATAGCATGGAAACCGAATGGCCTTCTCCCGAAGCGACTTCAAACATACAGAATCTCGAGCTATATTATTGCTATCTTCACCCAAGCAACGTCGCTGCTATGATCAGATCTTGCCAGAAGCTAAAAACTTTCTCGTATTCTTGCCCTGCAAATTACAGCGACAAAAGGACATATCGCAGAGAATCAGACATTCCCAAAGTCAAGACCGCCTTAGATATGCATGCCGAATCACTCCGCGAAGTCCACTTCAGAAGACGGCGTTTCGATAGGACTTCGGATGGGCAAGTGGACACCTTTGCTTTCTACGATAAGCTTACCGCCCTAAGCATTCCCGCTCACTCTTTAGATTTCAGTCACTTTTCGAAATTGGCGGAACAACTCCCTCGGTCATTAAAGGAACTGTATCTAGACGGCAGCATCAAGGAGCCGCTTACCCCATCTGACATTCAGACACTAGCTCTATTTCCCAAATCGGTAAAAGATGTCTTCCCGAATTTTCATACATTGCATGTAGAGAATGAAATGTCGGGTTGTCTGCCATCGCCTGTGTGGCATAATTGTCAAGCGGAATTTGTGGAGCATGGCTTGGTGCTGAAGTGGTGGTGCAAGAGGTATCCTGGGCTTGCGTATCATGAGCAATGGCAGGGTATGATGATCACAATGGGGGAGTCTTGAAAGAAGGATATTGTATTACTGCTTGCTGACAAATGATGTGTTGTAGCGCAATCGCCGCTACATATGCCTAATCTTCAGTCACGCTGATGTTTTACGACTACTATCTTTCGTGCTTTAAATGCAGGCCTATACCCCGATCGAGGGGGCAACAAGAATCCTCACATTTTGAGTCCAATGTGGTCGTATCGATATGACCATGTGTCATTACCCTTGTAGCCTTCGATTCATCTGCTCGTTACTTTAGGCACTAAGGCTTTGCGGTTTTGGGGTCGCAAAACTGCTCCCTCCCCACGTGTTTACTCATGCGTCCAGGTAGTCTAGGAGTCATGTTTTTCGCCACTCTGCGGAGAGACTTTATTTTAAGTGATAAAAATACCGAGCAAAAGCACGTGACTCCTGGACCAGGCGTTTTTGCTAGTACTGCATTTCTCGTTAGCGATCATCATTGTTGAGATGCGAGCCTGCCTTACGGAATCCGGCCAATCTCCATACACTTGCTCTTCCCAAGTAGGACCAGCAATGCTCTCTAGACTCAGATCCTTCTTGAAATTCAAATCAGTGAGTGGGAATTGTACGGTTATGAACAGTCGATCGGGCCATTCCGTCAGTACCCCAATCTTGTTTATGCAATGGCAATCGTCCTCTTTGCATTCAATGCGAATTTCCTGGTGCTGTGCGGTGTGACATTCCCTCTTTAGAGCCCAAAGCTCTTGGAACGTCAGACCTTTGTGCGGACATAAGAGATAGCGCGCACTGGTGGCCTTGCATCGACGCACAAACGCACTCTTTGCGAGCTCTTCATCGGTGAACTTTGCCGCGCGATGGTCAATCATGCAGAAGCTGCAAGCATAATCCTGCTTGCAAGCACTCTTTTGGAGCATCCTGCAGCGTTCGCAAGCGTAACGAGATTGGGCACCGGGATGCTGGGCAGCGTCGTTGTCATCCCAAGTAGCATGCCGTCTGTAAACGTCATAAATGAGCCTCGCTACCAGCTCGTCATGTGGCTCAAGCTCCAAAGTTCGAGCCTTATTCCGAAGCGACATCCCGTCCGAGACCATCCTTCGAAACAGGCGGCAGACAGCGGCAAAGCTTAGCAGATCTGCGGACTCTAAAGCATCGGCCACAACTAGGATGAGCTCCTGCGGCAGCTTATCCAGCAGTCCGTTGATAGGTGCCTGTTCATTCTCCCCTGATATCAATGGTCGCATAAGTCTGTTCGGGTGCCATTTGTGCCGCAGCAGCATGTTTTTGTGATTTTTAACTAGCCTCATCGTCGGGTCCATGCGTTCCAACAGCTGGATATAGCGGAAGTAGTCGAGAGGCGTGGATACGTCGGAGTATATCATTGCGTACTCGGGCCTGTCCGCGAAGAAGCGCTGAAGTACGTCGATCTTGAAGCTGAATCGGCCGTTACTTTTCATCACTTCTTTAGCTTCCTCAGGTCGTCGTATTTCCTCCAGCCATTTACTCGCTATAGGTAAAAGTAATTGTAGCTCCGGGTCGTCAGGGTGAAGGCTCGAAAAGAAGCGCTTTGGGATCACGTCCGTGTGGAATGCACGGCGGGCCATATTGTGGGTAGGTGTTGGTAAAAGCGATTACTATGGGGTACGGGCAAGCAAGAGGGGAGGAGGAGGGTGCTTATAAGGTGCTGGCGGTCGCGGACTTGGTCAAAGCGTCTTTCTAGAAGATTTGACGTTCGTAGTGAAAGAGGTCAAGAGTCGGACTGGAAGAGTTGCACAATAAAATCATATTCCAAACAACTTCATTATTAATGGAAATTGATTGGTTTGATTTAATTTGAAGATATCACAGCTTCAAGGGAAACACAGTCTTGTACGGGAATACTATATTATGAAGACTTTATGAACAGTTAGCTCTTTAGACATATATACGCTCTGTGATATTTACATAGGGGTTTAAATAAGGCGGCATCAAGAGACCCTGATACTGTGAGATAATTTTATTCAAAGACCCCGAGCTGTTTCATTATCACCCTGCCCGCTTCAAAAATTCCCTCCCCCACGTGTTGTCTCCACCATGGAGTTGTCGCTCTCGCTCTTTTGTAGTACGAATAATAATCCGAGGTTCACGGCTTTGTATTATGATCTCCCCAAACCGTTTTTAATTTTAGGAAACCCAACAGCAGGAGACGTGATATATTTTCTAGAACCCGTTTCCGATCGGCCGGAGGATGATACATACAGGGTAGAAGTCTGGAAGAGCATTCTGGGTTTAGCCCAGTCGTTCGAAGAACACAATAATAGTTTCAAGTTACCTTTTGAAGATTTCTTTTGCCGTCATCAACTGAAAAGGAGAGAAAAGTTAAGAAAAGTAAAACAAAGTACACGCCCGATATACCTTCGTGTGAATGAGAATGATTCCCTTGCAGCCTCTAGGCTGAGGACCCTGATAGCACAACGGCAAAAGAAATTATCACTATCATAGTGTAAATAAAACAAGCGGCACCGACCCAAAATTCACCATGATCCCATACTCTCTTCTCCCGTCGAGGAGACAGAGCGGCCTCCATGCGCTCCATCCGCTGCATAATAGCGCTCTCCAGCCGATCCATCTGTTGTGTAACAGTACGCTCAACTGCGTCCGTGCGCTTCGTAACAGCGAGCTCGCCCACGTTCATTCGCTCCCCGAGAAAAATCTCCAGATCTAGCAGCCGATCTAGCACCGTGTCGATATTGTGCACTGATGGGATACCCGGGGATGGTAGAAAGGGGTATTCCAATGAATCAGCCAGAGATGGCGGCTCCGATGGAGGTGGAGACTCCGTTAGAAGTGGCGTTCCCACTGCCAGATCTCCGAAATGGGCGTCGATGAAATCAAGAATCATCTGTGGCGCCTCTCTAGGGAGGTTTTGGGGGAGGAATTTCAGCATTATGATGGTTCGTGGTAACTGTGGTAGAACGGTTGTTGAAGGTAAAGGTTTGGTGTGAGTGGGAACAATTCCCTCGCCAGTTGTTAGCTGGTAAAGTTTTGGTTTGAATAGCAGTTTTGGAGGATTTATTGGAGAATGTAGAATTTGGTAGGCCTTTGGCGTGAGATGAAGTGGTATTTGGGAGCTGGTAGTATTTGAGGTGTGGCAATGCGAGATGATGGGTATTTAAATTTAGCTTGGACAATGAGTTGATGAAAAGCGTTAAGAGAAAGGACGATCGAACCGCGTTTTGTTTTCGGACAGTTCAACAAGCCAAGATTGTGTTCAATGGCACCGAAAGTGTTGGCCATAGCGCTATTCCATCTACTCTGATAAGGCCAATAGGAAGCCCCAGAATATTTAGGCCAGAGAATTGCTACCAAACTACAATTCGGCGTTATTCAGATTATATTGTGTCCTCCTCGCTGTAAATGCGTTCGTCATTTTCTCAACTTCCAGACCCACAGCCCATCAAAAATTAAAACATCGAAAAAAGAAAATACAAGGCTCCCACCAAAGACAAGGCTGTGATATGTCCATGCATCCTCTTTGTTCAACGAAATCACCTGGCAGACAATGGCCCATGGCAACACATATAGGATATTAGACGCAAGTGATTGGTACAGATACCACTTCGGACGTGTGGCCATTAGTATAGCTGCCATCTGTGTCGACAAAGCGTAGAAGATGTAGCACCAATCAATGGTCTGCCACATGTGCTCCGCGATTGCAGCTACCTCATCCGAACCAGACAGATAGCGCGCAAAAGGCCGTGCTCCGAGGAATGACATAAGAAGGCAAAGTGGGATCTCAATGACCAACGCGATGCAGATAGAATACAATGCCCAGCGTACAAGTGCCTGGATTTGGCGCCATGGAACGCGATGAGAAATTGCGTTGTCACTCAACGAGCAGCGGAAGCGACCCCATGAGTGGCTTGTGAGTGTCAGAGTCGTTGCCTCGAGAGCCTGAACGGGAACCATGACGAGGCCCCACCGAATGGTGGAGAAAATTCCCCACGCGGTGGCGTAGGCGCTGCCCATTGAGACAATGCCATGGACGAGCCAGAGATATAGCGCGTTTCGCACAGCAGATTCGAGGAAGAAGATGAAGCCCGGCCTAAAAAGCGTCTTCAGAGCTACCAACGATGGCTTCAGCGAAATATCGGATGAATCAGTACGAGCCTTCGAAGCCTTGCAAAAACTTGTCGCGTAAATAAAGTATACAAGTCCGGCAAAAGCAGAAGTGAGATTGCACGCAAGCTGAACTCCCGCTTGCATGTTAACCGTAGGTATGATGCCACCCACGTGGAACTTGGAGATGATGAGCAGATCTAGTACAATGTTTACGGCAAACTTTGTTGAACTGATGATGAGTGGTACGTCCGGCCTGTCGAGCGCTCGTGTTGACGTGCTCACCGCATACTCGACTGCGGAGCTCAAGGCCGAGAAGGCCGAAATGCGAACGTATGTTAAACTTGCATCTCGTACTTCTACCGGAACAAATCCTAGTGCGAATGTTGAAGCTCCGCCTAAAAAGGCGATACTCATGATCAAGCCAAGGATTGTCTGGAATAATATGAGAGTGTGAGTAAGCTGAAGACGCTCCCTAAAACAGCGAGAAGCATCATCTCCAATGATCAGATATGAAGCACGAGGCAAAGCCTTCGTTTAGGATTTCCGCGACAACTCCAATGTATGTGTAGGAATCGGTCGTGACTACCATCGACGAATCGATATTTGCAACCCATAACTTTGAGAGTGTGGCGTACAAGGCTGGCAGTATAACGCTCATCACATTGAATAACAATGCCCCGGTATACCTATGTCCTGATTAATATGGGTGATCTCGATAAGGCTGGAATCTTGCGAGCTCTTTACAATGCAAATGCACTTACTTGTCACGATGTCTTGACAGCTTCAAATCATTCGCCACCCGCTGCTTCCAAGGCCCGAGGAAAGCAGTATCCCACGCCACATCATCCAAACCCCTCATCTCTTGGCCTGCGCCATCCTCGATCTCTGTCGCATCGACAACACGCGTCTTGCTATTATCTTCGGGGGAGAGCATGTGGTACCGATATCGTTGTTGTGATGGCGATTGTATCGATGAAGAGGAAGCTTCGCCGCGAGGATCACCTCTTAAGATCTTGGGTAAAATCATTTTTTTTCGGTGAAGGTGGCATGGTCGGAATGCGGCCGATGTGACATGATTCGTTAAGTCGGCTTGCTGACACACGTCGGCTTGCCGAAGGACGACTTAGCCCAGCTGGTTTCCAACAAATATGACAATCTTTTAGGTACTTTGGGAGTGAAGCTATATGAAGTGAAATTTCCGCAAGATGGCTATTGGCGTTCCAAGTGAGCTTTGGAGCAGACAAACAATGAATGTTCCGACACCCCAGGATCTCGCTTGTCTCCCCTACTGCACATGTGCTATCAGTAATAGGTTGTTTTCTTGTGTATGAAATGAACTCAGAAGCGAGTGCGCAAAATGACCTTTGAAATCAATCCTTATAGAAACCTTTGCATGTGTTTGTACACAACTAGAGTCAAGCGTATACTGAATATTTGAAATAGCTGCGTCATATAATCCTCACTGTTTTAGTTTGGGCTCCCTCGAACCATCTCTCCCAATCAGCCCATTCTTCAAGTTTACCCCATCCCTTCCAGCGGTTCCAATCTTGACGCATATGATACACTGATGGCCAATTGGGGGTACCGCTTCCGAGAGCAAGTCTGCAGTATGTTGTGGCATCTTCAACCGAAGGACCCAAAACAAGAACACAAGCATGCCTCTTGGCCCGCACTTCAAAAGTTGTTAGCAAAAGACATAACACAGGGCCTATACTATGATTATCATTCCTCGATGAAAAATCATCCTCGATTGCTCTTCGCAAAATCGTGGTTGTCGCTTCTGCTTTGCCAACGGTCAGCCTTGACTCAATGCCTGCCTCTTTCCTCCATGATGCCCCGACTTCCTCTGTAACAATGTCACAGTCGGCCTTTACAAGCTGGGGACCAAAACCATCTCGGACCACGCACGCACATCCGTACGGATCAGCCTTCATTTCCGCCTCCACCACTCTGCCGCGAAGTTCAATCCAGCTACCTTTCTGCACCTCACCAAAAGGATTTTCACTACTGGGTCTACAGTCAGTTTGCACCAACTCCGTCTCGGCTCTTATTGACACTTCTTCATGTTGCTCTTGGAGCATGCTTGGACCGCGTGGCACACCTTCCGTCCACATCACTTCGTTCCGAACGGATCCCCATGACCAAGACGGCACATTGTTGTTTAAAGAATACCACAAAGGAATCTTCTCATTTGGAGTATCCGAGGGCTCACGCACATTCCAAGCCAGCGTTTGGGGGAACTGGCTCCGCCACAGCCCCGCCAGATATTCTGTTCGCGCGACGCTAGAGAAGCGGGAGGCTGCGCCTGCAAGCGCTGGTAGACGATCAGTCGAATATGTGAGCAGACGTCTAGAGTATATGTTGACAATTTCCTGCCATTGTTGATTCCAGTGTATAGAATCTACGCTGCGATGAGATTTGGCGCTGCGAGCTTCGAGCGCTCCTATGCATTCGCAGCCCTGGGCTTGTTGACAGCTCCAGCGTGCTTCTATGGAATGCATGTGAATGATGCGGACAGAGAGATGATTCTCTTGCCATGTCCAAGCACGGTTTTCTAGAGGCCCGTAAAGCACAAGGGGGCGCAGCCAGGGACTGTATTTCCGCGCTCTGAGCATCTGGGAGGGATTGAGAGGATTATGAATGTCAATGCTTTGATATTCGCAGCGCTGATTTGGGGCAGAAGGCCCGAGGAATGGTACTGTGCCATTGGACGACGAGACCGCGGCTATGGTGAAATGAGCGTTGGCGAATATGTTGTCCATTTTACCGGCATGAATAGCCCAATCGGATCGATCGTCTTGCAATATGCATAAAGAGTCTATCCAGAGGTAGTTCAGTCCTAGTTCTAAGGTAGTATGAATAGCATCTTGGAAAGTGCGTGAAAGGATGTCGAAAGGAACATCGTCCTTGAAGCGGTCTATGTTTTCTTGTAGAGTACGTACAGTGGGTTCTGTGCCCCAGCAGTGACTTAGGGCTGCGTAGGGCGCTGAAGGCGGGTTGACCTTTGTTTCTACAAGCCTGACTTTGCGATCGCTATCCAGCCTAAGAAGCCTACTCGGATACCGTCCGGTCTCTTGCTCCGACTGGCATTCGATATGGCTTTCCAAACATTCTTTTAAGCTCTCCTTCAAGAACTGCCACATATTTACGTCTCCAGGGACTGCGGAAATCTCTCCGCATGCTGCCATATTTGGTATTTCAGACACTTTCTCTATTACGCTGTGAGTGTTCCAAAGATCTCTCATAAGTCGTGTGAACACAGTACCTTTTGTGGAGTAGATCTGAACATCAGCAATCCTCGACAGCCGCGAACGAGGAACACCTCCGATTGTCGAGCTGTCTACTCTTAGCACCGCAACCTGGCCTCTTTCCCCTATCGAGAGCTTAGTGTTCAATTTTAAAGGAAGACTATCATTGCCGAACAATGCTGGCTCTAGCTTCCTAAGGGCTTCAACAATAAATCTGCAATACAGGCAGTCTCGATACTGTGATTGGGAAGCCCATTTCTGCAGATCGAACAGCTCCAGATCGGTCGAGCGCGATTCTTCGAGATTGTTGCAAATCGGGCATATTTTGGACAGAGTGGTTATCGAAGTAGCTATCTGCTGATCCATTGCACTATTCACACGATGGCCCAGAGCGCGCCCAACTGATCTCGTTTGTCAGGTGTAGTTTGTGGTGTGTGTGCTGCTACGTATCGTCGAGTCGGAAGAGTGCATAATGACGTTGAGACCGGATGATAGTTATTAAATTATGCTGACTAAATTATCATTAATAAGCACTTGTGACTACGAAGACCCAGGTATTAAACTAATAGTAGCGGTAGGAGACTCTAGAATCTGACGGTTATAAACAATTTTTGCAGTCTACCATCTTTCGTGTCTGATTCATACTCCTGTTTAGGAGATGCAATTACGAATCATGGCGAGTTCCTTTCCCAATCCATTGCGTCCTCCGCTGTAGCATACGTCTCATTATTGTCAGTGGAAGGTTCGATTGACGGAACCGGAATTTCCGAATTGTCTTCAGTACCAGAAGTGTCAGATTCGAGGTCTCTTTCTTCATGATACGAAGTCTTGCCTTGCATCGCGGCGTAAGCACTGGCACCACGAAGAGGCAACTCAGGCCCTCTCACATTCCCTTGTTTGCTCTTCGTTGTGTCCACGTCTTCAACGTCACTGGCGTCGGTTTCATAATTGCTAGTCGCACTTGACGCAAGTACAGGAGTATGCGGCTTTTTATTCGCTAGGAAATCGGATGCAGGAATGGGGCCTTCAAACTCTTCCAGCTCGCTACGGTAGTGTGTCTGGCCACGCCAATCCTTGGCGACATCAATATTCTTAAGACGAGGAATCTTGAATTTACGTTCCTGGGATTCTCCCTTTGCTTTTATCGAAGCAGAAAGTAGGATCGGAATGGACCCAAGAACTTCCCGTAAATGTTGCTCTTCTTGTCGGCTTGCTTCTTGATCGAAGTCTTCAAGACCTTCAGGCTCTTCACCCGAAGAACCAGGCGAAAATACTTCATCCTCAGATTCCAGAACGCCGGACGTCGCTGGGTCTTGATCAGACTGTTCATAGATATTGGAGCCTTCTTCCTTAGATTTTTCCGTATCTTCGACTTCTGAAACAGTAGCAGTTGTGAGTCCGCCTGTTGGTAGGGGTGTTCCACTACGCATAGCTCTATGCTTAAAATGCTCGCTATCCGTGTCTGAAGTGGGGCCGGACGTTTCTAGATCTGAGGTATAGGGTGTGCACCCTCGTCCAGGCGTATTCAATACGCGTTCGACCTCATCCCATGGCACGTCTATTTTCCTCTTCCATTTCCCAAAAGTGACCTTGACATTGCATCGTCTTGCTACGCTGCTCCAAAACTGTTTTCGGTTCCTCTCGAGTCCCAGAAGATCAACAGCGCTGTACACGTCCGATTCTTTAATACGGGGTAGAACCTTCTTCGTTTCACGCGAAGTATGTCGTCGTATCCTGTCTACAGCTAAGGCTTCTGCAGCTTTGATGATGCGTCTGGTAACAGAAACAGTGAGAGTATAAATGTCGCGAAACGCTGTGCGGTATAACGAGGGCTCACTCGAAGATTCGCATTCCAAGTGTTGCCAATTGGGCCAAGGATAAGGTAGGTCAGGCGACGGGTTCATGAAGAGATTTTTCGATAGTTCTATGAAGTTATGGGGAATCAAAAGTTTTGCCTCCGGAACCTCCTTGAGTATATCGGGGACTGGAGGCTCGTCTGTCAAGTCGGCCTGGTCTCCATCTTGCGAGCGGGCTGGCGACAATGTATGAGCTGGAGTGCGTAAGCTCTTGGCAGCCTCTTCAATTTGATCCGCGATTTCCGAGGTGATCAACCAGTAATCCCCATACCGCTTTTTCTCTTCTTCCACCTCGTATTTTTCCTGGTATCGGGCCAGAGTATCAGCCGCCTGCTCTAACTGGCCCTCACATTCGGTACCTATCTCAAGGGCAGCCGGTATATCTTGGAGCGTCAACCTGACATACCGGTCACCATTCTTCACTCGCTCGTGAATGGCATCTTGAATAAGTAAAAGAAAGCGCTGTACCTCAGGTATACTTTTCGATCCGACCGCTTTTGCAATTCCCGGAAGATTGTCCCTGCCAAGTGTGCCCAAAGCCGTGAAGAAGGCTAACTTCTCGCTGCTTGTCCAGATCGACCCAGCTACTTGAGTGGTGACAAGAGGTCTAGTATTCGCAGATTCGGTAATGTTCCCGCCGTTCACCACCTCAATCATGTCGTTGAGCAGAATTCTGTAGTCATTGTTGAACCGGGTGGTTTGCATGCGCTTGTGGCCTCGCGAATCGTGTCCAGACGCTGAACGCGCGCGCTTGCGTGGAGAGATTGAACGCGCAGCAGAAAGGGGGCGAATGGCTGGTTTCGCGTCTTCACTATCGCTGCGCCCGTTGTCTTCGTCAACGTATAAAGATCCCTGGGAGCTAGGCGGATCGAGCATGTCCAAGTCGTTGAGACTCATGGCGGTCGACGTGGGTGCGAAGATGTACCGTAGGGCTTGGAACTGACGCAGATGCGTCTGATACCAGCAACAGGTGCTGAAAGCAACATGGCGAACAGGTGAAGCTTCACCAAATAAATCATGCGGGTCGATGCGAAGCTCTTTCTAGAGCCAAGACGGAGATTACATGGAGATAAGCTGGAGATGGATCGGCATCACTGATAACGAGATGACGCGCGCCGCAATCCGTGACATCGCGCAACTTTCGCATCACTATTGCACCTCACCATAACTCTTTGATGTTCCGCTTCGCTCGATGTGCAGCGCGCATTCTCGGGTGTCCGCCCTTTCGTGCTTTCCCAAGAGCCATTCGGCATGTATCGACAGATGTGATCCATGCGCGCACAGCAGCTGCAAAGGCGCCCGTGCCTGTAGCTGTGTCGCCGCCTCAGGTTAGGCTGCGCGAGTATCAGGAAGAGTGCATCCAAGCCATTCTTTCATACCTAAGCAAAGGTCACAAGAGGCTGGGAGTCTCGCTTGCTACGGGATCTGGCAAGACGGTACACATTCCAATCCAAGACACAGTGCGAAACTCCTGCTCACCACTCTAGGTTATCTTCACACATCTCATCGACCGAATTCCCGCTGTTGGGGATGCCTCTCAGACACTTATTCTCGCCCACCGTCGCGAGTTGGTAGAACAGGCTGCCCGCCACTGCACCAATGCATACCCAAACAAGCATGTAGATATCGAAATGGCCAACAACCAGGCCTCGGGAACCGCCGATATAACTGTTGCTTCGATTCAAAGCATCATGTCCGGCGATAGGATTCTCAAGTTCAATCCATCGAGATACAAGCTTGTGCTTGTGGATGAGGCTCATCACATTGTCAGCCAGCAGTATCTTCAGTTGCTGGAGCATTTTGGTCTCAGACATGCCGCAAACTGGGACGCGGTCTCTGCGCCTGCCTTGGTTGGTGTTTCAGCGACCTTTTCGCGATTTGATGGTCGCAAGCTCGGCGCAGTGATTGATCATATCGTGTACCATCGGTATGTGCCGTGGCTAAAAGCGAAGACCTAGCTAATAATAGCAGTGATTATGTCGACATGATTCAGGAGAACTGGCTGTGTGACGTTATCTTCACTACAGTTCAAATCAAAGCGGACCTAAACACCGTCGGCACCGCGGCAAATGGTGATTTCCAGACGGCCGCCCTCTCCCATGCCGTCAATACCGATCAGACCAACGATCTGCTCGTAAAGTCATGGGTGGCCAAGGTAGAAGGGCGCAAATCCACAATTGTGTTTTGTGTGGATCTAAATCATGTCACAAATCTGACTGCTAGGTTCCGACAATACGGTATACGCGCGGAGTTCGTCACAGGCGATACTCCAGCTCGTGTCCGCAGTGCACGTGTCGATGCTTTCAAAAAGGGCGAGTTTCCGGTTTTGCTCAATTGCGGTGTCTTTACAGAAGGCACCGACATACCCAACATTGACTGTGTTCTGCTGGCTCGACCTACCAAGTCGCGTAACCTGTTAGTGCAAATGATCGGCCGAGGCATGCGGTTGCATCTAGGTAAAGCGAATTGTCACATAATCGATATGGTCTCAGCATTGAGCACTGGTGTTGTCTCTACGCCGACTCTGTTTGGGTTAGATCCTGCTGAAGTAGTTGATAAAGCAGATATCAAAGTCATGACAGAGCTCAAGGAACGCAAAGAACAAGAGAGTAAACGGGAAGCGGAAGCTGCTGAGATATCCTCAGTTAATGTTTCGAAGACACTCTCCGGTTCCATCACCTTCACAGATTATGATTCCGTGCACGATCTGATTGCAGACGCGTCTACCGATCACTTCGTGCGACGCATCAGTCCCTTTGCGTGGGTCTCGGTCGGAGAGGGAAAGTTCATTTTGTCCACCAACAGCGGCAATTACCTTTCTATCGAACCAGTGAAGCTGGACGATGAATTGTTTCGGGCAAAATATTATAGGAAGCTTCCACCAGGCGCAAAAAGTCCCTATGCCACTCCTAAAGTATTGGCAGAGGGCGAATCGTTCGAGCACATCGTCCATGCGGCCGACACGTTTGCTGCTGACGCTTTTGAGTACATGTGGATCTCCAAGAACCAATCCTGGCGCAAAAGTCCAGCATCTCGGGCTCAATTGGACTTTCTGAACAAGCTCAGGCCCAAAGAGGATCAACTGAAACCGCAAGACCTCATCACCAAGGGAAAGGCTGCCGACATGATTACAAGAATCAAACATGGAGCCAAAGGAAAATACGAAAAGGCTCGCGCACGACAAAGAAGCGACGCCAAAAGCAGGGAAAGGGCTGAGCTCCTCCAACATAAGCTACATGGCCGAGTCCGGGTTGGTCCTTTGTCTGCACAGACCTTCGTCGATTGAAACACAAGGCTTGTGTTACGCCGTACCACCCACCGCTTATCTCGAGCAGCATGTGATTCTATTCCATCTCGATGACATAGATGGTGTGTTGGCGTGATTCAGATGGTGTAGTACGGCCGGAAAGTGCCGTGAGCATGCCACCGTGCTTTGTGTTCTTAGAAGCAGCATGTTTTTCTAGAATACTTCCGGTACCGGAAAGTCAGGCTCATCGTTGGTCCCAGTCACTGAATTCCGCGCTGGGGTTCTTTGAACCCTCGACGACAAGCACGTGGAAACCAGTCTTTCTTACGCTTAGGAAGACCATGAGAAGCAAGTTATGCCCGATGCATCAATGTTTTGATGCCACCGTAACATTGAAACGAAAGTATCAAACACTCTACGAACTGATTAAATGCTAGTAGCATCCTAGCAGTATGCAGCGCTGTGACCAGTTAAGGCAGCAGTTGTTTCCAACGTTATCTTCTAGCAATGGCAGATCCACGCTCAAGCATCGATGCGCGGGAAGCGGAATCGGGCAAACATCGCATGTCCCTGCTGCGAAAGTTGAAAACATTCAAAACCTCGTCAGAAGAGATACACCAGCGAGAATCGAGCCATTCACTTGTTCCCATACCGCCCCGTTGTTCGCGACTTCGATCGGTATCTGGCATCGAAGAACCCCTTTCGAATACGGAAATCTTACAGGCGTTCTGCGGTCTACATGATGCCATACTCACACACGTAAACAAGTTTTATTCGACCAAACAACTGGGGAAAGGCGTATCCCAGGCTGTGATTGAGCACGCCAGCACAGGCATCATGCTGCCATGGCCCCAGATTCTAAGTCTACTCGGGGACACGGGGACGAGGATCAACACGCTGGCGCTGTGCATTGCTTGGACCATCCTCAGCCGAAGCTTGCTGTTGAAGCTGGGGGTTAGCAACAGCCCTGGCAGTACTTTCCTGCCGCCAGAGATTGTGGAGTGCTTCCAAAGCATCTCCCTGGGCAAAGCAGCCGTATCGCTCGGCAAGGACAAGACGCATTCGGTCGACTTTGCCCTCCTCTCCCGCTGGAAGCAGATCACGGCTACACTGCTGCACTCGACCTACGTAGAAGACGCCTTCTCGCACTTCGACTCCCGGACGGTGAACATGGAGCGCGCACTCCAGGACCTCGACCCCCTCCTTGCGACGTACGCCACGCCTCACGACGGCGGCCACGGTATGGGCACGCGGCTCAACGACCTCCGAGAAGTTCTCCGTAAGGGGGCCAAGTTCGCGTTCATGCTCTTCTCGCAGCCTGCGTTCTGGAAGTTCGACTGGAAGTCTGATCGGGCGGCGGCGCATGGCAAGAGCGAGACTGAGCGCGATCCAGAGAGAGCGCCGAGCATTGCGAGCATTGGGGCGGTAGCGACGAGCTCGATTCGGCTGACGGAGTCGGAGATTGTGGTCTGGCCATGTTTGGTGAGGGCGATGGATGAAGAGGGGGTGAGGTTGGAG